>WNFJ01257771.1_pt1 | contig 16317 bp, 12 predicted proteins | sample 5400461 | NCBI WGS metagenome assembly WNFJ01 (sample SAMN13153349, study PRJNA577476) | soil metagenome | isolation source: 115 cm saprolite on Douglas fir-dominated hillslope | place: USA:California | collected 2013-09-17 | reverse complement strand
CGGTAGCGAGTATAAAAACTCGTGTCCACGTTAAGGCTTTTGAGATTGGTGAGCCGTTTCTTGCCCGGCTGGCTTCCGGTGGCAGTGCTGCCATTCAGAATCTGGAAAGCGCTCAGATCAACCGGCTGCTCGCCATGCGCCACCAGGTAGGCATTGATGAAAGCGGCATGGCTCAGCTCATCGTCGGTGTTGTCGGTGATGTACTGAGGCATGTCACTGTCCAGGTTTTGCAGGGCCTTGATGTAGGCGGCATTCCCACCGATGAAACCTTGAAACTCTTCATCGGAAGTGGTAGCCGCGGTTCCGCCTAGCTCCGCGTATTGCGACCAGAGATCGCTCTCCAGGATCTCCGCAGCCGCCAGTAACTTGAGGATCGCGACATCGCCGTCAGGAAGGCTGGAACTGGAGCTTCGTTTTTGCTGCCGATGCTCAGCCCGGCCTTCCAAGGTTAGCAATGGAGCCGCCGACAGAGTCGCACTGAAGATGCCCAAGTTCTTCAAAAACGACCGCCGCCGTGTGACACGCTGCCATTGAGTTTCAAGATACGCTTGCATGGACGAAGGGGTTTTGTCAGACACTACTGTAGGGAGAAGATTTTCCTTGTTGTTCATGTTTTTTGGACTCCGTCCCGATTTAGAACGAAGCGCGACGCGCGGAGGATGCCTAGCCTATTTCCCTGCCGCCTGAGTACCTCCTAGCTTCCGAGAGAGTTTTATGAGCAATTAAAAAGGTTTTATGGACAATCAACACGTACCCTGATGAGTTTGATCCAGCCGTAAATTAACATCCCGATTCCGGCGATCACGTTGCGATGACGCGCGATTCCGGCGATCTCAGTCCCGGTTGGCCAGCTCTGATTTTCTTGAATCACCAAGGGAGTTACTATCGTTACTTGCGACGTGCGCTGCTGCAAAAGTAGATTGCACTCATCATCGGCTCGATCTCATGCAAGAACTTTTGGCACGATCCATCAACGCCAACCTCCGGAGCCTTACCTCTCGACTCCGCACTATAGACAGCAATCTGAAATCAAGCTCATCGCTCAGTGGGGCTGCGTTACGCGAATTTCGCTGGGCGCTGGACAGGGTTCGGCTAACCGCTTGGACGGTAAGCGAGTTGCTCAATGCTCGGCAGAGCCAAAAGAATCCACAGGCCGTGATTTCGTTTCTGACAGCCGAGCGACTGCGACGTTTCAGCCAGATGACCCGGAACCTGTCGGACGATTTTGAACAAAACGGCACCTCCTGGCCAGCCGAAGCCGTTAGGGACCTTGCAAATTCGCTTAATCTCTTGCGCGAACAATTGGGGATTGTTGGCGAAAGTCAACAGGCCGGAAAAAGCGCGTGACCGTGAGTTTTTATAAAGCCCTGGACAATGCTGGATGGATCACTCATCACAGCGATTCGCCGACCTTTTTTCGGGCCAGTAACTGGATTATCGGCGAATACCGACATTGCACAACCTTTAAGCCTGATGCCACCGATTCCTTGAGGTCTGCGCCAGCGGAGAAAGCGCGCCCGGCTCCGGTGAAGATAATGACGCGTGTTTGGGTGTCGTTTTGGAGTTGGGTACAAACACGGCGTCTTGTTGAAGAGATCAGGAAAGAATTGGCCGAAGGCAGACGGTGCCAGGTATTCGCTGTGTACACCCAGAAGCGGGACGTGACCGCACGCCTTGAGCGCATTCTGCGGGCTGCGGGCTGAAGGAATCCCTTTTACGTGTTGATAGTGTATCTCATACAAAATAAAGCTAGAAAGACTTCTTGCACTTGATTTCGATCTGGGCTAGATTTCATGAATCGCGGTTGGCACAGACCACCAGACTTACCACCAATCCTTGACGAGCGAGTCTGTTGCCTCTTGATACGAGTCCCCCACGCGATAGTTTCCATCGGGAACACCTGGATGGCATTCCTCCTGCCATGTTGAAGAACCAGGGGGCCGGATTACGCGGATATGACGCGTTGGCAGTTCACGAATATTGGCAATGCTGCCGGTAGAAAGCAGAACGCACCTGCAAGTGCCGGTTTGCCCTCATTCGACGCGCAACACGTCAACCAGAATCCGGCTTACGGCCAATTTCGAATGGGCCTAATTGCAAAAGACCTATGAAAGGAAGACGAAAACAATGACCCGAAAACTACAAACATGCTTACTGCTTACGGTTGCAACGGTGGCCATAACGTTCACTAGCGTGTCAGCGGCGTACGGCCAAGGAACTTGGACGTCACTCGCGCCGGTCCCCGCTGCTACTGAAGGAATGAGTGTTGGGGGTTCGGGGCGGCAGATCATCGCAGCCTACGGATTCTCCCCAGGTAGCGGGGACACGGATCTAACGCGGTTGTACAACATAAAAACTAATACTTGGGGCTTCGGACTAGCAGGGCCCGGCGGCCCTAGCTCAGAGGAGTCGTACGGCGAGACATTCGAAGACGGCTTCTTCTACGTTATCGGCGGCCGTACGGGTGGAACGCCGCGCAACGATCTGCGACGTTACGATCCGATTTCAAACACCTGGACGGTTCTTGCTCCCATGCCTACAGCCCGCGCCGGGGCAGCGGCAGCGTTTATAGATGATGCCCTCTTCGTCATTGGGGGTCGCATGGCAACTGGGGGGCCTTGCACCGGCCCCGCGCTGTCGGTGGTGGAGCGGTATGACATCAAGACGAATACGTGGAGTACCGTTGCCTCACTGCCAACCCATCGCTCCGATCTTGCCGCCGTCCGGCACGAAGGCAAGATCTTTGTCTTCGGTGGGTGTGACGGGTTCGGCAACTTCACCAACGAAGTCGATGAATATCACCCGCGAATCGACACCTGGACACTGCGGACACCTATGCCGACACGCCGCGCCAGTCTTGTAGCTGGACAGGCATGCGGGGATGACGTGTTTGCCATCGGTGGGTTTACCGGTGGTCCGCCGCTGAGCGTGAACGAGGTGTTCGACATCAGCGATGACTCCTGGTCGACGGCCGCTCCCATGCCTACCCCTCGGGGAGAGGCTGGCGTCCATTCCCATAGGGGCAGAGTGTTCGTTGTTGGAGGCAGCCAACCGGCGTTTGGTGCATCGGTGAACGCTAATGAGGTGTTTAAACCGCAGTGTAAGAAGCGTCATGAGGGAGATGACGATGATGAGGACCGGGATCGTGACGACCGAGATCGTGACAACCGGCATCGTGGCGACCGAGATTGAGGCATGCCACGCTCCCCTCGGGCGGGTTCCCACCTTTCCGCCGAGCGCAACGATAACGAGGAGCCCCCAACGCTTTCGCGATTCTTGCGAAGGAGTGGGGGCCTCTCCATTGCCGACCTTGATCACGCCCGCTCCCCGAAGCGATAGTGGCGGAAGCTGCTCAAACTCCAGAGTTTCGGAGAATTCTTCGTTAAAGGTCAACAACCTGCCACAGATGCTGCCAAGCTTTATTGGATTCCTCTTACTCTCGTTGCTGGTCTTGCGGATTGCGCGGAGGATGCCTTGCCTATTTCCCTGCGGCCTGAGTCCCTCCTAGCTTCTGAGAGAGTTTCATGAACAATTAAGAGGGTTTTATGGACATCAACACGTACCGTTTGATGGACAATCAAAATGTACCCTGATGAATTTGATCCAGCGTAAATTGGTATCCCGATCCCGGCGATCACGTTGCGATGACGCGCGATTCCGGCGATCTCTAGTACGCTCTGCTTTTCTTGTACACTGATGACCGAGCGGAAGCGCAGGGGGTCCGGTGACCCTTCCGGTCTTCAAATTCACTTGCGCGTCTTGACTCGTTCTAGAAATTTTCAATCCTATTTGACTTCACAAGAGGTTTCAACGCCGTCACTGTCCGCCAGCTTGATGGACTTTGATACAGTTTGAACGGTCCGTCATCACAAATCCATCACAGCTGAGGAGAGCTTTGAGGTGCATACCCCTGAACAAAATCGTCACGAAGCAGACGACCGCCCGCGCTCAATGCGGGATGCTGGAGTGCGGGAACGACGCAGAGCCATGCTGCACCAGCCGCATGTCGAGCCGCTGACTGCCTATGCTGCCGAACTGCGTGAACGTGAGTCTGTCGAAGTCCCTGAGTTTGACCCCCTCGATGGTGGCGTGGACGCCCAAGTGCTTTTCCTGTTCGAAAAACCCGGCCCCATGACGGCGAAGGGGAGCAAACGGACTGGTTCTGGTTTCATCAGCCGCAACAACGACGACCGCTCGGCCGAGGCCACGTTTGAATTCATGCAACGGGCTGGAATACCGCGCAAGCTAACCGTCACTTGGAATTTGATTCCATGGTGGAATGGCACTCGGAAAGTGACCGGACACGAACTGCGCGACGGCTTGGAATGTCTGAAAGGGCTGATTGGCCTGTTGCCAAGGGTGTGCGCGGTGGTTATGGTCGGCCAGAACGCGGCAAAGGCGGAGCCTTATCTCAAGGAGAAGGAGCCGGGACTTCGGCTGTTCAGTTCTGCCCATCCGTCTCCGCTTGTGAAGGCGAAATTCCCGGATAGATGGAATGAGATTCCGGCGGAGTGGGCCAAAGTCCTGGCCGTCATTGATGACACTCATGAAAAGTGAGTGACCTCGGTTCGGTGCTGACGCCGATGCCGGCAAGGCGGAGCTGCCCAAGCGCCGTTTTTGCGGTAGTATTCTTCTTCCCCTCGTGAAAACTTATGCTTACCGGTGAAATTCGCAGTCAAATTGATCAAATCTGGAATGCCTTCTGGGCGGGCGGTATTTCCAACCCCTTGGAAGTGATTGAGCAGATTACTTATCTTCTCTTCCTCCGCCGCCTGGACGACCTGCAGAACGTCGAGGAACGTAAGGCCCGGACGCTCAAAAAGAAGTCGCTCGACCGACGTTTCTTCCCTGAAGGCAAAGACGAGCGGGGCACGCCCTTTGAAGACTATCGCTGGTCAAAGTTCAAGAACCTGGGCGATCCGGGCCGCATGTACTCCATCGTCGCCGAGCATGTCTTCCCCTGGCTCCGCACCCTGGGCGGCAACGGAACAACCTACGCCCAACACATGAAGGACGCCCGCTTCACCATCCCCACCGGGGCGCTGCTGGCCAAAGTGGTGGATCTGATTGACAAGGTCCCCATGGAAGACCGTGACACCAAGGGCGACCTGTACGAATACATGCTGGCTAAGATCGCCACCGCCGGGCAGAACGGCCAGTTCCGCACGCCCCGGCACATCATTCGGCTTATGGTGGAAATGGTTGAGCCTAAGCCCAGTGACGTGGTCTGCGATCCCGCCTGCGGCACCTGCGGCTTCCTGGTCGCCGTCGGCGAATACCTTCGGGAAAACCACAAGGCCATGCTCACTAACAAGAAGCAGTGGGAGCACTTCAACCATCATCTCTTTCACGGCTTTGATTTTGACAACACCATGCTGCGCATCGGCAGCATGAACATGCTGCTGCACGGCGTGGAAAACCCTGACGTGGTGTATCGCGATTCGCTCTCGCAGGACCACGCGGGGGAAGAGGAGAAGTACACGCTGGTCATGGCCAATCCGCCCTTTGCCGGCTCGCTCGACTTTGAAAGCGTGGCCAAGGACCTGCAGCAGGTGGTCAAGACCAAGAAGACGGAGCTGCTTTTTCTGGCGCTGTTTCTGCGCTTGTTAAAGCCCGGCGGACGCGCGGCGGTCATCGTGCCCGATGGCGTGCTTTTTGGCTCCAGCAACGCGCACAAGGCCATTCGGAAAATGTTGATTGAAGATCAGAAGCTTGATGGCGTTGTCTCGCTACCCGCTGGTGTCTTCAGGCCGTATGCGGGCGTTTCCACGGCTATTCTGCTGTTCACCAAGACCAACTCCGGGGGAACGGATCATGTCTGGTTTTACGACGTAGAGGCTGATGGCTTGTCACTCGATGACAAGCGCACGCCGTTGCTGAGTGAAGACAAGTTTGGCCCCGTGCCGAACGTCGCGCTGACGGCAGAGGAGCACGCCAAGAACAACCTGCCGGACATCCTCGCCCGCTGGAAAGAGCGAGATGGCGCGGAGCGCAAGCGTCCACGCACCGCACAGAGCTTCTGCGTGGCCAAGACGGACATCGCGGCCCAGGGCTACGACTTAAGCCTCAATCGATATAAAGAGGTGGTACGCGAAGAGGTGGCGCATAGTTCGCCAAAGGAGATTCTAGCTAAACTCGCGGAATTGGAATCGGAGATTCGACAGGGGATGAAGGACCTCGAGGGGATGTTGGGATGAAACTTGGCGAGCTAGTTTCAATCCGGAAAGGCAAGAAACCCGAAGCCATCGTCGCCACGCCCGGCCCGGGGTATAGGCGACTCATCCAAATCGACGATCTCCGCTCCGACGCGAAGCCTAAATTCTGCCCCCCGGCACGGGATGAGCAGGTTGCAGATCCTAGTGATGTGATCATTGCCTGGGACGGCGCAAATGCAGGCACCAGCAGTTTTGGCCTTGCTGGGGTCATCGGCAGTACTCTTGCTGTTCTTCGGCCGAAAAACGGGGGCATTGACACTTCTTATCTTGGTCATTTTGTTCGTTCAAAGAGGCAGTATCTACGTCAACGGTGCAAAGGTGCCACCGTACCTCACATTGAGAGTCGCATTTTGAAAAACCTCGACCTGCCTATGCCCCCTGTAGCAGAGCAGCGGCGGATTGCGGAGATTCTGGAGCAGGCCGAGGCCTTACGAGCCAAGCGCCGCACCGCTTTGACAACACTCCATTCGCTTACACAAGCTCTATTTTCTAATCTTTTTGGTCCAATTGAGCCGGGCACGTGTCGCTGGCCTATTCAGGTGCTCGGCAAACTCATTAGCAAAAACGACAAGATCAACTATGGGGTCGTGCAACCAGGTGACGACCATGCAGATGGGATACCTCTAGTTCGAGTTGGCGATTTCGAGGGCATGAGCGTCAACACGTCGGGGCTGAAAAGAATCGCTCCACGGATTGATGCTGAATACGGGCGATCTCGACTCCATGGGGAAGAAGTTCTTCTGAGCTGCGTTGGAGCAACAATCGGCAAAGTTGCGCTTGCAACCAACGGCCTAAAAGGATTCAATATTGCTCGGGCAGTTGCTCGTATCACAGCGGGTGAAAGCATCGACCGTCTATTCCTTGCCCATTATCTGCTTACAAAACCAGCCCAGGCATTCTTCCGACAAGAAACTAGAGCTGTTGGCCAGCCGACCTTAAATATCACACAAATAGAAGAGACACCGGTGCCCGTTCCGCCCATTGGGTTACAGCGCGAATTCGGATGCCGCATCACGGCCCTTGAAAAACTGAAAGCCTCGCACCACGCCTCGCTGGCCCAGATGGACGCGCTCTTCACCTCTCTGCAGCACCGCGCCTTCCGAGGAGAGCTATGAGATGACCAACTTCGGTTTTTTGCAAACCGAATGGCCACAACTCTTTGCCGATGCGCAAAGAGCTGAAGCCTTGGTCATCCCCGATCCTCGGACAGCATGCTTCTACACGCGACAGACGTTGGAATCTGTGGTCGCGTGGCTCTATAAAAGCGATGCCTCGCTCAAGCTGCCTTATCAGGATAACCTCAGCGCGCTCATCCACGAGCCTACTTTCAAGACCACCGTGGGCCAAAAGATCTTCGTCAAGGCCAAGCTGATTAAAGACCTGGGCAACCTGGCCGCCCACAGTCACAAGCCCTTGCAGCAGCGCGACTCCATGGTCGCCGTGGGAGAGCTGTTCCACATCTGCTTCTGGCTGGCCCGTACCTACGCCAAATCCACCAAGCCCGCCGATGGCCTCGCCTTCAATCCAGCGCTCTTGCCGAAGACTTCACCAATCTCGCCGCAGACCCTGGCCCAGCTTCAACAGCTTGAGACACAACTCGCTGAGAAAGACACTAGGCTCACCGAACTGCTTACCGGCAAGGAGGCACTGGATGCGGAGCTGGCGAGGCTTAGGACCGAGATCGCCGAGATCAAGAAGCGCAATGAAGCCACCCCAGACCAGCACAACTATTCCGAGGCCGAGACCCGCGACTACTTCATTGATCTGCTCCTGAAAGAAGCCGGCTGGCCCCTGGACAAGAAAGAAGACCGCGAATATCCCGTGACCGGCATGCCCAACGAAAACGGCGAGGGGTTTGTCGATTACGTCCTCTGGGGCGATGACGGCAAACCGCTGGGACTGGTGGAAGCCAAGCGCACCAAGCGCGACGCCCGCGTGGGCCAGCGCCAGGCTGAGCTTTATGCCGACTGCCTGGAAAAGCAGTTCGGCCAGCGCCCCATCATCTTTTTCAGCAACGGCTACGAACATTGGATGTGGGACGACGTCAACTATCCGCCGCGAGCTGTGCAAGGCTTCTGCAAGAAAGACGAACTGGAGCGGATGATCCAGCGCCGCACCACGCGCTCGTCTTTGGCCAAGACTCCAATCAACGAAGAGATTGTCGAACGCTTCTATCAGAAGCGGGCCATCGGCCGCATTGGCGAGGCCTTTGAAAAAGACCACGAACGCAAGGCCCTGGTTGTCATGGCCACCGGCGCAGGCAAGACCCGCACCGTGATCGCCCTGTGTGAGCTGATGATGAAGTGCAACTGGGTCAAGCGCGTCCTGTTTCTGGCTGACCGGATTGCCCTGGTGAACCAGACCAAAGCGGCTTTCACGCGCCATCTGCCTTCAGTTCCAGCCGTCAGCGCCTTACAACAGCCTGAGCTGATTGCCGACGCGCGGGTGCTCGTCTCAACCTATCCGACCATGCTGCGCCTGATCGACGAGACCAAGGACGACAAACGCACTTTCACCGTCGGACATTTCGATCTGGTCATCATCGACGAAGCCCACCGCTCGGTCTACCAGAAATACCGTGCGATCTTTGAATACTTCGATTCTTATCTTGTCGGGCTGACGGCTACTCCCAAGGATGAGGTAGATCACAATACATACGGTCTGTTTGAGTTGGAAGACGGGGTTCCCACGGACGCTTACGGGCTGGAAGAAGCGGTGAAAGACGGCTTTCTTGTGCCACCCAAATCCGTTTCCGTCCCGCTGAAATTCCAACGCGAAGGCATCAAGTACGACCAACTCACCGACGAAGAAAAGGAACGCTGGGACGCGATTGAATGGGACGAAGACGGAACTGTCCCTGGCGCCGTGGATCCGGAAGCTCTGAATAAGTGGCTGTTTAATGAGGACACGGTTGATAAGGTGCTGCAACACGTGATGGAGCGCGGCCAGAAAGTAGCGGGCGGCGACCGGCTGGGCAAGACCATTATCTTTGCCAAGAACCACGCCCATGCCCAGTTCATTGCCGACCGCTTTGACGCCAATTACCCGCATCTGCGTGGCCGGTTCGCCCGGGTCATCGACTTTCAGGTTGAATACGCACAGTCGCTCATTGATGACTTTTCCAATCCGTCAAAATCGCCACATATCGCCATCTCCGTGGACATGCTGGATACCGGGATCGACATTCCCGAGATCGTGAACCTCGTCTTTTTCAAGATGGTGCGGTCCAAGACCAAGTTCTGGCAGATGGTGGGGCGCGGCACGCGGCTCCGGCCCGATTTGTTTGGGCCGGGTCAGAACAAGAAATTTTTCTACATCTTTGACTACTGCCAGAACCTGGAATTCTTCAGCCAGAATCCGGAGACTACGGGCGGAGCCACCGCCGAATCGCTGACAAAGAAACTGTTTGCCAACCGTGTTGAACTCATTGCCGAATTGGACAAGCTGAAAATCGATGATCCCAGCGACAAGCGGCCTGAGTTACGCAAAGAAACAGCCGAGCGCCTGCGCCAGGAAGTTGAGTTGATGAACGTAAACAACTTCATTGTCCGCCCCAAGCGCAAGCTGGTGGAAAAGTACAAAGAAGGCGACGCCTGGAGAGAGCTGGGCCTGGAGCAGCGCGGCGAATTGGTGGAGGAAGTCGCCGGGCTTCCGTCGGAGCTGGTGGATGAAGACCTGGAAGCCAAGCAGTTTGACCTGTTGATCCTGCGCCTGCAACTGGCATTGTTGCGGCATGACAAGTCATTCACCCGCTGGAGCCAGGACGTGCGCGAGATTGCCGACGCTTTGGAAGAAAAAGCTGCCATCCCCATGGTTCGGGAACAGCTTGAACTCATCATTGAATTGCAGACTGACGAATACTGGCAGGACATCACCACGCCGATGCTGGAAGACGTGCGCAAGCGTCTGCGTTGGCTTGTGAAGTTCATCGATAAGACAAAGCGCCAGAACATCTACACGGATTTCCAGGACTTGATGGGCGAGGAAACCACGATTGACCTGCCCGGCTTTGCTGGCATCCACGACGTTGAGCGTTTCCGCGACAAAACGCATCAATTCCTGAAGGCGCACGAGAACGATCCGGTGATTCACAAGCTGCGCTGGAATGAACCGTTGAACAAAACCGACCTTGAGGCGCTGGAAAAAATGCTGATCGAAGCCGGTGCCGGAACCCCGGAAGACTTAAGCCAGGCGCGCGCAGATGGCGGATTGGGGTTGTTTGTACGGTCGCTGGTGGGGCTGGATCGCGAGGCCGCAAAGCGCGCGTTCGCAGGCTTCCTCACCGGCAAGGCACTAACCGCGAACCAGATTCAATTTGTGAACCTCATCATTGACTACCTGACCCAAAGCGGTTGGATGAATGCAGCGCATTTGTACGAGACGCCTTTCACCGACTTCAGCCCGAAAGGTGTTGAAGGTCTGTTTAACCCTGTCCAGGTGTCGCAGATCATAGCCGTGCTGGATGGAATCAGGCAAAGCGCGGCCGCTTAGTTTTATTTGTCGCGCCGCTTCTCAAACTCCCCATTGCAAACCGGTAAACCATTGCAAGGACACGATCGGAAGCACCCCTCATGTAAACTGAAGACCAAGCGGAAGCGCAGGGGGTCCGGTGACCCTTCCGGTCTTCAAAACCGGCGAGACTTAGCTCTGCTGGGTCTGGTGAGTTCGACTCTCACACGCTTCCGCCATCATCCTCGGGTTCCTTCGCTCCGCTCAGGATTTCGCCTGCGGGCTCCCGCTTCGCTCACGCCCGCACACCGGCTCAACTTCAAAACCGGCGAGAGTCAGCTTTGCTGGCTCTGGTGAGTTCGACTCTCACACGCTTCCGCCAACCCTCGGGTTCCTTCGCTCCGCTCAGGATTTCGCCTGCGGGCTCCCGCTTCCCTCACGCCCGCACACCGGCTTAACTTCAAAACCGGCGAGAGTTAGCTTTGCTGGCTCTGGTGAGTTCGACTCTCACACGCTTCCGCCAATTTGTTTTCAGTGAATTAGATGGGTTCCTGGCCAGGGCTGCCGCTTTCCGAGTTTCTGCCAGCGCACATTAAGGCGCACGTTAAGCTGCAAAGTGCTTCCCGAAAAAGACTTGGCTAGCCCGACCACTCCCTCCAGCTAAGTCGCCTAGGCATCGCCTCCGGGAACGCGTATCAAACCCTGCTTCCGAGTGTTGACACTGCCGAGCAGGCCAGCATAGATTTGCCGCCTGAGGTGCGAAATGGACGTGCTCGTACTAGCCATTAATCACCAAATCCAGCCAGCAAGGATCAACAGCATGAGCATGGACGGGAGTCTTGAGGCGTTCGAGCGTGGCCAAAAAGAGGCGTTTGGAGAACTGATCCGAGGGCAAATTCGCGAGCGTGGCGTTCAGTTCGTCGGAGAAGAAGCCCGACATGGACAGGAGACCGTGGCCCAGAGGGTCTGCGGAGCGGAGCACTGCCTCCACGCCAACATTGAAATGGAGCCGGAAGAGCGACAACGGCGTCAAATCCCGCTTAATTACTGGGAAGACCCAAACGTGTCGGATGCCTAAAAGGCCAGATTTAATCGTGAGCGTGAGGATTACATGATTGACAGGACGATCATTGAGGCAGGACAAGCTGAGAGTGTCATCCTAATCTGTGGTCGCCTGCACCGGAACTCCATCGCATCAGAACTTCGTCGCCTTGAGCACATTGTCGAAGAAATCGACCTTCAGAATCAGTCCTGGTATATCGAGAACTGGATGGAACATATGCTCAACCTGTGAGAGGACAGTCTTAGCCACCCAACCACATTTGGCCAATCGGCTCTAAAGAGCCAATCTGGCCGAGCCTGGAAACGCGAAATTCTGGGCGGCGTGTTCTCATCTCTCGACGTTGCCGAAGGGTGGATCAAACGTCACGCGCTTTCTGGAACCGTCACGTTGTATCGAGTCAATGTGGGAGCTTACAACTGGGCAATCGCTAACGGTTACTTCAAGCCCAGCAAACCCCACCATGAAACCAGCGAGTTTATTGGTCGATTCTCTGGTGGAGATGTTCACTACCACTACGAAGCTGGGGCCAAGGTTGCCGGTTAGCTGTTGTCAACTGGCGTAATCAGACGATTACACTCAGAACAGGTTGTGAGTGAAATCGCGATATAATCACCAATAACGAATCTGAAAACTTCCCGAGCAGGGTCCGATGGCGACGTCGCTCTCACTCTAAGCGTGGGCGGTGCGGTCTGCCATCGGTGGATTTCAATCAGAGGTTCGCTTTGCTGTGCCCAAGGAATGCCCCGTTTCAGTTCCCATGTGCCTGGCAGATTCAAGTACCCTTTGGCAGTTCACCCTTAGTTGCCCGCTCGGAATCGTTCAAGGCAGGCGGGTAGCGGCGCAAGAGTGTAATGGAGAACACCAAAAAGAGCACCAGCAACCCGAGCAAGCCGAGCTCTATCATCTCGGCCCGGAAAATACTGGCTCCGTCGCTCGACCAGCTTCCTTCCTTCGTAAGCGTGGTCATTTCCAAACTGATCACCAGGATGCGCCGAATCGAAGCGATCAGGCCAACCACCAGGAAAGGTTCGGTTACGAGGACATGAGAGCGAATCGAGATGCGCACCGTGTGCAGAATCTCCACCAGCATCAGCACGATGAGCAGCTCGTTCAATACGCGCAGAGTCTGAGTAGCAATCGTCCAGTGCCGGAAGCCATCCCACAGCATGTTTCCCGCGGTCGCAATCGCCGCGAAGGCCGTGACCGACAGCATCGTCGCCAGGATGGAATAGATGGCCACCTCGGTCCTGCGCAGATATTCGTCGAAGCCGTGTTGTAACCTGCCTTCTGCCATGCGGAGAATGGTACCTCAACCGCAGTCTGCTGCGTGTTCATTGCTGGCCTGAAGATTGCAGCGACTGACGTGCACCCTTCTTTGGCTAACTGCCGAAAACAGGCGTTTACACTCAGAACCTGGTGGTGCAGGTGGCTGCGATCGTGGCGCACATTAAGGCGCACAATAAGCGCCGAAACACGCTAGAATCCTCCGAATAAGACGCGTGTGACGCCGAGCATGAAGAGCGAAACCTAAGAAAACAAACGAACGCGAAGTAGCAAGGGATCGCGGCTCATATCTTCAAAACCGGCGAGAGTTAGCTTTGCTGGCTCTGGTGAGTTCGACTCTCACACGCTTCCGCCAATTTTGTTTTCAGTGAATTAGAGAAGTCCGTGGCCGAGGGCTAACGCGTTCAGAGTTTCTGCCAGCGCACAATAAGGCGCACGTTAAGCCGCAGAGTGGTTCCCGAAAACGAGTTGGCAGGAACGTCCCGGCCGGAATAGAGCCGACGACGAGCGGGGGCAGAAGCGGGTGCGAACTTCCTGAAATTCGGTTTCGAAATGGAGGATCGTCAATGAATCTACCACTGAAAAAATGGGGATTGGTTTTTGCCCTCGCGATAACGGCCGCCGTGGCGGCATCACGGTCCCAAGAGAAGGGTTCCCTGCCTACGGTTCCGGTGAGCATTATAGTGTCCGTCGAGGCCAAGCACGGAAAAGAGATCCCAACCATTTACCGGGAAGATGTCCGTGTGTTCCAAGACCGGGATCGGCTTAAGGTGCAAGATTGGGTTCCTTTCCCGGGAGACCGGGCGGGGCTGGAGCTGTTTTTGTTGATTGACGACTCGAGCGACACCAGCCTCGGCCTGCAACTAGATGATCTGCGCAAGTTCATCAATGAGCAGCCGCCCACGACGGTGATTGCGGTGGCGTACATCCGCAACGGTGTCGTGGACATCCTGCAAAATCTCAGCAACGATCACGCTCTCGCGGCCAAGGCATTGCGGTTGCCCTTGGGCTCGGAGGGAGGAGTTGCCAGTCCCTATCTTGCTATAACGGATCTCATCAAGCGCTGGCCGCAAAGTTCAAATCGGCGAGAGATATTCATGGTTTCCTCGGGCATCGACGCGCTGCAGCCAGGGCCAAGTAATTCGTATTTAGACCAGGCCATTGAGCACGCGCAGGCGGCGGGGATACAAATCTACTCCATCTACGCCGCGCGCTCCGGTCACTTTGGCCATACGTTCTGGCGATCTCAGTGGGGGCAAAACAATCTTTCGCGGCTGGCCGATGAGACGGGAGGCGAGGCCTACTTCCAGGTTCTAGAAACTCCCATTGCCTTCGCGCCCTATTTGGACCAGTTTGCCGACAGGCTTAAACACCAGTTCAGGCTCACCTTTTTAGCGAAGCCCAAGAAAGAATCGGGATATCAAAAAATAAGGCTCCAAACCGAGGTGCCCAACGCTGAGTTAGTGGCAGCAGAACAAGTGTACGTTCCTGGAGCAAGATAGGTCTTGCTACAAGGTCCGCGTGGGACACACTCTGGAGTGATTTGTTCATCCATCACCGCGCGAATTTCCGTGTTGTAAACATTTGCGAAGCTGCACGGACCAATTTCGCCTCGCAATGCAGTTGGACTCCGACAGCAATTTCGTACAATCCATCAGCTTTTTCGGCAGCACAGAAGCAGCCACTCATGAAAGACCAAAGTGATTTTTCTCAACCAGATCGTCGCTGAGTGTGACTCGCTCCAGCCTCGTTGTTGGCGCACTCTGGCGCACTCTCTTTCCAGGTGCCCTGTCGGATGTCCAAACCCACAGGCCCATCATGACGTGGCCTGTCGATTCACAATAGGACAAGCCCACCATGAGGCGAGAGTAGATCCTTCGGCTTCGCTGTGCTACACGATAAATGCAGTGTTAACGGAGAAGTAACGTGATCCAAGTAACGTTACTTGCCTAGAGCATACCAAGAGGGCTTCTAAGGTTTTCGAGCGATTCGCCTTCCTCTGGTCGAAGAGAAGAATAACCTTCCCATGAACACGATTGTCTGCAAATTCGTGGAAGCGCACGACCGCTACCTGGAGCTGGACCGCATACGCACCCAATGTCAGAGTGCTAAGGAGCGCGAGTCCGTCCACATCGCCATCCTGAAGGCGTATCTGGAAGTCCAGTTTCGCGCTCGGCAGATTGCAGGGTTGCAGTTCGCCGAGGGTATGGACTTTGCCGAAGCGAACTAGTTAGTGGCTCGTTTGTGTCACGATCTCTCTCTCTGATAACCCATTGGATCCGCTGCAGCGGCTGAAGAGTTTGAAACGCGGAGGCGCGGAGACGCGGAGCAAGATTGGGAGGTTCTGGCCATGGCTCATGATGACTCTGCCGGAACGCAATTGGCCAACCTCTGACCGGATCTTTCTCCGCGCCTCCGCGTCTCCGCGTTAAAAGTAGTTGCGCTTGATACTTAGGTTGTTCATTGGGAGGCGGAGCCGAAGGATCTGCTCCCGCTCGCGCTTTGGGCGGAGCCGATTTCTCTCCCGCTGGGCGGGATTCGAAATGACACAGTCGTCGATTGTATGGAATACACCAACTCTGAAATCGCTTTACGTGGATGCTTCTGCGCCCGGGGCTTCTTTTGAACCAAACGGCAGCGGCTCCGGCGGACCGGTCGCGGGCTTAATGCCCCAAATGTCGGCGGCATATTCGCGGACGGCTCGATCGCTGGAAAACCAGCCGACACGCGCCACATTGAGAATCGCTTTGCCGGCCCATCGCGATCGGGCTTGGAAGTCGGTCCCGGCGCGCGCGCTGGCTTCGATATACGATGCCAGGTCCGCCATGAGGAAGTACCGGTCCCCACGATCGAGAATCTCATCCACAATCCAGCGGAACAGACCTTGTTCTTCAGGACAGAACCGGTCGGACGCCAGAGTGTCCATGACTCGCTGAAGCGCGGGATTGGCATTGTAGAGTTCGCGGGGACTGTAGTTGCCTTGCCGCCGGCGCAAGCTCACTTCCTGAGGACTCAGACCGAATTTGTAGAAATTATCTTCGCCGACAGCTTCCATGATCTCGATGTTGGCGCCGTCACATGTGCCCAGCGTGAGCGCTCCGTTCATTGCCAGCTTCATATTGCCGGTGCCGGAAGCTTCCATGCCGGCCGTAGAAATCTGCTGGCTCAGGTCAGCGGCGGGCATGATGAGCTCCGCCAGGGAAACGCGATAGTCGGGCACGAAGACGACTTTGATCCGGTCGCGTGCGCGGCGATCCGCGTTCACGACCATGGCCACGTTATTGATCAGCTTAATGATCTGTTTTG
>WNFJ01459714.1_pt2 | contig 16318 bp, 14 predicted proteins | sample 5400461 | NCBI WGS metagenome assembly WNFJ01 (sample SAMN13153349, study PRJNA577476) | soil metagenome | isolation source: 115 cm saprolite on Douglas fir-dominated hillslope | place: USA:California | collected 2013-09-17 | reverse complement strand
GGCAGCGATCCTCATCCAGCATCCACTCTGGGATCAGAATCTGCATTCCACTGGACAGCGCCACCTGTACTTGGTGCAGTCCGAAGGAGGAACACTTCCGCATCCTCGTCACCATCGCGCCGTAATGCGGATGATGAGCATAGTGGATCATTGCGGTGCTCAAAACATGGGTAGTGTGTGAGTGCTTTGCAGAAACCCGATGCCACCAACGTTGCGGGACTCCGCACTTGGAACTCGCTTGGCCGCTTCGTCCGGCGTGGCGAAAAAGGTATTTTCATTCTCGCTCCGATGGTCGGTAACAAACGCAAGAAAAATGAGAATGCGGAACAGAACGAGGATGCCAAGGAGACTCAGCCCACGTTGTACGGCTTCAGGGCCGTGTATGTCTTCGAAAGATTATCTCGTGATTTGCGGCCGAGCCTCTGCGCGCTCGATGTAGTCCGCGAGTAGATGTACTTCTCAATAGCGGTCAAGCACATCATCGCTCAACTCCTCTGCCCTGTGCAACGCTCCCTGATGCAGGGGTTCCAGCAATCAGCATCTTTTGTCCACAATTCGGGGTTCTGAGCGCTTGACCGGCCTGTTTTCATCAATGATCTGCGCTGCTTGAGTCACCGCGCTACAATTCGGGTTGTGATCATCGAGCTGACACGCAGGCACGCTCTGCTCTTCACTTTCCTGCTGGCAACCCAAGCGGCTGCGCCTCCACAGAAGAATGCTGCTGCCACAGATAGTCCGGATGCAGACGTGAAGGAGTTTCGAATGTCGGCATTGGAGGCTAAGCTGCAAACCATGCAGCCTGGGCCGGAACGCGACTTTTTCGCGGGCGTGCTGGCGAACCGGAGCGGACGTATTGATGACTCGATCCTTCTGCTGAGTCGTGCTCTGCCGACCATTCGCGAATCTCAACCGAAACGGGCAGCGCTTGCTCTGGAAACGCTGGCTGACGACTACACCAAGTGCTTCCGCTACGCCGACGCAGCGCGGACGTACGACGATTTGTTGGCACACTTCGCGGGTCAGTTGGATAGGGGCGGAACGAAGGACGACTCGGATCTGGCGCACCTATTGCAAGGGGTTCCAGCGCAAACGATCACCTTGCAGGGACCCGTCCGGCTGAAGACGGAGCGCAATCCAATAGGCTCACAGGCTACAGAGCTAACGGTCAACGGTGTTCGAGGGCCGTGGCTACTGGACACAGGCGCGAACCAATCCGTGGTGAGCCGGAGCTTTGCCCGACAGCTTGGGCTGAAGCCTCTGCCGGGCTTTGCTCAGACAGGCTCGGGGATCACCGGAATTGCGAACCCGCTGCAGGTTGCCGTGCTGCCAACGCTACAGATGGGAGGTGCCACAGTCAAAAACGTAGTGGTGCTAATGCTTGAGGACGCGAACCTGAAGGTTGGTAGTGGCAAACATACTTATCAGATCAATGCCATCCTCGGGTACCCAGTGTTTCAGGCGCTGGGAACGATTACTTTTCTGCATAGCGGCGAGTTCGAAGCTGGCGATGCGACTCAGAGGCCGGCGACCGGCACCCGAGTGTACATGAGACGGCTAACACCGGTAATCGAGTGCGGAGTGGAGGACAATGAACTACCGTTCACATTCGATACCGGCGCCTCGGAGACCGACCTTTCGATTCGGTACTACGAGCAGTTTCGAGGGAAGGCTGGATCGTGGAAAAAACGCGAGAGCCAAAGTTCCGGAGCGGGCGGGACTGTGAAGCGAAAGGTATACGTGCAACCAAAACTCGTCTTGACCGTAGGCGATAAGACGGCGACTCTAAAGAATGTATCGATCTTCTCTGCCAGGATGGACTCCGGTATCGACGAGCTATACGGCAACCTTGGTCAGGATTTGGTTGCGGGCTTCGAGAGCTTCACGCTGGATTTTTCGAGGATGACGTTCAGCCTGGGTCCTCCGCTGGCCGCGCGGAAGAGAAAATAGTTTACTAGCCAAAGGCCACCGCAGACTCAAAGGGCAGCGGCAACCTGGCGATAAATCGCCTGAGCACTCACCGCCGGGTCGCGGGCGTGATTGAGGAACTCCGCACGAACCATCGCGACGTTCGTTAACCGTGTAGATTCTCTGACGTTCACTGTCGACAGTTATCCGACTTCAGAGAGCCCGTTCGATAGCAGCGGCCACGTCATCGCTCAATTCCTCCGCTCTCTGCAACGCTCCCTTGATCCTGACAATCTCCATCGCGCGTGCCGCGATCTGTCCAGCAGGTTCGTGGTGACCTCGTGCGGCCAGCAGACTACGCTCGTGGCTGGTCAGCATGCGCCGAAAGATCGGTACGGCACTTTTCTTCGGCTGTGCATGCGCACAGCCAAGGCAGATCAATCCCTTCGGACAATGCTCTCCAGTGGGCAAGGCGCACAGGTGTGTGCCCATATCGCGCAGGTTGCAGTTTGCCGCGAAGGCCGCCCATTCCTCCGCAGTCGGATTCTTCAACCCTTCTTCGCCGTAGTAGGCGTTATAGAGACTACGCACGGTCTTGCGATACTCCTCGATGAGGTGACTAGGGTAGAGCTTGGCATAGATCATCACGGTGTCGGGAGAAGCGTGACCGAGCAGCGCTTGAATGACGTGCACAGGCGTGTTGTTATTCAGATGTTCGGATGCAAAGACGCGCCGACAATCGTGAGGCAGCAACACGAGAGGAGAACCGTTCGAGCGGCGGGCTTCCGCGGCGATCGAGATCTCGCGGATGCGGCTGCGAATGGTCTGAATGCCAGCCGTGCTGGGAGATCTTGAGTCTGTAGTAATCGCGCATGTACTTGCGGCGATTCTCTTTGTACTCGTCAGACTGTTCGTAGAGTTTGTGCCTGCACTTGGCAGAACACGACCGCTGATGAGCAAATCGTCTAAAAAACCACTTGCCACAGACGCAAAACAATACGCGGTCGAGCAATTTTTGTTTGGCCAGTTCTATGACTCCGTGAGCAGCGAGTGATTCCCCGGCTGGAAAGGGGCCACATATCACTTCGTCGAACGCCCACTCCTTTCCTCGTTCGACATAAAACGATGGTCGCGACCGATACCGTGCAATCTTACGTTCCAGTTCGTTCATCAGTCTCGTCACTTTCTTGGACGGAAAATCTATTAGGTTCCACGAGTTGTCAGCACTGATCGCCGCAAGCGTGTTGCGAATTCAAGTGATCAAGTCGAGAATCCGCCGCCGAGAAGCACGGCTATTTTTCCCTGGATATTTCTGTTCATCACCATTGAGCCATTTTGTGACGCGCGAGGCAGGGGATGCTCCCCGAAAGGTCCGTTTGTGTGACTCACGCCTTAGTGCTATAGGCATGCATTAGAAAATATGAGTATGCGCGTGCTCTGTCAAGCGATGATCCCGATGTTCACAATTGGATTGGAAAGGATAAACATGGATACCTTACTTTCGGTTGAAGAAGCGGCCCGCCGGTTGGGAGGCATCAGCAAATGGACCATTCACGCCTGGCTAAGCCAAGGCAAACTAGAGCGAACGAAGGTTGGCGGACGCACCATGATTCGCGAGTCTGAGTTGGCCAGAGTCATTGAGGACGGCGGCAAGTCGCCGTCGCGCCGTCGGCGGACCCGCTAATGGCAATGGGCGATCAATGCGACAGGGGAGAAGCAAAATGTCTCCGTTAAGTCCCGCCTCGAGCAATCCAGGCTCGCTCGCGAAAACTTGCGAGTCGTGCCGGACGCACTCTGGCGAGTCGCACCGGGCGCCGTCGTGTGCTCAGGAGTGCTCTGTGTGACTGTCATGTTTCCGCGATTCTTTGGCGTTCCTCAAAAAGTAATTCGAGAAGGCTTATGGGCAAAAATGAAGCCTAGTGAACAGAGTTTGTTTGTGTGTCTTCTACATGAAAGTGAGCGTTGTAGTACACGAGAGTTGGCCCGTACCGATGCTCAACTGTATGCTCTGTCGGGAGTAAGCCCGAGGGCTTTTTGCAATGCCAGGAAGAAGCTTCAAGAGCGAGGACTAATCTTGTACCAGCGGGGTCGTGGCAATGTGTACATCTACGCGATTTGCGACCCCGAGGCTGGGCTACCTTGGCCCGGCGACCCAAAGGAGCCCGTGCGGTACAAGAAGAAAGCTCATGTGCTCAACGAGGAGAGCCTTAAGGCAGCAGTTCCTGCTGCGGTCGGTTGGGAACAGATAACCTCTCAAACTCTTCGGCATACGGGAGCCATTCGCCCCCGTCTGTGACTACGCAATCTGCATCGCATGCGAGCGCCGTATTGCGGCTCGCACGCATCGCGCGTGGAGTCGCCCGGTCGGGAATTTGTGCGCCGTGATGCAACTGACTGAGGCCGTTGCCAATCATCCGACCCCTGCCCGCCACCGACAAACAGGTGGTTGTGCTGGCGCTGTCAACCTTGAAAGTAGGCGGAGCCGACCAGGGATTAGGCCGTCAGGCCTTGCAACCGTCAGGCCTCGACGACCTCCATTCGGTCACTCACTCCAACCTTGCGCAGAATCCGATGCACATGGTTTTTGACCGTCTGCTCCGAAAGAAAAAGCTGGGATGCAATTTCTTTGTTGGTCAGCCCGAGGCCGAGCATCTGCAGCAGTTGCTGTTCGCGCCGCGTCAAGGCAAGATCTCGCTTTATCTGCACGTTCGGAACCTGTGCCCACTGGCTTGATACGTATTTGAACAAAGTCATGCAGAGGGTTGGCGGGCAGATCGCCTCTCCATCAGCAACAGAGCGGATGGCAGCCACGACCTCGAGAGCCGAGGCTTCCTTCAGCACGTAACCCACAACACCTTCGCGTATGGTTCGCAGGAACGTCCCTTTGTCTACTTCCACGCCAATCATCACAATCTTCAGTTCCGGCATGGCCCTGCGCATCTCGGGGATAAATTGCAGATCGAGGCCGGAGCTGGCCGCGGAATCAGTCACGAGGACTTGGGCGCCTGACATGGAAATCTGCTCCAAAGACTGACTCGGCAGCCCCGCTGCGCCGACGACTCGGATGTCGTCTCGCTTTCCGAGCATCCGCACGAGCGCTTCGCGGAGAATGCGGTTTTCGGCAAGCAGGAATACGTCAATCATTTCGTGACCGCGCGGATGCCGTGATACCACATAAGGTTCTGCAGAACGTCTCTTCAGAATGGATACGTTTCGTTAAACTATGTACGACGACGCGTTGCATCTCGATGTTAAAAAATATCAACACGGGGCGAGACTTTAGCACGGCGGGAAAAGGCATTTGTCGGTTTCTTGTAAAATCCGTGTCACTTCCCCAGGGAGTCTGGGACCACCACGTGGATGCGCGAACCGTTCTCGCGACAATTTCCGGTCCGCCAGATATTGAGGTTATGGGCGTGTTCGGAGACGAAAGCGAAATCGCCGATCTGGCTGGGGAATTACATCTTCTGCTGCTCGGTGCATCAGGGAGACTCACTCTTGTGCTCGACGAGTACCGCGATTATCGCCTTCCACCCGACCCCGCCGAAAATCCCTACTAGTCGTTGCGCCGATACGCTTTCACAAAGTCTGGCGCATTTGACTTCAAGATTGGGTGGGCCGCCCGATGGAGAAACCGTCGGGTTTATGAAAGATCGAGGCGCCGCTGTGCGGTGACATGAATCGCAGATCAAACACAGCCTCCGCTTTCATGTGGAGCTTTGTTGAGCGGATCGGAACGCAAGTGCTACGTTCTGTCGTCGGCATAATTCTTGCGCGACTGCTTGTGCCCGGAGACTTTGGTTTGGTTGCCGTCTTGTCCGTTTTCGTCGGCGTTGCTGAGGTCATCGTGAGCAGCGGGTTTGGCACTGCCTTAATTCGGAAGAAGGTAGTGAGCCACGTTGATGAATGTTCGATCTTCTATTTCAATGTCGTCGTCGGGGTGATTATGACGACGGCCTTATTTTGTGCGGCCCCTTATATCGCCGCGTTTTACCGGCTGCCTCAGTTGACTTCGATTGGACGAGTCATCTCTTTCAATTTGCTCGTCAATTCCATGTGCGCGGTGCAATGGTGTTTGTTGGCTCGGAAGCTTGATTTCCTGACTCTATGCAAGGTTTCCATAATTTCAACCTTGATTTCAGGCATCCTCGGAATCATATTGGCGTCGAGCGGATTTGGAGTCTGGAGCATTGTTGCTCAACAGCTTTCCGGCAACCTTGCAAATGTCGCGCTGTTGTGGAGGCTGGCAGGATGGCGACCAGTCGCAGGCTTTGACTTCCAATCGCTCCGCGGCATGTTCGGTTTCGGCTCGTCGTTTGCTTGCATCAACCTGCTTGACGTTTTTGCCAGAAACCTGTCCTCCGCAATTATCGGGAGGCGGTTCACGACGGCTGAGGTTGGACTGTATTCGCGAGCCACGCAGATCCAAGAACTTCCGGTGATGACCACTTATTACGCGATATCACGACCGAGTCTTTCACTTTTTGCAGCATCGCAAGATCATGAAGCCCATTTGGCGCATCACTTTCGCTCAGCCCTTACGCAGTTGGCGATGATCAATTTCCCGGTCATGGTCGGCTTAGGAATTGTCGCCAGACCACTTGTTGTGACTTTGCTGACCGTCAGATGGCTCGAATGCGTGCCGCTCCTTCAGTTGCTATGTGCTGTTGGAATCTTTCTTCCTCTCCAGAGAATCAACCTGAACGTGATCATCGCTAAGGGTTATTCCACTCTATTTTTTCAATTGGAATTGGCTAGAACCGTAATGGCTGTGATGTTTATTTCGATAGCTGGATTGTTTGGCATCAAAACGATGATCTTGAGCCAGATAGCGGCGATGGCGACCACATGGTACATAAACAGCATTTGGACAAGTCGAGTGCTCTCATATACGTTCCGGAGGCAATTGGACGATGTTTTACCTTATGCACTCGCAAGCTGCGTGATGGCTGGAGGTATGGTTTGTCTAAAGAGCGTGAGCTTTGGCAGCAATATAAACCTACTCATTGGTCAGACGCTCCTGGGAACATGCCTTTACGTCAGCCTGTGCTGGGTTTTCCACTTGTCGGCCTTCTTGCAGCTCAAAGACGTTGTTAAGGTGGAACTGGCACGGCTTCGCCTTTGGAACTCCGCGTGACCATACAGGAGGCGGATTTCCTCTGCGTGGCCGGCCCGCTTTCAGCCGTCAGACCGCGATCGCATCGGCCGCAAGCCCACTTTCTCTTCAGGAGTTCTACAAGAGACAGAAAAGTGACACTTCTTTAACATTTCGCTGACAACAGGACAAGGTCACCTCGACTAAAGTATCGCCGACTCTTTTTGGGGAAGTCCCGGACCACTCAGGGGAAGCAAAAGACATGGGAATTGAGAGCATAAAGAGCATCGTTGCATTACTGCTTCTGGCCGTAGTGTTCGGTTCGGTTAGGCCCGCGCTTGCGATTCCCGCTTTTGCTCGCAAGTACGGCCTCCCTTGTTCCGCTTGTCATGCTGCATGGCCCGCACTGAACAACTTCGGTCAGACCTTCAAAGACAACGGATATCAATTGGGCAAGGGGCGGGATGCGCCGATCTACCAACAGCCAGATTACTGGCCCATCACATTTCGTGTGACACCACAGTGGCATCGGGAGAGCAACAATCGCGTTGCGGTCGACAAAATCCCCGGCAATGCCGGAAGCGGCCAAGTAGAGGCCAGCGTGACACAGTCCGGTTTCGACACGTCGTCCATTGATATCCTTACCGCAGGCACTCTTTCCAACAACATCTCCTTCCTGGTGCAGCCATTTATCGGCAATGGCAGCTTCCTGGCACAAGCCTGGGTGCGCCTCGACAACCTTGCCCAGTCACATTGGCTGAATCTGAAGCTTGGCAAGTTCGAATTGGATGAGCCCATCTCGCAGGAGCGCGTCCTGACGCTCAACACTACCGGAAGCAGTTACTACAACTATTTTTTCACTCCGCCCGGCGACAGCAACTTTACCAGCATCGGGGGCAACCAGCTGGGGGTAGAGCTGTCGGGGCACACCGAAAATGATTACACCCGCTATTCCGTGTCCTTGTTCAGCAGGTTCCCGAGCCAGACCTACAACGCTTACGCGAACTTCACACAATCCTTCGAGCTCCCGAAGCTCGGCTTGCAGCGGATCGGCGTCTACGGATACCTCGGCGAATCGCCAACATTTTTTCAGACCAGCGGCGGCACCCCGATCCGGGGAGCAGGCTTGGGAAACCGCAGTTTCTACCGCGCCGGCGCTTATGGGATGTGGTATGTGGGCAAGTTTGACTTCGACACGTTCTACCTGCATGGGCAAGACAACGTGTTTCTTGGCAATTCGGTGCCCGCCAATCAACCCTCGGCGCTCCCTCTCGGAGCGGCTGGCCCGGCATGGAATGGGGGGTTTGTAGAGGCGCACTACATCCACAACCCGCGACTTGTCCTGATTGGCAGGTACGAGTTGATCCGTATGTCACGGCAAGCGAACCCCGCGGTTCGCAGCAACTTGGGGAATCTCGATACGTGGACGGTGGGCTATCGCTGGTATCCCATTATGAATCCGCGGGCCGGCTTAGCCTGGGTGCAAGAGTACTCCCGCATACTCAATGCGGGAGCGGCGCCACTTTCCGGGCGCGACGCCGTCAGCAACAGTCTTCTGATGGGTTTTGATTTTGACTTTTGAGGGGACAAGACTCACATGCGCGTGGTAACCAATGGTAGGAGTAGAGCGGCGGTCTTACTCTTCCTGTTTTCCGCTCTGACCAGCCATGCACAAGAAAGCCACATCGGCAATCTCGTAGGAAACGCTAAGCATGGGAAGGCACTCTATCAACGCTACTGCATTTTCTGCCACGGCCCTAATGGTGACGGAACCGGTCAGAGTGCACCTTACATCGACCCCAAGCCTCGCGACTTCACCAAGGCCACATTCAAATGCCGATCCACGCCCAGTGGAAGCCTGCCACTCGACAGCGATCTTTATGAGACCATCACCCGCGGTATCCACGGCAGCGGAATGCCCTCCTGGAGGCCCTTGCTCCGTCAGGAGCGTGCCTTTTCTTCCCGATTCACGGAAGAACCGCCCGCCACTCCGATACCAGTGCCTACCGAGCCCCCCACCTCGTCCGAGAGCGTGAAGCGTGGGGCCGATCTTTTTCAAAGCATGAACTGCTGGATGTGCCATGGAAAAGAAGGGCGAGGCGATGGTCCCTCCGCATCGTCGTTGACAGACAGCAAAGGCTACGCGATCAAGCCGTTCGACTTGACCGGTGGCACACACATGAAATGTGGAGACTCCGATCAAGGAATATTTCGCGATTTGATTACGGGCCTGGACGGAACTCCGATGCCATCCTTTAGCAGCGCTCTCAAGCCGGACCAGGTGTGGGACTTGGTCCACTACATCGCCACTCTTCGTCAGACTTTCAAACATCATGGCAATGAGGCAACTACTGCGTCCAAGGCGGATTGACTGATCAGTCGTGTCGCAATTCGGGTTTGATGGTGGCTGCTTTTGCGGGCAGGTCAATCTGATCAGTGGTGAGACCGAGACCGATGGAGATCGATGACATGAACAAGAGACACGTTCCATTCGCGGTTGCTGCTCTTTTGATAACACTCGCTGCCGGGCATTGGCTTGCGCGTACTGCGACAGTGGCGGCGGAAACCTCCGTGTCAGTGACCGGCATGGTGAAATTCGAAGGAACCGCACCCAAAACAACGCGGATTGACATGTCCTCCGATCCGAACTGTTTGAAAGCTCATCCTTCACCCGGAACGACCGAAGACATCGTGACTGGCGCCAATGGTGGCCTGGAGAACGCCGTTGTCTACATCTCCGGAGGTCTGGAAGGTCGCACCTTTCAGCCGCCGGCGGAGCCAGTCGTTCTGGAACAGAAGGGATGCACGTACAAGCCGCATGTCATCGCGCTGCAGGCCAATCAGAAGATCAATGTTGTGAACAGCGACTCCACGACCCACAACATCCATCCGATGCCCAATAACAACCGCGAATGGAACACGACGCAGCCTCCGGGAGTTCCAATCGAGCAAACGTTCGCGCGCGAAGAGATTGCCATCCCGGTCAAATGCAACGTGCATCCGTGGATGCGGGGCTATATCGCGGTTTTCAAACATCCATATTTCGCGGTGACAAGCAAGGATGGCAGTTTCAAGTTAAAGGATCTCCCGACTGGCACCTACACCATCACGGCTTGGCACGGAAAGCTCGGCACCCAGAGCCAGAAGGTCACGGTTGGCGCTGGTCAGATTGAGACGCTGGAGTTCGTATTCAAACAATAGCCTGGTACGGAGTATTGGCCCCCTGCAAGGAAGGCTTCGCAGTGGTGTCCGCTGGGCTAGAGAGGGGAGCGTTGCGCTGAGGCCGTATGAAAGAGACTGATACCAATTACTCAAGGGGGCTGGTTCTCGTCGCCATCTTTTTCCTGTTTCTAGAGAGTTTTGTGGCCGCTCAAGCCCCGGGCACGGGGGCACTCGTGGGGCAAGTCTTCGATCCTTCTCGCGCGGTCGTCGCTGGTGCCCAGGTGTCGGTGGTAAGCGAAGAAACAAATTTTTCACGGACGGTGCGCACCACGTCCGAAGGGCTGTTCAGAGTAGCGCTCCTTCCTCCGGGGAACTACTCTGTGACCGTCGAAGTACCCCGCTTTAAACGAAAGATGTTGCGTTCCGTGCAGGTCGTAGTCAGTGAAACTGCACTGGTGGATGTGGAACTTGAAGTAGGTGCGGTGACTGCGCAAGTGCAAGTCGCCGGCATTCCCGAGTTAGCTCAAACTGAGAGTGCAGCCTTGGGCCGGGTAACCGATGAGAAGACCATCGTCTCGCTGCCACTGGCCAATCGCAATTTTTCTCAGGTCCTGGCTCTTTCACCTGGAGTCCTGGTGGACGTTCCACACGCTGGAAAAGTGGGAAGAAATACTCAGAACGTCACCGCAAACGGCGCGAAAACCACATCCAACAACTTCCAGTTCAATGGTGTGGATGCGAACAACATGTCCCAAAATTCGCTGTCGGGATTTGACCCTGAAGTGGGGATAGCCATACCCGCCCCCGACATAATCAAGGAGTTCAAGGTACAAACCGGGATGTATGACGCGGGGTACGGAAGAGGCGCCGGTGCCAATGTTGATTTCGTAAGCAAGACCGGAAGCAATAGTTTTCACGGCAATTCGTGGGAGTTCTTCCGGAACGACGCCCTGAACGCCAATGACTTTTTCCTGAATCGCAATGCGCAGCCGCGGCCGGTTATCAAGCAAAACCAGTTCGGAGGCACATTCGGCGGCCCCATCCGCAAGAACAAGACGTTTTTCTTTGGATCGTACCAGGCAACAATTCAGCGGAACGGCGATGACCCCACTCTTTCTTTGGCAAGTACTTTCCTTCCCCCCTTGACTAACGACCGCTCGGCTGCATCCTTGGGTAGTCTCTTCGGCGGGCAGAGTGGAGCATTTGGCGGAGTCGCGGTTGCGACGGATGGATCGAATATCAATCCCGTGGCGCTCGCTCTCTTGAACGCAAAGCTGGCCGACGGAAGCTATGCGATTCCAAATCCGCAAGTTGTCGCCGGCGGCCTCGGAGAGTCGACCTACTCCATTCCAGCGAAATATCGTGAGGACCAGTTCAGCGTGAACCTGGACCACAGGATCTCCGGGAAGAACCAGCTTTCCGGCAGGTTCTTCTCCTCGCTGGAAAAGACCGACGGACCATTCACCAACTTCGCTGCTACTGTGCCGGGCTGGGGAACCAACTTCAATGAGCGGAATGACATGTTCGTTTTGTCGGATACCCATGCCTTCAATCCCACCCTGGTCAACGTGGCCCGTTTTGGATTCATGCGGTTTAATGGATTGCAGAGTGGGGTCGACCCAATCAGCGCCGCGAGCGTCGGCATGCAGGTTCCAGCCGGCCTCCCGGAAATTCCCGGCATCGTCATCGCGGGACTCTTCACGATCGGTCCGTCCGGCGAACCATTTTATTTCGAGAATACGAACACATTTGTGTGGCAAGACACGGTTTCGCTGACACGCGGCAAGCACAATCTGCGGATGGGTGGTGAAGCCAAGCGGCACGAGGTGGACATCAACGTGCCCTTTACCACCGCCGGATTCATCCTGTTTCAAAGCTTTCCAGATTTCTTGCTGGGGGAAAGCGCGGCGCAGAATGGCAGTGGGCAAAGCAACATTTTCAATAGCGTGGGTGCATCCGGTCTGTTCCGCAAGGACGAGCGATACACGGACTACGCAGGCTTTGTTCAAGACGATATCAAGCTGACGCCGCGGCTGACCGTCAACGCGGGACTGCGCTATGAGTTCTTTGGCCCGCCGAGCGAGATCCACGGCCACCTGTCAAATTTCGACCCGACGATCGCTCCGTCACGGATACCGGACACAGGCAGCTTCGTTGGGTTTTTTCTTCCTTCTAACTTCAACGGGCCCCTCGCGAACGGCGTCAGGAAGACATCGGGCTCCGGGATGTGGAACCCGGACCATAGGGATTGGGGCCCGCGCCTCGGCTTCGCGCTGCGGTTGCTCAATAAGCCGACTGTCGTGCTGCGCGGAGGATATGGCATCTACTATGAAAAGCTTTCCGCGGAGCTTGCCTATCAGAATATCGGCCAGCCGCCGTTCTCACTTACGCAATCGCTGCTCGGAGCCGAGAACGCAGCCGCAACATTTCAACAGGCATTCACCCCCCCGCTGCCGCCGAACTCGGCGTACCCGATTTACATCCCGCGCACTCCCAACAGCGCACTCTTCCTGGCTGGCATTGGACGAAACCTGACTAGCCCCTATACCCAACAGTATGACCTCAACCTGCAATACGAGATCACGCCCGATTTGCTATGGCAGGTGGGGTACGTAGGCTCCAGGACAACCCACCTTACTGGCTGCGTCGAGTTCAACCAGGCGGTCATTGCCACCCCGCAGAATCCTTTCAATGGGGTGACAACTACCACCAATGAGAATATCGCCCAGCGAGTTCCTTTCGAAGGCGTGGCAAGCGGATCTTATACTTGCGGTACGACATTTAATGCCGACTACAACTCTCTCCAGAGCAGTCTGACCAAGAGATTCAGCCACGGCCTGGATTTTCAGGCGAGCTACACCTTCTCGAAGAATCTGGACTATACGAGCGGAACGGGAGGGCTTTCGTCGCTCGAGCTAGATTTCTTGAGCAACGACCAGACTAACCCGCGCCAAGCCCGCGGCTTGAACGACTTTGATCGCACACACCGGTTTGTACTGAGCTTCGTGTACCAGCCTCCCAAGCTCCAAACTGGGCCTCTACTGCTGCAGCATTTGCTCTCTCGCTGGCTGTTCTCCGGCGAATCGGTGCTGCAGTCTGGCCTCCCGATAACGGTGACGGACAGCACCGGAGGCTCAGTCTATGGAAACCTCGTGGGCGTCACGCGAGGGGAGTGCACCGGCGCGAACCCTGCTTCGTCCGGGTCTTTGTCCGCGCGTCTGAATGGGTATTTCAATCCTGCTGCCTTCGCTACGATTCCCGCAATCGGTGATGGCACTGGCTTCGGGAATTGCGGCGTGGGAATACTGCGAGGGCCAAGCGAGCTCAACTTGGACTTGGGAATCGTGAGGGATTTTGCTTTTACCGAGAAAGACACTCTGCAATTTCGTGCTGAGTTTTTCAACTTCACCAACACGCCCAAATTCGACTTGCCCTTGAGCGACCAGGCGGCGGGTCCAGCGTTTGGCGTGATTTCGAAGACTGTGTCCAATCCGCGGATTATTCAGTTCGCGGTGAAGTTCAGTTTTTGACCACCGGTCTCAGAGCATCCGACATAAGACGCGCAATGGGTGAATCGACGTTGACGAACGATCCTCTTTTTTATGATCTAGAGCTGCCTGTGCGCGCGCTTTACCACCCCCTGGGTTTCTCCGTTGAAATTGCCACAAACTCTGAGCAAGTGCTAGCGGCCGCGGAAGAAAGCTGGGGACACTTTAGGAGGGTTTTTGATGAGCCACCAGCACAGCTTCGCATTGCAGTGCTGGAAGGTGGACTGAGAGAGTGCCCTGCACCGCCGACGCTCCGCGGAAATCGAAACCTGCTGGTTCGCGTGGCGGACGCAGCAAACTTCTCGGTTAGCAACATGGAACTAGGGTTCGCCCTCTGCTGGCTGACACCTGCCGTGGTCGCGAACAGGGGCTATCTGCGTTATTACTTTATTGAAGGAATGAGCTGGGACCTGTTGCAACCGCTCTATCTGACCTCGATTCACGCCGCCTGCGTACGCCTGGGAAATAGCGGAGTTTTATTGTGCGGAGACTCCGGCGCTGGCAAGTCCTCGCTCGCATTCGCCTGCGCCCGTAAGGGCTGGACGTTTCTGTCGGATGATTCCACCTGCCTGGTTCGGAAGTTCAGCCAACCCGTCGTGGTCGGCAACCCCTACCAAATCCGATTTCGCGATTCGGCCGTAGAGCTGTTCCCCGAGCTCCGCGACCGGCAAATCACGCGTCGCCTCAACGGGAAAATGTCCATTGAGGTGTCCACCGCAAGCCTCCCAGGAATAAAAACGATTTCCGAGTGTTCCGTGGATTACATCGTATTTCTCAAGCGGGGAGAACCCGGCCCGCCTCGTCTTTTGCCCTTCCCGAAAGAAACCGCGTTGCAGTGGTTTGAGCAGGTTATTTGTTACGGAGAGGAAGCGGTTCGTGAGTCTCAGAGAGAGTCGCTCCTCAACCTGCTCACCGCCGAAGTGTTTGAATTGCACTACCAAGGCTTGGATTCGGCCGTGGCAACACTTGGAGAAATGGTCCGGAATGAAGCTGAAGCTGGATCACTCGCTAAGTCACCCCCCACCCCACCAAAACGAAAACATGCGTAACCTTCCACCTCACGTCAAAGCTGTAATGGAGGCGCTGAAATTCGTTGGCGCACGAAGAGACGGGCTGCGGACTATGACAGACTCCGAGTGGAAGGACATTCTTTCCCATTGGGGTTTCGTCCGCTTGACCCTCCCTCTCAGACAGGTGTGCGGTGATGATCTTCCCACCTGGGTCCGAGAGCAAATCGATCAGTACATAACCGACAACACCGAGCGATTTAGCCGCATTAGAAAGGACTATATTGAGATCGCCACGGCGCTACGTAATGCCAATGTGGAGCACCTGGTGCTCAAGGGTTTCGCACAGTGGCCTGCCGACATGCAAAGTCCGCGTTTTCGCGCGCAGTCGGATATTGATATGTTTTGTCCTAACGAGTCGATTTTCCGTGCCCGTGATGTTCTTTTCTCCTTGGGCTACCAGTCAGTTGAAGGGCAGGAGCACATTGTTCACCAACTCGCAGACCATCTGACCAGCATGATGCGCAAGACAGACTGGCGATGGCGCGGAAGACACTTCGATCCTGAGGCTCCGGTCTCGATAGAGCTTCACTTCCGCTTCTGGAATAAACCCCTTTTGCGATTGGACCCCGTGGGCCTGGAGCAGTTTTGGCCGCGGCGTGTCGAACGGCACCTGGAGGACTTCAGCTTTCCTGGCCTCAACCCGGTGGACAGCCTGGGGTACTCCTCGCTTCACATGCTTCGGCACCTTCTGCTCGATGGAGTGCTAGCGTCCCACGTCTATGAGCTCTCCTGGTTTCTGCACACTAGCGCAGACAATGGACCATTTTGGAAAGAATGGCGTGAGTCGCATGATGATTCGCTACGCTCCGTCGAAGCCGTCTGCTTCCGGCTGGCGAGGGACTGGTTTGCCTGCCGCCTGCCAGAAGAGGCGAAAGACGAGATTGAGTCTCTACCTCAGCCTGTCCAGCAATGGTTTAAGAATTATGGCGATTCTCCCATCAACGGTTTGATCCGTCCCAATAAAGACGCGCTGTGGTTGCACTTGAGTCTGCTCAAGTCCCGCTCCGACAAACTGTCTATTCTTTGCAGGGGTGTGTTCCCGATAGGTACGCCTCCGGCGAAATCTGTCATGAATTGGCCCTTGCGGATTTACGGTAAGTTTTTCCTTCACGTCATCTCCCGGGTGTCCTATCACTTGCGGCTTCTCCCGCTAACGCTCTGGCAGGGTTTTCGCTGGTGGTGGTCCACCAAGGGACTTGGCAAGCAGTTTTGGACCTTCTACGCCGCGTCATTTTGTTTTGACTTTGGGATGTTCATCTTTTTTTTTCTATACAACCTATATTTGCTTGACTGTGGATATACCGAAAAGTTTATAGGCCAAGTAACTGGCGCCAATGCGCTGGGTAGCATCGCCGGTACCATCCCGGCAGGGTTGATGGCTCAACGCTTTGGTCTGCGAAGCACCATGCTGGCCTGTTTTGTGCTGGTCTCGCTGGTTTCAGCGCTGCGCGCAGTGTTTGTTTGGCAGGTGCCCCAGATTTGCCTCTCCTTCCTGGCGGGGGCTGTTACAACCATTTTCGCGGTTTGCATATCCCCGG
>WNFJ01169023.1_pt1 | contig 16320 bp, 9 predicted proteins | sample 5400461 | NCBI WGS metagenome assembly WNFJ01 (sample SAMN13153349, study PRJNA577476) | soil metagenome | isolation source: 115 cm saprolite on Douglas fir-dominated hillslope | place: USA:California | collected 2013-09-17 | reverse complement strand
GTGGACAAGCAGGGCCGCGTCCAAGTTGGGTACGTCAATGGATGCGCCGGTGGCAACTGTATGCAGGCAGCGCCCACGGCATTCGGCAACGCTTACACGGCCACCGCAACCATCGCGCGGCAATCAAGTGGCAAGCGCATGTTCGCTGCAAACGACCCATCCACCCCAACTGTGCCAGGAATGCCTTTCGTTTCACAACGCCGCGTCGGTCTCGCAATCCACCTCGCATGGTCGGAAGCTGACACGGGCAACTCACCAATCACAGGTTATCAAATATTCAGAGGTACAGCGAGCAACGCTGAAACTCTGGTCACGACCGTAGCTGGAACTCAGACAGGCGGAGCCTTTGATGACTTAACGGCGACGGACACCACCAAAACATATTATTATAAAGTACTGGCCGTAAATTCTGTCGGCACATCCTGCGGGAATAATGAGATTGCCGCGCCTTATATCGGCAATGGATGCACCGGCTTGATAGTACAGAAAACGCCGCCGGGCCATCCAGAGCAACCGGCTCAAGGTCAAGCGCCCGCCTCGCTCGCTATCGACTATATCGCAGTGGGTGAGCCGCCTAATACAAATAACTTAATGTTCCAAATGAAAGTAACCAGCCTCTCCGGCGGACTGCCGCCAAGTAGTCGATGGAGGATTGTGTGGGACTCTTTCAAATCGCCTGGGCAGCAGTACTACGTTGGTATGCGAACAGACTCAAATTCGGCCCCCACATTTGATTACGGAACAGTAATGACCGGTGCAATCCCACCTGTAATCGGCTTGGTCGGAGTTCCTATCGAAACATTTGTCGCAGCGGCCGCGGCTGGGAGTAATTTCAACCCTGACGGCACGATCACAGTTTTCGTACCAAAATCCGCGGTCGGCAACCCACTGCCCGGCGACGTCCTCGGCGCGGTCAATGGCAGAACATTCACCGCCGATAATTCCCAGACCAGCACGCTCGAGCGCTCGACTCTGTTGATCGATCATACCTTCGTCAAAGCTCAAAGAGACAATGGCTCGCCAGCGGCGACATACACGGTGCTTGGCAACAACGCTTGTGAAGGCGGAGTTATTCCTCTCAGCGCCGTCTCGCGCAAGACCCATGACTCAATCAACCCCCCATTCGATATCGACTTACCGCTGTCGGGCAACATGGGCATTGAATGCCGCAAAGGCCAAGGCTCAAACTCCGATCAACACCAGATCGTCGTTACATTCCCCGGTCCTATATCCAGCTTTGGCGGAGCTACCGTCTCCTCCGGCACCGGCATGGTCTCGACTAGTCTGGCCAGCGGCAACCAAATTTTTGTGAACCTCACTGGTGTAGCCAATGCGCAAAGACTCGCGATTACGTTGAGCGCTGTAAACGACGGCACCAATGTAGGGGACGTATCTGTGCCGATGGCTGTCCTCCTCGGCGACGTGGACGCGAGCGGTCGGGTTGACTCAACTGATGTCTTCCAAGTGAGACAACAGACGCTTCAGAACGCCAACTCCTCCAACTTCCGAGCGGATCTTGACGAGAGCGGTCGTATCGACTCGACCGACGTTTTCTTAGCACGACAACAAACTCTCACGTCACTCCCGTAATTTGTTCGATCGTGTTGATCGGGTAAAATGGTTCAGCGTGAATTCCAGTTGTCAGGTTCGACCTGACTCTTTTACTATCGACCCATGCAAACTCGACCTTTTTTCCGTACTCGCTTGCTTTTACCCATCCTATCGATCGCCTTTCTCGGCTATCTGGGCATAAATCATTCGATCAACGGGCAATCCGCCGCGGCCGAACACATCGTCGTTACCGGCGAACCTTTACCAAGCGCCTACGGCGCGCCGACAAGTTTTTCGCAATCGCGCTTCTCGCCGATCACGAATGCTTATGTGCTGCCGCCCGGGGCCGTTTACGCCAGTCTGATTTATGAAGACGCGGTTGTGCATTTCCGCAGACCCGATCACGACTTCACTGAAGAGATCGAGGTCGGTTTGCCTTACCGGATCAACATCGCCACTGAAACCGACGTCGAACATTACGGCGACGAAACCCAGGTGCGAAGCTTCAGCATCGAAGCGCGTTATGCCTTCGCGAATTGGGGCAAGATTCCATTAAATCCGACGATCTTTGCCGAATACAAAGTTGGTGGAGGCAAAATTCTTCATGATGAAGGCGCGCCGACTCCCGCACATAAATTCGGTCCCGGCGGCTTCGACACGTCGATGGACATTCCCGACGCTTACGAGCTGCGCCTGTTGCTCTCGGAAGATTTCTACGATCGCGTCGAATGGGCCTTCAATCTTTTCTTCGAGCAGGAAATGAGCGGAGATCGCGGCCGCGAGTGGGGCATTGCCCAAAGTGTGGTCACGCCCTTTTGGCTTGCCCACGAAGAATTAAAGGGAGGAATCGAATTCCTGTTCCGAAGCTTTAGCGACAAAAAGAGTCGCGGCACGCCGTACAACAGCTTTATCATTGGACCCACCGCAGCTTGGAGGCCAAGTCGAAATACCCGCCTCGATATCTCGCCGTTGTTCGGCGTGAATCACAAATCGCCGGTGATGCAGTTGTTTGTTGTCTTTTCCTACTACTTTGGCGGCGGCGGACCCGCCGCGGCCGCTGAAGAAGGCGGCGAAGCGCCTGCCTCCACACGTAATCGTTAGTTCGCGCTCCATAAGATCAATCCGCCAAGGGAAGGATTCGTCGGATCGATATCTTGACCCGATCTCCCGGCTTCCGTACCATTTTCTGCGGAAAGGAGCGCGCGGGTGAAAACGGAAGTCTCGATCGAATATTGTGTAGTTTGAAACTACACACCGAAGGCCGTCAGTTTGGCGACCAAAATTCTTGAACTCGGCGAACGCATCAAATCGCTCACGCTCATTCCTTCGGGCGGCGGCGCTTTTGAAATTCGCGCCAATGGCAAACTGCTCCATTCCAAACTCGATTCCGGCGACTGGCCGGATTTCGATTCCATCGTCACCGCAATCAAAAAGGCCAAATAAACGGCGGTCCGCCTCGGACTTTCAGCGTTTCAGTTTTTCAGCGTTTCAGTTTTTCCTCTTCCGGAGAGTGAAGGGTGCCTGGTGGTCCTCGCGGTCTTCAAAACCGTTGTCGGTTCGCAAGAGCCGGGACAGGTTCGATTCCTGTCCTCTCCGCCTAAATCAAACATCAAACCTCAAACCTCAAACTTTCCTGAAGGGAGGTGACCAATCGTGTCGCGCGCACAGATCCGTAAACTGACGTCGTTGTCGTCCTGCGCTGGGTGAGCAGCCAAAAGTTGAGCCAACAGGCCCTGGCGCAAGTTTTGCGTCAGCTACCAACTTATCGCAACGCGAACGTTCTCGTGAATTCGAGCACGTTCGACGACGCCGGCATTTACCGTTTGGATCGATATCGAGCCCTCGTTCAAACCGTGGACTTTTTTACACCGATCGTGGACGACCCGTTCGCCTATGGACAGATCGCCGCCGCCAATGCGCTCTCCGATGTTTTTGCGATGGGCGGTCGGCCGATCACTGCGCTGAATCTTATGGGTTTCCCAATGAATCTCGTCTCGTCGAAAACAATTGCGTCGATTCTGCGCGGTGGCTTGGAAAAAGCCGCCGAGGTCGGCTGCGCGATCATCGGCGGACATTCAATTCGAAATCCGGAGCCAATCTACGGCCTCGCCGTCACCGGAGTGGTTGATCTTCGAAATATTCTCGCCAATGAAAATGCACGACCCGGCGACTTGCTCGTTCTCACAAAACCGCTCGGGACCGGTATCGCCACGACTGCGATCAAACGCGGCGTCGCGTCGCGCGCACTCGAGAAAAAAGTGATCGCGTTGATGTCACAGACCAATTCGGTCGGCGCGGAGCTGGCCGAGAAACGCTATGTTCGTGCGGCGACCGACATCACCGGTTTCGGATTACTCGGCCATCTCGCTAACATGTGCCGCGCGAGCAAACAAAGTGAGCGCGGAAATTTTTCCGGACCGCGTGCCAGCAATTACCGACGAGATCTTCAAGCTGATCAAGCGCGACTGCATTCCCGGCGGCACTCGCGACAATCTGAAAGCCGCAACGAACACCGCCGATTTAAAATCAGTATCGCCGGTTCAGCGCGCTTTCCTGGCGGATGCACAGACCAGCGGAGGTTTACTGCTCTTTGTTGCCGAATCGGCCCTGCCAAAAGTTCTCCGCGTCCTAAAGAAAGCTCGCACGCCTTGCGCCGCGGTGATCGGCCGCATGACTCGCCGGCGAAAGAAGCTGATATGCATGAGAAAATAAAATCGCGCTCGCGCCGTGCCATTCCGGCCGTGAACAAAATTCTCGATTCGTTAGGCGAAAAGGCCAGTCCGGCTCAGATCGATTTGCCCCGACCGCTGATTGTCGATGTCGTCCGACAAGAATTGGCGCAGATTCGTCGGCAACGCCAGATCCCGGAGTTCGCCGCAATTGTCGACCTTGTCCAGGCGTCGCTTAAGAAGCTTCGCGCGAGTCGAATTCAACCGGTGATCAACGGCACCGGCGTCGTCATTCACACCAACCTCGGTCGATCGCCCCTTTCGCAAGGAGCAGGCGAAGCGCTCCGGAACATCGCTTCGTCATATAATAATCTGGAGCTTGATCTGGCCACCGGCGATCGCGGCCATCGCGCTGGCTACCTCGAGCGCGCTCTCGCTGTCGTCTGCCAAGCGGAAGCGGCTACGATCGTGAACAACTGCGCGGCCGCACTCGTTTTGATTGTTCGCCATTTCGTTCACGGCGAACTTGACCGGTTAAACCGGTCAAGTTCGCGTCCGCTGAAAGCGGAGGTCGTCATCTCCCGGGGCGACTTGGTCCAGATCGGCGGAGGGTTTCGCATCGGCGAAATTCTGGAAGCCACCGGCGCGAAACTGCGCGAAGTCGGCGCCACCAATAAAACGACGCTCGCCGACTACGCGCGCGCCTTTGGCAAACAGACCGCGCTCATTCTGAAAGTTCATCGCAGCAACTTTTTCATGAGCGGATTCGTCGAGTCGGTCTCAACGGCGGAACTTTCCGCGCTTGCCCGCAAAAGACGCATTCCGTTTGTCGAAGATCTGGGAAGCGGCGCGGTCGTCGCGACCGAGCAGATCGGATTGCATCATCACGAACCAACTCCGACTGAATCGCTTAAAGCCGGCGCCGACCTCGTTTGCTTTAGCGGCGACAAATTATTCGGAGGACCACAGGCCGGAATCATCGTCGGGAAAAAACGATTGATTGCGGCGCTCAAAAGCGAACCGCTCTTTCGTGCCCTGCGCTGCGACAAATTAGTTTTCGCTGCCTTGCAAACGACTGTCGACCTTCACCTCAACCAGGTGACGAGCGAAATTCCCGCGCTCGCGCTTTTGCAAATCCCCAAAGACGAATTGCGCGCCCGGGCCGCCGCGATGGTCACTCGTCTCCAGGGATTGCCGGTGAAAATCACGATCGGCAGCGCGACGTCGAAGATTGGCGGCGGCACTTTGCCGAGATCAATCTTGCCCTCGATCACGCTCGATTTTCTGCCAGAGGACAGCTCGGTCCAGGATTTTGCGCGCGTACTTCGCCATTCTGTTCCGCCCGTCATTGGTTACATCGGGGATGGACGGTTCAAACTCGATCTCCGCACGATTTTTTCGCACCAGGACGATCTGGTTATCGACGCCATTCGCACTGCGTGCACCATTCGATGAAACATTTTATTCTCGCGACCGCAGGTCACGTCGATCACGGCAAGAGCGCGCTCGTCAAAGCTCTGACTGGGACCGATCCCGATCGTTTACCAGAAGAAAAAGCTCGCGGCATCACGATCGATTTAGGATTTGCCGAACTAAACCTCACTGGACCCGACAGCGAAACATTTCACATCGGCATTGTCGATGTTCCAGGTCATGAAGATTTCGTTCGCAACATGATCGCCGGAATCGGCTCGATCGATCTCGGGCTTCTGACCGTGGCGGCGGATGACGGCTGGATGCCGCAAACCGAAGAGCACTTGCAGATTCTGCTTTATCTCGGTCTAAAGCGAATCGTAGTCGCGCTCACAAAAAGTGATCTCGGAAAGATCGACGATGTCACCAGCCAAATTCGAGAAGAACTCCGCGAAACCACATTCGCGAATGCGCAGATTGTTCCGACCTCTGTTCGCACTGGTGAAGGGCTTGAAGATCTGAAACGGGCGCTCGCTTCGGAGTTCGCTGCCTTGTCACCACCACGCGACATCGAAAAACCGAGATTGTTCGTGGACCGCGCGTTCACGTTGCGCGGAATCGGCACTGTTGTGACGGGGACGCTCACCGGTGGAGCATTGCGGGTCGGCGATACGATTTTCGTTCAGCCAAGAGGCATCTCCGCTCGTATTCGCTCGCTTCAGAGTCACGGTCGAGACGTCGATCTTGTTCAGCCGGGAACACGCACCGCGATTAATCTGCCGGATCTCGAAATCGGCGCCGATGTGAAACGCGGGGACGTCATCACCGCTCAACTGTTTGGGCCGAGTTTCACATTGGACGTTGTTCTCACCCGCTCGGATCGATTGCGACATGCCGTGCCGATGAAATCAGGCGCCTCCGCCTACGTTCATCACGGCACAACGCGAACGCGGGCAAAGATTGTTTTAGCAGAAAGCGAATCGCTCGCGGCCGGCGAGATCGCGTTTGCGCAACTGCGATTGACCGCGCCGCTACTCGGATTCTTAGCCGATCGCTTTGTCGTGCGAGATGCGTCTGAGCAGCATACGCTCGCCGGCGGGGTCGTGCTCAACCCGGATTCAAATCCGACTGATTTTCGATCGCCTGAGCAACGCGCGCTCGTCGCCGCACGTGCGGCCAATCCGGACGATGTCGATCTTGCCGTGTGGACAGAGATCGCGCGTTCAGGGATCGTTCAAACATCTCACTTACTCGAACGCTCACGGTTCGGCACAGCTGAAATTGCAACCGTTTTGCAACGGTTGCGGGACCACGGCGATGTCTTCCTGCACGGTGATGTCGCCGGAAAGATGCTGGTCTGGCGCGAGCTACAAAAGCACGCAGCGAATCTTATCGATGCGGCTCACCGAGCGAATCCGGAGCGTCGCGGGCTCGAACTCACGGATCTCCGGGCTGAACTCAGTTCAATCTTACCCGCCACTTTCGACGCGTTGATGGACGATCTTGGCGCAAACGGGTTTGTGCGCGCAGGATCGACGGTCTCGCGCGGATCGCATCGTCCGTCGTTGCCGCCGGAAATCTTGCCGGTGGCGGAAAAGATTCGCGCCGCGCTTTCAGAGAAGCCATTCGATCCCCCAAGCCGCAAAGATCTTTCCCAAGATCGACATCTCCAGCAAGCGCTCCTTTTTTTAGTCGAGCAAGGCGAGCTCATCGAAGTAAACAGCGACATTGTTCTGCTCCGTGACGCCGCGGAACAAATGCGAGGCGCCGTTGCGCAATTTCTATCAGAGCACGGTTCCGCCACCGCCAGTCAACTGCGGCAGGCAATCGGCACGTCGCGGCGGGTCATCATTCCTTTTCTCGAATATCTGGATCGCGTCGGTGTCACTCAGCGCATCGGCGATTCTCGGCAGCTGCGCGAGCAGCCCGCGTTTCGGCATTAAACTCGTTACTCGAACAAGATTGAGTGACGAGTAACAGTAGCGGTAGATAAATGAATAAATCTGGCGATTCATGCGAAGGTTTCATTCCGCCACACGGCGGCTACGCCGGACTCCTTGCCTACCAGAAAGTGCTGATCGTATTTGAAGCAACAGCCCGCTTCACCGTCCGTTTTTTGGAAAAACGCGACCGGACCGTCGATCAGATGGTCCAGGCTGCCCGGTCTGGAAAACAAAATATTGTTGAAGGCAGCAAGGCCTCGGGAACTTCCAAGCAGGCTGAAATCAAGCTCATTAATGTGGCGCGCTCGAGTCTGGAGGAATTACTAGAAGATTATAAAGATTTTCTGCGCGTGCGCGCCCTTGAACTGTGGCCAAAAGACAATCGAGAGGCTCTGTTCGTGCGCAAGCTCGGCGCGAAAAAAGATACGTCCTATGAGACCTATAGGACATATATCGAAACCAGATCGCCTGAGGTAGTCGCGAATATTCTCATCTGCCTCATCCACCAAGCGAATTACCTCCTGGACCAATTGCTTCGAAAGTTGGAGAAAGATTTTCTGGAAGAAGGCGGCCTGCGCGAACGAATGACTCGCGCGCGATTAGCGCAGAGGGAAAAACAGAATCGTCGAAGCTCCAGGTAGCTTATTGGTCCTACAAGCCTCATTTGTCTCATGCATGTTTCGTTACACATCGGTTCTTCGTTCGCCAGTGCCCGGGAAAGCGTTCTCCTGCCCTGGTTCAAAGAGGTTGGGCTGGCGTCGCTGACAAATAACGAGACCGTCGCGGTCGCCACACCATTTCCAAGCGGCGCCGCATTTCTGCGTTCGAAATTGTTGGAACATGAAATTGCTCTGCTCGGTGTAAAATTTGTCACTCCGGCCCGCCTTCGTGAGCTGCTTCTCGCTGAGGACGCTTCCGCGCTCCCATTGCGCGAACATCTTCGTTTACTTTTGGCCACTGCCGCCGAATCGGTCGCAGCTCGCAACTCGGCAGATGTCGACTCGGCCGCCGTAGCCGCTTCGGCAGAGGAGGCTCTTGCCGCGATTGCAAAATCGATCTCGCGCTCACCTGACAATCTGTTGCGAGTGTTCGATCAAGTTAGTGCCGCGGGCTGGGATTTTCAAAACATCGGCGCGCCCGCCGTGCGTGAGATCATACAAGAATTTCGAGGCCTGGTTCGACAATGCGAGTTCAAGCTCGTTCATGAGGCTGATCGCGACGCCCTGGCAGAGGCAGGGAGCATGCCACCGCGGTTCAGCCACCTTCTCCTCATCGGATTTACGGCGAAGCACTGGCCACTCTGGCCTTTGCTCCAGGCGGCGGTCTCTTTCGCAAGGCGCGCAAGCGTGGTTCTCGAATATCCACGCGAGCAAACTCGGGCAGCCGACGAATCCTGGATCGGCACGTGGGAAGAACATTTCGATTCGGCGGCGCCGATCGCGGATCGGACGCAACAGAACCGGCCGTTCGTCCATCTCAATCAGCCGGCGAATACCGGAACCGATTTGGACAGCCGAAAAGAACCGCCATTTCTGGTCGGTCTCAACGCCACCGAGCAAGCGCAGGCGATCTGTGCCATCGCCCTAAAGTTTCTGGCAGAAAAATCATGCACCCGCCTTGGCATTCTCTTTCCGCGCGCCGGCGCGTTGGCACGCCTCGTCTCGGAATTTCTGACGCGGTCAAGAATTCCACATCGCGATGCCATCGGACATTTGGCGCCGGGCGAACTCGAGGGGCCGGCGTGGAATGCCTGGCTCCATTTGCAAGAGAACCATCAACTCGAACCCGTCCTGCGATTCCTGGAAATGAATCCGGATTCTAGGGATGGGTTGTCGATTCAGGAGGTTCGGGAAAATCTGCGTTGGGCTTATCGCCAGATTCTGATCGATGACATCAATTTGTTACGCGAGTACTGCGCCCGGCAGGCGGAAAATGAGAAACTCGTTCGGATCGCGAAGCTGTTGCGCTCAATCGCGTTTCTCCCGGCAAAGGCAACGCTGGCGCAGTTTCTGACCGAAACGAAGGCGATCTTTTCCAAGTTGAAATGGGACAACCGCTGGACCGAGATCGATCGGTTCGCCCAAGGATGGAGCGCCGCGAGTTCGGTGGAATTTTCGCGCGCAATTTATCTACGCTGGCTGAAGGAAATTCTCGATTCATTTACAATCGCCCGCGCGCCGCAAGCCGACCACGTTTACAGCCGGGTTCATTTGCTGTCTTATGGCGAGGCGGAGGGACACGAGTGGTCGCATCTGATTCTGGCCGGTCTCAACCAGGGCGAATGGCCGCAGAGCCATCGCGAATCTGGATTTTTGTCGGATGAAGAAATTGTCGATCTAAACTCGCGCGCGACTCGTCGCGGGAAACAAGGCGAAGGCCATTCGGTTCTCGCGAAGGACAAAACATTTCTTCTCAGCGCACAAGACGAGCGGCAGATCGCTCTGCGGCAATTCGGTGCGACTCTCGAATCGGCGGAACATGGGCTCGCGATCACCGCCAGTTTGCTCCAGGAATCGGCGCCGGAACGGATTTGGAATCCGAGCGAGCTTTTCAGTCAGGCGTATTTCGTCGCGCGGAACGCGCCGCTTTCGCAGGAAACGATGTCGAGCTTGCGCGAGAAAACGTCGGCCTGGCTGAAGGACCAGGAACTTTTCGAATCGGCACTGGCGGCAGACGCCGAGATCGATCAAACACGGATTGCCTACGAAGCCCGACGAACGGCGGAGGTTCCATTTGGCGAATACGAATTTGCGTTGCGCGAGCCAATCGACCGCGAGATCACGTTGCGGGCAACGGAATGGGACAAGGTTGTTAAAACTCCGGCGCTAATCTGGTTGAAAAAATATCTCGGCGTCGAAAACCAGGAGCCGGACCTGAATCAATGGAACGCAGCCACTGGAACCTGGGTGCACGATTGGCTCGCTGACATCGCCGCTTCGGAAGAAAAGAACACTTTTGTCGATTTCCCGACCGGCAACGAGATGTGCAAACGGATTGCTCGTGCTGCCCAGAGGTTTCGAAAAGCGATTGTCGATCTTTGCGTCGCGTCCGGGCGAACGGTGCCCGATTGGTGGAGCTCCGGCTGGAGTAATGCCCTTGCGCTGGCTGATTTTCTCGCGAGCAAGCTGGCGGAAGCGAATGCCTGGCCACGAATGGCGGCGGAGTGGAGACTGGAATCGCCTCAGCTTCTTTCGCTGAACGATGGGAACAAACTTAGAGTCCGCGGCCGGATCGATCTCATCCTCGCCCAAACGCAACCGAACGATTCGCAGCTCACCGGCGCCGATGTTTGGATTGTCGATTACAAGACTGGAAGTCAGAAGTCGTTAACGCCTCCCGGAAAAACACCGGAGGCGTGCGCCGCCAATTTACGAAAGAAACTCGTGCGCGGCGACGCCATTCAGCTCGGCCTCTACGGATTGGCCGCGCGCGAGCTAGGCGCCGCCGAAATTCACCTGAGCATTCTTTCGCTGCGCACCGAGCTGGACCGGCCGCAGTTAGCCATGGCCGATCTCGCCGCAGACTCCGATTTTTGGACTGAGCTCTATCGAATGCAGGAAACCGGAATCTTTGGACTGCGCGGGCTGATTCGAAACGAATTCGGTTTCAACCCGGATTACCCGCTCGCGACCCTGCCGATCGATAAAGAGTTTTTGGACGAGAAATGGGTGCTGACACATCCGGCGTTTGCCGACGATGAGGACGACCGATCATGAACGAGCCGATCGATCAACCTAATCGCGAACGTTTCGTCTCCGAGCTCGACCAAAATTTCTCGGTCGTGGCGGCGGCCGGCTCTGGAAAAACTCGCGCCATCACCAATCGGATTGTCCAAGTCGCCAGGAGCGAACACGCACGCGATCGGCTTCCGCAACTGGTGGTCGTGGCGTTCACCAATCGCGCCGCGGATGAGATGCAGCAGCGCGCTCGCGCCGAAGTTTTACAAGCGGGCGTTTCAGTGGAAGTCCTGGCCGCGTTCAACCGCGCTTTTTTCGGCACCATTCACGCCTTCTGCGTCCGATTGCTCGAGAGCTACGGCCATTATCTCGGACTGCCACCGACATTCGATGTGATCACCGATGACGACGAAGTCTGGAACGAATTTGTGCAGCAGCAAACGACGATTGGCCGCTCGCTTTCGGATGAAAATCGCCGCGAACTGCTCCGACACGTGCAAGCGCGCGCGCTGATGGAACTCGGTCGCCGCGCTGACTTGGAGCCTGGCATTCCGCCGACGGGAAAGTGTCCCGACACAGATTTCAGCGCGGTCCACCGCTATTCCGCCAGAGGGCCAACCTTGCAAACCGTGCCGCCGTATCAAAAGGAATTGAAACGAGCCGAACAGAGATGGCGCGACACTCAAGATTTTGTCCGGTGGCCGATTTGTTTTTCAAAGGCGAAAGATTTTGTTCGAATCAAACGCGAAGCATTCGCGCCCGTGCGGCGCTGGATCGATCAGGCGGCGCTCTGTGTGGCGGCGGAAGTCCAGCGCGATTACCGCGAATTTAGAATCGAGCGCGGACTTTTAACCTACGATGACCAAATCGCGCTTGCGCTCGAATTAACGAAACATCCCAAGATCGGGCGCGAAATTCGGGAGAAATCTTTTCGTGTCATCCTCGACGAAGCCCAGGACACCGATCCGCGACAGTTCTCGCTTCTACTCGAACTAACCCGCGCGCCCGCCGCGGCGGGCGATTGGCTCGAGAACAAAACCCATCATCCACGCCCCGGGCACTTTTGTATGGTCGGCGATTTTCAACAGTCGATCTATCGCGACCGCGCTGATCTTTCGAAATATCGGCGGATCCATCAAACGCTGGTTGAAACGGGCGCGGCCGAGGCGCTCCAATTTTCGGTCACGTTCCGGCTCGATACCGCCCAGCTCGATTTCGTGAACGAAACGTTCCGGGAAATCCTCAACGACCGCGACCAGCAGGTCGCATTCGTCGAGCTCAATCCGCGGCCGCAAGTTTTGCCCGGACAAGTGGTGCGTCTCAACTTGCAGCCCGCGAAGTTGCGACCCGACCCGAGAGGCAAAGTGTCGGACGCGCGCAAAGCCGCTGAAGAAGCGCGCCAGCTTGGGAAATGGCTGCAAGAAACCGGTCTGGCCAGACTCCGGGCCGAGACCTGGCGCGATGTTGCCGTTCTCTGTCCCCGTAAAGAATGGCTTCAGACTTTGCGCCGTGGTCTGCGGGCGGCACGACTCAATGTCCAAATCCAGTCGGAAAAGGAGCTGAAAGGCGACAGCGCGGCCTACGCCTGGTTGACCGCCCTCTTAATAGTACTGTCGCAGCCCCGGTGCGGTTATGAGATCGCCGGCCTCCTCCGCGAGCTCTTCGGGATTTCCGATCACGATCTGGCGGTTTTTTCGCAAGGTTATGGCGACCGGTTTCAAATCGAGACCCTGACCACCGGCTCCGACGTCGTTCCCAAAACACTGAGTCTGCTCGCGCAGCTCCGGTTGTCGGTCCTGCCTTTGCCCCTGTTCGACGCGGTCAACGAAATCGTGAGCCGAACGCAATTGCGCGAACGGCTCAACTCCTTGCCCCGAGCGGACTTTGAAAATCTGGATAGCGAACTGGACGCACTGCTTGCATTGGCTGGGTCGTCCGAAGCCGAAGCTATGACTTTGACCGAATTTACGGAACACTTACGAACGCATTTCGCCGATGCGCGCGAGATCCGCCCATCGCGTCCGGACGCGATTCAATTGATCACCTCGCAAAAAGCAAAAGGCTCGGAGTGGCAGGCGGTGATCGTTCCGTTTTTGACCCGCGACGTTCGCTCGGCCTCGCCGCGTTACCCGCGTCTGCTCAAAATCCGGGAGACCGGCGAAACGATTGTTCTTCTCGATTTGTCTGACGCAACCGACGAAATCCAGGAGTTGCTCGAGCGGGAGAATCGCCAGGAAATGGAACGCTTGCTTTACGTGGCGTTGACCCGTGCCCAGCACACGCTCGTCCTCGCTTTCGACCACGAATTGTTCGCCAAGGCTAGCGGCGAAATTAACAGCCATTCCCAATCGAAATGGCTCAAAGCCGACAAGAACGATGTGAACGAGGCGGCGTTTGCGCGCATCGGCGTTGAGCCAGCATCCTGCGCCAACACCGCCGAACACCATCGAGCAAGAGCAGGAGCAAGAGCTCAAAAGATCGACATCCAACTGCCGACCGCGAAGATCGACAAGGCGGTTGCGGTTCGAAACGCGAGCGTGTTCGTGGGCAAACTGAATCCAAGCGGTCTGCCGTCGGAAGAGTCTGCCGCGCTCGAGGAAATTAGATATGCGCCGTCGCCATCCCTACGCTCGACGAGTCCGGCGTTACGTTACGGACTTTGGTGGCACGATTTCATCCAAAGACTCTCATGGAATGAAAACCCGGATTCGTGGAATCAGGTTTTCGACGAACAGAAAAGCATTTCGCCTGATCCAACGCGTTCGCTCCGCGAATGGAAGCTTCTCCTTACTCATCTATCCGGGCTTGAAAATTTTCGGCGCCAGTTTGAGGAGAACGATCTCGCGCACTCGGAAATGCCGTTCTTCTGGCGAGTGGACGATACTCGTTGCCTCGAAGGTGTGATCGATCTTGCTTTCTTTCAACGAAGTAACGCCAGTGCGGCTCGCACCGGCAAATGCCTGATCCTGGATTGGAAGACCGATCGCGTTCCGCCCGACAACACCGAGACTTTGCACGCTCGATATCGTCCTCAGCTGGCGGCTTACTGGAAAGCAGTCAGTGAAATTTCCAAGCTCCAAGTCGAAGCTGCGATTTATTCGACCGCCGCCGGCGCGCTTGTCCGCTACAGTACCGACGAGCTCGAGGAAGAATGGTCGCGACTGGAAAAATTGCCGCCCGATCAATTCGATGTTGAACTCGCAACAACGCCGGCGCCTACTTCGACCGCACCGATAAAGCCCGAGCAGTTAGAATTCGCCGAACTCTGATCGCAACGACGAATGTCTTCTACTTTGTAATTTCTACTTTCTACTTTTCATGCCGGTCAGCGGTTCGCTGCATCGCTTGGTTAGGCGCTTCGCGTCTCATGTGGAATTGGCGCATCTAAATCGAAAGCGATATACCTTCTGGTTTCCTTGCGAACCCAAGTCGTGCTGGAAGAAAGAAATGGCGCCACAACGCGTGAGAAGCCGGTAGCTCGCATCTTGTATAGCGTCAGTATAACCTGGCCGTCGATATCTGGGTCGGGAATAAGCGACGCCAACTCGCGCGCCCACCCGATACAAGCGCGGTAGGCAAACAGAAGCACGAAGCTCTGTCGTCCTCTCATCGCTTGTCGGTTGCGCACGACCGCAAGAAACTCGGAGTAAAGCTGGCTATCACCCCGAAGCTTTGGCTGCGAATTCATGGCCTGTCGAATCTGCTCGCCGATCGACCAAACGGAATGCTCGAAGTTGTGCCAATGCGGAACATGCGGGAACCCGCGCATCGGAGGCAGTCGTGCGGGAGCGGAACCAGGAACAAGAGCGTTGGCCTGCGCGACGAGTGCCTCGATTTCCTCTCGCGGGTTCGGCTTCATGGCAAGCGTGCAGCAGCGCCTAACGAGAAAAAGCTCAGCCACCGCTGACGGAATCGAGCTTTGCTTTCAGTTTTCTACTTTCTGATTTCGCCTTTGTAATTTTCTCGCCGGTCAGCGGTTGGCTGCAGCGATTGGTTAGAACCTTGCGGACCTACCTGAAATGATAACCTGACACCTGCCAATGCCCGGACTCTTTCGTTAAAGTGACCTGTTCGATAGCTTGTGCTTTGCGCTGGAAAGACGTTTTATAAGTCAGAAACTCGTAATTGCCGTCGGGCGAGCCAGCAAGTGTGTTTGAAAACTGCGCTTTAACGAATACCCGCGACAGCGGTCGCCCTAATGGGGCACGCCTGGAACGCAGAAAACTGACCCAATTTCTCTCGCCAGCTTCCCCACTCGACCTTATGCGCGCCGGAAGCACCTCAAAAGAGTGTGCGTAATTGCCACCATCTACGATTGTAAGCCATTGGGCCGCCGCTGCAATCGCCTGAGGATCTGGCTTAACTACGGGAAACGACGAAGCAGCGGCAGCGGTTCCGACGAACGACAATGTGATTATCCCGAATAAATGCAGCAGAGATATTCTCATTGGCCCGATTTACTAGAGACCGGCATTAGAGCGCAACTAAAATGGCAGCCGCACAAGCATGAGGTTCTAACGAGAATTAGACGAACAATTGTTCATCTATTTCGGTTGGGGAGAAACATCGAGGGGGACTTTGCGGCGTCAGCGGTCGCGCTCGCCGCGGATGAATTGCTCGACGCAGCGGTAGGCTTCGTCGTCGTTCATTTGGACGGGCGGATGCTTTGAAAAAAACGCAGAGGGCGAATTGAGGACACCGCCGATCCCGCGATCGAGCGCGAGTTTGCAGCAGCGAATGGCGTCGATGGCGATGCCGGCTGAGTTGGGCGAATCTTCGACCGAAAGTTTCAGGTCGATTTCCATCGGCACGTCGCCAAACAGGCGGCCTTCAACGCGAATGAACGCGATCTTATTGTCGAGCTGCCACGGAACGTAATCGCTCGGTCCGATGTGAATGTTTTCGTCGGCCAAACGTTCGTTCATGACCGATTGGACGGCTTCGGTCTTGGACGTTTTCTTCGAGCTCAGCCGGGTCCGACTGAGCATGTTCAGAAAATCGGTGTTGCCGCCGGTATTGAGCTGATAGGTGCGCTCGACTTTCACGCCGCGTTTCCGGAAAAGATCG
>WNFJ01515998.1_pt1 | contig 16321 bp, 19 predicted proteins | sample 5400461 | NCBI WGS metagenome assembly WNFJ01 (sample SAMN13153349, study PRJNA577476) | soil metagenome | isolation source: 115 cm saprolite on Douglas fir-dominated hillslope | place: USA:California | collected 2013-09-17 | reverse complement strand
CGTCCTCGAGCACCATCCGGCGGAACGCCTCGGCGGCGCGCAGCCGCCGGCGCGCGCCCTGCTGCCGGGCCCAGCCGGTGATGACCGGCGCCGGGTTCCAGTCGCCCATCTGGCTCGCGTGCTCGCGCAGCGCGCGGATCTTGACCTCCAGCACGGGGGCGATGTCGATGAACGTGTCCGCGCGGTCCGAGGCGTGGAGCCAGACGGCGCGGACGTGGTGGGGCTCGAGACCCTCGTCGAGCAGCTCCGGGAAGATGAAGCGCGTCTCCGCCGACGGAAAGACGGCGTCGAGCGCCACGTCGGACGCCACGCGATGATCGGGGTGGTTCATGTAGCGAGCGCCGAAGAAGCGGACGGTCGGATCCCCGCACACGACGGCGTCGGGCCGGTAGCGGCGGATCAGGCGCGCGAGGTCGCGCCGGAGGGCGATCGTCGGCTCGAGCACACCGTCCGCGTAGCCGAGGAACAAGACCTCCTCGACCCCCAGCACGCGGCAGGCCGCCCGCTGCTCCTCCTGCCGGATCTTCGCGAGCCGCTCGCGGGTCATGTCGGGCGGCGTGTGGCGGTTCGAGCCCGCCTCGCCGTTGGTGAGGCAGACCGTCACGATCCGGCTGCCCGCGCGCGCCCACTTCGCCAGCGTCCCCGCGACCGTGAACTCCTGGTCGTCCGGATGGGCGTGGATCGACAGCACGCGCGCGGGCGCGGGCGGCTCCTTGCGTCTCACGGGCATTAGAGCAGCGCGGCGATCGCCTGACCGACCTCGGTCGTCGTCGCCTTGCCGCCGAGGTCGCGCGTCAGCGTCTTGCCTTCCTCCACCAGACGCTCGATCGCCGCGACGACGGCGCGGGCCGCCTCGGCGTGACCCAGGTGCTCGAGCATCATCGCGCCCGTCCAGATCTGCGCGATCGGGTTCGCGATCCCCTTGCCCGCGATGTCGGGGGCGGAGCCGTGCACGGGCTCGAACATGGACGGGTATTCCTTCTCGGGGTTGATGTTGCCGCCGGGCGCCAGGCCGATCGAGCCCGCGATGGCGGGGCCGAGATCGGAGAGGATGTCGCCGAAGAGGTTCGAGCCGACGACGACGTCGAACCAGTCGGGGTGCTGGACGAAGTGGGCGGTCAGGATGTCGATGTGAAACTGCGCCGTCTTGACGCCCGGGTACTCCTTCGCGATCGCGGCGAAGCGCTCGTCCCAGAACGGCATGCTGTGGATGATCCCGTTCGACTTCGTCGCCGAGGTCACGTGACGGCGCGGCCGCCTCGTCGCCAGCTCGAAGGCGTAGCGCATCACGCGGTCACAGCCCCGCCGCGTGAAGATCGCCTGCTGGACGGCGAGCTCCTCGGGCGTGTCGCGGTACAGGCGCCCGCCGATCTCCGAGTACTCGCCCTCGTTGTTCTCGCGCACGATCAGCATGTCGATGTCCGCGGGCCCGCGGCCGGCGAGCGGCGACCGGGCGCCCTTGAGCAGCCGCACCGGGCGGAGGTTGACGTACTGGTGGAACCCGCGGCGGATCGGGATCAGGAGCCCCCACAGCGAGACGTGGTCGGGCACGCCGGGGGATCCGACGGCGCCGAGGAAGATCGCCTCGAAGCCCCGGAGCTGGTCCAGCCCGTCCTCCGGCATCATCCGGCCCGTCTTCGTGTAGCGCTCGCAGCTCCAGTCGAACGTCGTCCACTCGACGTCGAAGCCGAACCGGCGGCCGGCCGCGTCGAGGACGCGCCGGCCCTCGGGCACGACCTCCTTGCCGATCCCGTCGCCGGGAATCACCGCGATCCTGTGTCGCATGAACTCCTCCTTGCCGAGCAGGATACTTCCATGTAGTGGTAATGCGCATGAGCGATTACAAGTGCCTGCTCTACGAGGTGAAGGACGCCGTCGCCACGCTGACGCTGAACCGTCCCGAGCGCCTCAACGCGCTCGGCGACACGCTGCGCGAGGACCTCCACGCCGCGGTCCTCCGCGCGAGCCAGGACGGCGACGTGCGCGCGGTGGTGCTGACCGGCGCCGGCAAGGCCTTCTGCGCGGGCGGCGACGTGAAGGCCATGAACGAGGCCAAGGAGGGCCGCGCCGAGCGCCCGCTCGCGGAGAAGGTCGCGCCGCTCCGCGACCGCGTGCTCCTGGCGCTCCGCGACGCGCCGAAGCCCGTGATCGCCGCGGTGAACGGCGCCGCCGCCGGCGCCGGCATGAACCTGGCGCTCGGCTGCGACATCCGGCTCGCCTCGACGGCGGCGAAGTTCACCCAGGCGTTCGTCAAGCGCGGCCTCCACCCCGACTGGGGCGGGACCTACTTCCTGCCGCGCCTCGTCGGCATGGCGAAGGCGTGCGAGCTCGTCTTCACCGGCGACGTCATCGACGCCCAGGAGGCGCTGCGGCTCGGGCTCGTGAACGCCGTCTACCCGCCCGAGGAGCTGATGCGCGCGACCTACGAGCTGGCGAAGAAGCTCGCCGCCGGGCCGCCCGTCGCGATCCGCCTCGCCAAGCGCGCGCTCTACCACAGCGAGGCGGCCGACCTGCGCGCGGCGCTCGAGTTCGAGACCTTCGCGCAGAACGTCTGCTTCGAGACGGAGGACGCGCGCGAGGGCATCCGGGCGTTCGTCGAGAAGCGCGCGCCGCTGTTCCGCGGGCGCTGAGCCCGCGCCGGCGATCTAGCGCCCGCCGGCGACGAGGCGCGCGCCCGCGACGAGGGCGCGGAGCTTCGCGAACGCCACGTCGCGCGCCAGGAACTTCATCCCGCAGTCGGGCGCCGCGACGAGGCGCCCGGCCGGCACGTGGCGGAGCGCCGCCTCGAGGCGGCGCGCGACGGCGTCGGGCGTCTCGGGCGTCGGGTCGCCGAGGTCGAGCACGCCCAGGACGATCGTCTTGGAGGGGAGCGCGTCGAGCGCCGCCGGGTCGAGCCGCGGCTGCGCCGCCTCGATGGACACCTGCCGCGCGCCGCACCGGTCGAGCTCCGCCAGGAACGAGTAGCCGCTCGCCTTGGTGCTCCCCGCGAGCGCGTGCGAGTACGCGTAACCGAAGCAGAGATGGACGCACGTCGGCTTGTCGAGCCCGGCGAGGGCGCGATCGATCGCCGGGATCGCGTACGCGCGGGCACGCTCGGGCTGGGCCTCCAGGTAGGGCTCGTCGAGCTGGATCGCGTCCACGTGGGGCTCGAGGTCGCGGAGCTCGGCGTTCACCGCCTCCGCATAGGCCATGGCGAGCCGCGCCGGGTCCCGGTAGTGCTCGTCCTCGGCGAGCTGCGCGAGCGTGAACGGTCCGGGCACCGTCACCTTGATGAGCCGGTCGGTCACCGAGCGGAGGAACCGCACGTCGCCGAGGCACACGGGCCGCGCGCGGCGAATCGGTCCGACGATCCGCGGCACCGGGATCGGCCGGCCGAGGCGGCTCACCGCGGTCCCCGGCCGGTCGAGGTCCACGCCCTCGAGCGCGTTCGCGAACTGGTTGAAATAGGACTCGCGCCGCTGCTCGCCGTCGGTGACGACGTCCACGCCCGCGCGCTCCATGTCGCGCACCGCGAGGCGTACGGCGTCGTCCTGCGCCTCGGCGAGGAAGGACTCGGCCACGCGCCACACCTCCGGCATGCGGACGCGGGGGACGACGGACTGCTGGAACTTCGCCCTGTCCACGAGCCAGCCCGGCTGCGGATAGCTGCCGACGACGGTGGTCGTGATGCCGGGGCTCATCGGCGATCAGCCGATCGGCGGGTGAGAGCACGTGGCGCCGCCGTCCACGACGAGCCACGTGCCGGTGATCCACGAGGATTCCTCCGCCGTCAGGAACAGGATCGCGGCGACGACGTCCTCCGGCATGCCCACCCGGCCCAGCGGGATGTTCTTCCCCCAGCGCGCGAGGATCTCCTCGGGATCGTCTTCGGGCTTGAGCCGGCTCATCGGCATCGGCGTCCAGATGCGGCCCGGACACACCGCGTTGACGCGGATGCCGTGCGGCGCGTAGTCGAGCGCCATGTTCTTGGTGAGGAGATTCACCCCGCCCTTGGTCGCGTTGTACGGCGCGAGCTTCGGGTCACCGACGATCCCGGCGACGGACGACACGTGCACGATGGATCCGCCGCGGCCGGCCTTCACCATCTCGACGAGCGCGAAGCGCGAGACGAGGAACACGCCCGTGAGGTCGATCCGGAGCATTCGCTCCCAGTCCTCGAGCGAGACGGTGGTGACCGACGCGTTGCGCACGATGATCCCGGCGCTGTTGACGAGGACGTCGATGCCGCCGAGCGTCGTCACGGCCTCGGCGACCATGCGCTCGGCGTCGGCGGCCGAGCCCACGTCGCCCTGCACCAAACCCGCGCGCCCGCCGGCCCGGCTCGCGCGCCGGACCGTCTCCTCCAGCTCGGCCCGCCGCCGGTCGGAGACCATGACCGCCGCGCCCTCGCGCGCGAACAGCTCGGCGGTCGCGCGCCCGATGCCCGTCCCGCCGCCCGTGATCAGCGCGCGCTTGCCCGCGAGCCGCATGCCGTCGGTCCCTCCCGGGGCGGTAGGGTAGCATCGTACGCGGATCTCCTTTGTTCGTTGCTCGGCGGCCGGGCGCGCGAGTATCATGGGCCCGATGACGCTCGGCGATCCGCCGCTCAGGACCCGACGCTGGACGCGCGTCGAGTACGAGCGGCTCGTCGACCAGGGCGTGTTCCACGCGGACGAGCACCTCGAGCTGCTCGACGGCCTGCTCGTCGTGCGCGAGCCCCAGGGCAGCCGTCACGGCGCGGCGCTCGCCGCTCTGTGTGACGTGCTGGCGCGGGCCTTCGGCGCCGGCTTCCACGTTCGGCCGCACCTTCCCGTCGCCCTGGACGACGCCTCCGAGCCCGAGCCGGACGTGGTCGTGGTTCCGGGCGGGCCGTGGGAGTACGCGTCCGGACCTGCCTCCACGCCCGTGCTCGTCGTCGAGATCGCCGAGACATCGCTCGCCCTCGACCACGGCGACAAGGGCAGCCTCTACGCGCGCGCGGGGATCGCGGACTACTGGATCTTGAACCTCACGGCCGCCGTGCTCGAGGTCTATCGCCGGCCCGGTGAGAACCCGGGGGCGCGCTTCGGCTGGGAGTACCGGCACGCCCAGTACCTCGCGCGCGCCGCCTCCCTCACCCCGCTCGCCGCACCCGCCAAGGAGATCGCGGTGGCCGACCTGCTCCCGCCGGCGTAGGGTGCGCCGCTCGCGCGACGTGCGCTCCGCCCCTCCCGCCGCGTGTCGGGCGTGACCGCCGTCAGTTGATGCGGCGCTCGCGCCCCTTCCAGTAGGGCTCGCGCAGCTCGCGCTTCAAGAGCTTGCCCGACGGATTGCGCGGGAGCGTCGCGGCGAAGTCCACCGACGTCGGGCACTTGAAGTGGGCGAGGCGCGCGCGCGCGAAGGCGATGATCTCGTCGGGGCGCGGCGCCATGCCGGGCTTCGGCACGACGATCGCCTTCACCGTCTCGCCCCAGCGCGCGTCGGGCACGCCGATCACAGCCACGTCGGCGATGGCGGGATGGTCGGAGAGCGCGTTCTCGATCTCGGCCGGGTAGATGTTCTCGCCGCCGCTGATGATCATGTCCTTCACGCGGTCGGTGAGGAAGAGGTAGCCCTCGGAGTCGAGGAAGCCCGCATCGCCCGTCCTGAGCCAGCCGTCGGCGCCGAGCGTCCGCGCCGTCTCCTCGGTCTTGTTCCAATAACCCTTGAAGTTCTGGACCGAGCGCGTCCAGAGCTCCCCCACCTCTCCCGCGGGGCAGTCGCGCTCGGTCGCCGGATCCACCACGCGCAGCTCGACCCACGGAAAGGGCTTGCCCGCCGAGCGCAGGAGACGCGCCTTCGGTCCCTCCGTCGCGTGGTCGGCGGCTGGGAGCTGCGTGATCGCGCCCGTGGTCTCCGTGAGCCCGTACACCTGCGTGAAAGGACAGCGGAACGTCTTCATCGAGCGCACGAGCACCTCGTTCGTGATCGGCGAGGCGCCGTAGACGATCGCGCGCAGCACCGAGTAGTCGCGCTCGGCCGCGCCCGGCACCGCGGTGAGGAACTGGAGCATCGCGGGGACGAAGAGGGCGTTCGTCACGCCGTGGCGCTCGAGCGTCGCGAGGATCTCTTGCGGCACGAACTCGCGCACGAGGATCGAGTGGCAGCCGCGTACCATGCCGACCAGCGCCCAGCCCGACCCGCCGATGTGGAAGAGCGGCATGCAGACGAGGTTCACCGAGGTCGCGTCCACGTGCCACAAGGGGCCGACGTGCGGCAGGAGCGTGCCGAGGTTTCCGTTGGTGAGCATCGCGCCCTTCGGCAATCCCGTCGTGCCCGAGGTGTAGAGCTGCATCGCCACGTCGCCCAGCGCCGAGACGCGCCCCGGGTCGCGCGCCTCGTGACGCGCGAGCCACGCCTCGTAGCGCTCGTGCGTCTCGCGCCGGGGCTCGGCGCCGATCACGATGACCTTCTGCACGGTCTTGAGCACCGGCTCCATCTCGTCCAGGTGGCCGAGGAAGTCGGGCCCGACGAAGAGGAGCTTCGCCTCGGCGTCGTTGACGATGTAGGCCATCTCGGCGGGCTGGAGCCGCCAGTTGACGGCCACGTCGACCACGTTCGCCTTTCCGCCGCCGAAGAGGACCTCGAAGTACTCGGGCCCGTTCTTGTCCACGAAGGCGACGCGGTCCTGCTCGGCAAGCCCCGCGGCGAGCAGGCCCTGCGCCACCCGGCTCGAGCGCGCGTCCATCTCCGCCCAGGTGATCGTGCGCGCTCCGAACGTGATCATCGGCAGCGCACCGCGCTCCCGCCCGTGCTCGCGGATCGTATCGGCGAGTGACCAGGTCATGGCGCGATCATAGCTGATACGATAGCCCGTCGTCACCGAACAACCACCGGGAGGCGAGGATGCCCAAGCAGCCGCTGCCATCGGAAAAAGAAGTCCTCGGCTACATCCGCGAGCGCCGGAACTGGGGGCGCTGGGGCAAGGACGACCAAGTGGGCGCGCTCAACCTCGTCACGCCGGCCAAGCGCGCGGCGGCGGCCCGGCTCGTCCGGAGCGGGCGCAGCGTGTCGCTGAGCCGGCCGTTCCCCAAGGAGCCGGGGCCGAACAACGCGCTGCCGGCGCACCACTTCATGAAAACGCACCCGCGCGGCAAGGGCGGGTTCGCCGCCGACTACTACGGCATCTACTACCACGGCGTCGCCTCGACCCACATCGACGCGCTCTGCCACACCTGGGACGACGAGGCGATGTGGAACGGGCGCGACCCGCGCAAGGAGATCACGTTCGACGGCGCCCGCTTCGGCTCGATCGAGCACTGGCGCGAGGGCATCATCACCCGCGGCGTGATGCTCGACGTCCCCCGCCACCGCGGCGTGCCGTGCGTGACGCACGACGCGCCGGTCCACGGCTGGGAGCTCGACGACATCCTCGCGAAGCGCGGCGTCCGCCTGGAGCCCGGCGACGCGGTCGCCGTCTACTGCGGGCGCGAGGCCTGGCAGGCGCAGGACCCCGAGCGGCCGTACAGCCGGCCCTTCACCGTGGGCGGCGGCCAACCCGAACGCCCGGGGCTCCACGTCTCGTGCCTGCCGTTCCTGCGCGACCACGACGTGAGCGTGCTGGTCTGGGACATGCTCGACCATCTGCCGATCGGCTACGACATCCCGTGGGCCGTCCACGCGGCGCTCTTCGCCTACGGCGTGGGGCTCGTGGACAACGCGCTGCTCGAGCCGCTGGCGCGCGCGTGCGTCGAGGAAGGGCGCGACGAGTTCATGCTGGTGGTCTCGCCCCTGCCCGTCACCGGCGGGACGGGCTCGCCCGCGAACCCCCTCGCCGTCTTCTGAGATGTACGAGGCGCGCCGCTTCTAGAGCGCCCCGAGCGCCTCCGCGATCCCCGCCAGCACCTCGTACTCCTGCATCCAGTAGCGCACGTCGCGGAAGTTCGGAAACGCCTGGGGGAACGAGGGATCGTCCCAGCGCCGCGCGATCCAGCCCGACATGTAGACGATGCGGAGCGCGCGCAGTGGCTCGCAGAGCGCGAGTGCCTTGCGGTCGAACTCGCGGAAGAGCTCGTAGCCCTCGATGAGGTCCTCGCGCCCCTTCCGCGCCTCGTCCGTGTCGCCGCGGGCGAGGAGCCAGAGGTCCTGGACCGGCGGGCCCATCAGGCAGTCGTCGAAGTCCACGAGGATCGGGCCGTCGGTGGCCCAGAGGATGTTGCCCCAGTGGAGATCGCCGTGGATCCGCTGCGCCCGAGCGGCGGCGAGCGGCGCGGCGACCCGGTCGGCGATGCGGAGCGCGACGTCGCGGTAGCGCGGCCCCAGGTTCTCGGGCAGGAAGCCGCCCTTGACGAGGACCTCGAGCGGCTCGTGAACGTAGCGCTGGACGTCGAGGCGGGGCCGGTGCGGGGCGTCGCGCGCGGCACCCACCGCGTGCAGGCGGCCGATCGTCCGCCCGATCCGCCGGCGATTCTCGGCGTCGAGCTCGTCAAGCGAGCGCCCGCGCACCTTGGGAAACGCCGCGTAGTAAATCCCCTCGATCTCGGAGAGCGTCGCGCCGTTGCCGAGGTCCATCGGCGCCACCGCCGGCACCTCGGCCGCCGCCAGGTCGGCGAGAAAGCGGTGCTCGTCCAGGATCGTCTCGCGCGACCAGCGGCCGGGCCGGTAGAACTTCACGACGAGCCGCCGCTCGTCCTCCAGCTCGACCTCGTACACGCGGTTCTCGAAGGCGCGCAGCGGCAGGCAGCGGCCGGTGCAGCGCAGACCCCCGACCTCGACCGCGTCCAGGACGCGGTCGGGCGTCAGCGCGAAGAAGGACACGCCGGGCTCACCGGACATCCGTGAGATGGTACCCGAAGCTTGACAGCCAGCGGTCGGGAGAACGATGATGCGTCCATGAGCACTCTAGAGCGGGCCGAGGCCGCCGAGCGCGCGATGATCGAGGAGCTGGACCGGAACGTCATGAAATCCGTCATCTACACCTCGGGTGAGCGTGACCCGAGGCTCCCGGTCCCGCGCCCTCCGGACAACGGCAAGTACTACATGATGGGCCACGATCCGCGCCTGCCGCGCATGCCTGACAGGCCGACCCTGTTCGATTTCTTCACGTACCGCTTCGGCCCGATCCAGCACGTGATGCAGAGCGCGCGGCTCGCGCAGAAGAACGGCGTCGGCGAGAAGATCGTCCTCGCGTGCCTGCTGCACGACATCGCCGTCGCCGGCTTCATCCGGGGCGACCACGGCTACTGGAGCGCCCAGCTCGTCGAGCCCTACGTGGAGCCCGAGGTGAGCTGGGCCATCCGCTATCACCAGGCGCTGCGGTTCTTCCCCGACGAGTCCGTCGGCTACAAGTACCCGGAGAGCTATCTCAAGCTGTTCGGGCCGGACTACAAGCCCGAGCCCTACATCGAGCGGGATTACCAGTACGCGCGCGGGCACAAGTGGTACATGAGCGCGCGCCTGATCTGCGTGAACGACCTCTACTCGTTCGATCCCAGCGTGAGGGTGGAGCTCGAGGAGTTCACGGACATCGTCGGCCGGAACTTCAAGCAGCCGAAGGAAGGGCTCGGCTTCGACGCGAGCCCATCGGCCCACATGTGGCGCACGATCATGTGGCCGACGAAGTACCTGTAGGCCGCTACTCGCGGGGGCTCGCGATACTCTAGAAGCTCACCGCGAGCCCGGTGAGCAGGCCGAAGTTCGGCGACTCGTTGCTCAGTCCCTTGATCACGCCCGCCTCGAGCCTCACGCGATCCCCCGCCCGGAGCTGGACGGTCACACGCGCCTCGAGGGGGTTCTGCTCGTGACGCGCGGCCGCGGTCGCCCACTCGAGGACGCCCGCCACGCGCAGCGTCGGCGTCGGGTCGTAGGCGAGCCTCCCCGTCAAGCCGACCGAGTCGCGGAGCGGCGTCCCCGGTGGCGAGCCGACGAAGACGTAATACGCGTCGAGCCCGGTCGTCCACTTGCCGAGCTTCTTGCCCAGGCCCAGGCCGAGCGTCTCGTCGAACTCCCCCGTGCCGAGCCCCTTGCTCGAGTCCGCGGTGGGAAACTTGATCGTGGCGAACCCACGCAGCTCGGGGGCAACGTCCTTCTCTTCGAGGAGAACGTAGCCCCCGTCGAGGAGTACGTCGCCGAGCCCGTCCTCCGTGCGCGGGCGGATCGCCTCGGGTTTGCGCTTGGCGTTGACACGTTGGGACGCGCGAACGCCGTCGCCGCCGAGCGCCGCGAACTCCTCCCGACCGCGCTGCCGGATGTATGGAACCGTCAAGGCGAGGTCGGACCGGTCGGAGGGCGCCCAGTCGAGCACGAACGGCACGTAGAGAATCTGAGTCGTGTGTCGTGTTCCGTACTTGCCCTCGGTGAATTCGGGAGTGCTCGACAGCGTCAACCCGAGCTTCCTGGCTTCCGCCTCGTCGGACGGCTTCGGCGGGTCCTGGCCGCTCGCGGCCTCGTGGCCCGCCAGCGCGAGCGTCAGACACGCGCACGCGAGGAACGTGTGTCGCATCACCGCATAGTACGACTAGTACGACGCGTCCCGTCCCGGGCGGACAGCCGTCGCCCCGACCGCACCAGCGTCGTCAGCACCCGCACGAGGGCCGGCGCCTCCTCCTGAAGCTCGGTGAGCGAATAGAGCGCCAGCTGTCTCAGCTTCACCTCGCCTGGCCGCGTCAGCTCGAGCAGGACCTGACGGCGGTCGGACGTGGCCCGCCGCCGTTGCGCGAGCCCTCGGGCGACCAGGCGATCGATCAACCCCACGGCGGCGTTGTGGCGGATCTGGAGCCGCTCAGCCAGCGCGCCGATCGTCGCGGGCGCCCACCCCTCCAACGCCTTGAGCCAGAGCAGCACCTGGTACTGCTGGATGGAGATCCCCGCCGCGCGGGCCGCCTGCTCGCGACGGGACAGGAACAGGCGGAGCTGGTAGCGAAAGTCAGCCAGCGCCCGGTAATCCGCCGATCGAAGGTCACGCGCTCGAGGCATAGCCCACCGTGTCTCCCCCTGCCTGAGTGAGCTCCAACTGAAGGAGCTAGGAGATGTTCAGAATGGCCGCCGCCCCATGGCGGCGGGCCGGGTGGAAGACTCAGGCGAGCGGAGGACCCCGGGGCTGGCGCGGCGGAATCGCGGGGCCGGGGACGAGCTGGTCGTCAGCAGCGACGAGGACCTGGACCGGCTCCCAGCGCGGCTCGAGCGCGTCGAGCGGCGCGCTCTCGTTCGTGCTGGAGGCGGACGTGATGAGCATGACGACGCTGTCGTAGTCGCCGTCATCCCAGAAGCCCCCGGGGGTGCTCGGATCGGGCGGGCTCGCGTAGGCAAGGAGCCGCAGTGAAAGGAGCGGGCCCACCAGAAGGAGTGCGACAAACCGCCCGGATGCCACTAGCGCTAGGCTACTCCGGGCTTCCGCCGACCCGCAAGCTTCTTCGAAGGGTCCGGGGCCTCAGTCAGTTGTCGTCAGCCGGCCGACGGCGGCCGCGGTCTCGGTCGCGAGCCGCGCGACGAGGCTCGCCGCCGATTGACGGCGCGCCAAGCCCAGGCCCTGCCCCGCCCAGAGCGACAGGAACTCGGCGCGGCCTTGCTTGGCGGCGGCGCTGCGGAGCGGTCGGGTCAGCGCGTTCTGGAGGGGAAACGGGAGAATCGCGCGGTCGGCGTCATCACGCTCGACTTCCACGATGAAGCGGTTGACGATCCCCCGCGCCGGGCGACCGGAGAAGGCCCGCGTCAGGCGCGTCTCGTGCTCGTGCGCGGCGAGGATCGCCTGCTTGTATGCCTCGGGGATGCCGGCTTCGTCGCACGTGAGGAACGCGGTGCCCATCTGCACGGCGCGCGCGCCGAGCGCCAGCGCCGCGGCGATGCCGCGGCCGTCCATGATGCCGCCCGACGCGATCACCGGCACCCTCACGGCGTCCACGACCTGCGGCACGAGCGCCATCGTTCCCACCATCCCCGTCTCGAACGGTCCCGCGAACGTGCCCCGGTGACCGCCCGCCTCACTGCCCTGCGTGACGACTGCCTCGACCCCGGCCTGCTCGAGCGCGACGGCTTCCGCAACGGTCGTCGCGGTGCCCGCGAGGAACATGCCGCGCGCCTTGATGGCCTCCATCGCGCCCGCGGGCAGGATGCCGAACGTGAAGCTGAAGACGGACGCCCCGCTCTCGAGCGCCGCGGAGAGCTGCTCGTCGAAGGCGTAACCGCCGGACACCGGGAGCGCCGGCGCCGGCAAGCCCAGCTCGGCGTAGAAGGGCGCGACGCGCTCGAGGGCGGGCCGCGGATCCCGCGGCGCGTCGGGCGCCGGGAGCGGCGCGAAGAGATTGATGCCGAACGGCCGCACCGTCAGCGCGCGCACGGCCCGCGATGCCTCGGCGATCTGCGCCGGCGTCAGGTACGCCGCGCCGATGCAGCCGAGCGCTCCCGCTTCGCAGACGGCGGCAACCAGCTCCGGCGTGTCGCCACCGCCCGCCAGCGGGGCCTGGATGATCGGGTGGGCGAGCTTCAAGCGCTGCGTCAGCACGTTCTGGAACGCCATGCGCGACCTCCGCGATCCGAGGCTAGCGCGGCGGGGAGACCGTGAGAAACGGTTTTAAGTGATCGGCGCTATCGCGCAGAGCGATGAGGCTCAGGCGGCCGAACGCATTGCAGGAACGCGGCGAGAGCGCTCGAAACGAAGCCGTCGCGGCGGCGGATGAACACCGTGTCCACGACGGCGTCGGCCGCCGCCAGCTCATGGACCGCGACCCGGCCGTCGGGCCAGACCGGGCCGATCAGGGCCTTCGGCAGCAGGGTCACGCCGAGTCCCGCGGCGACGCAGCCGACGATCGCCTCGAGCGTGCCGAACTCCAGCAGACGCGCGCCGACGACCCCGCGCTTCGCCAGGATGTCTTCCAGCCGCTGGCGGTAGGAGCAGCCGATGCGCAGGACGACGATCTTGAGATCGCCTTGCTTCACCAGCTCGTCCAGGCCTTCCACCGCCGGCGCCGTGAAGATCGCGAGCTCCTCGCGAAAGATGGTCTCCGCGTCGAGCTCGGGGTGGCTCACCGGGCCGCAGACGAAGGCGCCCTCCACGCGGTGCTCGAGCACCGCCTCGGTCAGCTCGCGCGTGGTGCCGGTCCTGAGGATCAGATCCACCTCGGGATACTTCGCAAGGTACGTCGAGAGCAGCGGCGAGAGCCGCAGCGCGGCCGTGGTCTCGAGCGAGCCGAGGGTGAGCGGCCCCGCGGGCGTGCCCTCGTCCTCGACGGCCTGCCGCGCGTCCTCCAGGAGGTGGCGCACCCGGACGGCGTAGGGCAGGAGCCGGCGCCCCGCCGCCGTCAGCGCGACGCCCCGGCTCGAGCGCTCGAACAGCGGCGTGCCGAGCCCGTCTTCGAGCGCGCGGATGCGGGCGGTCACGTTCGACTGCACGGTGTGGAGCTCGGCGGCCGCCCGGGTCATCCCGCCGAGCCGCGCGACCGCCTCGAAGATCCTCAGATCCGCCGCGTCCATGTCACGCGAAGACGTCCGCGACCGGGACGCTGACGTCGGGGAAGGCGAGCGGAGAGATAGTCTCTCCGCGCTCGGCACGCCGGCGCTCGCGGTAGCTATCGTCGTGCGGCGAGCGATAGACCTCGATCCATCCACCCTCGACGCTCGCCACCCAGTACTCGGGGACGCCGGCGGCGGCGTAGAGGCGGAGCTTGTCCCCTCGGTCGTAGCGCAACGAGGACTCGGCCACCTCGATGACGAGCAGGATGTCGTCGCGCCCCGGCGCGCTCGTGACGTACGAGCGCCTGCGAAGCAGCGCCAGATCGGGCTCGGGGACGGTGTCCACCGCCAAGCGGGCAGGTCCCTGGATCCAGACGACCGCCCGATCGCCGACACCGGTCACGAGGCGCTTGGTGAAATTGGCGACGCACGCGGCGTGGCGGTGGCCGATCGGCGTCATCTCGACGATCTCGCCGCGGATGAGCTCCAGACGCTCGTCGGACCGCAAGATCCCAACGCCGACCATCCGCTCGAACTCGTCGGCCGTGAACATCCTGCGCGCGCGCTCGACCTGGACCACCATAGCGATGCTCCGCCTCGAGTATACGACCGACACGGCACGGGCGACACCACGGTTCCGTAGTAGCTGCCGCGCGTGCGATGCGGAAGTCCCTAGACGGATACACCTCGCTGTGATAGCAAGCGAGTCATGCCGACCCAGCGCAACGCATGACGGCCGCGGCCCGGCGCCACCTCGCGCGCGACTCCGTGATGCGCAAGCTCATCCGCCGTCACGGCCCGTGCCGGCTCGAGCCTCACGGGCGCTCGCCCTACGAGACGCTGGTGCGCGCCATCGCCCATCAGCAGCTCAACGGGCGCGCGGCCGAGACGATCCTGGGCCGCTTCGTCGCCCTGTTTCCGAAGGGGCGCTTCCCCGCGCCGGCGGCGGTGCTCGCGGCGCGCGCGACCACGCTCCGCCGCGCCGGCTTCTCGCGCGCCAAGGTGCGCGCCATCAAGGACATCGCCCGCCACACGGTCAAGGGCGTCGTGCCGACGCGCCGCGCCTGCCGGCGGCTCAGCGACGAGGAGATGATCGAGCGCCTGACACCAATCCACGGCGTGGGCCGCTGGACCGTCGAGATGCTGCTCATCTTCACGCTCGGCCGGCTCGACGTGCTGCCGGTGGACGACTTCGGCGTGCGCGAGGGCTTCCGCCACGCCTACGGCCGCCGCGCGCGGCCGACGCCGAAGGCGCTGCGCATGTTCGGCGAGCGCTGGATGCCGTACCGCTCGGTGGCGGCGTGGTATCTCTGGCGGGCGGCGGGCGACGCGCGGTTGAAGACGAAGTAGCCGAATGAGGTGCGTGGAGATCTTCATGACGCTCTCCATCATCAGGGCGGAAGCCGACGCGCCGCGTGGGCCGAGGCTCGGGCGCCATCAAGGCGCGGATCGCGTCGAAGACAACCTTGAACTGGCCGTCGTATTTCCGCTCAAGGGCGTCGACCTTGCGCTCAAGGTCGGGCTGTGATGCGAGCATGCGACGCAGCCGAACGAAGGTCCTCACGATCACGATGTTGACCTGAATCGCCCGCTCGCTCCGTAGGACGCTGGAGAGCATCGCGACGCCTTGCTCGGTGAAGGCGTACGGGCGATACCGCCGACCGCCGCGACCAACACGACTCTTTGAGGTCACAGATCGTGACCTCAAAGCCATCGATTCCGCACGCGTGAGCTGGAACATGAAATCATCTGGGAATCGGAGCGCGTTACGCTTGACGGCCTGGCCGAGAGCCTTAGTGGGGACTCCATAGAGAGCGGCCAGGTTGGCGTCCAGCATAGTTTTTTCTCCGCGGACGAAGAGGATCGTCTCGCGGATTCGGTCGGAGGTAAGGGCGGACATCCCAGGCCCCATGACGCCATGCTGAGCTCGGGGTGCCGATTTCTGCAATGTCCAAACTTGGATACGGTCCCGCCCTTTTGCGGTCGCAGATTGCGACCGCAGACGTCCAGAAGTCCGCTTGCTCCGAAGAACGCTTCGCTGTAGTGCTATCGCCATGAAAGCGGACCGCCGCGATCTCCGCCTTCCTCGCCGGACAGAAATCCTTCAGCGACGTCCGCGTGCGCCGGGCCATCGCGCTCGCCGTGAACCGCCAGAGCGTGATCGAGGCCGTGCAGGAGGGCATGGGCGTCCTGAACCCGCCGCTGCGCGCGTTCCTGAAGGACTGGGCGCTGCCCGTGGACCAGCTCGGCGAGGGCGCCCGGTACTATCAGCACGACCCGGCGGAGGCCAAGCGCCTCCTGGCCGAGGCCGGCTACCCGCAGGGCTTCCCCGCGAGCCTCCGCTTCACCGGCTACGGGTCCACGGCGCTCGCGGACATCCTGCAGCTCGTGCTGAAGGACCTGAAGGAGATCGGCATCGCCGCGAAGCTGGACCAGAAGGAGTACGGCGCCTACATCGCGAGCTGCTTCTATGGCAAGTTCGACGGGATGTCAGCGGTCACCCAATAATCCCCACCTGTGGTCATTGAATATTCCTCACCCCTCCTGACCGAGGAGGGCACGTTCATGAGCGAGACGACATTGTTGACCGGACTGGCGCCGACGGACGGCGACACTGGCCCCGAGGTCACACCACTCGGGGAGGGACGGATGGTCCGCGAGAATTGCTGGCGGGAGGTGCACCGGCTGTACCACGTCGAGCGGCGCTCGAAGTCGGAGATCGCCCGGCAGTTGGAGCTGGATCGGAAGACCGTGCGGGGCATCCTGCAGGAGACGGCGTGGCAGCCCTACACCCGCACCGAGCGTGGCGACACCCTCCTGGCCGAGCACGCGACGTATCTGCGTCATTCCCTACGGTTTCTATTCACGGGCAGATTACTCCCCTCGCCAAGTTGACTGATGATTATCTCTCTACCCGCCCTTCTCGATCTTCGCCCAC
>WNFJ01211997.1_pt2 | contig 16330 bp, 16 predicted proteins | sample 5400461 | NCBI WGS metagenome assembly WNFJ01 (sample SAMN13153349, study PRJNA577476) | soil metagenome | isolation source: 115 cm saprolite on Douglas fir-dominated hillslope | place: USA:California | collected 2013-09-17 | reverse complement strand
GTGGCGGAAGGGTTTGCAGTAGCGATGAACTGGGGTAACTCCCAGGGAGCGAAGGGACCCAGCTGTTTCGTAATTTCTCTGGCAATGATGGGAGGCAGGAGCGTCTGATAAAAACGCTCGACAATCTGCAAGACCTGAGACAGAGGATATACAGGAAGAGGAAGGCGGAAGTGGTTGGATGGTGTGGAGTAGATGCTGGTGAGAAATCAGGATTGAAAGCACCCCCAATCGGCTACGTCCCATAAATCTTCTTGCGAAGCGAGCAGGAGAGCGGAGTGCGGGAAATCTGCACGCTCCGTTCGACGTGGCGGGGAATGGAAACCAACTTACGGTTCGGTTAGTGAGGCACTCTCAGAGGAAACGGAGAGCAACCGATAGATTGAACCTACGGGGCATGGCGCCATTCCTCGACCCTACCAACCATTGCTGGCGCCCAGCCCTCTAAGAACCGGACTTGAAGGTTTCCCGTCATCCGGCTCGAGCACTCAGAAACGCCCCCATGAAAAACGAGGACGCGGCCTGGTGCAAAACGAATCAGACCTGCTCGAGAGGCTGTGACCGTCCCGGAGATGCCCATCTCTTTGAGACGCGGCGGTTGGCTCTCTAGCCGGGTGTCAAGAAGGAGTAGGTCTTGTGCATAGTCCATAATGACGGTCAGTTGGGTAAAGTATCTGTAAACTGCCGTCGCAAAGTGAGGAAAGCAAATGTCTTGCAAAAGCTTACGGGAAGAAGCATCTTATGCAGTAGATTTCCCAACTGGAGAAGGCCGTGCGTCGACTAGCGCTTCTCTTCCTCATACTCGTTGTGACGCTACCGTCCTGCCTGTCGCAGCAAGTGCCCCAGATCGATCATCCACAGTCATGTTCCTATGCCCAGAAGAGACAATATGAGGCATTTGAGCAAACTGCTGGCGTTAATGGCTTCGATCCCAGCGGTGGTCACATCGGCATTTATCGAGCTCGAGCCCGCGTGGCGGGATATCCACGAGACTGGGTGCCATACCTCGAAGAAAAGCAAACATTTTGCGCGATTCTCAACCGCTTCAGCTGGTTTCACACCACCTGGACTCATGAGCAAGACTGGAACAACGTCATCACGCCGGACGACCCCGTGGACGCGTATTTCAAAGAACTTCTCAACGATGCCGAAGCCCAGGGCACTGATACAAGCCAAATGGCAGATTGTGCCAATGGGCAACCGAAGGGAAGTTGTCTCGAGGTTGAAGTAACTCCGCCTGACAATTTCACAGAGAATCTCTTCTTCGGTAAGGGGAAAGGTCACTGGAAATTTACGCACACGGAATATGACGGCATAACTGGCCTGATAAATCAGAACCTTTGTTTCTATGGCCCGTGGGTCAACGACGTCGTTCATGGTTCGCGCCCCGAGATACACCCGACGGAACTTGTATGGTGGCGCGATCGGGAGGGGGCACATCCGATAGACCGCTGGTTCATGATCGGGCTCAGTGATGATTCCACGCGCTTTGCCACCACTGCTAATTACGTTCTGCCAGATCAGGTTCCTCAGAACTGGAAGCCTTGGGCAAGTCGGCCACGCGACATCGCCTTCCGCGTAGTCTTTGCGCTTGAACCTACTGTAAATAGAATTTTTGCGCTGCAAAACTACGACACAACAAATCTCAATGAGACAGATCCCGTGGGGCAACCGGAGACGACGTTGAAAGTTTCCCAGGCGAGCGTGACGGTTCGCAAGCCTACAAGCCTCGCAAAGAACTTTAGGATCTCTTTCTCACCGCCAAACCAGACTTGTATCGACGACCAGAATACCATTCACGGCTACTTTGATGTCGCACTTCAACTTGCGGGTTCGGACCCGGACCGCTCTGGTACGATTATGCTTCAGATGGTGAAGGAGCCTACGCAGTTTCTGCAGATCAAGAAAACTGAGACACCAGCGCTAGTCGAGCCGAACTACGTTCCCAACTCGCTCCACAGCGAGGTTCTAAATGGAAAGCGGATGCTAATGGGAGAGTTCGTGATCGCCACAACAAAGCCCCAAGAAAAATTGCGAACATTTAGCGTGGAACCGGGAGCATCGCATCCTTGCAAGAATGGCCGGGGAACTTGCGTTTCACTCCCCCTGCTTGGGGCCACCGGGCCAAGTATTCTGTCATTTGACGGAGCGGCGGTGCGTTCAGAGCCGCAAATGGCTCTTTCCTATCTAGCACAGCGTCTGCCGAGCTCATACGCTAAAGAAAATGCTCCTGAGAGCCTGAAGGCATTTGGCATGTCCGAACTGCCAAGCGGCACCTCGATCCTGCGCCAGTCTGAGCAAAGTCTCCGCGTTCAACTGGCTTACGTCCCGTTGAAGGACGGCCATGCTGCCGTGGAAGAAGAATCTGGTCCTACCGACGATTTGAATCGCGCACTGCATGGCCCCGACGACAACAGGATTGCCCTCTTCGGTTCGGGCCTGCCATTCAGCATTGAGAAGCAGACACTCAAGGTGCGTGACGAGACCGATCAATCGGACGTCACGGGCGGAAGCGCGCACTTATATCCAATCAGCGACAGCTGGCAGCTCGATATCACTTTTCCCGAATCGCGTGGTGGCCACCTAATGCGTGCTGACTTCAGCGGCACTATATTCGATCGGTTTGGTGACCAACTAAACGTGGAGGAGCATACTTGGAACGAAGCCTTGCGTATTGAAAAAGGCGACAAGAGTGATGAACAGTTGCTCGCGCAGATAGCGGTCCTCAGCGGCATCGACCCTGAGAAATTGAATGTCGCTCTGCAGCAAGCTCCGGCCCCGGGCTTTCCTGGCACCAACTACGAAACGGCGCGAGCTCTCAGCTTTCGAACGCGTGTACGACAACTCCTAGCGGAATCCGACACACTCGTCTTCCAAGAATTCACTCAACTGCGGAACATGGCAGACCTGTTCAAGCCACCGCAGTGATTCTCTGCTCTCCGAATCCACATCTGCTAGCGAAGGCTGTTCGCAAGATATTGCTGCCGGATTTGGTGACGCTTTAGCTTTCCCGAAGACGTTCGAGGCAGGCAACCGGGCTTGACGCACACAATTTCAGCAGGTTTGGCAAGAATAGCTTGTTGCACTGTGAGTTCGATTGCCGAAACTATCTTTGCTGGATCGCTGCTCCGCGCCTCAACAACGAGCACGAGCTCTTCACCGGACTGTCCTGGCCGCGAAAACGCAGCCACACAGCCTGCCTTCACACCTTCAACCTTGCAAGCGAGCCATTCAATCGTCTGCGGATGTACATTGCGACCGTTTAAGATAATTAGGTCCTTAATACGGCCTGTCACGTACAACTCGCCTTGGGCAAGATATCCGAGGTCGCCCGTGCGAAACCAGCCTCTCCGCATCGCTGTCCCAAAAGCTCCCGGTTGACCCATATAGCCTGCTGCGATGGAGGGGCCGCGTAAGCAGATCTCGCCTTCAACACACTCCGCCACTTGGTTGCCAGAAATATCCATGATGGCTAGTTCATGTCCGGGAAAAGGAAACCCACACGATACGTGTTCGAGAGTCGGAGAACCAGCCGCATTGGCTTCTACTGCAACTCCTTTCTTTTCAAAAATAGCCCGGTCAATGTGGCGGAAACGAACAGGTTGATACACCGGTTTCATCGTGACGGCGAGAGTTGACTCGGCCAGGCCATATGCTGGCAAGATGGAGTGTTGAGGAAGTCCGCAAGCCTGGAAGACGCGAGTAAATTCCCTAATCGTCTCGGGGCGAATCGGCTCAGCGCCGCAGCCCAATACTCTGACGCAGGACAAATCCCAACGCCGCAGGCAGCCAGCGTCTGCCTTGCGGACGGCTAGGCTAAAGGCGAAGTTCGGTGCGAAAGAAATTGTTCCCCGGTGGGAGTGAATTGTTTCCATCCAGACGCCAGGATTTTTTACGAAACGCAGCGTCGGGATGAATACGATTGAAACGCCTCCATAAACGGGTCCCAGAACGAAACCCACTAGTCCCATGTCATGAAACAAAGGCAGCCAAGTAATCCCCTTGTCTCTTGTTGGGTCTATCTGCAGGCCGAAAGTCAGAAACGCATGAATATTGCTAATGAGATTCCTATGAGTAACAATCACCCCTCGAGGGTGTGTCGTCGACCCAGAAGTGTACTGAAGGAAAGCCGAATCATCCGGGCAAATCTCCCATTCCTGAAGACTCGCTCCTTGACCATTGATTGACAGCTGCTCAATTTCGACGATTCGTTCCATCCCCTCCACAATTCCTGCCAATGGCGCGAGGATATTCAGTAGCCTGCCAGAGGCCACCAACATCCTTACCGAAGCCGAGTTTAAGATCGACGCGGTTTGCTGAAAGTAACTGTCTAGCCTTCCTAGGTACAACGGGGGGTAAACGGGTACAGGGACAATACCGATCCGAACGGATGCCAAAAAGGTAAGAACAAAATTTTCAGGGTCAACTACGACCATGCCCAGACGGTCGCCTTTCCTTAGCCCAAGTCGCTGCAATGCTACAGCTCGGCGTTCTGCCTCCTTTGTCAACGCGGGGAAAGCATAGGTAACCTCTTTGCCGGCCAGATCCTGAAACGTAAAGCCGTTCTCGGGATAAAGAGTACCGATCTTTGCCACAGCTTCTGCTAACGTCTTGAAATCAGGCATCAAAAGCACCTGTGGAACAAACTAGACGGAAACCTCTGAGCTAGCTAGGATGCAACTCGTTGTTTTCCAAGTAGGTGACTTCGGTTGGAGCGTAAGGTCAGCATCCACGCGAGAACAATGCTCAACAGCATACCCACGGCACAGCGCAAACTAGAGCTGGAATCAGAGAACGGGGTGCACGCACCCATGAGCACGAGACCTGCTATCGTCCCCCACTGAACCACCTCAACCACCGGGGTTCTAAAGCTCCTTCGCTCGCCCGGTTTTTCCTTTCGCAGTTTGATCACTGCCAGCATGAAGGCAGCGTATATGAAGCACATAATTGACGCGCCCACTAAGCCAGCAATAATCTCAAGCCGGAAAACGACCACCGTGATACCCGCGATCGTCGCCAGTGCTGCAAGCAAGAAAATCGCACCAACCGGACAGCCGGTTCGCAAAGACACGGCGGCGCACCAGTTAGGCAGCTTTTGCTCCTGCGCTAGCATGAAGATCAACTGTGAGCCGCCCAGAAGTCCCGCGTTGAAGGTAGAAAAAAGCGACAGAACAGAAAGGACGAGAGCCAAGGATGGGCCAACATTTCCGTAGAGCGCAGAGAAATAGCTAACTTGGGGTGTAGGGGTGGCCGCGATGGCCCCTGGAGGCAACTGGGAAGCCGCGCCGAGTACGAAAAGGCAATAAACCGTACAAAGAACGAGTACCACCGCCGGCATAGAAAAAGGGATCTTGCGCTCATATGCCTTCGGCCGCAGACCCAGCGGCGTAACCCATTCGAAACCGGTATAAAGAAAGATACTGGTGCCAGCCAGAGCCGGCAGCGTGAAGGCTTTCCGCAACATGTCGCCTGGTTGACTCGGTGGAGCTAAACTGGTCTTTGCATGAAGCAATGCTGTGATTCCAGATATTGCGATCAACGCGATTGCTAGGAGCGTCGTAAGTATCTGTAAGCTGCGTGGCAATTGAAATCCAATCAGATTGACAGCCAAGACAAAGCCAATCAACGTTATTACCGTCAGTACTGGTTCGGATTTGGGGAAAACGGCGAGCACTACTTGCGAGAAGACAAACGTCTCGAGGCCTGCGATGAGAATGACGAAAATAAGGTACAGGTAAACCAAAACCAACGAAAGCCGATCGCCGAAAGCAACTTTGAAATAGGTCCGCACACCTGGCGCAGATGGGAACATGCCGGCGAGTTCGCCGATTGAAAGTGCAATGATCAAGCAAAAAAGGCCGGAGAGGCCTACTCCAACAATGATCCAGGGAGCACTGGCAGTGGAAAACAAGTCAGAGATCATCGTATAGGCGCTGGTAGCCATGGCCATGCCAAGCCCCACCGACATGTAAAAACAAAACTCCGTTTTCCCTCTCATCCCAGGTCTCCTGAATCTGCTTTCAAAGTTGAAAAAAAAACTAGATTCCAATGCCCGTAGCTTCCTTGGGCGACCTTACAGCTCGATCAGTTATCCAAGCCGCCAGATGACCATCGCTAGAGCCTCCAGTTTTACCTTGTCGCGTTCCTCGGAAAACACAGCCAACGCGCCGTCCAGTAATGCGGTTGCGGGGTTGTACTCGCCGGAGAAGATCTGTTTCAGCACCAATTCCTCCGCCTGCAAGTGCACCAGACCGTTGTCTTCATCTTCTTCAGACTTTGAAATCTTTCGAACATCGGTCATTTCCTCACCTCTGACGATAAGACCGTATTTCGATCCCGTATCGCTTGCGCTGAGGAGAATGGTTCGCTCCCAGTTCTTGACGAGCTTCTTTACCCTGGGATTATCGTTGAACAAACGCTGAAAATTGCGCAGCGTACCTTCGTAATCCAATTCGTTGATTGTCCACATCTTCCCGGTCCTCTGAATCCAAATTCCCTACTAACGATTCAATCGGTCGCCATGACTAAACCCAGGGCTGAGGCAGTCCCAAAATCTGAGTTCCGATGACTAGCTTGACAGTGTCGTCCGCCGGTCCCATCACGGACCCAGCACGGCCATCACGATAGCAACGCTCCACCTGATGTCCTCGTTTGTAGCCTGCGCCCCCGCAGACTTGGAGCGCCTTGTTGGTGACGCGGATCGCCATTTCGCAAGCCGCAGGCTTGATAGAGGCCACTTCAACAAAGAACGGATCATCCGGATTGTCGCGGATCACATCATCCAAAAGTTCAGAGTCCTTGAATTCATTGAAGAGCACCATGGCGTTATCTGCCCCCAACGCAACTCGCATCAAGCTGAACCGCACCGTATCGATCGCCACGCGCATTTCGGCGACGAGCCGCTGCACCGTTTCCATATGTGCCAGCGAACGGTTCGTATCTGAGTGAATGCGCCTCTTCACATGCTCCACCGCGGACTCATACGCCGCCTGTGCCACACCCACATAACAGGCCGCCAGTCCGCACAAATACACGGGCAGGCCGTATGACATCATGTAGGAGAAGCCTTGCTTTGGTGGCCCGAAGCAGCTCGTCGCAGGCACCCGGCAATTTTGGAAGTGAATTGGCCGGCTCGAATTGCCCCGCAATCCCATGCCGTCCCACACACCAATGGGCTTGATGTTTTCATCATTGCCCAACACCAGAAATACACTCAGATCGTGAGGTGAACTGCTAGCGTCGGCACGGACTGGGACCAGGTAATAGTCGGCGTACCCTGCACTGGTGCAAAATGCTTTGAACGAATCGATGATGAACTCGTCGCCATCCTGCCGGGCATAACTGTCCATATGCCAAATCTTGTTTCCCGACCCCCGCTCAGTCATCGCGAAAGCCCCCAGGTAGTCGCCACGGACAATGGGGGCGATGAACCTGTCCACCTGCAGTGGGGTTGCCGCAGCGCACATCAATGGAATGGTTGTCTGGTGCATGTGATAGGCCATCGCTGTAGCTGCGCATGCCTTGGCGATCGCTTCTGTGACCACAATCGCGGTAACAATGCTTTCTCCCGCGCCACCATACTCTGTGGGAACAAGAAGCCCGAGCAGTCCCGCTTTCCCCAGGGCGCGTATATTCTCTTTCGGAAACTCTCCACTACGATCAACCGATTCTGCGTTTGGTCGGATAACTTCGTCGGCGACCTTCTCCGCCACACGCTTCCACTTGCCTTGGTTGGTATTCAGCGCGAGACCATCCAAATTTAAGAAACTGGGCATTGGCCACCTCTCTTCAGAGCCGGATCACCCTCCAGGAGGACACTCTACTTTGGCGAAAGAACTGCGGCTTGCCGGGATTCCTGGCGGCAACCGTAATATTATTTCTCCAGCATTTCGAAACCATGAATTGCAGCCCACTCGCGAATCTGTCGAACACGGGAAATTGAAAGCGGTCCGTAGGAGAAGTGATCATTGCATCCTACGAATCCAAGCAGCATGGTTTCTGCCAGACACCCATATAGTTCGCTGCCGCGAAGTGGAATCGCGGGAATGCCCAGGATCTGCCCCAGAGGTGCCCGTACAGTTCCACCGCGGATGACCCTAGCTTGGGGACGCTCTCTTTCCACTACTGACTCGACATCTTGTGGAACGGCCACGTCACATACCACCACGGCCCCGTATCCGATGTGGGCAGGGCTTACCACAGGATGCGCGGAGTTAGTCGCCGAGACCACTAACTGGCAGCTCTGCAACTCTTCCATCGAATCACTGCAATGAATTGGTACCTTCTCTCCCATTTCATCTGCCAGGGCATGACAAAACCCATCGAGGAATTCCTTGGAATGCGTGTTACCGTTGCTGAGGGCTCTGCGTACGACCTGCGTTTCGGCAATTGCCTGGGCAACCCCCCCGTCACAGCAGCCTTCAGCAATGCGCCGAAGCGCGGATGCATATATGCGTTGTGCTATCGGGCGCAAAAAGCGGTTCACATCTTTGCGCCCAATGAGGAGAATCCTGCCGACTTCATCGGCAGCCAACTCCGCCAACGCGGCTCCTACGTTCCCCGCGCCTCCGACAACTCCAAGACGGCACATACGGAGGTCCAGACCAATCTCCTTCGCGACTCGGAAAATAGCCTCATGTGCCGCAGCAACCGTGAGGCTGTTTCCATTGGTCAAAACCAATTCGTCTTCTACCAAGCTGCGACCCCCATTACTCACGATTGACGTGTGACCACCTAAGCCCACAACACTGCATCCCAGCACTCGTGCCGCTTCCACTCCCTCCTTAACCAAGTCCAGGCACCAGTCTGAACCATCCCGCATGCTGTCGATTGCTTGGGCAGCTGTAAACGGCACTGCGATCACAATCAGATCAACTTTCTTCCCGGTGGAAGAGCGCACCTGCGTTTCATAAAGCACGAATGGGTGGAGGAGTCCTTTGATCCGGTCCAAGAACTGGCCACAATCGGCTTCCCGGAAACAGGACATACCCACTTCCCAGTTCTGGAGGTCAGCCGGCGTGGAGAAGTGAACGAGAAAAGCCACACGGGAGTCGGCCTTTGCAGGAGGTACGGAGGCGGCTATGGGACGACCATGGCTAACCGGGCGGACCTCATGAGCAGCTCTGCTTCCCATCACAAAGGCCAGCAGTCGCGCCGTGCTGGCCTCGCGCAGATCGGTTAAGAATTGCTCCAGTGCCCAGCAAAAGTGCTCGCACGATTCAGCGGAAATATATGCAGACGGCTCAATTCGTATCACGGCCCGGTCAGCCAACGTCGGGGCAACGCGGATCGCATGCTCGTGCAGCAAGTAGCCGCTAACCAGGTAGGAAAGGACATTCTGCTCTGACAACACTCGCAGCAACGGGGAGGGTGAATGGGTCTGGGGTGCCAACTCAACGCCGATCATTAACCCGCGGCCGCGAACATCCCGGATTTGTTCCGGGAAGCGCTCTTGCAAACAACGCAGAGACTGGAGAAGAGCTTCTCCTTTTTCTGAGCACTGTTGGATGAGCGCGCTATCATCCCGGTCCATTATGGCCAGCGCACCCAGTGCTATCGTACTGGAGTAGTCATCATCTGCGAATGTCGAAGTGTGTAAATAACCGAACTCGTTTTGATACCGTTCACCATCCACTAGCAAGGCGGAAATCTTGCTCAGACCACCGCCCAATGATTTCGACAATAGGTAGTAGTCACCGCGGATATTTGCGCGTTCCGAAGCAAGAAACGTTCCACACCGGCCCATCCCAGTTTGAATCTCATCGATCACCAGAGGGAAGCCCTCGGCGTCGGCGCGGCGCCGCAAAGCTTGCAAATACCCAGGGCTGAGTTCGTGGATACCGCCTTCGCCCTGAACGGGCTCACAAAAGCAAGCGGCAACGTTTACCAAGCTGCAGTGCCGCAAAACAACTCTCCCATCCTCCTCGTAAGAAATCTCTGGAAGATTGATCCGAGCACAATCCACCTCGCGTTCCAAAGCCACTTGGTCTTCACACGGAACAAACGCGACCTTAATTCCAATGTTTTTCCAGGGATTGCGGAATTCCTCGCGGTACGTTAGTTGAAGCGACCCCGTGGATTTCCCATGAAAGTCACCGGCAATAGCCAGAAACCGTGGCTGAGTCTCCAACGCGGCATTGACGGCCACCCCAAATCTTTGCAGCATCGCGTCCAGCGTCTCGAATGGCACCGCGCCTAGCAGGTCACCACTGGTTTTTAAAAAATGATGTGGCAAAAAGGCGGTACCTTCCCGCAAACGGATGCGAAGCCTCCGGACATCTTCCCGAGCAGTCGCAAGAAACATCTGATTGTTTTTGAATCTCTCTAACTCCGCGTGCTTGATGGCAGCCTCGACTGCCTCTGTTCCCGTGCTGGCCAGAGTTATTACGTACTGTCGACCAGTGAAGCGTCCTACCCGCTCGGAGAGAGCCTCGGCGATCAGGCCTGCGCGCCCACGCACACTGGCTTGCGCATTGAACGGGAGGTGGTCGGCAAGCGTCTGCTGAGCAATCCCCACGAGCTCGGGATGATTGTGTCCGAATAGCGATGCTCCGAAGCCTCCAACCAGATCCAAGACCGCGATTTCTCGGCCGTCTTTACCGCGGTAGTAAACGTAGTCGCCCTCTGCCCGGTGGAACACTATGTCCATGCCGAACGTTGCGAGTAATCGCGCAACGCCCGGTCTCAGGAATCGTGCGTAGCCGCAATACGCCCTGGCTTCCGCGTCCGCGGCAATGGTGGTGGCGGTTTCATTCCTAGCACCAGACATTTTTTGCTTCATTTCTATCTAGTCTGTTTCGTGGTGCGTAGCCCTTCTACATAATCCGCGAGCTCTCCGACCGTAGAGATCTCATCAAGCTGCCCGGGCTCCAACTGAATGTCGAACTCCTCCTCCATACACATCATCAACTCAAGCACGCGTACTGAATCGAGTCCGAATGCGAGCAAGCGCGCGTTCTTGTTTATCTCCGCAGCGTCCAAGAGGCAAACCTGTGCTATCACCTTGCGGATTCGTTCTACTGTCTCGCTTGTTCCGACTATATTGTTGCAGCCTCGCTTGGCTTTCATTTCCGTTCACGAACAAGCTCTCGGCGCCCGGTCACACTTTCACAGGTCGGGTTGAATGAAACACGGCCGGCTGTCGCAACTGCATATGCGTCTTGCTTTCTTCTCATGCTTCGACACTTTCGCTTGAGAGAGATAGCCTCAGCAAGGGTTCCTTCGAGATCCCGCAATCCCGCCAATCCCAGTTGGTCACAGGATTCAACAATCTTCGATGCACCAATTGCTTGCAAATTTGGCGCGACGGTAACATGATCAGCACCATGAGTCAATCGTTTATGTCTATAGGCAATAGTGCCTGTAAGTCAACAATCTCCAATTTCAGCCGCAGTCGCTTCTTCATGCGGTGAGCGAGGACACCCGCGATGATCCCCGTGCCTAGGAATTCTTCCACGCGCCCCGTGCCCCCGGGGCCCACGACGAGGAATCCGCTTGGTTTTCTGGGGCCCGTTCGCCGCGACATTATTGAGTTTCTAGGCTTGGTGGCACGAGAGTATGGGGACCTGGCTTCCTTTAGGGTTGGCTCCACCGGAATACATCAATGAAATTCTGGTGGTCAGGCAGAGAAGCTTTGTGAAGGGCCGCCCGCTCGAGGTTGCAAAGAATTTGCTGGGCGAGGGTCTTCTAACCAGCGAAGGAGAGGTACATCGGAGGCAGCGCCGCATTGTGCAGCCGGCGTTCCATCGCGAGAAGGTCGAGGCGTATGCCAAGATCATGACAGACTATGCCATTCGTTTGCACCAGCGTTGGCGGGGCGGCGACACCGTAGACATGGCCCAGGAAATGATGCGAATGGCGCTAGGTATATCCGGTAAGACAATGTTCAACACTGACGTCGAGAAAGACGCAGGGGATGTCGGTACGGCTCTCACCTCTGCTATGAAGCTTTTCGACCGATTGTCGATACCGCTCATCGAAGTCATGTTGAAGTTACCGTTGCCCAGCACACTGCGTTTTCGCCGAGCAAAGAAACTGTTGGATTCCAAGATTTACCGCATCATCCACGAGCATCGCGAGCATGGAGAAGACCAGGGGGATCTTCTGTCCTTGCTACTTGTTGCGGGTGACGCCGAGGAAAATGGAAAGAGGCTGACGGACCCGGAGCTTCGCGATCAAGCTCTCATCTTCTTTCTTGCAGCATATGATACGACGGCCCTTGCTTTGACCTGGACCTGGTATCTCTTGTCCCAGAGTCCTGAATGTGAAGCTGCCCTTCACCATGAATTAAATACAGTGCTTGCCGGCCGGGTTCCGACCATCGAAGACATCCACAACCTCAAGTACGCACGAGCGGTGTTTGCCGAATCGCTGCGTCTCTACCCTCCGGGTTATGTTATTGCGCGGCGAGCGCTTGAGGATTTCCAACTGGATGGATATGTTGTTCCGTCTGGAACCACGGTTCTCATGAGCCCCTACCTCATCCACCGCGACCCCCGCTACTACGAGAAACCGGAGGTCTTCGATCCAGGTCGCTGGCTTCTCCAGCCGGAGAATGAGAGGCCGAAGTTTTCGTATTTCCCATTTGGCGGTGGCGCTCGCGTGTGTATTGGCGACAGTTTCTCCTGGACGGAAGGAACGCTCGTGCTCGCCACTTTGGCCCAGCACTGGAAGCCGAAGCTTGTGCCTGGTCATCCGGTGGCCTATCTCCCTTTGTTGAATTTGCGTCCGAAGCACGGAATGCGCATGGTCCTAGAGCGACGAGTCAATGCCGAGGTTAACCAAAGGCGCGTGGCGGTTTAGGGCTTCTGCGCAATATGCGGGGTAGTAAGTCACGTGCGATACCAAATCGGACAGATAGTTGGCGGGTTTGCAAGCTTTTCGCCACTCCGATCGGCTGCTGTCGGAAAATTCATATGGGATTATCCTTAGAGTCGGAACAGTTCGTCAGCAGAACCGTCCAGTGGGGCGGTATTGCCAACTCCAAGCTTGCTTACAGGCGCTTCGGCAAGGGCGATCCATTGCTACTGCTGCACGGTTGGCCCCTCTCCAGTACGACCTTTCGCAAACTGGTACCCCTACTGCAGGACCAGTTCGATTGCTACGTGCCTGACCTTCCCGGATGCGGTCAGTCCGAGTGGAGTTCTAACACCGATTTCAGCATAGTCGGAAGAGCGCAGATAATAGCAACCTTCTTGCGAGATCTCGGACTGCAAAGCTATTTCCTAATGGCTCACAATACTGGGGCGACCATTGCTCGAGCCCTGGCACTTTCCGAAGGCGACCGTGTTCGCAAGTTTGCCATCCTGAATACCGAGATCCCATTTCACCGTCCTCCTTGGATCCCTCTCTATCGCCTCCTTCTGTTCCTGCCTGGCTCCAATCTCCTGTTTCGCCAGTTGATCCGATCCAAGCGCTTCGTGCGTTCGTCGATGGGTTTTGGGAACTGTTTTTGCAACCGCAGTTTACTGGAAGGCGATTTTTGGGAGTTGGCGGTCCAGCCGTTGCTCAATTCACCGAGGGCAATGGAAGGTCAGGCGCGCGCGTTACGCGGGATCGAGTGGCCATTTCTGGACGCCATGGCCAAAAGCCATCGGCAGATCACAGTTCCGGTGTTGCTTATTTGGGGCGAAGACGACCCCACCTTTCCCATTCAGAGCGCTCGCGATATGGCCACGCAGTTTTCCAATTGTCACGGGGTGCGAGCAGTTTCAAAAACGAAATTGCTCTTGCACGAAGAATCGCCCAAGGAAGTTGCGGCTCTGCTGTCAGAGTTCTTCCATGCCGGCCTGCCAAAAGAAGGGCAAGTGAAGGATTGGAGGTAAACCGATTTTGGGGAACACATCCTTATCACCGCTGACCAAACAGGAATTCGCGGGGACTGGTTTGAGTTCTCGCAGAGAGGCGGCACGCAAACTGATTCATGTGACCGGCCTCGCTCTGCCGCTTATTTATTTCTACACCCCGAGGCCGTTGGCGCTAGAGATTCTTATAGCGATTGCCACAACTGGTGTTGTTCTGGATTTTGCTCGCCATCGCCATTCAAGAACGACCAAGATTTTCAACAAGCTCTTCAGTCGCGTATTGAGGAGCCACGAACACGATGCTGAGGGCAAACATCTTAACGCGGTCACTTGGTTCTTTATCGCGGCAACCGTTTCGGTCGCAGTTTTTCCCAAGTACATCACTATCGCAAGCATAACCGTAGCCCTGCTTGGTGATGCCGCCGCAGCCCTTATAGGTAAACACTTTGGTCGTCCGCGCTTTCACGGCAAGAGCTTGGAGGGCAGCTGCGCTTTTTTTCTTGTGACTTCAGCCGCGATGCTATTGCTTCCCAAGATCAACTACAATCGAGGCGAGTATCTCATCGGCGTTCTTGCAGCGCTCGTTGGCACCTTAGCTGAATTGACCCCCGTGGACGTGATAGATGATAACTTCGTCGTTCCTCTCAGCGTCGCCGGATCAATGTGGCTACTGTATACGTTGATGTTTCCGGGAATGAATCTGCACTTTGGTGTTTGAGCGGTTCCGACTGAGGTAATTAGAGTTGTTGAGAGCACAATTCTAGTTTCTGAATATGAGCCATTGGTGACATGCCATTGAAAGGGATTTCGATTTTGAGCCAAGACCGTAGGGCCGGCTGACCTCGGCGCGGCATATAGACAGGGACTCTTGCACTCCGATGCGGGACGAGCAACAATCCGAAACGAGACCGGAACAAGTGATGGATTTGTCCCCGAACACGGAACGGTTCAGAAAAGTGATGTCCCGATTTGCCACCGGCGTGGCGATCGTAACCACCCGTACGGACCACCATATACATGGGATGACTTGCAATGCATTTTGCTCTATTTCTATTTCACCCATGAGCATTCTTGTGAGCCTTGCCAAAGAGACTCGGACGGAGAAAATGATCAAAGTGGGGCGAGTGTTCGCAGTCAACGTACTCAGCGAGACCCAGACATGGCTCTCGGACCGCTTTGCTGGGCGTCATCCCGAGCATGAGGGAAACCGATACAGAGGTGTTCAGTGGAGGGTTGCCACGACCGGTGCTCCAATTCTTCTGGGAAGCCAGGCTTTCCTGGACTGCCGTCTCGTCAAGGTAGTTGATTGCGACACCCATACCTTATTTCTAGGCAGTGTGGTTGCCATCTACGCCGATGAATCTCAGCGTCCGCTGATCTTCTTCCAGTCGCATTATATGGGTTTGGACAGTCTCAGGCTCCTGTGAGACCTATTGGTTGAAGAGCGGAGTCCATGCGCGGCAGCGATGGACAGTGCAAGCTTTGCATGGGCCCTTGAATAAGTGCCAAAAGCTATGAGAATCCGATGCGGGGGACTGTGCCAAATCAAACCAAGAACCGCGACTCAGTCTGGCATGGCCTGATAAGTCTGCCCAGCGTGTTTACGATTGGAAGAATTGTGTGCGGTTTCTTTGCGGTCGCGTCGACTTTCAAGGGCATGCACTTTGCCTTGGAAGCCGGTGGTTGGGATCGCGGCGTGCTCGCATTTGACCGTGCCGCCGAGGCAATCGGTCTGGGCATTGTATGCGATTGCCTCGACGGCTTCGTCGCGCGGCTGACCGGCAAGGCTTCCGATTTCGGTCGGGAGCTTGATTCCTTGGTCGATGTTCTCACTTTCGGCTTGGCGCCGGCGCTCATGGTTTTCTTTTGGGGCGTTATGCCGGTGCAGCTAACATTGAGCACCGGACCAGCCCGAGCTCTGGGCGCCGCGGGCTGGATCGTGGCCTGCACCTTCCTGGTCTGCGGCGTCGGGCGCTTGGCTCGCTTCAATTTGATGGCTCAGCAAGACAGCAGTCACACTCATTTTGTCGGACTGGCGATTCCCGGCGGTGGGGCAGTCATCGCGTCAGTCATTCATTTCACTAAGCACCCACCGGCCGATTGGCAGCGAGGAGTGGCGTGGCTGGTTCTAGTCGTGACGCTGGCACTATTGATGGTCAGTCGCGTGCGGTACCCGACCTTGCATGCCTTCCCGTTCGTCCTCCGGCGAATAGGTTTCTTAGTCCCCTTGCTCGGCCTCACGTTTTGGGCTGTCTGGTACTATTCTGAGCAGACTTTACTGATCATGGCCATCTGCTATGCCATATCAGGACCGCTGGCTTATGTGGGTACTCTGCTTCGCTCGCAGACTTTAGCGCGCTGAGCAAGACAAAAACCTGCGGTGCACATCCCATGCCCTTGGTGAGGATGGGTTTATGTCCGCGAGACGATGAGCAGTTGGCACACCAATGGCTGCCTGAGAACCCGGGGGATACAAAGTGGCCCAAACGATAGCGGCGGGACCTTATGGAGGTGAGAGCGAGAACGGCTTG
>WNFJ01708611.1_pt1 | contig 16339 bp, 17 predicted proteins | sample 5400461 | NCBI WGS metagenome assembly WNFJ01 (sample SAMN13153349, study PRJNA577476) | soil metagenome | isolation source: 115 cm saprolite on Douglas fir-dominated hillslope | place: USA:California | collected 2013-09-17 | reverse complement strand
ATGAAATAGTTCAACATACGCATGCCGGAGCCCGGGCCCTTAGGTGAGACCTTTTTCGAGGCCAGGGACCGGGCGATGGTGGCCGCGTCCCTGGTGAAAAGGCCTTCGGGAGGGAAGGTGGAAACGGTCTTGACGGTTGCCACCCAGAGATGGCCGGATTTGGCTTTGGATTTTGAGTGAGGATGGCTTGTGGCCTTCCTGCTTCGGGCGGACTTCCTGCTTCTGGTAGATGATGCGGACATGAGGCCTCCTAGCGATGCGAGGATGAAACATGGGTTGCGCGAAGGCAGAATAAGGCTGCGCGAGAGATTCAATTTTCGGCGGCGGCCCGTGACTGGCGCGGTCTGACGGCAACTGACCAGGGGCGCCGGGCATCTATTCAGGGCCGGCGATTCGCCGAATATAGATGACCCCCAACGAGTTCGGATCGCTGACGCTGTTTCTTTTCCTGATTCTCGCTGCTGCAAGACTGCTGGGTGATCTGTTCGCACTGCTACGCCAACCGAGGGTGATTGGGGAGATTCTCGCGGGCGTACTGGTGGGTCCGTCCCTGCTGGGACATTTTGCACCGCGCCTATCTGGGATCCTCCTGCCACAGGCTGAGCACGCCGCCACCTCCTATGCCGCGGTGCTGATGTTCCTCTACAACTTTGGTCTTTTATTGCTGATGTTTGTTTCTGGCGCCGAGACCAAAGGACTCTTCAACCGAGAGAACCGGCGCGAAGTGGCTTGGCTGGGAGCGGTTGGCACCGGGCTGCCTTTTCTTCTGGCGCTCGGGATGGTTCCGTTCTTGCCCGTCGAAGCGCTTGCGGGGCGCGTGAGTTCGCATACACCTTTGCTGCTGGTGGTCAGCATCGGGGTAGCGGTTACGTCGATTCCCGTCATCTCAAAAATCCTGCATGATTTGCAGATTCTTCATACCCGATTTGCGCGGCTGATTTTGAGCGTGGCGGTTATTGAAGATGTTGTGTTATGGGCTGTGCTGGCGGTCGCGACTGCGTTGGCTGAATCGGGCACGATTCCGCGACAGAAGATTCTGACGCACATTGCCGCGACGCTGCTCTACTTTGGCGCCGGGCTGCTGCTAGGCCCCCGCCTTGTGGGGAAGGTGACGTCGGCACGGTGGAACAGCGTGGCGCAGAAGTCGCCAACGGCGTATGTGATTGTCCTGTTGCTGGCATACGCGGCGCTGGCTGCGGCGTTCGATGTCAGCCTGGTATTTGCCGCGTTTCTGGCAGGTTATGCGATTGTGAAGACGGAAAACTGTCTCATTAGGGCATCCATAGCGTCCATTTCTGACTTCGCGTTTGCGGCCTTTATTCCAATCTATTTTGCGGTGGTGGGTTATCGGTTGGACCTGAGCCGGAGTTTTTCATTTACGATGCTGGTGGTTTTCCTGGCCGGGTCATCCCTGGTGAAATTGTTTTCCGCTGGCCTAGGGGCAAGACTTGCAGGCTTCCGCACGAGCGATGCGGTGAACCTTGCGATGGCGCTGAATGCGCGGGGCGGGCCCGGAATCGTGCTGGCTAGCGTGGCCTTTGATGCGGGAATTATCAACGCCCAGTTTTATACCGCGATGGTGCTGGTCGCGATTTTGACCAGCCAAGCTGCGGGGGCATGGCTGGCATTCCTGCTGAGGAAAGGAAGACCTTTATTGGAAGGGCAGACGGCTCAGGACAGGGTGGGATTCGAGCAGGCGCCCATCTCCGAGGTGGCGGCTTGAAGACAAAATTCACTTCCAACATATTAGTTTTGAGCTAGAATGGCCAAGCGTTTTTCTGGTGGACCTCGCCCTTCGGCCAAGTGGGTTCGCCGGTTGCCTTCCCCCAGGAGGTAGGTAGATGTACCGGCCCTATTCAAGTTCTCTGGCGGACTCCCGTCCGTTTCTGGATGTGGAGTCTCAAATCCGCGGTTTGACACAGGATTTCGTAACCTCTTTCAATACCGGAAATTATGACCAGGTAGCGGGACTGTTTGCTCCCGACGGTGTCTTCATGGCACCGCATCACGAGCCGGCACACGGGCAAAAGGCCGTGGAGCATCTGCTGCGTAAGTTCAGCGAGGCTGGGTATGGGGATCTGCGCGTGGAGACCACGCGAGTGGACTATTCCGGAGACATGGCGATGGAGACGGGCCGATATTCGGTGGCCATCCGCCAATCTAACGGAACAACGGTGGCGGACCGTGGGAAATATGTGAAGGTGTGGCGGCGGCTGGGCGCGTGGTTGATCATAGCCGATTGCTGGAGCAGCAATCTTCCGGTAGCCGACAAGTAAGGCACCTTCTGGGGCGGGAGATTTTCGGTGCGGGTCGACCGGAAACCTTGTTGGTCCGTTTGCCTACAACCAGGCGTGGGAAACGGTGCGATCCTCTGCGACTGCCGCCTTCCGCTTCGTTCGGGGCTTCGGCTACTTCCCAAGCGATCATCGAGCCATGTCTTCGGGGTCGGAGTCTGCCAAGTCTGTCCCATGGCTCCGCCCAGAATCCGAATTTCACGTGCACACCGGGCTGCTGCGAGAACCGAAATCTGCACTTGGCGGGTCCACGATGAAAGCGATAGTGTCTGCGGACATGAGCCATGAACTGGAAAGAGCCGGGGCCACGAATGTCGCGGGCTCGGAGGAGCAGACGCGGACAACCGTGGGAAGTGTCGCAAGTCACTGTCCGATTGCTCAGCGAAACTTAAGGAGAGCCGGTGCAAGATGAGTTGTCCGCGATGCGGATTTTACTTGAGCTGCTCGGATTTTTACTGAGGTGCTGAAAAGCGGGTTCGGGAAGAAGTTGTGTTTTCCTGTCCTCTCTGCCCGGAGCTTTAACGTGTTGTGCATATCCAGCTCTCCGCAGTGTGTGGGAGGATCGGTGGCGTCCCTATGGGACTCGCTCGGCGCTCCCACTCTACCCGGCACTTCCGTGCCGGGCTGTCAAGTGCCGCCCCTTACGGGGCTAGAGGGTGATGATTCCGTCTTTTATCCCATCCTCTAGATTCAGTTCTCACGCGCACGTCGGAGTGCGGGACTAATCCCGCCGGTCCTCCTCTGGGACTGATCTTTTGCAGTCATCGACTTTCTGTGTCGCCGAGTGATTGAGGAAGACAGACCAGGCGCAGTCCCCGTCGTGTGAACTGACGCGCGGGTGTTGCTCCGTCTACAATGGCAGCTCGGGATTACATTTAATTCATGGGTTGAGGAGAAAGCGATGGAACGCAAAGCGAGCGCAGTGTGGAAGGGTGGACTGAAAGATGGAAAGGGATCGATTTCGGCGCCGGGCGGGGTGCTCAACAACACTCCGTATTCGTTTACGACGCGGTTCGAGAACGCTCCTGGGACGAATCCGGAAGAACTGATCGCGGCGGCGCATGCGGCGTGTTTTTCGATGGCGCTTTCGGGCCAACTGGGCGGGGCCAAGCTTACACCGGAGAGCCTGACGACAAACGTTACCCTGACGATGGAGAAGCTCGATTCGGGATGGACGATTACGGCGAGCCACATTGATGTCGTGGGAAAGGTTCCGGGGGCCGATGCGGCGACTTTTCAGAAGTATGCGGAGGCGGCGGAGAAGGGATGCCCGGTATCGAAGGTGCTGAATGCGAAGATCACGATGAATGCGAAGCTGGCGGGCTAGGTTTGGTCCGGCCCTCGGACCTCAGCCCGCAGACGGGGTAATCGGGCGCTTCGAGAAACCTAGATCTGTAAGCTGCGAACATTTTGGCGCGTGATGGCGTTCTTCCATACACCACAAAGGGCACTCAGGTACAAAAAGGTACGAATCCTGAGGTTTTACTTCGTGTTCCTTTGCGTCTTTCGTGGTTGAGATTCGCCACTGCTTCCAGCATCATAGGTTTGACAGCTAGCGACGCCTCTGTAGAATAGAAATGCAGTTCTTTCCTGGAGGCGGGCTTTGTGGTCCGCCGAATCCGACCCACTTCTGCCGAAGTGGCGGAAACTGCCGCAGTCGTATCCAGGCCATCGTGGCGGAATTGGCAGACGCGCATGGTTCAGGTCCATGTACCCGCAAGGGTGTGGGGGTTCGAGTCCCTTCGATGGCACCAGCTCTAACCTGTAGTTCGGTTCAGTCCATCTGATTTTTTGGGGCAATGCCATGCGTTTTTCTGGGGACATCCATTTCTTCGCTTCGCACTGCTCATCGACTCCACGTCTGGAATATGTCGTTTGAATTCGACGATTTCATTGGTGAAACGGAAATGAAAATCGAAAAAAGAATGTGTAGCTTACGACGGACTACGCTCCTGAGAACACTCTTGTTTTTGATCCTGCAACTTGTGTTGTGCGCCGCCGCCTTTGGTCAGACAAATCGCGAGAACGTGGACCTGATCGTAAGCGGCGGGACGGTTGTGACCATGGACGCGAAGCGGGCTATCTATGAAGACGGAAGCGTTGCGGTGAAAGGGGATTCGATTGTTGCGGTGGGGCCGCGGGATGAGATCGAAAACCGGTACACAGCATTGCAAACGATCGATGCCAAGGGCAAGCTGGTGCTGCCAGGATTTGTTAACGGGCACACTCATGTGCCGATGACTTTGTTTCGCGGGCTGCACGATGATGTGACGTTGAATGATTGGCTGTACAAGTACATCTTTCCGGCAGAAGCGAAGAATGTGAACGAGGAGTTCGTACGGTGGGGGACGCGGCTGGCGGCGGCGGAACAGATTCGCGCCGGGGTGACGACATTCGCCGACATGTATTACTTCGAAGATGCGGTTGCGGAGGAAACGAAGGCGGCGGGAATGCGTGGCGTGCTCGGCGAGACATTCATTGATTTTCCGGCTCCGGACAACCGGAGCGAAGCGGAAATGCTTGCCTACACGGACCGGTTTTTGAAGAAGTGGCAAGGGGATCCGCTGATTCATGCGGCGCCGGCTCCGCATTCTCAGGATGCGGCAGCGCTGGCGCGAAAATATCACGCGCCGATTCTGATTCATGTGGCCGAGATGAAGAAGGAGCGGGAGGACAGCGAGAAACAGAATGGAATGTCGCCGGTGCAGTATCTGGAGAAGATCGGAGTGCTGGGGCCCGACGTGGTGGCGGCGCATTGCATTTTTGTGGACGAGGCGGATCGGAAACTGCTGGCAGATCGGCATGTCGGGTGCGTACACAATCCGTCGAGCAACATGATGCTCGCCAGCGGCGTGTCGCCGGTGCCGGAGATGCGTGCGGCGGGAATCGCGGTCGGACTGGGCACTGACGGCCCCGCGGGCAGCAACAACGATCTTGACCTGATGGAAGAAATGGATCTGGCGGCAAAGCTGGCAAAGATTACGAAGATGGATCCCCTGGCGCTGAACGCGAAGGCGGTCGTGGAGATGGCCACCATTGACGGCGCACGCGCGCTGCACATGGAGAAGGAAATCGGGTCGCTCGAAGCGGGCAAGAAGGCAGACCTGGTGTTAATCGATCTGGACGCGCCGAATGCCGTGCCGATGTACGACATCTATGCGCAACTGGCTTACGCGCTCAAGAGCAGCAATGTGGAGACAGTGGTGATTGGCGGACGCGTAGTTATGCGGGAGCGCAAGTTGCTTACGGTGAAGGAAGAAGAAGTCCTGCAGAAGGCGCGGGAGTACCGGAAGAGTGTAGCTATGTCACTGGGGATGCCTTAGAGCTTAAATTACCCTGGGCTTGCCTCTTCCAATTGCATTTTTCAGCGTAAGGCGACGCAGGTCTCGCTTCACTGTTGGCCAGAACTCCCGTACACTCTCGTCATGAAAAATCCGCTGCTGCTGGTCTGCCTGGAGGCTGTATTGCTCGTTGTCTTCCTCGCGTCGTTTTCCAGCACATGTGCCGCGCAAAAGCTGGCGATCACCCTGGACGATCTGCCGCAGAACGGAGGGCTTCCGCCGGGTGTGACGCGAGTTGAGATTACGAGAGCGACGCTCGCGGTCCTGAAGAAACGGCATGTGCCGCCGGTATACGGCTTCATCAATTCCGAGAAGCTTGAGGGCAGTGCGGATGGCGCGGAGGCACTAAGGCTGTGGGCTGCCGCGGAACCCGTGGGGAATCACACCTACACGCACATGGACCTGGAGCAGAATCCTCCGGAGACATTTGAGCGCGACATTGAGCAGGATGAACCGTCGCTCGAACTGTTGGCGCGGGCTGGTGGCGATTGGCACTGGCTGCGCTATCCCTATCTGCACGAAGGCGACACGGTGGAGAAGCGGCGCGCGGTGCGCGATTATCTGAAGGCGCACGGGTACAAGATCGCGCAGGTGACGCTCGACTGGGAAGATTATCTATGGAACGGGGCGTATGCGCGATGCGTGGCCAAGAACGACGCGAAGTCGATCGAGTGGTTGCGGTCCAGCTATCTGAGCACGGCTTCGGCATACCTCGATTTGGGCCGGGAGCAGGCGAAGCTGATTTACGGGCACGACATCAACCACGTTCTGTTGATGCATCTGGGAGCGGTCAGCAGCACCATCATGCCGGATGCGCTTGATTTGCTGAAGAAGAAGGGATTCAAGCTGGTAACGCTGGAGGAGGCGGAGAGCGACCGGGCGTACCAGAGCGATCCCGATGCCGGATTGCACGATGCGGGTACTCTGTTGGACCAGTTGATGCAGGTGAAGCAGCTGAAGAATCCGGCGGTTGTGGAGAAGCCGTACAAAGAGTTGCACGAAATCTGCCAATAACCACTCATCGTCGAAATCGGCGTTGAGGGCGTCGGGGCGGCGTGTCCTCATAGTCCCCGTCCCTTATAATCAAAAGAAAGCTATGCCTGCCTTTCTTGATCAGATTGTTGCGGCGACGCGCCGCAAGATGGAGGAGGTCAAGCGCGCGGCTAATCTCGACGAACTGGAGCGGCACGCTGAACGGCATGTGCCGCGCGGGTTTCGGAGGGCGCTGGCAGAGAAAAGTAAGAACGGCGTGGCGATCATTGCGGAGTTGAAGAAGGCATCGCCGTCCAAAGGATTGATTCGGGCGGAGTTTCGTCCGGCGGAGTTGGCGCGCGAACTGGAGGCTGCGGGAGCGACTGCACTTTCGGTGCTGACGGATGAGGAATTTTTTCAGGGATCGCTGGCGAATTTGAGAGTGGCGTCGGCTGCGGTAGGGCTGCCGTGTCTGCGCAAGGATTTTATTGTAGACGAGTTTCAGTTGCTGGAGGCGCGGGCGAATTCCGCGGACGCGGTGTGAATCTGGTACGGGGGGCTCGGGAGCGCGGCCTTGATGTGTTGTGCGAAGTGCATGACGGGGAAGAGCTGGCGAGGGCTTTGGATGCGGGATGTGATCTGATTGGCGTTAATTCGCGCGATCTGCGGACGTTCAAAGTGGATTTGGAGACGGCCTTCCGGCTGGCGGAGAGTTTCCCTGAGAAAGTCGTGCGAGTGGCGGAGAGCGGGATTGCTTCCGGGGTGGACATTACGCGGCTGCAAGCGGCGGGGTATCACGCGTTTCTGGTTGGGGAGTCGCTGATGCGGGCGGAGAGGCCGGGAGAGGCGCTGCTTTCTTTGGTTGGTACTAGAGTGTAGCGAGTAGCGAGCATCGAGAAGAGAATTCCCTTTAAGGCCGCCGATAGAGGTTGAGGTGCAAGGGGTCCTTCGACTGCGGTCGCGCTTCGCGTTCGCGAAGCACGGCCTCCGCTCAGGATGACAGTTTTGCTAGATGACAGCTGTGCTAGGAGATGACAATTTCGAGATGACGTGGGTCAAGATTTGCGGGACTACGAATCTGGAGGACGCACTCGTGGCGGTTAAGGCGGGGGCGGATGCGCTGGGGTTTGTGTTTTATGAGAAGAGTCCGCGGAACATTACGGTTGAGGCGGCGCGTGAGATTGTGAAGAAGTTGCCGCAGCAGGTAGAGAAGGTGGGTGTCTTTGCTGGGGAGTTTCCCGCGCAGGACATTGCGGAGGTTGTGGAACGCGCTGGGTTGACGTCAATGCAGGTTTACTCGGGTTCGGCGTTGGTGTGGGCGGCGCGGTGGCACAAAGCAGGTCTCAAGTTGCTGACCGCGATCCACGGAGAAGAGTTGATCGACGGCGAGGTCATCATCGCAGGTGACTTTGCCAAATTCCTCTACGCCGCTGTTCTTGACTCTGGATCTGGAGATCGTCCAGGAGGTACGGGCGAACGCTTTGATTGGCAAAGAACACAAGCGGCTGTACATAAATTGGCTGAAGTTCTCCATGTTGTTGTTGCGGGCGGGTTAAAGCCTGAGAATGTCGGTGAGGCGATTGCGACTTTGAAGCCTTGGGGTGTCGATGTGGCGTCGGGAGTCGAGGCGAGGCCGGGGAAGAAAGATCCAGAGAAGGTGCGGGCGTTTGTGCAAGCGGTGCGGGAGATGGATCGGAAGACAGGTTAGACATGGCGACGGTTCCGCGGACGACTAAAGTCAAAATCCCCACCCTTGCCGCAAAGAGCGCGGCAAGGATGGGGCACCCTCGTGTTCCTGCTGATGTGAATTCGCCGGGGCGGTTTGGCGTTTATGGGGGGCGCTATGTGCCGGAGACGCTCATGGCGGCGCTCGAGGAATTGGAGCGCGAGTATGAGAGGGCGAAGCGCGACCGGAAGTTTCAGCTGAGGCTGGAGGAGTTGCTGCGGACTTATGCGGGGCGTCCGACGCCGTTGTTCTTTGCGCAGCGTCTGACGCAGAAACTTGGGGGCGCAAAGATTTATTTGAAGCGCGAAGACTTGCTGCACACTGGCGCGCACAAGATCAATAACTGTCTGGGACAGGGATTGCTGGTCGAGCGCATGGGGAAGCGACGCGTGATTGCCGAGACCGGTGCGGGACAGCACGGCGTGGCTACAGCCACGGTTTGTGCTCTGCTGGGGTTTGAGTGCGTCGTTTACATGGGGACCGAGGACATGCGGCGGCAGGAGTTGAATGTGTTCCGCATGCGGCTGCTGGGAGCGGAGGTACGCGGAGTGGAGTCGGGGTCGCGCACGCTGAAAGATGCGATCAACGAGGCTATGCGCGACTGGGTGACGAATGTACGAACCACTCATTATTTGTTGGGAAGCGTGCTGGGCGCGCATCCGTATCCAACGATGGTGAGGGACTTTCATCGCGTGATTGGGCGTGAGACGCGGGCGCAAATTCTGAAGGCCGAGGGGAAGCTTCCGGCGGCGATCATCGCCTGTGTGGGTGGCGGGTCGAACGCGATCGGAATCTTCTACGAATTTCTTAAGGATAAGAAAGTTCGCCTGATCGGTGTTGAAGCCGGCGGACGCGGCGAGGCGCTGGGAGAGCACGCGGCGCGGTTTCGGGGCGGATCGCCGGGGGTGCTGCAGGGTACGTACTCGTACGTGTTACAGGATCCGGGGGGGCAGATCGCGCTGACGCACTCGGTATCGGCGGNATTATCCCTCCATTGGGCCGGAGCATGCGGCTCTGAGAGACGCGGGACGAGCGGAGTACGTTCCGGCATCCGATGCGGAGGCGCTGGAGGCCACAACTTTGCTGGCGCGAACGGAGGGAATTATTCCGGCGCTGGAGTCGGCGCACGCGGTGGCGGAAGTAGTGAAGCGCGCGCCGAAGATGAAGAAGTCGGAAGTGGTGATTGTGAATATTTCGGGGCGTGGGGATAAGGATATTGGGATTATGCGGGAAAACCTGAAGCTGGATTGAATCATTGAGAGATTGAATCATTGAATCAATCTCTCGATGAGTCAATGATTCGATCTTTCATGCCCCTTACTTTTCATAAGAAGCCGGCGTTGGTGGTTTATGTGACCTGCGGCGATCCAGATCTCGCGACCACGCGCGAGATCGTGCTGGCTGCGATTGAAGCAGGGGCGGATGTGATTGAGCTGGGCGTGCCCTTCAGCGATCCGGTGGCAGACGGTCCGGTGATTCAGCGGGCCAGCGAACGAGCGTTGAAACATGGGACGTCACTGGGGCAGGTGCTTACGCTGGCGGCTGAGATCAGGCAGCAGGCGCAGTCGACAGGGCTGATTATTTTTTCGTACCTGAATCCGATCTTGCAGATGGGGATGGAGAAGTTTTGCATGGTGGCCCGGCATGCGGGAGTGGACGGCGTGCTGGTCACGGATTTACCGGTGGAAGAGGCGTGCGCGTATCTGCGGTCGATGAAGTCGAATGATTTGGCGCCCGTATTTCTGGCGGCGCCGACCAGTCCGGACGAGCGGCTGAAGCGGATTGCGGAGGTGTCCCGAGGATTTGTGTATGCGGTATCGCGGACTGGAGTGACTGGAGCGCGGCAGCAGTTGGCGGAAGATGCCCAGAAATTGGTTCGGCGCCTGAGGCGCGTGACCAAGTTGCCGATCGCGGTGGGATTTGGGATTTCGAACGCGGATCAGTTTGCGGAAGTTGGGAAGTTTGCGGATGCGGCTGTGGTGGGCAGCGCAATCGTGGAGACGGTTGAGCGGAATCGGGGGCGGGAAGCGGCGGCTGTCGGAGAATTTGTGGGGAAACTGTCAGCTGTCAGCCTTCAGCTCTCAGCTAAAACGCGCGCGTAAGCGTTGTAAAAAATCCCCACCTTTGCGCAACGAGCGCGCAAAGATTGGGCACGCAGGACTCAGGTTTCCATGGACATCACGGATTGGCGGAAGAAGATTGATGAGCTTGATCGCAAGCTGGTAGAGCTGCTTAGCGAGCGGGCGCGGGCTGCGGTGGAGATTGGACGGCTAAAGCGGAACACGAGTTTGCCGATTTACGAGCCGGATCGGGAGCGAAACGTATTTGCGAACGTGCAGAAAATGAATCAGGGGCCGCGGCCGGACCGGGATCTGGTGCGGATCTATGAGCGGATCATGGACGTGATGCGAAATATTCAGAAGGAAGGGATTGGAGCCGCGGCCGATCCTGCACAGGCAGCGGAGACAGAACTGGATTCGGACGTGAATGATTGAAAAAACAGATATTAGCTATAAGCTATCAGCTTTCAGCCATGCGCTTGAGAGCTGAGAGCTGACAGCTTAAGGTTTTCCTATGATTGTTGCGATGCAGGAAGCGGCGGATGAGGAGCAGATTCAGCAGGTGATTGAGCACCTGGTGAAGATTGGCTTCGAGGTGCACCGTTCGACGGGGGCGCGGATGACCGTGCTCGGTGCGGTGGGTGCGGGGATTGATTTCGACATCCGCAATGTGGAGTTGCTGCCCGGGGTGCAGGAGGTTCACCGAATAAGTTCTCCGTACAAACTGGCGGGGAGAAGTTTTCGCCCCGAGGGAACGATCGTCAAACTTGCGAATGGGATTCAGATTGGCGGCAATGAAGTGATTGTGATGGCCGGGCCGTGTTCGGTGGAGTCACGGGAGCAGCTTTTTAACACGGCGGAAGCGGTGGCCAAAGCGGGAGCGCGAGTGCTGCGGGGCGGGGCGTTCAAGCCGAGAAGTTCGCCTTATTCTTTTCAGGGGCATGGAGAAGAAGCGCTGAAGCTGCTGCGGGAAGCTGGGGAGAAGTTCAAGCTGCTGGTGATCAGCGAGGTAATGGAAATCTCGCAGATTCCGCTGATGCTACCTTACGTGGATATTCTGCAGGTGGGCGCGCGGAACATGCAGAATTTCAATTTGCTGCGTGAACTGGGCAAGGTGCGTAAGCCGGTGCTGCTGAAGCGCGGGATCGCCGCAACTTTGGAAGAGGTGCTGTTGTCGGCGGAATATATCATGGCCGGTGGAAACTACGACGTGATCCTGTGCGAGCGTGGCATTCGCACCTTTGAGACTTATACGCGGAACACGATGGATATTTCGGCGATTCCGATCATCCACAAGCTCTCGCACTTGCCGATGACGGCAGACCCGTCGCACGGGACGGGGCGTCGCGACAAGGTGGCGCCCATGGCGCGGGCGTCCATCGCTGCCGGGGCCGACGCATTGCTGATTGAGGTGCATTGCGATCCGGATAAGGCATGGTCGGATGGAGCGCAGTCGCTGTTTCCCGCGCAGTTCGCGAAGTTGATGGATGAGTTGCGAATGATCGCGCCGGCGGTGGGGAGAACGATTGGGTAATTGGGAAATTTCGTAATTGTGTAATTCATGAACTATGTATCGATGGCTTTTGCCTGTGGGTAAAGGTCTGCCAATTATTGAACCGCTGAGTTTTCAAGTTACCCAATTACCAAATTTCCCAATTACTCGATTCTTCTCATGCCAATCCGGCAAATCACGATTATCGGTACGGGACTGATTGGCGGATCGTTCGCGCTGGCTTTGAAGCGGCGAAAGTTTGCTGGGCGGATCGTTGGATGTGACCGGGATGCAGTGCTCGAGAAGGCGCAGATGCGCGGGGCGATCGACGCGGGCTTCGCAAATCCCGGGGACGCTGTACGCGGCAGCCAGGTGGTGGTGCTGGCGACTCCAGTGCTGGCGATTGTTGACCTGATCGAGCGGGTGGGACCGGTGCTTCCAGCGCACAGTTTGCTGACCGACGTGGGCAGTACCAAATCCCTTGTGGTGGAGCGTGCGCTCAAGGTGTTCGGCAAGAATGCGGGAAAGCGGTTTCTTCCGGGGCATCCGGTGGCGGGCAAGGAACGGAGCGGCGTGGACTATGCGGATCCAGATTTGTTTCAGAATGCCCCGTGGTTTTTGACGCCGCTGCCGGGGCAGAACATTCATCATGGATTGTTTGCAGAGTTTGCGGGCTGGATCGATCAGGTGGGAGCACGCGTTGCGATGCTGCCGCCGGATGAGCATGACCGGGTTTGCGCCTGGATCAGCCACCTGCCGCAGATGATCTCGACGGCACTGGCTGCGACGCTGGTGGAGGAGTTTGGAGAAGAAGCGCCGCTGCTCGCCGCCGGCGGCCGGGCCCTGCAGGAGATGACGCGGATTTCAGCGAGTCCTTACTCGATGTGGCGGGATATCGCGATCAGCAACAAGAAGAATCTGGAGGATGCGCTGCTTAAACTGGAGCAGCGGCTGGCGCATATTCGGGAGAATCTGGGAACGCGGCAGTTGGCGGAGGAGTTTGAGCGGGCGCACCAGTTGCGGAAGAGTCCTGAGCGGAAGAGATAACGTGATTCAGTAATTGTGTAATTTGGAAATTGTGAAATTGAACTGATCGGACGTTGGTGCTGGCTAGGGTGCGTTTTAGTCCGCGCGAGATCCTTCTCTCCGCCTGAAAAACGGCTACGCTCAGGATGACGCCTCAAAAGATCGATTCGGAACTGAGGCACTACGGGGTTTTCAATTACCCAAATTACCAAATTTCTGAATTACTCAATTCGATTACAATGCGGACGCTATGAATAAAGTTGTGACCAACGCGGACGAGGCCATCCGCGACGTGTGCGATGGTGCGGTCATCATGATTGGCGGGTTTGGACTGTGCGGGATGCCGGAGAATTTGATTCGCGCTCTGGTGCGCAAGGGATCCAAGAACCTTACCACCATCAGCAACAACGCGGGGGTGGATGGAGTGGGCAACGGGTTGCTGCTCGCGGCCGGCCAGATTCGGCATCACATTGGCAGTTACGTCGGTGAGAACAAGCTGCTGGAAGAGATGGTGTTGAAGGGAACGATCAGGCTCGACCTCGTGCCGCAGGGGACGTTTTCCGAGCGCATTCGTGCAGGGGGCGCGGGTATTCCGGCGTTTTTCACTCCCACCGGTGTGGGGACCGTGGTGGCCGAGGGTAAAGAAACGCGCGAGTTTGACGGGCGGCCTTATGTGATGGAGCGCGGTCTGACCGCTGACTTCGCGTTCGTGAAGGCCTGGAAGGGCGACCGTTTGGGGAATCTTGTGTATCGGAAGACGGCGCGGAATTTTAATCCCATGATGGCGACGGCGGCGAAGGTGACGATCGCCGAGGTGGAGCAACTGGTGGAAGTGGGCGAGTTGGATGGGGATCAGATTCATACGCCTTCGGTCTATGTGAAACGGATCTTTCAGGGGGAGTTGTACGAGAAGCGGATTGAGAGACGGACGGTGCGGAAGGGGAGTACTGTTTGAGAATCTCTGGCGAGGGCGCAGGGAGAACTCCTTGATACGTTGGTGGCCGGTTAGAAGTGCAGGGGTCCGCGTCGACAAGCTCAGGGCAGGCTTTCGACTGCGCGAGCTCATTTGAGCCCGCTTCGCTCAGGATGACGGACGTTAATTAGACGCGACGATGATGAAACTGGGCAAGGACATTGACAAGCGCGAGCGTATTGTTAAGCGGATTGCGCGCGAGTTGCGCGATGGGTTCTACGTGAACCTGGGAATTGGCATGCCTACGCTGATTGCGAATCATGTTCCGCCGGGGATTGAAGTCATTCTTCAGTCGGAGAATGGGATGCTGGGGATTGGGCCCTATCCGGTTGAGGGGCAGGAAGATTCCGACCTGATCAACGCGGGCAAGGAGACGATTAGCGAGATGGCGGGCACGGCCTACTTCTCGAGCGCCGATTCGTTTGCCATGATCCGCGGCGGGCACATTGATTTGAGTGTGTTGGGCGCGATGGAAGTGGACGAGTCTGGGAGTCTGGCGAACTGGATGATCCCGGGGAAGATGGTGAAGGGTATGGGCGGGGCGATGGACCTGGTCGCAAGCGCGCGCCGGGTGGTGGTGGCAATGGAGCACACGACCAGGGAGGGTGCGCCGAAGATTTTGAAGAAGTGTACTCTGCCGCTTACTGGCGTGAACGTGGTGGATACGATTGTGACGGAGGTGGCGTACATCCGGGGGACGAAGGACGGCCTCGTGCTCGAGGAAGTTGCGCCGGGGCTGACGGCCGAGGATGTGCAGAGGGCGACCGAGGCGAAGCTGGTGGTGAGTCCAAAGCTGAAGGTGATGGAGAGTTAAATGCGACCTCAGGGCCGAAGCCCTTATTGTCGGGACTTTAATCGCAGCGCTGAAAGCGCTGCGCCACCCAAATTCTGATTCTTCCACCCGATCTGACTTTTCCAAAAATTCTGATTCTTCCACCTAAAGATCTTTTTTCTGCGTGCCTTATATGCGAAACGGCGCTGCCAGCAGGCGGAAGGGAAGCGTGATGGCGAGAAAGATGATCTCCAGAACGCCGTGGACAGCGATTCCGAGGATGCGAAACGGCAGCAGGAGCAGCCACACGAATGGGTAGGCGACCAGCGCCAGCACGGCGAGGGGCCAGCAGAGCACGAAGAGGATGCACCAGAGGAGGAACGTGAACATGGAGAGACCTCCTTGTCTTTCTGATTAAGGATACGGAGGAAGGACGACGGAAGTTCCCTTGAGTTCGGGCGTTCCGGCGTTCAAAATAGCCGAGCTTTGCTCGGCTGGACAGCCGGGGGCGGCTGTCCCCACACGAGCATTTTTGGGTCGGCTGTGCATTCATGGTTAGATTTCGCGGGCGGGAGTGCCAGCGCCACACTAACTCTCGGCATCCGCTAGCTTGCGCAACGATTCTTCGTAGGGGGCGCGGGCGATGCCTTTTTCGGTGATGATCGCGGTTACGTACTTTGCCGGCGTTACGTCGAAGGCGGGATTTTCAATCTCCACGCCGTCGGGGACCATTTGCTTGCCTGCAATGTGGCTGACTTCTTTTGAATTACGCTGCTCAATCGGAATCTTGCTGCCGTCGGTGCAGGCTAAGTCGACGGTCGAGATCGGAGCGGCCACGTAGAAGGGGATTCCATGTTCTTTGGCCAGGATTGCCACCGTGTAGGTACCGATCTTGTTGGCGACGTCGCCGTTGGCGGCGATGCGGTCGGCGCCGACCACGATGGCTCCGATTTTGCCCTGACTCATCATGGCTCCGGCCATGTTGTCGGAGATTACGGTGGTGGGAATTCCGTCCTTCTTCAGTTCCCAGGCGGTCAGGCGCGAGCCTTGCAGGAATGGGCGAGTCTCGTCGGCGTAGACGTGAATCTTCTTGCCTTGCTCGACGGCGGCACGGATCACGCCTAACGCTGTGCCGTATCCGGCGGTCGCGAGCGCGCCGGCATTGCAGTGGGTGAGGACTCCGCCTTCGCTGGGCATGAGCGTGGCGCCGTGGCGTCCCATGGCCTGGTTAGCGGCGATATCTTCGGCGTGCATGCGCTGCGCTTCTTCGATCAGAGTTTGCTTGATCTGAGGGATCGGGCGGATGCGGATGCGCTCGAATTTTTCCTGCATGCGGCGGATGGCCCAGAAAAGATTAACCGCCGTCGGGCGAGTTTTACCGATGAGATCGCAGGCCAGGTCGATATCGCGCTTGAGGTCGCCTGCGGTCTCAGCTTTGGAATTCTTGACGGCGAGCGCAATGCCCATGGCGGCGGCCACGCCGATGGCGGGAGCTCCGCGGACGACCATAGTGCGGATTACGTCCGCGACCTCGTCATGAGTCTTGCAGGTGACGTAGGTTTCTTCCGTAGGCAGCTTCGTCTGATCGATGAAGCGCACGCCCTGGTCGGTCCATTCGAGGGTTTGAATCATGAAGGCAGTTTTCAGTTCTCAGATAATTGAATCATTGAGAGATTGAGTCAT
>WNFJ01241482.1_pt1 | contig 16339 bp, 16 predicted proteins | sample 5400461 | NCBI WGS metagenome assembly WNFJ01 (sample SAMN13153349, study PRJNA577476) | soil metagenome | isolation source: 115 cm saprolite on Douglas fir-dominated hillslope | place: USA:California | collected 2013-09-17 | reverse complement strand
TCTCTTGGCCAGTAGCCACTCCGCAAGGGCGAGGAGGTCTTGCCCTCTTTGCTCGAACTGCTTTGCCGCCAGAAGCAGGATGGTGGTGGAGGCAGTCCCGATCGAACCCGTCTCCACCTTTCAAATTCCCTGCTAACAGGGAAATTAACAGGGAATTTCGTAGATTCCGGCCCTCCGCGCCGATTTTGGCGTCTAGTCGGTGAATGAATTCAATGGCTTGCAGCGAAATTCCCTAAGCAACGCAACAGGGAATTTTTTTGGCGTAACAACGAGTTATTTTCAAGGGAACAGGGAATTTTCTCGTCAGACGCGCTCGTGGAACCGCTCCTCGGTAAAGAGTGGAACCGCTCCTCGTTAGTGCGCGCGGCGACCCGCGTTTCTGGCGGGTCGGGACGCAAGTACGAGATCGTGAAGCCTGGGCAAATTTGCATAAATTGCTGCGAAAGCATAATTGAATTGAAATGCAAGAACCGCCGGATCGCGCCGAAAGCGATGGATTGCGTCACGTGCTTCCCATCACCAGCGAGGAAAAATGCCATGTTGAGGTTCCCCAAAATCGTCATCGGCGCGGCGGCGGGCGCCGCCCTGTTCATGCTCGGCATCATGTCGGGGCATACCCAGGTTGGGCCGCAAGGGAGCACGACGCCCGGCACCGAAACCTCCCGGCAGCTCGAATTGCTCGGCAAGGTGCTGGACATCGTGCGGTCCGACTATGTCGACAAGCCGGACGATGGGAAGCTTCTCACCTCGGCCATCAACGGCGTTCTCAGCGCGCTTGATCCGCATTCAAGCTACATGGATGAGAAGAGCTATCGGGACATGCGGGCGGAGACCAGCGGCCAGTTTGGCGGCCTCGGCATGCAGGTCAACATGGAGTGGTTTCTCCGATCGACGATACGCCAGCCGCCAAGGCCGGAATTCTGTCGGGTGATGTCATCACCCAGGTCGACGGCACACCGATCAAAGGCCTTACCCTGAGCCGGGCGGTGGAAAAGATGCGCGGTGCGCCCGGCACCGATGTTCGGCTGGAGATCATGCGCAAGGACCAGGCAGCGCCGCTCAATCTCACGCTGACCCGGCAGATCATCAAGGTCAGTTCTGTGCGTCAGCAGGCCGAAGGCGACGACGTCGGATACGTCCGGCTCACCCAATTCAACAGCCATGTGTCGGATGAACTCAAGCAGGCGATCGAGGCCCTGGCGGCGAAAATTCCGCCGGAACAGCTCAAGGGCTACATTCTCGACCTGCGCAACAATCCGGGCGGCCTGTTGGATCAAGCGGCTCGGGTGGCCGGCGCGTTTCTGACCAGCGGCGAAATCGTCTCTATCCGGGGTCGCGATCCCGACCAGATCCACCGATTCAACGCCATTCCCGGCGACCTCATCGATGGCAAGCCGCTGATCGTGCTGATCAATGGCGGCTCGGCCTCGGCCTCGGAAGTCGTCGCCGGCGCCCTGCAGGATCAAAAGCGCGCGACCATCATCGGCTCGCGAACGTTTGGCAAGGCGTCGGTGCAGACCATCATCCCGCTGGGCCCGGGCAACGGTGCGCTGCGCCTGACCACGGCGCGCTACTACACCCCGTCGGGGCGCTCGATCCAGGCGCAGGGCATCGCGCCCGACATCGAGGTGCTCCAGGACGTGCCGAAGGAATTGGCGGCGCAGGCCCAGACGCGCAGCGAATCGAACCTACCCGGACATCTCAAGGCGGAAGGCGACGAGCAGAAAGGCTCGCAATCCTACATCCCGAAGGAGGCGAAGGACGACAAGGCGCTACAGACCGCGCTGGCGCTGATCCGCGGCAGCGAGACCAATCCGGCCTTCCCGCCTAACCCGAAGCAGGCCGTCTCGGAGCATTGATTTTTCTTTTCCACGGGGCGGGTACCTGACACCTATCATCCCCGGTAGTTCAAGATGATCTGCTTAATCTGCGTGTCACTCAGATGTTTGATGGCCGTAGAAGCACCAAGAAGAACCGAGAATATCTCTTTCCGGACTGCCCGGTCCGTGGTTGGGTTGTGCGAGAGATCACGAGCCGCAGGGGAGTACTTCTCTTCTGCTCCTGACACAGAGATTGTTACGTCACCAGCTTTGGCGTGCCCCCATTGTCCATGAGCGACAATGCCTTTAACATGTTGCAACTTCTCCGACTGCTCGGTCTCTGGGGTCACGTCCTGTCGGCAAGAAATCGGTCGCACCGTGGGCACGATGACCGCGCTCACGCGGTCGGGTCAAAGGAGATGAAAATGGCATTCCGCATTCTTCGGAAAGCTTCGGCGCTTGCCATCCTTGTCGCGCTGATCGGCTGGTCGGAGGCAGACGCCAAGACCTTGCGCGTCAACCTCAGTGCAGATCCCTCGCAAATCGATCCGATCACATACTCCGAATTGAATTCCTACCAGGTGCTCGAGCAGGTCTACGAAGGCTTTACTTCGATCACCCCGGACGGACGTGCATTGCCGGCGTTGGCGGTCTCCTGGACGCCGCTTGCCTCCGGCTACGGCTTTCGTTTCAAGCTGCGCGAAGGGGTGAAATTTCATAGCGGCCGGCCCTTCACCGCTAAGGACGTCAAATACACCTTCGAGCAATTGCTGAAGCCTGGCGGGCAAGGCGGCCTATCGGCGCAATTTCTCGGCAACGTCATTGGAGCGGCGGAGCTGAAGGCCGGGAAGGCCGCCGAACTCGCCGGCGCGAAGATCGTCGACGAGCACACGATCGAGGTCACCTTCACCAAGCCTGACGTCCTGTTTCCGATCTACCAATTCTTCTTCATGGACAGTGGCATCGTCGCCGAGCTTGGCGCTGATTGGATGACCAGGGCCGATGCCGGCACCGGCCCATTCACGTTCAAGCAATGGAAGCGCGGCATCGAAGTCGACCTCGCCGCCAATCCCGGCTACTGGGGCGGCGCCCCGAAGATCGACGGCGTGCAGTTCCTGATCATCCCGACCGGCGATACGGCGTTGTCGCAGTACGACGCAGGGGAGCTCGACCTCGTCAATCTGCCGGAGAACAGCTTTCGCCGGGCGCTGAGCAACCCGGGCTACCAGAGCCAGACCATCAAGGTGCCGAAGGCGCAGGTGCGGTATCTGGGCATGAACCAGAACCTCTATGCGCCCTTCAAGGACAAGCGCGTGCGCGAGGCGATCTCGCTCTCGCTGGACCGCGACGCCATGATCAAGGGCCTCTATAACGGCGCCGCCTTCCCTCTGAACGGACAAACCGTGCCCGGCATCCCCGGCTACAATCCGGACATACCGGCGCTCAAATATGATCCGGAGCGGGCCAAGGCGCTGCTCGCACAGGCGGGATTTGCCGGCGGCAAAGGCATGCCGCCGGTCGAGATCCAATGCATCGAGCCGTTCAAGGACGAGATTACCTATTATGCCAACCAGCTCGGAAAGGTGCTCGGCATGCAGGTCACCCCGAAGGTGGTCGAACGCGCCACCTTCATCAAATCCATGAATGCCGGCGAGGTGGCGTTCTTCCCGTGGGGTTGGACCGCTGATTATCCCGATGCCATGACCTTCCTCGGCGAGATGTGGCAAAGCAAAAGCCCGTTCAACCGGCCGCGTTGGTCGAACGCCGCGTTCGACAAGGTGATCGACGAGGCGCAGACCGAGCCCGACGACATGAAACGATTCGCCCTTTATCGTCAGGCCGAGCAGATCCTGATGAATGATTGGGCGACAGCCCCGTTGCCGGCCACGGCCAATATCGCGCTGCGCAAGCCGAACGTGAAGAATGTGACAGTGACGCCGTTCGGCTACTCGGTCTTCCAGGACGCGATGATCCAGTAGCGGCCTCCGCAATGGCGATCCTCCTAGTCCGGCGCTTGCTCGGCCTGGTGCCGGTCCTGGCGGTCGCGATCGTCCTGACGTTCGCGGCGCTCCAGGCGCTGCCGGGCGATCCAGTGGCGGTCATGCTGAGCGACCATTCGGCCGATGCGGAGCTCGCCGCGCGGTTGCGGGCCGAGTATGGGCTCGACCAGCCGATGTGGCGGCAGTTCCTCACCTATGTAGCCCATGTCGCCGAGGGCGATTTCGGTCTTTCCTTTCGCTTCGTGCACACACCGGTGATCGAAGTGCTTGCGGACGGGCTCAAGGTGAGCCCGATCCTTGCCCTGGCGGCGCTCGCCATCGCTTTCCCGCTCGGCGCCTTTGCCGGAAGCTATGCCGCGATCCACCGCAATCGCTGGCCCGATACCGTGGTCATCCTTTTCCTGGTAGCCGGCATTTCAATCCCAAATTTCGCGCTCGCCACCTTTCTTGTGTATTTCCTGAGCATCAAGCTTGGCGTGCTACCGGTCGCAGGCTGGGGCAGCCTCGATCGGGCGGTGCTGCCGGTGCTGATCCTCGCCGTCCCCTCCGCCGCCTATCTCGCCCGGCTGGCGCGCGCCTTGATGCTCGAAGTGCTGCAGCACGATTACGTGCGCACCGCCCGCGCCAAGGGCATGTCGGAGCGCGTGGTCATCTGGCGGCACGCCTTCAGCAACATCCTGGTGCCGCTTCTGACGCAAACCGGTGTCATCTTCGGCGGCCTCTTGAGCACGACCTTCGTGGTCGAGACCATCTTCAACATTCCCGGCCTTGGACGACTCGCCATTCAATCAATCTTCGCGCGCGACTATCCGGTGGCGATGGCGATCATCCTGCTGTTCACGCTTTTCTATGCCTTGATCAACCTCATCGTCGACTTGCTTTGCGCGGCCATCGATCCCCGCCTTCGGGCCGAGCGCGCCGGCCGTCCATGACCGATCTTCCTGTCGCAGCGATCTCCTTGGCGCCGACCGACCTCGGCCTCTTCTGGCGTCGCTTCGTCAGAGACCCGAAGGCCTGCGCCGGTGCCGCGATCGTGCTGCTGTTGGTATCGATCGCCATTCTCGCGCCCGTGCTCGCGCCGTACCCTTATGACGACACTGACCTGCTCGCAGCCTGGGCGCCCCCATCGTCGGCGCACTGGGTCGGCACCGATAAGCTCGGACGCGACATATTGAGCCGGCTTCTGTTCGGCGCCAGAACCTCGCTGCTGGTGTCGGTCTCGGTGCTCGGGATCACACTCACGGTCGGCATTGCTCTCGGCATGCTGGCGGGCTATCTCGGCGGTTGGGTCGATTCTGCTGTGAGCCGGCTCGTCGACATCATCTTCGCCTTCCCGGACGTGGTGTTCGCGATCCTGGTCACGGCGGTGCTCGGGCCCAGCATGCTGACGGTGATCGTGGCCCTGTCGATGGTCTGGTGGCCCGGCGTCGCGCGGCTCACCCGCGCGCTGGTGCTGGTGCAGCGGAACGAGATGTTCGTGGAGGCGGCCATCGTGTGCGGCACGCCGGTCGGACGCATCCTGACGCGGCACATCCTCCCCAACATCGTGCCGCCGCTGATCGTGCGCGCCTCGATCGGCATCGGCTTCATCATTATGAGCGAGGCGACGCTGAGCCTGCTCGGGCTCGGCGTGCAGGAGCCGCAGCCAAGCTGGGGCAGCATGATCCGCGACGGGCTCGAAGCATTGCGCACCGATCCCTATCTCGCCTTGTCCGGCAGCACGATGTTGGCGATTACCATCATCGGCTTCAACCTCCTGGGCGATGGCTTGCGGGATCTGCTCGATCCCAAGCTGCAGGCTCGCTGAGATGAGCGCGAAGCTGCTCGAGATCGAGGAGCTCAGCATCGCGTTCGGCGGCCTGCGCGGTGCGACCGAAGTGCTGAGCCGCGCAAGCTTCGCGGTCGAGCCCGGCGAAGTCGTCGGCATTGTCGGCGAGAGCGGTTCCGGGAAATCGGTGATGGCGCTTGCCATCATGCGCCTGCTGGGCTCAGCAGGCATGATTACCGCCGGCCGCATCCGCTTCGAGGGGCGCGACCTCGCCGCTCTCGGCGAAGCCGAACTGCTTCGGGTCCGCGGCCGCAGCATCGGCATGGTCTTTCAGGAGCCGATGACCAGCCTCAACCCCCTGTTCACGGTCGGCTACCAGCTCGGCGAGGTCCTCTCCACTCACCTCGGCCTCACCGGCGCCGCCGCCCGCCGGCGGGTGGTCGAGCTGCTGGAGGAGGTCGGCATCTCAGCTCCGGCGGAGCGTGCGGGCGCCTATCCGCACCAGCTTTCCGGCGGCTTGCGCCAGCGCGTGATGATCGCCATGGCGATGGCCTGCAGGCCGAAGCTGTTGATCGCCGACGAGCCGACGACTGCGCTCGATGTCACCATCCAGGCGCAGATCCTAGAGCTGATGCGCCGCATCAGCGGGGGCGCCGGAACCACGATCCTGTTGATCACGCATGACATGGGCGTCGTCGCGCGCATGGCTGACCGGGTCCTCGTCGTCTATGCCGGACAGATCGTCGAGGATGCACCGGCCCGTGCTCTCTTCGCGCGGCCGGCGCATCCGTACACGCGCCTCCTGCTCGCCGCCATGCCGACACCGCGACACAAAACCGCGCGGCTGCCGGTCATTCCCGGCACGCTGCCGGCGCCGAGCCGATTGCCGCAGGGTTGCCGCTTTCATCCGCGCTGTCCGATGGCGATCGATCCGTGCCGTGTGTCGGCGCCGGACCTGATCGAGCTGGGCGCAAGCCGCCGCACCCGCTGCTTCCGCGGCCCCGAGCTGCTCGCGGAATCGTCCCTTGGCGTGGAGTCTGTGCCGTGAGCGAACCGATCCTGGTGGCCGCCCATCTGAGCAAGGATTTTCGCGTCGCCGGACGCCGGCACGGACCGGCGCGGCAACTGCGCGCGGTCGAGGACGTGAGCTTTACGCTTTCCGCGGGCGAGACCCTGGGCGTGGTGGGCGAGAGCGGCTGTGGCAAGAGCACGCTCGCCCGCATGGTCCTGCGGCTGATCGCGCCGAGCGCCGGCGAAATCCACTTTCTTGGTCAGGACATCACCTATCTGTCCGAGCGCGCGTTCCGACCGCTTCGACGCCACCTGCAGGCGGTGTTCCAGGATCCGATTTCGTCCTTGAACCCGCGCATGCGCGTGGGCGACATCATTGCCGAGCCGCTGGTCAATCTCGGCATGAGCCGTTCAGGCGGCCGCGATCGGGTCGCCGAATTGCTTGAAGTGGTGGGCTTGCCGGCGGAAGCCGCGGGCCGATATCCGCACGCCTTCAGCGGCGGGCAGCGGCAGCGCATTGCGATCGCGCGGGCACTGGCGGTGAGCCCCAAGCTGATTGTGTGCGACGAAGCCGTCTCTTCGCTCGATGTCTCCGTGCAAGCACAAATTCTCAACTTGTTGTCGGATCTGCAGGAGCGTTTCGCCCTCGCTCTAATCTTCATCTCGCACAATCTGGGGGCGGTCAGACACCTCGCCCATCGCGTCGCGGTGATGTATCTCGGCCGACTGGTGGAAATCGCGCCGGAGGCCGAGCTGTTCGAGCACCCGCATCACCCCTACACCGCGGCCTTGCTCGCGGCGGTGCCCGAACCGGTCCCGGATCGGGCGGTGCCGCCGCTGTTGCCGGGCGAGGTGCCAAGCCCGATCGAGCCGCCGAGCGGTTGCCATTTTCACCCGCGTTGCGCGCGGGCCGAGGCGCGCTGCCGCGTCGAGGCCCCTGAGCTGCGTCCGCTTCCCCGATCCGACGCCTTGGTGCGGTGCCATTTTCCAGGATGATCGAACGATGTTCATCGAGCGAACCTATTATTTCGCCAAGCCCGGCAAGGAACGCGAAACGCTGGCAGTCCGCCGCTTGGCATGCCGCGTGCGGGTCGGAATCGGACTTCAAGCCGGGCGCATCTACGGGCGTGCCGATGCGAATGAACCGAACCATCCGGACGTGACTTGGGAATGCCGGTTCGCCTCATTGGAGGAGCACGCGGCCGATCTCGCGGCACGTGCGGCCAGTCCGGCCTTCGAGGGCGTGCGTGCCGAGATGCGCTCCTGCATCGCGCGTTTCGAGCGCTATGTCTTCAAGCTCGAGGCGACCGAACTACCGAACGGGGTCGGAGAGCTCGGCCTGCGCGGTCATTCGCTCGAGCCGCGCGAGATCGCCTTCCGCAGCGGCGAGCAAACGCTCAAGGGCTACCTCTTTTTGCCGCCCGGCCCGGGCCCTTTTCCTTGCGTGATCAGCAACCACGGCAGCAGCATTGCGCAGGGGACGCTCGATGTGTCACGTCCGGGCAGCGCCGCGCTGCTCATGTCCTGGGGCATCGCCTCGTTCCTGCCGCATCGCCGCGGCTACGGCAATTCGCCCGGTCCCGCCTGGCGCAGCGAGGTGCCGGCGGAGCCCGGCACACCGGACTATGACGCGCAGCTTTCCGCCCGCCTGGAGCGCGAGAGCGACGACGTGCTGGCGGCACTCGATTGCGTCAGCGGTCTCGACCGGATCAGGTCTGATCACGTCGGAGTCATGGGCAGTTCCTTCGGCGGCGTAAACACCCTGCTTGCCGCCGCCAAATCCGAGCGCTTCCGCTGCGCCATCGAATTTGCCGGCGCAGCGATGAACTGGGAGATCGCGCCGTCGCTGCGCGAGAAGATGCTGGACGCCGCCCGCAAGGCGCTGCCGCCCATCTTCTTCATCCAAGCGGCCAACGATTATAGCGCCGCGCCGACCGCGGCTCTCGCCAAGGTGCGCAAGGCCGCCGGCAAGCCGGTGCAGTCGGCCATTTATCCGGCCTTCGGCGTCAACGCGGAGGAGGGCCATTTTCTGGAAAAAAGCGGCTTCGTGCTGTGGGGCGATGACGTGCGCAGCTTCCTGGAGCACCATTTGTGAGCAGCGTGAGCGAGGTGTTCGACGTCATCGTCATCGGCTTCGGCTATGCCGGCGCCATCGCGGCGATCGAGGCGCACGATGCCGGCGCATCGGTGCTGATGCTCGAGAAGCAGCCTGATCCCGGCGGCATCTCGGTCTGTTCCGCCGGCGGGCTGCGTATCGCCAAGAACGCCGAGGCTGCCTACGCCTACCTGGCCGCGACCAATGCCGGCACCGCGCCCGAGCCGGTGCTGCGCCGACTGGCCGAGGGCATGATCGGCCTCGCCGATTACGTCAAGCGTCTGGCGGCGCCGACTCGGGCGGTCGTGAGCGTGCGCGATCATGTCGCGAACTACCCGTTTCCCGGCAGCGACACGTTCGGCTTCCTTTATATCGAAGAGGTGCCGGGCTTCGACCCGGCGGGCGAATTTCCCGGGGTCCGCGGCGCGGCCAACGGCGCGCGACTGTTCAAAGTGGTGCTCGAGGAGGTGCGGCGCCGCAACGGCATAAAGGTGCGGCTCGCGACGCCGGCCCAGCGCCTGCTGCGCGATCGCACCGGTGTCGCGGGCGTGGTCGCGAACGGGCGTGTCATGCGCGCGCGATGCGGAGTCGTGCTTGCCTGCGGCGGCTTCGAGGGCGACGCGGAGATGCAGCGGCAATTCTGGCAAATCAAGCCGGTGCTCAGCGCGGCGGTGCGCAGCAATACCGGCGACGGAATCCGCATGGCGCAGGAAATCGGCGCCGGGCTCTGGCATATGTGGCACTTCCACGGATCCTACGGCTTCCGGCATCCCGACCCGCACTACCCGTTCGGCATCAGGCTCAAGCGCCTGCCCGATTGGGTGCCGGGCAGGGGCTTGCGCGAGGATGTGGTGATGAGTTGGATCCTGGTCGACCGCCACGGCAGGCGTTTCATGAACGAATACGACCCATACATGCAGGATACCGGGTCTCGGCCGTTCGAGGCGTTCGACCCGGTGCTCCAGGATTATCCACGCATCCCCTCGATCCTGATCGTCGATGCCGACGGACGAAAGCGCTACCCGCTCGCCGCCCCGACCTGGCTCGACGCCGCGGTGGCGGAGCGCTGGCGCGGCACATCCCCCGCCGACATGGACGACGCGATCCTGACCGAAGCCGCAACCATCGCGTCGCTGGCCGGCGCGGCCGGATTAGACCCTGCCGCGCTCGCCGCAACGGTCAGCGATTGGAACGCGGCTTGCGCCAAGGGCAAGGATGCGGCTTTCGGGCGACCGCCGGGGAGCATGCTGCCGATCGCCACGCCGCCCTTCTACGCCGCCCGGGTGTGGCCGGTGGTGTCCAACACGCAAGGTGGTCCGGTCCACGATGCCGAACAGCGCGTGCTCGACGCCCTCGGCCAGCCCATCCCGCGGCTCTACGCCGCCGGCGAATGCGGCAGCCTGTTTGGTCATCTCTACATTTCGGGCGGCAACCTCGCCGAATGCTTCGTTGGCGGCCGCATCGCCGGACGCGCCGCCGCCGCCGAGGCGGTCGTGGATCTGGAGGAAGCTTGATGGCATTGCCGTCGAAGAATCTTGGCCGTTCTCTTTCGGCGGCGGTGCCGCCGGACAAGATCGCGATCATCGACCTCGGTGATTGTGAGCACCCGATCGAGCTCAGCTATCGCGGCTTCGACGCGGAGTGCGACGCTGTTGCACGCGGACTGCTGCGGATGGGCCTCCGACGCGGCAACCGCGTGGGCATCCTCTCGCTCAACCGATATGAGGTGCTCGCCGCCTTCTTCGGCACGATGCGTGCCGGCATGGTCACCGTGCCGATCTCGTTCAAGCTGCCGGGCGACATCGTCCAGTACATCATGCGCGACGCCGGGCTCAAGGCCATCTTCCACGACCGTGAGCGCGCGCCTCTCTGCCCGCCCGAACTGCCGCGCATCGATTATGATGATCGCCCCGCCTATGGCGCCTTCAAGGATCCGGGCCCCTTCGGCGCGGTGGAGCCGGATGGCCGCGAGTTGGGCATGATCCTTTACACCTCGGGTTCGACCGGCAAGCCTAAGGGCGTCCTGCTCTCGCATGAATCGCAGCGCTGGTCGATCGAGCGCAACCTCGAGCTCAACGGCGATATGACTCATCACCGCTACATCGTCGCCGCGCCGATGTTCCATATGAACGCGACGATCAGCGTCAAGATTGCCCTCGCTGGCGGCGCCAGCATCGTGTTGCTGCCGAGCTTCGATGCCAGGCTCTATGCGCGAGCCATCGAGCGCTTCCAGGTTACCTGGCTAACCTCGGTTCCGACCATGTTGGCGCTGGTCGCACGCGAAAGCGAACTGGTTGGGACGCTTGATTTCTCCTCGGTCGAGCGTGTGACCATGGGCTCGGCTCCGCTCACGCAGGCGCTGGTCGACAAGGTCCAGGCGCTTTTCCCGAAGGCGGTGATCAACAACAGCTACGGAACGACCGAGGGCGGTCCGACGCCCTTCGGCCCGCACCCCAAGGGGTTGCCGCGGCCGGCCGTCGCCGCCGGCTATCCTCATCCGGGAATGGAGGTCGAGCTGCGCGAAGGCTCGTCTCCCGAGGAGGGCGTGCTCTACATGCGCAGCCCGATGGGCATGGAGGGCTACAATAATCTGCCTGGGAAAACCGCCGAGGTCATGCAGGATGGCTGGTACCGTTCCGGCGACATCATGCGGCGCGACGCAAACGGATTCTATTATTTCCTCGGCCGCGCCGACGACATGTTCGTGGTCGGCGGCGAGAATGTCTGGCCGGGCGAGGTCGAGCGATTGGTCGAGCGCATGCCGGGCGTGCATCAGGCGCTCGTGGTCCCCGTTTCTGACGAGATCAAGAGCGCGTTACCGTTTGCCTTCGTGGTGAAGCAGTCGGGCGCCGTGCTCGACGAGGCGGCAGTCAAGGCCTACACCATCGCGAATGGCCCGGCCTTTGCGCATCCGCGTTTCGTCGAGTTCATCGAGGCTGTCCCGCTTGCTGCCACCAACAAGCCGGACCGACAGCGCCTCACCGCCGACGCGGAACGGATCGCCGGCGCAAGACGAGCGCTGATCCGGACCGGATGAGGACTTGGTGCCATGCGCGCGGTAGTGCTGTACGAGCACGGCGGATTGGAGAAGCTCATCTACGAGTCCGATTATCGTGCGCCCTCGCCCGGCATAGGCGATGTGCTGGTGCGGATGCGTGCCTGCGCCCTAAACTACCATGACGTGTTCACGCGCAAGGGAATGCCGGGCATCAAGGTGCCGCTTCCGCTGATCGCAGGCAATGATGTGGCGGGAGAGATTGCGGCGGTGGGGCCCGAGGTCGCCGGCTTCGCGCTGGGTGATCGGGTGCTGGTCGATCCGACCGACCGGGTCAGCGGGATGGGGGCCTCGCCGAGCTGGTGCGCGTGCCGGCCCATATGTTGGTGAAGCTCGATCCCAAAGTGGACTACGCCGAGGCGGCAGCGCTGCCGGTCGCTTACGGCACCGCGCATCGCATGATGTTGGTGCGCGGGGGGATCCAGCCTGGCGAGACGGTGCTTATCCTCGGCGCCTCGGGCGGCGTCGGCACCTGCTGTGTTCAACTTGCGAAGCAGGCCGGAGCAATGGTCGTCGCTTGCGCCTCGAGCGAGCAGAAGCTCGAGCATTTGAAATCGCTCGGCGCCGACATCGGCATCAACTACACCAACTCCGATTGGGTGGCCGAGTGCCGCCGTCTGTTCGGTCGCCCACGCGTCTTCGCCCGCAAAGAAAGCGGGGGAATGGACGTGGTCGTCAACTTCACCGGCGGCAATAGTTGGACAAAATCGCTCAAGGTGCTGCGCCGCGGCGGCCGATTGCTGACCTGCGGCGCGACGGCGGGTTATGACCCGCCGGAAGACATCCGCTATATCTGGACATTTGAGCTCAGCATCCTGGGCTCAAACGGCTGGGCGCGCGAGGACATCCTGGCTCTGCTCGATCTGGTCCGGTTCCGAAAGTTGAAACCCGTGCTGCATCCGCGTCGCTTCGGGCTCGCGGAAACGCGCACGGCCATGGGGCTGCTCGAAGAACGCACGATGGTCGGCAAGGTCATCGTCACGTCATGAGCGCCGAAGCGATCTCTGGCATCGACCACCTTCTCGTCGTCGTGAGCGATCTCGATCGCGCCGCGGCGACATATCGGCGACTTGGCTTCACGCTTTCGCCGCGCGCGGTGCATAGCGCCCATATGGGCACCGCCAACCACACCATCATGCTCGAACGCGATTACTTTGAGCTGCTCGGCGTCCTGGCACCGACCGAGGCCAACGTGCAATGGCGCCGGCTCTGGCTGGCGGCGAGGGGCTCGCGGGGTTTGCGACGGCAACGCCGAGCGCGGCCGCGGCCGGCGCGGCGTGGCGTGATGCAGGGCTTGTGCCTAGCGGCATTCTTGCCTTCTCCCGAGCTGTGGAACGCGCCGACGGGATCCGGACGCAAGCTCGATTCGAAGTCGTCACGCTTCCCGCGCGGGCGGTCCCGGCGATGTCGATCTTCGCCTGCGCCCAGCTCACTCGTGACGCAGTGTGGCTGCCCGAGTTGCTCAAGCACCCCAATACGGCCCGCGCAATCCGTAGGCTCTCGATCGCGGCTCCGGCTCCGCTCCTGGCGGCCGAATCCTGGTCACACGCGCTCCCCGGCTCCATGCGCGTCTCGACCGACAGCGGCGCGCAAATCCGGCTCGGCTCGCATGTCATTGAGTTCCTCGACCCGGCGATGGCCGCACGCCTTTATTCGCCGACGAAACGGGTCGAGCGCGCAACGGCAATCGCAATCGAGCTCGAGGTGATGGACGTCGATACGTGCCGAGAGGTACTTCGACGGGGCGGTCTGTCGCCGCAACTGCATGGGAACCGGACATCCGTCGGAAGCGCGGATGCGTGCGGCGTGGTCATCGCGTTCCTGCCCGTTGGAGCGCCTCTTGCTTAAGGCGGCGCATCGGGAGTAGCGATCCCGATAGTGCGGCGGTATCACCACCGTAGCGTGTGTGGAAAGGAGGGCGGTCAATCGGATGCTCGGTGTATGGCTCGAGACCCTGACTTGGCCCGAAGCGAAACAGCACCTCGGGGGCAATGCGGTCGTCGTGGTGCCGATCGGAGCGGCCGCCAAGGAGCATGGCCACCATCTCCCGCTCAACACTGACTACCTCCTCGCCCGCGCACTCGCCGAGGGAGTGGCCGAGGTCCTGCCGGTCGCGATCGCTCCGATCGTGTGCTTCGGATATTACCCGGCATTCGTCGCCTATCCGGGAAGCCAGCACTTGCGCGCCGAGACATTCATCGCACTGCTGACGGACATTTTTTCCAAGCTCATCTCCGATGGCGCAAAACGAATCGTGGTGATCAATACAGGAGTGTCAACCGAGGCACCGCTGCAGATCGCGGCGCGCACGATCCTGGAGAGCACGGGCGTCCGAATCGCCACAGCCGACATCAGGCGGTTGGGCCTGGCCGTCAGGCGCGACGAGCAGCAAAAGCTGGGCGGCCATGCTGACGAGCTCGAAACCGCAGCGGTCTTGGCCATTGCACCAGAGTCCGTGCGGCTCGATCGCGCCATGTCCGACTACGGCCACATGTTGGACGAGCCCGCGACGGTCTTCTCCCGTCCCGTGCGCTACAGCTCAGACCCCGCATCCGGCCTGGATTTCAGCGCCACGGGAGCGCGCGGCGATCCGACTCTTGCGGATGCCCAAATGGGAGAGCGGTTGCTTTCCGAGATGACGCGAGAGCTAATTGAGGGAATTCGGGCCCTTTACCCTGATGTCGTCCCGCCTAGCAGCTGACATCTCGCACCGAAAACTTTATTACGGCCATCTTGACGATCTCCTTGCCGACGGCCTCATCCAGTGAAATGCAGCGTCCGCCGGCCCGTGTGCCGGATTCCTTCGGCGCCTCCTGGTCCTCGGCCTGCAAATGCGGTCCATGTTCCACCGTTGCTCAAAGCGGGTTGGGGCTGAGCTGGAACGAGTTTGATGGTCGGCAGCTCGATATTGAGCCAATAAGGCGTTGCCGCGTCCGCTTTCGGGGGTACAGCGGAAAACTTTTGCTCACTTTGATGTTATCCGGTTTTGACGGACATTGGCGGGAGGCGATCAACGCATCCATGAGTTCAGCGCGACAGTGGGTTTATGGTCTGAGTGGACCTATGTTTCGCCAGCGTATGCGCGGACGTTCGACAGCAGCGCGACTTTTGCTCCTCGGCGCGGCCTGCCTCGTTGTCGTGGTACTCACGCACGTGGCGGAGGCGCTCCATATATTCGCGTTCATGGGATGGAGCCAGCCGGACGGCGCCGGACACTACCGCGATCTCACAGGCACGATCCAAGGCTGCATGCTGCTTGCTGCAGGTTTGCTCGCTGCCGCCCTAGATCATCACGACGAATAAATAAGCCAATGGGCTAACGCCGACGTTGAGGCGGTTTTTTAGACGTATCATCGGCCGTGCGAGAACGCGCGAGGAATTCCTGCAACCCAGGAGCTGTATCACGTATCAGCGCGACACGGATCGCCGTGCCGTTAATTCTGCCGGGTTCGATTAGGTAGTCGGCGATGACGGTGAAGTTGTTGGCGAAAGCTTCACGCAACAGGCTGAACATCGCCTGTCGGGCAGGAAGATAATCGTCATTACGAAGCTGGAAACCATATGCCCCCTCGCCAAGGGAATTGAGTATGAACACTGCTTCCACATCGAGTTGATCACTCGGTGGCCCATAACCGGTGCCAAGGTCGTGCGCGCGCAAGAAGACGATCTTGCCGGTCATTTCCAGTAGGTCGGGCATAGGAACCTCCTAACCGTTGGCCACACGAATGATTTCTCCCACGCGGGGGCCAGTCTTGACGTAATCGAGACGGACGGGCCGCTCGGCGATGAAGGCGGATCGAAGCAGGTCGAACATCTCGCTGCGAGTAGGTTCGTCCGGATCGGCCCGCAGCTTGAAGCCGAAAGCGCGCAACGGCTCTTCGGCGAGCAGCACGATCACCTCACAGTCGAGAAAATTCGGTGGCTTGCCATAACCGGTGCCAAGGTCGTGCGCGCGTAAGAACGCGATGCGGCCCACGGTCTCGAGAACGCTCCCGATCGGAGCGTCGCTGCTGCCGTAGCCGATTACGTCCATAAGCTGCAGGTCGACGGCCGAGACCGGATTTACCACGCCCGCGAAGCTGAACTGATTGAACGCGTCGTTGGTGCCTCCCGCCCAATCCCGGGAATCGAAACCATTCGCGGTAGGATCGTTCCACAACTTGAGCAGGGTGGTCCCGTTGTCTATGGAAAAGTTATTCCCCGGGCCGCCGCGAAGCCCTTTCGTTCCGGGACCAGTGTAGGAGAAATTGTCGATCAAACTGAACGAATTGGCCGTGGTGCCGACCGTTCCGCCGGAAAGGCCGACGCGGCCCATAACTTCAGAGATCTCGTGTGCTGCGACGCCCTGAAAATCAAACGTTCCCGCGGTGATCCCACCGGAAAAAGTGAAGGGTTGTCCCGCGCCGAAGGTGGTGCCTCCATCATCGGACATATCATCAGGGATGACGCCAAGCGCTTTGGCTTGCGCTCGTGTCAACCACCAGGTTCCGGCCCCGTTGGTGGGATCAGCCGCGGTCATGGATCCCCCCGGGCCGATGGCGATTAGATCGTTTTGCGTCGTTGCGTTCTCAACGGCCCTATCAAGCAAAT
>WNFJ01261989.1_pt2 | contig 16341 bp, 12 predicted proteins | sample 5400461 | NCBI WGS metagenome assembly WNFJ01 (sample SAMN13153349, study PRJNA577476) | soil metagenome | isolation source: 115 cm saprolite on Douglas fir-dominated hillslope | place: USA:California | collected 2013-09-17 | reverse complement strand
CAAACAATGCTATTATCCCGTCATGACCAAACTTCTTGACCAGGCCATCGCGAAAGTACGCGAGCTCGCCGAAGAAGATCAGGACGCGATCGCCATCGCGGTTCTCTCGATGACGACGGCTGACGCATCCACCTTCCCGATCGATGCGCAGACGCGCGCCGCGATTGAGGAGGGGCTAGCGCAAGCTGAACGTGGCGAATTCGTTCCTGACAATGTCGTTGCCGAAGCGGACAAGCGCCACGGCATATGAGGGTTCGCTACACGCCGCGCGCCTTCGGCGATCGGGAAACCATCTTTGCTTATCTTGATAGCCGCAATCCGCGCGCCGCGAGAGAGGTCAAGGCTTACATCAAGAAGCGAATTCTCGAGCTCGGCAGCCTCTCCCGTCGAAGTCCTGTCGTTCCCGGATCGGGAGTTCACGCCCTTTGGCTTGGATGATACCCTTATATCGTCTACTACCGGGTAGGCGCCGACGAAGTCTCCATCATTCACATCAGACATGCGGCCCGGGAGCCCTGGACAGGGGACTGAGCCCCGCACTAGCCCAGCAATCACAATGACAAAATCCGATGGTTAATCGCCCCTTAACCTCGCCTCCCCTATGGTGAACGAGAGGACGTGGCGGCGGACCTACCCGCCGCTTGTATAGAGTCATGATCAGCGTAGCCCGCGAGCCAAAGCCCGAGCCTACCGCCGGCCGGACCGTCGACACGCGCTCGCCCTTCGCGCGGCTCGCCGACCTCATCGCCGGCGTCGAGCCCGGCCAGCCGGTCATCGACCTCGGCGTCGGCGAGCCCAAGCACCCGGTTCCCGATTTCGTCGCGCCCGTCGTCGCGGCGCACATCAAGGACTTCGGCCGCTATCCGAGGAACGAAGGCCTGCCGCATTTCCGCAAAGCGGCGGCCGAGTGGGCGGCGCGGCGCTATCGCCTGGCGCGCGCCCCCGATCCGAACGGCGAGGTGCTCGTGCTCAACGGCTCGCGCGAGGGCCTCTTTCTCGGCGCGCTCGCCGCGAAGCGCTTCGTCTCGCAGCGTCCGGGCAAGCCCGCGATCCTCGTGCCCAATCCGTTCTACGCCGCCTATTCGGCCGGCGCGGGCGCGGCCGATTGCGAGGTGGTCTACCTGCCGACCACGCGGGCGACGAAATTCCTGCCCGACCTCGACGCGCTCGGCGAGCCGCTGCTCGCGCGCACCGTCGTGCTCTATCTCGCCTCGCCGTCGAACCCGCAGGGCGCGGTCGCCGACCTCGCCTATCTGACGCGCGTCACCGAGATGGCGCGCCGCCACGGCTTCATCGTGTTTTGCGACGAGTGCTACTCGGAGATCTATACCGAGAAGGAGCCCGCCGGCATCCTGCAGGCGGCCGGCGCCAGCTTCGAGAACGTCGTGCTGTTCCAGTCGCTGTCGAAGCGCTCCAACCTTCCCGGATTGCGCATCGGCTTCGCGGCCGGCGACCGGCGCTTCATGGCGAAGTTTCTCGAGCTGCGCAGCGTCGCGGCCCCGCAGGTGCCGATCCCGGCGCAGGAGGTCGCGGTCGCGGCCTATGCGGACGAGGCGCATGTCGAACAGAACCGCGACCTCTATCGGCTGAAATTCGACCTCGCCGACCAGATCATCGGCGACCGCTACGGCTACAAGCGTCCGGCGGGCGGCTTCTTCCTGTGGCTCGATGTGTCGGCGCACGGCGGCAGCGAAGCGGCGGCCGCCAAGCTCTGGCGCGAGGGCGGCGTGCGCGTGCTGCCGGGACGCTACTGCGCGCGCGAGCAAGCCGACGGCAGCAATCCGGGCGCGGACTACATCCGCGTCGCCATGGTGCACGACAAGGAGACCACGGCCGAGGCGCTTCATCGCATCGTCGCCGTGCTGGGATAGCGCATGCCCGCGACCGAAACAGGCCGCGCATAGAGGAGACCGGAGTGGCGATGCCCGCCCTCAATCGCACTTTCGATGCCGGCTTCCTGCCGGAGGATCTCGGCCTCGCGCTGCGCCACCGCCTGCGCGAGATCGGCGGCCTTGCGCTCGTGGTCGGCGCCGGCATAGGCGCGGTCGCGCTCGCGACCTGGTCGGTGAAGGATCCGAGCCTGAGCCACGCCACCGGCGCGCCGGTGCACAATCTCCTGGGCACCTGGGGCGCGATCACCGCCGACCTCCTGATGCAGCTGTTCGGCCTCGCCGCGATCGCGATCATCCTGCCGGTCGCGCTGTGGGGCTGGCGCCTGTTCACCCATCGCCGGTTCGACCGCGAGCGCCTGCGCGTCGCGCTCTGGATCGTGGCGGCGCCGCTCACCGCCGCCTTCGCGTCATGCCTGGCGCGCACCGCCACCTGGCCGTTGCCGACCGGCCTTGGCGGCGTGGTGGGCGACACGCTGCTGCGCCTGCCGGCCGCGATCGCGGGCGGCCCGCTCGCCGGCACCTCGCGCATGACGATCGCGACGCTGCTCGGCGTCGCGGCCTTCGCGACGCTGCTCGTCGCGTCCGGCTGGGGCTTCCATGCGCCGGCCGACGACGAGGATTACGACGACGAGGAGGAAGAAGCGTCCTCCGACGATCGCGCCAGCATCGTGTCGATCGCGATCGGCTGGATCGTGCACGGCTTCCTGAGCCTCAAGACGCGCATCGTCCGTGCCATCATGTGGCCGTGGCGGCGCGAGCGCGAGGCCGAGCCCGTGCGCGGAACCACGCGGCGCCGTGTCGAGCCGCGCCTCGTGCCGCAGACGGCGACGGACGACGAGGACGACGAGGACGAAGACGACGAGCGCGGATCGAGCCTCAAGGTCGCGACGCGCAAGTCCCCGAAAGCGCCCGCGCGCCCGGCGGCGCGCAAATCCACCAACGGCTACGAGCTGCCCTCGCTCGGTTATCTCGCGGCGCCCAAGTCGACCGACCGCTTCGCGCCCAGCATGGAGACGATCCAGACCAACGCGACCGCGCTCGAAAGCGTGCTCGGCGATTTCGGCGTGCGCGGCGAGATCATCAATGCGCGGCCGGGCCCGGTGGTCACGCTCTACGAGCTCGAGCCCGCGCCCGGCATCAAGTCGTCGCGCGTGATCGGGCTCGCCGACGACATCGCGCGCTCGATGAGCGCGCTCTCGGCGCGCGTCGCGGTCGTGTCGGGCCGCAACGCCATCGGCATCGAGCTGCCCAATCCGACGCGCGAAAAGGTCTATCTGCGCGAGCTCCTGTCCTCGGAGGACTACAACAACTCGGCCGCCAAGCTCGCGGTCTGCCTCGGCAAGACCATCGGCGGCGAGCCGGTCATCGTCGATCTCTCGCGCATGCCGCATCTGCTCATCGCCGGCACCACCGGCTCGGGCAAGTCGGTCGCCATCAACACCATGATCCTGAGCCTGGTGTATCGCCTGCGCCCGGACCAGTGCCGCCTGGTCATGGTCGACCCGAAGATGCTCGAGCTCTCCGTCTACGACAACATCCCGCACCTGCTCACCCCGGTCGTCACCGACCCCAAGAAGGCGGTGGTCGCGCTCAAATGGGCGGTGCGCGAGATGGAGGATCGCTATCGCAAGATGTCGAAGCTCGGCGTGCGCAACATCGACGGCTACAACGCGCGGCTCGTCGACGCGCGCGCCAAGGGCGAGACGCTGTCGCGCACGGTGCAAACCGGCTACGACCGCGAGACCGGCGAGGCGATCTACGAGACCGAGGAGTTCGATCTCGATCCGCTGCCCTACCTGGTGGTGATCGTCGACGAGATGGCCGATCTCATGATGGTGGCCGGCAAGGACATCGAGGGCGCGATCGCCGGCATCCACGTGATCCTCGCCACGCAGCGCCCGTCGGTCGACGTCATCACCGGCACCATCAAGGCGAATTTCCCGACCCGCATCTCGTTCCAGGTCACCTCCAAGATCGACAGCCGCACCATTTTGGGCGAGCAGGGCGCCGAGCAGCTGCTCGGCCAGGGCGACATGCTCTACATGGCGGGCGGCGGCCGCATCAGCCGCGTGCACGGCCCTTTCGTCTCCGACGAGGAGGTCGAGAAGATCGTGCGGCATCTCAAGTCGCAGGGCACGCCGCAGTACCTCGAGGAGGTCACGGCCGACGACGAGGAGGGCGAGGACGGCGCGCTGTTCGATGCGACCGCCATGGGCCAGCCGGAAGGCGGCAATCTATACGCTCAGGCGGTCCAGGTGGTCACGCGCGACCGCAAGGCGTCGACCTCCTACATCCAGCGCCGGCTGCAGATCGGCTACAACCGCGCCGCCTCGCTCATGGAGCGCATGGAGAAGGAAGGCATCGTCGGGCAGCCCAACCATGCCGGAAAGCGTGAAATTCTGGTCGGCGGCGATGACGACGAACGGTTTTGAGGCATAATTTCCCCGGCGCGAATCAGGGCCGCGAAATCGCCACAGCCGGCGATTAACGCCAGGGCCCGAGGCGGGAAGCGGAGATGGACATGCGTAAAGCGGGCGTGACCGCGGCAGTTGCGGCGTTGCTGATGGGCTCGACGCTCGCGGCCGCCAGCCAAAGCGTGCCGATGCCGGTGCCCGCACCGAAGAAGCCGCAGCCCACCGCGCAGTCCGCCCAGCCGCCGAGGCCGGCCGCTCCGGTGCCGCAGGCCGGCGCGCAGAGCACGCCTTCGGTCGCCGCTCCCGCAACGCCGATCATCCCGCCGCGCACCGGCGAGCCCGGCACCCTCGACGGCCAGCAGCGCGCGCTGGTCGACCGCGTCAGCAATTATCTCTCGGGCGTGCAGACCTTGTCGGGCGATTTCGTGCAGGTCGGGCCCGACGGCCGGCGCACCGAAGGCCGCTTCTACATCCAGAAACCCGGCAAGGTGCGGTTCGAATACAATCCGCCGAGCCCGATCGACGTCGTCGCCGACGGCCAGGTCGTGGTGGTGCGCGACCGCAATCTCGCGACGCAGGACCTCTATCCGCTGTCGCAGACCCCGCTGCGTTTCCTGCTGTCGGACCGCATCGACCTGATGCGCGACACCAGCGTGGTCTCGGTTTCGGCCGACGAGACGTTCGTCACGGTCGTGATCGAGGAAAAGCAAGTGATTGTCGGCACCAGCCGGCTGATGATGATGTTCGGCGCCAAGGATCTGCAGCTGCGCCAATGGACCGTCACCGACCCGCAGGGCTACGACACCACCGTGGCGGTGTACAATCTCGACACCGCCAAGAAGCCCGATCCGGCGATGTTCAAAATCACCTATTCGGACCGGCCCGATCCAAGGTGAACCAACCTTTCCGTCGTCATCGCCCGCGCAAGCGGGCGATCCAGTAACCACTGGCGTATGTGACAGGCGTCGCAGCTCCACCGCATCGACACGGCGTACTGGATTGCCCGCTTGCGCGGGCAATGACAAATGGAGAATCACTGCCTATCTGATGGCCTGCTTTCGGGACTCGCAACAGATCCATGCGCCTGACCATCTCGACCTGGAACATCAATTCGGTGCGGTTGCGCATCAATCTGGTGGCGAAATTCATCAAGGCGGAGCGGCCCGACGTCATCTGCCTGCAGGAAACGAAGTGTCCCGACGACAAGTTTCCGCTCAAGCGCTTCGCGCGGCTCGGCTACAACCACGTCGCCCTCAATGGCCAGAAGGGCTACCACGGCGTCGCCGTGGTCTCGCGGGTGCCGTTCGATTCGTTCCGCGTGCGCGATTTCTGCAGCAAGAGCGACTGCCGGCACGTCGCCGTCACCTTCGGCGAGAAGGCGGGACTGCGCGATCCGGCGGTGATCCATAACTTCTACGTGCCGGCCGGCGGCGACGAGCCCGATCCCGAGGTGAACGTGAAGTTTGCGCACAAGCTCTCGTTCCTCGACGAGATGGGCGCGTCGACCGACCTGCGTCCGGTCGCCGACGAACGCGCCATCCTGGTCGGCGACCTCAACGTGGCGCCGCTCGAGCACGACGTCTGGAGCCACAAGCAGATGCTCAAGGTCGTCTCGCACACGCCGGTCGAATGCGAGAAGCTCACGGTGGCGCAGAAGGCCGGACAATGGTTCGACGCCATGCGCGCCTTCGTGCCGGAGCCCGCCAAGCTTTACACCTGGTGGAGCTATCGCGCGATCGACTGGGTCGCGGCCAACCGCGGCCGCCGGCTCGACCACCTGTGGGTCAGTCCGGCGCTCGCCGACCGGGTGTCGTCGCTGAAGATCCGCCGCGAGGCGCGCGGCTGGACGCGGCCGTCCGACCACGTGCCGGTGACGGCGACGGTGGAGTTGTAGGCCTATTTTTGTAGCCCGCATGGAGCGAAGCGGAATGCGGGGAAAGCGGGTCCCCGGATTACGCTTCGCTCCATCCGGGCTACGACGCACGCAATGACGGAAAAAACGACCTACCGCCGCGGCGGGCCGGGATCGAGCGTGGCGCGCACATCGATCATGTCGCGCGTCGCCTGATTGGTGCGCGTCGCGATATGGTCGCGCAGCCGGCGGGCGGCGTCGGGGAAACCCTCCAGCATCTTGAGGAAGAGGCTGCGGGGCACGCGCATCACGGTCGAGGGCTCGGCCGCGGTCGCGGTCACCGGCCGCGTCGTCTCGGTGAGCAGCGCGAGCTCGCCCAGGAGCGCGCCGCGCGTCGCCTGCACCTCGGTCGCGGTCGCATCGGTGGTGAGCGTGAACGAGCCTTCCTGGATCACGAAGGCGGCATCGGCCGGATCGCCCGCCGTGAACAGCACTTCGCCGCCGTGCACGTAGCGGCTTTCCGCGCCGATCGCCAGGATGCGGAGCGCATCGCGTCCCAGCAACCCGAAGCTGGGCACCCGCTCCAGGAAGGCGATGTCGTCCTCGATGGTCATGCGTCGGGTTGCTCGCGGCGCCGTTTACGGCACCAGTTTGTATCCGCCGGCCTCGGTGACGAGGATCGCGGGCAGCGCGGCGTCCCTCTCGACTTTCTGGCGCAGCCGATAGATGTGCGTCTCGAGCGTATGCGTGGTGACGCCGGAATTGTAGCCCCACACTTCTTGCAGCAGCACCTCGCGCGACACCGGCCGCTGACCGCCGCGATAGAGATAGCGCAGGATCGCCGTCTCCTTCTCGGTGAGCCGCACTTTGTTGCCTTTCGGACTCATCAGGAGTTTCGAGCTCGGCCGGAACGTGTAAGGCCCGATGGTGAAGACCGCGTCCTCGCTCGCCTCGTGCTGGCGCAGCTGCGCGCGGATGCGCGCGAGCAGCACCGCGAAACGGAACGGCTTTGTGACGTAATCGTTGGCGCCGGATTCCAGGCCCAGGATGGTGTCGGAATCGGTGTCGTGGCCGGTCAGCATGATGATCGGCGCCTTGAAGCCGTTCTTGCGCAGGATGCGCACCGCTTCGCGGCCGTCGATGTCGGGCAGGCCGACGTCCATGATGACGAGGTCGATCTGTCCGGCCTTGGCGGCCTGCACGCCCTTGGTGCCGGAATCGACCGCGACCGCCTCGAATTCCTCATGCAGCGAAAGCTGCTCGACCAGCGCTTCGCGCAGCTCCGTATCGTCGTCGACGATCAAGATCTTGCGGGCGTTCGGCATGGGTCAGGCCCTTGGAAGGAGTCGCTGCGCGGCGTTTTGCCGGCAATAGAGCATGAGGGGCAAAAAGAGCAAGTGGGCCAAGGGAGGGTTCGCTTCGCACGCGCGCCCACAAAACGACCCAGCTCGATTTCACGAAACAGGTAGCCCCATCAACCACATAGGTCGAACGCGCAGACGGTCCCTTTGGCCGAGTTCCGCTGTTCTCAACTGGCAAATTCACTCGCTGTGGTCAGCCGCTGCGCCAGCGCGAAAAAAGCGCGGTGGAGAGCAGCCGATCGCCGGCCGATTCGCGGATCGCGACCTCGCCAGCCTCGAACGATCCGCCGCGGCCGGCAAGCGCCTCGCGGGCGAGCAGGTCGATCGACACCGAGGAGGCGCGGATCGCGTAGGCGGTCAGGATCATGAAGGCGCGGGCGGGGTCGAGCAGCTTCTCGATCGTGCCCAGAAGCTCGGGCAGGTGATCGAAGATCTCCCACACCTCCTTGTTCGGCCCGCGCCCGAATTTCGGGGGATCGATCAGGATGCCGTGGTAGGTACGGCCGCGGCGCACCTCGCGTGCCGCGAACTTGCGGGCGTCGTCGAGTATCCAGCGGATCGGCGCGCGCTCCAGTCCGGAGCGGACCTGGTTCTCCTTCGCCCACTCGATCGCCCTCTTCGACGCATCGACGTGGGTCACCTGCGCGCCGGCCGCGGCAGCGAGCAGCGATGCGACACCCGTATAGGCGAACAGGTTGAGAAGACGCGGCCATCCACTCCGATAACGGCATCTGCTCGGGAAAGACGCCGACATGGCGGAAATTGCTGAACCGGCACATCGCAGTGATGCCTTTGACGCGCATCGGCCAGGTGTCGGGCGGCGAGCCGTTGAAGCGCCATCGCCCGTTCTCGGCCTCGGCGTCTGTATCGCCCACGAAGACGCCGTCGGCGCGGCTCCATTCGTCGGGCGAAAGCCGCGGCGACCACATGGCCTGCGGCTCCGGGCGATCGATGCGCAGCGCGCCGAAGCGCTCGAGCTTGCGGCCGCTCCCGGAATCCAGGAGCTCGTAGTCCTCGAAACCCTTGGTGACGGAGAGGAGGATGCGACTTGCCGGCGGGTCGGCGCGCGCGCTGGTGTTGTGCGGGAGGGACATCGTCGATCCGCCGGCAGCATAGTGAGTTTCTTCTGCCCGGTACAGTTCGGGCCGCCGATCGTATATATCGTCCGGCGACAGCAGGAGCCCGTTTGACCTCACAGCTCTCCATCGAGATCGAAGCACGCGCCCCCGGCGGCCTGGCGCGCGCCGGCACGCTGCGCACGGGCCGCAACGTCATCCATACGCCGGCCTTCATGCCGGTCGGCACCCACGGCGCCGTCAACGCCATGGTGCCGTCGCTGCTCGAAGAGCACGGCGCCGAGATCATCGTGTGCAACGCGTTTCACCTCGCCCGCCAGCCCGGGCGCTCGGTGCTGCGCGGCTACGAAAGCCTCCACAAGTTCATGGGCTGGCGGCGCTCGATCCTCACCGACAGCGGCGGCTTCCAGGTCTATCGCCTCGAGAACCGCGTCGTCACCGAGGACGGCGTCGCGTTCGCGGATGCGGCCGGATCGAAGACGCTGTGGCGGCCCGAGGACGCGATCGACATCCAGGCGGTCATCGGCTCCGACTTCGTGATGCCGCTCGACGAATGCATCGCGTTGCCGGCGCCCCGCAACAAGACGCGCGACGCGATGGAGCGCACGCTGCACTGGGCGCAGCGCTCGCTCGACAAGAGCGGCGAGCTGCGGCCGTACCAGGTGCTGTTCGGCATCGTGCAGGGCGGCACCGATCCGGAGCTGCGCGAGCAATCGATCCGTGGGCTGGAGAAGATGGGATTCACCGCCTTCGCGATCGGCGGCCTCAACGTCGGCGAGACCGATGACGAATTCCGCAAGACATTGGACTTCACCATCCGCCACCTGCCCGACAGCCGGCCGCGCTACCTGATGGGCGTCGGCCGGCCCACCGCCATGCTCGATGCGGTCGCGGCCGGCGTCGATATCATGGACAGCATCATCCCGGTGCGCTACGCGCGCGAAGGCTCGCTGCTCACCTATCGGGGCCTGCTCTACATCCAGAAGCCGCGTTACGCCAAGGACAGGATCGCGGTCGATACGAGCTGCGACTGCTACACCTGCCGCAACGTCAGCCGCGGCTACCTGCATCACCTGTTTCAGACGACACGCACCACCGCGCAGATGTTCGCAACCATCCACAATGTGAGCTTCTGCCTGCGCATCATGCGCGATGCGCGCGCCGCGCTGCTCGAGGGCCGCTTCGATCAGTTCTATCGCGAGTTCCTGCAGGCCTATCGGCGCGAGCCGAGGGAAGCGGCGGTCGCGCGCGAGACCGGATGAGCGGCCTCTTCGCGACGATCCGGAAGAGCTGCGCCGAGGTCGCGGCGCAGGCGCGCTGGGTGAGCATCGACCGCGCGCGGCTGGCGCAATACGCCGAAGTCCTGCAATTCCGGCGCGGCGCCATGGCGCATACGGCGGAGCATCATCTGCTCGGCCGGGGCGACGACACGCTCGTCTATTTCCTCATCCTCGACACGATCAATTTCGGTTCGGGATATGCGCCATATCTCGACAAGGGCGGGGAGGGCTCGGGTTATTTCATGGTGGCGAGGCGGCTCACGGAGTTCTGCCAGCAAAATGGCATTCCGCAGCCGCAGGATCTCGTGCGGCTCGACACGAAAGAGTGCGCACGGATTTTCCGCCAGGACCTCGCCGATCCGCACGCCGCGGAGCTGATGTGGCTCTTCGCGCTCGCGCTCAACGACCTCGGCGAATGGGTCATGCGCGACCACGGCGGGGATTATCTCGGCTTCCTCAAGCGGGCGCGGCGGCTCGAGGACGCCGTCTCGGCCGTGCTCGCGATGGCGTTCTTCCGCGACGAGGCGCGCCACGGCCGCACCCGCGTCCTCTTTCTCAAGCGCGCGCAGATCCTGCTGCAGGACATGAAAGTCGCGGAACCGGATCACGCGTTGCTCGGGTTCGACGATTTCCACGAGCTGACCGTGTTCGCGGACAATCTCGTGCCGTTCGTCCTCAAGGCGGATGGAATCCTGCGTTACGACCCGTGGCTCGAGAAACGAATCCAAAACGACGAGATCATCGGCGCCGGATCGCTCGAAGAGATCGAGATGCGGGCCGGCGCGGTGCACGCGGCGGAGCTGCTCAAGGAGCATCTCAACGAAACGATCGGCGACGTCACGTCGCGTGAGCTCGACCACTGCCTGTGGAACCGCGGCCAGCTGCTCAAGACCCGCAGCGCCGACAAGCCGCACCGGACGCGCTGCGTGTATTATTGAGGGTCTCATGCTTCGCACGACGCTTCACCGCCTGCGCGTCTTGGCGCGTCCCGGCAACCGGACGCAGGGCTGGCTCGCGGCCGGACCGTGGCGCATCCGGGTCGCGCTGGGGCGCTCCGGCATTCGGGCCAACAAGCGCGAAGGCGACGGCGGCACGCCGCGCGGCGATTTCCGCCTGGTGCGGCTGTGGTGGCGCGCGGACCGCCTTCCGCGGCCGCGCTCGCGGCTGCCGATCCGCCGCATCGGACGCGACGTCGCCTGGAGCGAGAACCCGGCGGACCGGCACTACAACCGGCCGTTCCGGCTGGCGCCCGATGCCGCCGGCGACCGCCTGTGGCGGGGCGACCAGCTCTACGACTTCATCATCGAGCTCGACCACAACACCCGGCCGCGGGTCGCCGGCCGCGGCAGCGCCGTCTTCATCCATGTGGCGCGGCCGGGCTTTCGGCCCACCGCGGGGTGCGTGGCGCTGGCGATGCCGCGGCTTCGCTCCCTCTTGTCGCGGCTCGGGCCGCGGTCGCACATCGTCATCGGCTAGCGCATGTCCCGGCGAAGTGGACACCGGTTCGCCGAAAAGGACATGCGCCAACGAATGAATCTAGAGCGTGTTCCGATTCCGCAGGAACGGGACACGCTCTAGGTGCGCGTGTTCCGGCGAAGTCGGCACCGGTTCGCCGACCAGGACACGCGCCAATGGATAAGCCGATGGTCCATCTCGGATAATCGGCGTCCGCGTTCGGCCTGGTCCCTGCGGTAAAGCGTCCCGTCCGCCAAACATTGCGCGGCGGATTCGCAGTGGCCTCCCCTGCCCCCTCCCCACTGGCCATTGCGGAGACGGAAGCCCCGGCCCTGGTTGCCCCCCCGACCTCGGCTGGGGCTTTGCTTTACGGCCGTTCGCCGAAGATGGCGGTGCCGACCCGCACATGGGTGGCGCCAAAGCGGATCGCGGTCTCGAAATCGGCGCTCATGCCCATGGACAGGAGGGTGAGCCCGTTGCGCGCCGCGATCTTGGCGGTGAGCGCGAAATGCGGCGCCGGCAGCTCGTCGAGCGGCGGAATGCACATCAGCCCCGCGATCTTGAGCCCGTAGGTCTCACGGCACGCCCGCAGGAATTCATCGGCGGCTTCCGGCAGCACGCCGGCCTTCTGCGGCTCGGCGCCGGTATTGATCTCGACGAACAGGACAGGCTGCCGGTTCTGTTTCTCGATCTCCTTCGCCAGCGCCGCGCACAGGCTCGGCCGGTCGAGCGAGTGGATGGCGTCGAACAGCGCCACCGCCTCCTTGGCCTTGTTGGATTGCAGCGGCCCGACGAGATGCAGCGCCACATCGGGATGCCGCGCCTTGATCGCCGGCCATTTGGCCTTGGCTTCCTGCACGCGGTTCTCCCCGAACACGCGCTGGCCAGCCGCGATCACCGGCTCGATCGCGTCGGCCGAGAAAGTCTTGGAAACCGCCACCAGCGTGACCGCGTCGGACGCCCGGCCGGCATCGCGGCACACCTGCGCAATCGTATCCCGCAGAGCGGCCAAGCGTTGCACAGCCGGATCATGTGGTGAATTTTTCACTGACGGCCTCGCACGCGTTCCGAAATTCCAACGCAAAGGTCAAATTTTACGGTTCCCGCAAAACCGATTTTCATGGGCTCCGGCTAGGGTCCGCGCAGGGGGTCGGGACGATCATGCCGCGCCGTCAGCTTCGCGCCAATAGCACAAACAATCAGGCTTCGCCGCGGCTCAGCATCCGCGCCCGCCTGATGCTGCTTGCGCTGCTCGCCGTGGTGCCGCTCACGCTCGACCGCGTACGGCTGCTCGAGGCGAGCCGGACCGAGCGGCTCGAAATGGCGTCGAACGAGGCCGTCGACCTCGCCAAGCGCGGCGCCGATGCGCAGCTCGAAGTCATCAACTCGACGCGCGCGGTCCTTCAGGTGGTGGGGCGCGCCTACATCACGCTGTCGCAGGACGGCCAGGACTGCGGCAAGTTTCTCGTCGGCTTCGCGCTCGATGTTCCTTGGATCAAGGGCCTCTCGGCGGTCGGGCCCAACGGGCGGATTGCGTGCTCGACCCGCCCCACCGCGGTCGGCCTCGACGTATCCGATCGTGAATACATAGAGGACGTTCGGCGCACGCGGGACTTCGTTCTCAGCGATTACCTCATCACGCGCGGCGACCGCCAGCCGGCAATCATCGGCGCTTATCCGGCGACAACCAACGACAACTCCGTGGGCGCCATCATCCTCGCGTCCGTCGACCTGCAATGGTTCACCGGCCTCGCGAAGCTCGTGGAAAAACGCCCGGCTGCATCCATCACCTTGCTCGACCGCAACGCCACCATTCTCGAGCAATCTCCCGAAGTTGGATTGGTGGGACGAAACTTCAGCGACCATCCGTTGGCGCGCGAGATCTTCTTGCGCAGCGACCGCTGGCGCGACGGCACGGTGACCATGGCCGGTTTCGACGGCGTGCGGCGCATCTTCGCGGTTACGCGGCTCCCCCATACCAATGCGCGCATCGCGGTCGGTCTCGACGAGACCGAGGTTCTGAGCCGGATCGATCGCGAGATCGGTATCGCTTATCTGCAGCTCGCGCTATTCGGAATTCTCACCTTGCTGGCCGCGTGGTTCGGCGGCGAGCAGCTGATCGTCGAGCCGATTCGCACGCTCGCGCGCACCGCGACGCGCATCGGGCGCGGCGATCTCGATGCACGGCCCAATCGCGAGAGCTGGGCGCGCGAGTTCGCGCCGCTCGCCGCCGCATTGAGCGAGATGGCGGCGCGGCTGGCGGAGCGCGATCGCGAGCTGCGATCGGAGAACCGGCACCTGGAGACGCTCGCCTCGATCGACAGCCTTTCGGGGCTCGCCAATCGCCGCAGCTTCGACGCCCGCCTCGAAGCGGAATGGCAGCGCGCCCGCGGCCTGCACCAGCCGATCGCGCTGATGATGGTCGACGTCGATCACTTCAAGCTGTTCAACGACAATTACGGCCACGTGGAAGGCGACGAATGCCTGCGGCTCATCGGCAGGACGCTCTCGTTGGCGCTCAACAGCAATGCCGATTTCGCCGCGCGTTACGGCGGCGAGGAGTTCGTGCTGCTGCTGCCCGACACCACGGTCGCCGGCGCGCTCGACATCGCGGAGCGGCTGCGCGTCGTGGTGGCGGATCTGCGCATCATGCATCGCTGGGCGCCGTGCGGACACGTCACCATCAGCATCGGCGTCACCTCGCTGATCCCGGTCGATGCGTCGAGCCCGCAGGACCTGCTGCAGGCCGCCGACGCCGGCCTCTACGCCGCCAAGCGGCGCGGCCGCAACAAGGTCTCGACCGGAGACCGGAGAGCCGGCGCTCCTGCCCGCCGCTTGATGTCGGGCTGTCCCGTAGCCCGCATGGAGCGCAGCGTAATGCGGGGTCAGCCGAGCCGCTAGCGATCCGCCGCGACGGTGTCCCCGGATTACGCTGCGCTCCATCCGGGCTACAGACATCTCTCCCCGTTGACCCGTTCGCCGCAATCGGGTCTTAGTCCGCCCCCATGAGCACCGAGCGTTACAACGCCCGCGAGGCGGAGGCCCGCTGGCAGAAAATCTGGGACGAGCGCGGCATCTTCGCCACCGCCAACGCCGATCCGCGCCCGAAATACTACGTGCTGGAGATGTTCCCCTACCCGTCCGGGCGCATCCACATGGGGCACGTGCGCAACTACACGATGGGCGACGTGGTGGCGCGCTACAAGCGCGCCAGAGGCTTCAACGTGCTGCATCCGATGGGATGGGACGCGTTCGGCCTGCCGGCCGAGAACGCCGCCATCGAGCGCAAGATCAATCCGCGCGCGTGGACCCACCAGAACATCGAAGCGATGAAGGCGCAGCTCAAGTCGATGGGCCTCTCGCTCGACTGGAGCCGCGAGATCGCGACCAGCGATCCGAGCTACTACAAGCACCAACAGCGCATGTTCCTCGACTTCCTCGCGGCGGGGCTGGTCGAACGCAAGCAGTCGCGGGTCAACTGGGACCCGGTCGACCAGACCGTGCTCGCCAACGAACAGGTGATCGACGGCCGCGGCTGGCGCTCCGGCGCGCCGGTCGAACAGCGCGAGCTCACCCAGTGGTTCTTCAGGATCACCGCCTTCTCGGACGAGCTGCTCGGCGCGCTCGACACGCTCGACCGCTGGCCGGAAAAAGTGCGCGTCATGCAGAAGAACTGGATCGGCCGCTCGGAGGGCCTGCTGGTCCGCTTCGCGCTCGATCCGAAGACGACGCCGGGCGGCGAGGCCGAGCTCGAAATCTACACCACGCGGCCGGACACGCTGTTCGGCGCAAAATTCATGGCGCTGGCGCCCGATCATCCGCTCGCGACTGCCGCCGCGAAGAAGAATCCCGCGCTCGCCGCCTTCATCGCCGAGTGCAGGCGCACCGGCACCGCGCAGGAGCTGATCGACAAGGCGGAAAAGCTCGGCTTCGACACCGGGATGAAGGCGATCCATCCGTTCGACCCGAACTGGAAGCTGCCGGTCTACGTGGCGAACTTCATCCTGATGGACTACGGAACCGGCGCGATCTTCGGCTGCCCGGCGCACGACCAGCGCGATCTCGACTTCGTCAACAAATACGGGCTCGGCAACACGCCGGTGGTGTGCCCGCCCGACGTCGATCCCAAGACCTTCATCATCACCGACACCGCCTATGATGGCGACGGGCGGATGATCAATTCGCGCTTCCTCGACGGCATGACGATCGAGCAGGCCAAGGAGGAGGTGGCGCGCCGGCTCGAGAGCGAGACGCGCCGCAACCGGCCGGTCGGCCAACGCCAGGTGAATTTTCGCCTGCGCGACTGGGGCATCTCGCGCCAGCGCTATTGGGGATGCCCGATCCCGATCATCCACTGCAAGGAATGCGGCGTCGTGCCGGTGCCGGTGGAGGACCTGCCGGTGGAGCTGCCCGCGGTCGTCGACTTCGACAAGCCGGGCAATCCGCTCGACCGCCATCCGACCTGGAAGCACGTCGCGTGCCCAAGCTGCGACGGGCCGGCCACGCGCGAGACCGACACGATGGACACCTTCGTCGATTCGTCGTGGTACTTCGCGCGCTTCACTGATCCGTGGATCGAGGACGCGCCGACCGACCGCAAGGTGGTCGATCGCTGGCTGCCGGTCGACCAGTACATCGGCGGCATCGAGCACGCGATCCTGCACCTGCTCTACAGCCGCTTCTTCACCCGCGCCATGAAGGCGACCGGCCATGTCGGCGTCGACGAGCCGTTCGCCGGCCTGTTCACACAAGGCATGGTGGTGCACGAGACCTATCGCAAACAGGACGGCAGTTGGGCCGCGCCCGCCGAGGTGAAGATCGACGGCGCCGAGGGCGCGCGACGCGCCACGCTCGCCGCGACCGGCGAGCCGATCGAGATCGGCCCGATCGAGAAGATGTCGAAGTCGAAGCACAACACCGTCGACCCCGACGACATCATCTCGACCTACGGGGCCGATACGGCGCGCTGGTTCATGCTGTCCGACTCGCCGCCCGAGCGCGACGTCAACTG
>WNFJ01685906.1_pt1 | contig 16352 bp, 18 predicted proteins | sample 5400461 | NCBI WGS metagenome assembly WNFJ01 (sample SAMN13153349, study PRJNA577476) | soil metagenome | isolation source: 115 cm saprolite on Douglas fir-dominated hillslope | place: USA:California | collected 2013-09-17 | reverse complement strand
GGTCGGAGGCGACGAGCACGCGCAGCCGGTCCGCCTGGCGCGGGTTGAGCCGGTCCACCAGGTGGTGCAGGTCGTCATAGTCGCGAGCCGCCGTCACGGGGAACAGTCTACGGCTCCTGGTATCCGGCCGCTGGGAGCAGTCCGGGCGTGCCGCACGCTCGCCGCGTGGATCAGGCAGGCGAACACGTCGTCTGGCCCGGTCGGTGCCCAGCCTGTCCGGGTCACCGCTGCCAACCAGGCATCCTGAACCGGCCGACGGCATGAACTGCGGTGTCGATCGCACGGCACCGGCACGACCCTCAGATGAGAGCGGTCCTGGCGGTCCGGGGCCCAGCAGTTGGAGATCGAGCTCCTGGTAAATCCCGTGCGCCGGGGGAACCGCCCAAGAACGGCGGTCGCCCGGCTCAGGCTCATCGAACCAACAGTCTCTCCACTCCTCCGCGTACCCGGGGGTCACCTCAGACGCCGGCACCGCAAACAGGTGCGGTCGGCTCCGGCGGGCCCCGGCCCGCCCGGCCTGCTGCCGGCGGCGACGGTCGGGCGGGCGGCCACGGCTTCGCGGACTCATCCAATAATTGTCCCAGCGCCGGCCGGGCACATCACGCTATAGCCCACAGCCTCAACGTCACTCCGCACTGCTCGGGCAGTCACCTACCGTGAGCGCACGCTGGTCCGTTAACCGCCGATCTGCACGGCCAGGCCGCGGGCCGCCGGCTGCGGCTCAGCTGGTCAGCCCGCTGCGGGGGTCGTCGGCCAGGATGCGCTCGTTGGCGAACCAGTCATCGCGGATCTCGGCCCAGAACTGCTTGATCTGGTGGTTGTACATCATGATTGTGCCGATGCCGGAGAGCACCCATGCGATTCCCGCCCGGATCGCCCACTCAGGGAGCGGCAGCTTCGCGCGCGAGCGGCCCGCGAGCCAGAAGAGGAACACGGCAGCTCCGATGGCCCGCACACCGAAGAACCTCCTGACCTGGTAGCTCTCGGTCCAGGCGCCGCTGACGCACATGTTGGCGATGATCTCGCAGTTGTGGCCGATCAGGTTGTATCTCAGCTTCGGCTGCAGCTTCAGCAGGAATTCGGCGCGTTCGACGGTCTTCCATGGCTCCGGTGAACCAGCTGCTGTATCCGTGGCGGACGGCCTCGGCTGTCCCGCCGTTCTCGAAGTCCGCGAGCGAGACCGCATTAATGGCCGTGCCGCGCTTGTTCCGGAGTGTGACGCCGCTGCCGAACTGGATGACCCGGTCGTCGCTGACGTAGATGCCGTGATGGTAGTAGTCGGGCGGGCGCCATACGTGCAGATGGTTGCCGGGCTGAAATCTGCCGTTCATGCCGAGACGCTACCCGAGGGCGTCGGCCCGGGCCTGAGTAGAAATGCCTAACTCCAGCGGGCCGGGCGCGCTGCCGCATGTCCAGGAGTCGCGCGGCGACGGCTTTCGGCTCGCCGGTGACCATCTGGCCGCCGTCATGCCGGCGGGAGCAGAACTCTTCCGAGCGGGCGAAGTCGCTGACCTCCTCGGGGGGCAGCGGCTCACGCTTCCGCGGCGGAAGTTCTGGATGGTCAGCGCCCAGGCCGCCTCGAACCCAGCGATCGCCCCGTCGTCACCGGCAACCCAGCACCGACATCGCCGAGTACGGTGACCCACCCGGAGCGCGCGGCGTGAACTCCCGGCGGCAGCCGATCGACGGCATCACGCTGCGTGACGGGAGGGTCAGGAAGAACGCTCGCCGAGATGACCCGTACCCGTGATCCCGTGCCCGGATCTCCTGGGGCGGGTCAATCACCTGGTTAGCGGGTCAGGGCTCACGCGGCGGCTGTAGGCGCTGGCCGCGGCCCGGTCGTTGCACTGGTCGCAGCAGTAGCGGCGGGTGCGGGCGCGGCTGCGGTCCACGTAGACACAGGTGCACGGGTCGGCCTGGCACACGCCGGTCCGCACGGTGCCGTGCCGGATCAGCTGCGCCGACAAGACGGTGAGCAGCCGGGCGCGCAGTGCGTGCATGCCCCGCTGTCCGGCGCCCCAGTCCCAGCGGACGGCGCCGTCCTCGGCGGTGAGCCGGGCGGGGATGGCGGCGTCGCGCAGGAGCGGGTCCAGGACGGCCACCGCCGCTGCGGCGGACTCGGCCGCGAAGACCGGCTTGATCCCGTCGCGGAGCGCGCGTAGCTCGGCCAGGTCGCCCGGACCCAGCTGCCCGGCCAGCGCGTCCTCGTCGGCGTCGCGCAGGATCTGCTGGTAGGCGCCCACGTCGGTCAGCCGGTCGGGCGGGCTGGCCAGCACCCAGTAGGTGTTGACCAGCTTGACCGCGAGGTCGAGGTCACGGTCGGCGCGATCCATGCCTGCCTCCACGTCAGTTCCTTTCCCGCGAATACTACTTGCCGCCTCCAGTCTTCAGTAACTATTATAGAAACACTACTGACGAGACTGGAGGGTGAGACGATGGCCAGCCAACTCCGGTTCCCCGCGCCGCCCCGTGAGCGCCCGCCGGCCGTGCAGCGCCGTCGCGCGCTCGCCCCCTGGGCGCTGGCCACGGCGGTGCTCACCGGCCAGGGCATGGCCTCTCTCGACGCGGCGATCGTCAACGTGGCGGGCCCGGCGATCCAGCGCGACCTGCACCTGTCGGGCGCCGCGCTCCAGCTCGCGATCTACTCCTACCTGCTGGTGTACGCGGTCGCCGTGGTCACCGGCGCGCGGCTGGGCGGGCGGTACGGGTTCGGGCGCCTGTTCGGCTACGGCATCGCGATCTTCACGGTGAGCTCGCTGGCCTGCGGGCTGGCGGTGAGCCCGGTCATGCTGGTGGCGGCCCGCGCCGCCCAGGGGCTGGGCGCCGCCCTCCTGGTCCCGCAGGTGCTGTCCCTGCTGCAGGTCACCTTCGACGGCGAGCGCCGGCGGCGCGCCCTGTCGCTGTACGGGATGGTCCTCGCCGTCGGCGTCGCCGCCGGGCAGGTGCTCGGCGGCGTCCTGGTCAGCGCAAACCTGCTGGGCACGGGATGGCGGCCGGTCTTCCTGGTGAACGTGCCGGCCGGCCTCGCGGTCCTCGCCTTCGCCGGGCGGCTGCCGGTCGGCGGCAAAGGCGAGGCCGGCCGCGAGCGGCTCGACCTGGCCGGCGCGGGGTGGCTCGGCGCCGCGATCCTGGCGCTGGTCGTCCCGCTGACGTTCGGCGCGAGCGCGGGCTGGCCGGCCTGGTCCTGGCCGGTGGCGGCGGCGGGAGTCGCGGCCCTGGCGGTGTTCGCCCGGCACGAGCGCGCCCTCGCGACGGCCGGCCGCGAGCCGCTGATCGACCCGGCGCTGCTGGCCCTGCCGGGTATCCGCCGCGGCCTGGCCGGCATCTTCACCCTGCATGCCAGCTACGGCGGACTGCTGTTCACGACCGCGGTGTACCTGCAAGACGCCCTGCACGACAGCCCGCTCGGCTCCGGGCTCACCTTCGCCGGCTACGCGGCCGGGTTCGCCACCGCGTCGGTCACCTGGACCAGGGTTCCGTCCCGATGGCAGCCGCGGCTCCCGCAGGCCGCGTTCGCCGTGTTCGCCGCGGTGACCGGCCTGCTCGCATGGCTGACCCGCGGCGGCGGGTGGCCCTGGCAGGCGACCGTGCTGCTCGTCATCGCGGGCGCCGCGCACGGCACCGGCTTCGACACGATCGTCCACCGCACCGCCTCAGGCGTCCCGGCCGCGCTGACCGACGCGTTCAGCGGCGTGCTCGCCACGATCAACCAGCTCCCGATCATCGCCGGCACCGCGATCGCGGGCACCATCTACCTGTCCGCTGCGAGCAGCGGCGCGCTGGCGCCGATGACCGCGGTCCTGATCGCCCTCACCGCCGCCCTGGCACTCACCGGCGCCGGCCCGCTCATTTCAGCCCGGCACGGTCGGCAGCCAGCCGGCCAACCTGAGCCCGCCGAGCCGGGCCTCCATGGCCGATGATCCCAGAGCCCACGCCGATGACCAGGCCTTCACGAGACTTCCACTGAGCTGGCCAGGGCGGCACGCGACCAGGTGACCGCCACGTGCAGCGCCAGGGCAGCCCGTAACGTCGCCGGTCAGCGGCGCCGAGCAGGACCCGGAGAAGGTCCGGGAATGGAAGAAGACCTTCCCGCCGATCCAGGCCACTGCCAGAGCCGCGGGCGGCGTGATCTTCTCCTCCGATGAGGCTTCGGTCCGCACCGACTATCACGCCGGCGCCGCCTGGGCGCCCGTCGGCCAGGCGCCCTTGGTCACCGGCAGCGGCGCCCGACGCTCAGTCACGATGATCTCCGCGGTGAGCGCGGGGGCAGCTGCACATCGAGGTCCTGGAGGACGGCGGCGCGGACACCGGGGACTTCGCCGCCTTCTGCCGCAAGCTCATGTCCGGCGCCGCCCGGCCGGTGTTCCTTGTCCCGGGCAACAGCCGCGTGCACCGCGCCAGGATCGTCCGCCAGTTCGCCGACGACAGCAACGGCAAGCTCCGGCTGTTCTTCCTGCCGCCCTGCTCGCCCGAGCTCAACCCGGTCTAGATGACGTTTCCTCAGTACGAGCTTCGTAGGGCTTCGGCATGAGTCGCGGCCTCCTTTTTCATCGTTTCCTTACGGGCTTTGGTCTGGTGGTGTCTCATCCAGCCAGCGGCGCCGGTTGTGGTAGCCGGCCGGGAGCTGGTGAAGGGCCCGGAGGCGTGCGACCTCGGCCTGGTTCGCGGTGATGATCCAGCGGTAGGGCGGGCGGGTGTCCTGTTGTCCGGTGATCCAGCCGCGTCGCAGCCAGGTGAACAGTGTCGGCACCGGCATCGCGATCTCACGGGCGAGGGTCGCCAGCCACCATTCGTCCGGTCTCAGACATCACCGGCCCGGTGACCCCGCGGCCGCAGCAGACCTGCTCCTGCAAGGACTGGGGACGGCGATGCTCGCCGGCGGCGCGTCCATGCAAGCGCGGGTCCTGGCCAGCCTGGCCACGACGGCCGCCGCAGCCGGCGACCTGCCGCTCGTCGCCGGGCCCTCGGCGCGCTGGATGCCCTCGGCCAGGCCCCGGCCGGCACCGGGGAAACACGACCCGCCGTGCCCGCAAGCCTGGCCGACGCCCTGCAAACCCACGCCTACGCCACCTACGCGGAAGAAGGCCGGGCCGGCGGGATCAACCTGATCGCCACCCTCTACCCACGCTGACCCCCACCGGAAGCACGGCCAACGCGAGCAGGAGCAGCCACCGCGGCGCAGATCTCTCCCGGCAGCTGGGCCAGGCCCAGGGTGGGACCATAACTGGATCATCTGGACGACCTGCGCCCACGGCCAGGCAGCCATCGAACGCGCCCCGAGTCGGCGATCGGCGCGGATTCACGAGGCAGCAACGCTCGCTGTGCCGCTCATCCACCGTGACAGCTGAAACCAACCGGGCATGATCACCACACGGTCCGGGCGACGATTGCAAATAGCCGCCGAGCATGGCCTGCATTTCCTCGAGGCCCTGCGCATGCTCACCGAGGGCCAGCCCCGGATGCCCGCCGTAACCTGATCACGCCGACCGGGTATCCGGCACGTGACCAGTTACAGGCCAACGAACTCATCGGCCGCCTTGGAGTAAGCGGCTGCCTGGTCAAGACAGGTCCCGTTCCCTGGCCTAGCCCTGCTAGCGGAGCGCACACGCGGTCGAACCGACAACAGAGCCGGGCGCTTGCGTCGATCACTAGGCGCCACCCAACGCCGTAGACGATTCGGCGCCGATGTTCGTGAGCCTGTGCACTGCCAGTGGTCACGCGCGGTGGCCGGACCTTGACCGCAAGCCACACACCTAGCCGCCGATCGGCACGTCTCGATGTATCCGCCGGCGACGTCCTCGCGCCGCGCCGAACGGGACGGTCTGCGCGCTGGTGATGACACTGGCCTGGGCGACACGCACGTTGGATACGCGCATGGCCGCCCGGTCCACGGTATGGTTTTCATGTGTCCGAGCGGGAGCGCGGCGCTGGGATACCGCAGGCGCCACTGACAAGCCTGCCGCCGCCGTTCGACCGCCTTACGACCGATGACGCGGCAGTTCTCACCCAGCGCGCCGTCGCGGTCGAATTCTCTGCGGGGAGCTGCATCTTCGAGGCCGGCACGATCGGCGACTGCTGCTTCGTGATCGACTCAGGCGTAGTTCGCATCGATGTCGACCGCAGCGAACTCCCTAGTGACTCCGGGATCGACGATGAGACCGCGCTCGCGTACGTCGAGGCAGGTGAGCTGCTGGGCGAGCTCGCGCTCCTCGATGGACTACCGCGCTCGGCGAGCGCATACGCATACACCGATGTGCGTGCACGCCGGATCGATGCGACTGTCCTCGACGAGTTCACGCGGACACATCCGGTGCTCGCCATCGCCCTCTATTCAGCGATGGGTAGAGCGGCGGCGCTCAGGCTACGGCGGCTGACGAATCGGCTGGCCGTCCCCACTCTGGTGCAGGAGTCCTACGCGGAACGCGACTCGGATGTCGACGGCACCGTCGCCCGCGCGGCTGCTGCGCAGGGCTCGTTTCTGGGTTGGGGCGAGGACATGATCGACGAGCTGCTGCGGTCGATGGCGACCGCGGTCGCGGATCAGGCCGAGGAACTCGCCCGGGCCAACGTTGAGGAGGCAGGTTTCGGCAGCGTCGAGAGCAAGATCGCAAAGATTCGCATGTTCAGCCTCGGCACCTACTCGTTTCTCGCGGGCCGCCGCGCTGCAGGGGCCGTTGCAACCGATCCAGGTCTTGGGCTGACAGAGCTCGCTGCCCCGGTCGGGGTCGTCTTTGGACTGGTACCGGTGACCAATCCGGTTTCGACCTTCGTCTTCAAGGCGCTGATCTGCGTAAAGAGCCGGAATGCGCTCGTGCTGAGCCCGCACCATAGGGCACGGAACGTCTCGCTGTGTGTAGAGGAACTCCTCCGCGGCGCGCTCGAGGCTCATGGTGCACCAGCGGACCTCATCCAGTGTGTCCGCTCGCGCGCGAGCCGAACGAAGACGGTTCAGTTCATGGAGCACCCAAACGTCGCGCTGGTGCTCGCGACCGGCGGCCAAAAAATGGTCAAAGTGGCCTACAGCTCCGGCACGCCAGCGATCGGGGTCGGTCCTGGCAACGCCCCCACGCTCGTCTGCGCCGATGCCGACCTTCCCTCCACCCTGGGGAAGATCCTTCCCAGCAAGACCTTCGACAATGGCGTGATCTGCGGCTCTGAAAACAACCTAGTCGTCGTCGACGCGATCTACGACGCGTTCGTCGCCGAGGCAGAGCGTCAAGGCGCCGCCGTCCTCTCACTGGAAGAAGCCGCAGCCCTCAGCGCACACCTCATCAACCCCGCAACGAACCGGATCCGAGGGGACATTGTCGGCCAGCCCGCATCATTCGTCGCCCAGCTCGGAGGGATCAAGCGAACGTTCGCGATCGAGCTCGTGATCGTCCCTTCGAGTGATATCGGCCCGGATAATCCCTACGCCCACGAAAAGCTCGCGCCCCTGCTGAGCCTCTTCCGAGTCGCCGACGAAGAGGCCGGCATTATCGCTTGCAAGAGGCTGCTTGCGATCGCAGGCGCCGGCCACACCGCCTCGATCCACACCAGCGACGAGCCCACCATCAGCCGCTTCGCCGAGCAGATCCCCGCGAGCCGAATCCTGGTCAACTCGCCATGCACACAGGGGATCATGGGCATGACCACGGGCCTGATACCCTCCACCACACTTGGCTGCGGCACCTACGGCGGCACCTCCACCACTGACAACGTCACCTACACGCACCTGCTCAACATAAAGCGCCTCGCCCGCTACCTCCCCGAGAAAGCGGCAGCGTCGGCCCACACCGCCGCCGGACCAGCCACTACCATCACCGCACCCACGCAAGCCCACGACGCCACCAGCGCACCACACGCAACCTGAAGACGCGTCCCTTATAAGGCTCTTGGCACCAGCCCGGGGAACTCCAGCGCAACGGTGTCCAGATAGGGGATCGGCCGGCCGGGCTCGGACGGGCACAGCGGCCCGGTGTGGCCAACCTGCAGGCAGAACGGGATACCCAGCTCGAGGAACTCGGCGTACTGAACTGCCTGGTTTCGATCACCTCGATGGAGGAACCCTCAAGGCCGACAGCGTCTGCCACGGCCCTTCGGTCCGGCGTTCGGCGTAATCCGGGTGCAGGCCCTGCTCGCCCGCCCCGGGGATAGGCGCCCGCAGGTCGAGACTCCGCACATGCCAGGGATCTCCCAGCACGAGACTCGCCGCGTCGGCGAGCAGGGGATGCTGATGACAGGGGGGAAAGCCAGGGTCGGCCGGATCGAACTCGGCGACCACGCATGCTTCGGTGGTGTCCAGGCTCGGATCATTCGCCCACGCCGCCACCGTGACCCGCACCAGGCCATCCAGCCGGTCCCTGATCCGCGCGAGAACGGCCTGGTCCAGCAGGGACCGCACCACCAGGTAACCCCGGCCGAGAAGGAACTCCCGCTGCCGCGAGCTGAGCTTCGCCTGGGCGGCCACGGACACGACACTCGCTCAGCATTCGCGGCGTTGCAACGCATTTTCGAGAGGCCGCGTCCGCGGCGGCGGTGGTACCTGGTGGCCTGGGATACCGGCAGCACCGCCTATGCGCGCCGGGCGCAGTCTGTTGGGGACTCGGCCAACCTCGCGCCGAACAGGGTGATCTGTGTGTGCAATCCGTGCGCCGAGATAGCTGACCGTTTCCGGCCATGTGAGCCCGAAGGGCACGGCTATCTTCGATCACCCACCCAGGAGCCGAGATGAGAACGTTTCGTGCGCCTGCCGGGCGGTATGCGCTTGCCTATTTCCGCGAACCAGCGAGCGCCGGTCGGCCCGGTGACCCGCCAATACTGCCCTGGCATCCCGGGAAGCGATGCCGACTGCGGGACCTGTTCACCTCTCGTGCGGGACGATCACGACTGGGCATGCCGAGTGCTGGACGACCTCGTGGCTCACCGAGCCCATCAGCAGCCGGGCAAAACCGCCGCCGCCGCGCGCGCCGACCACTACCAGGTCGGCATCTTGCGAAGCATCGACCAGTTCCTTGACCACAAAGCCGTTCACGGCGTGGACATTCACCGAGGCTGGCCTGGCATCGCCCAGCCGGCCGACTGCCTTTTGCGTCATCTCCTCAGCGGCCTGGCGCAGTTTTTCTAGCAGGGGCCTGTCCGCCGGACCGATCACTGGGATGCCGCCCCAGTAGCTCTTCGGCACCTCGTGCACTGCTACGACGGTGAGCGGGGCATGCAGAGCCGCTGCCTGTCTCACCGCCCAGTCAAGTGCGCGCTCGGAGTTAGGTGAGCCATCTACGCCCACAACGATTCCAGGCATTTGCCTGCTCCTTCCCCTTGGGCCACCGCTCCGGCGGCGGCCATGAGTTCCCCGTATCCATGATCGGGCGGCAGGGCCGTCCGCGGTAGGTCGTCAGTTGCAGGGCCCATGGTCCCAGAGAGGGGAGCCAGCAGCCAGGAAGTGCCCCACAGACCCGCAACCGCAGGGCAGTTCCCTGTGAGGGTCGAAAGATGACGCACCGTCAGGGCTCAGAAACTGGTGCATCTGATCGCCGCGCCGCAACTAACCAGTCGGCTGCGCATCCGCTCGTAATCGGCAGCATCGATCTAATACATCGCGATCGCGTCAGAGGTGACTCGCAGCTGATTGTCGCTGACACTGATGACGTTCCGCCACGACATGGCCCCTCCCCCTACGCGCGCAGTCCCGCCGTTCTGGCGCCGTGCCAGGTCGACCGACGTTCACGCCCGTGGCGCGCCGAACAGATGATCTGCGTGCGAGACGCCCGTGGCCGGCAGAGCCCGTCGCCAGCGGGATCAGCTGGCCTGCCGGTAGGGATCGAGGATGGCGGCACGCAGGGTTGCCTACGACGTGCCGAGCGCCGACAGGATGGGCGGCACCATCCCATCGTTCATGGCGACGAGGGCGAGCGCGAGATGTTCCACGCCGATGTAGCTGTCGTGCCGCGCCTTCGCCTCGCGCAGGGACCGCGCCGGGCAGTGGCGTCCCGATTGCTGGTCCTGAGTGAATGCGACATATGACCGAGTGTGCCGGAACATCGTCGGGGGCCGGTTCGATCAGCGAAGCCCCTTGACGCGGTGTCGGCCTCCGCCGGATCTCCCCGCAAGGACGCCGGGAACGACCGCGCACGAGACAACCGCGACATGACGGAACGCAACCAGCGGTTGCCGACGCGAGCGCGCCGGATCCGCCGTTCTGTACGGACGTCGACTCACTGCCAGGCAATACTCGGGCGATCCAGATCTGGTCGTTATGGCGTGTGGCTCGCGGCGTTTGTGCTCGGCGCGCAGGGCCGCGTCAATGGCGTCTCGGTGCTGCTTGCTCATGTCTCATCCTCCTAGGGTTCAGGGGTCAGGATGGTCTTGCCGGGCAGCCGCCCGGCGACGGCCTGGTCGTGGACGGCGGCCAGGCCGGTCAGCGGCCGCCGCTGGGCGACGTCGATGTGCAGCTCTCCGGCGTCGACGCGGGCGACCAGTTCGGCGAGCTGGGCGGCGTCGCTGCGCGCGAAGACGGATACCACCCGGACCCCGCGCCCGGCGTCGTGGAGGTCGGGGAAGGTGGTGCTGACGAAGGCGCCGCCGTCGGCGGTCAGGCCCGCCAGCTGCGCGGTCTCTTCCGGGCTGGTACGCACCAGGTTCAGCACCACGTCGAACTGCTGCCCGGCCACCGCCTGCGGGAGCGGGGTGGCGGTGTGGTCGATGATCCGGTCCGCGCCGTAGGAGCGGATGCGGCCGGTGCTGCGCGCGCTGGCGGTCGCGGTCACGGTGGCGCCGGCCTGCCTGGCGAGCTGGACGGCGTACCCGCCGACTGCGCCGCCCGCTCCGTTGACCAGGATGCTCTGCCCCGCCTTCAGGCCGGCGTGCTCGAACAGCGACTGCCAGGCCGTCAGGCCCACCGAGGGCAGCAACCGCGGCGTCGGCCAGGTCGACTGACCGAGGAGCCGCGGCCAGCGCCCCGGCGGCCGCGGCGACATACTCGGCGGCCGCGCCGGGGGCGGTCATCGGCAAGAACGCCACCACCGCGTCCCCGGCGCTCCAGTCGTTCACGCCCTCGCCGGCCTCGGTGATGACACCGGCCACGTCGTAGTTCGGGATATGCGGGAGGGCCACCGGGAACACCTGCTGCACGAAGCCGGCGCGGATCGCGACGTCCAGCGGGTTGAACGCGGCGCTGGCTACCTTCACCACCACCTGCCCCGTACCCGCCGCCGGGCGGTCGGCGTCCTCGTAGACCAGGACACCGCTGTCGCCGTAGGAGTGGTAACGCACTGCCTTCATGATCTCTCCTCAGGTCCGATGCTTCGAAGTTGAAGCACATGACGACTGTAACCTGCTTCGACTTCGAAGCAATACCCCTTAGCAGGTGATGCTCGTCACAATGCTTGGAATTCGAAACAGGTACGGTGGTGGGATGATCGACCCCGACCCGGACCCCGGCACCGGCGGCGGCGCTGGCATTGCTGGCATCCAGGCGCTCGATCCCCAGCAGCTGGGCGCCTACTTCGTGCTCACCGAAGCCGTCAGCCTGCTCCAGTACCAAGTCGAACAGCAGCTACGTGCCGAAGGCGACCTCAGCTACGTGCAGTTCCAGCTCCTGGCCCGCCTCGCCGACGCGCACGGCTCACTGACCATGACGCAGCTGGCCGACGGCGTCGTCTACAGCCGAAGCGGCCTAACCTACCAGGCCGGCCTGCTGGAAAAGGCCGGCCTCATCACCCGCGGCCCCAGCCCCGACGACGAACGCGCCACCCTGGTCACCATCACCGGCAACGGCCGCGCCCTCGTCAACCGCGTCCTGCCCGGTCACGTCCAGGTCATCCGCCGCCTGCTGTTCGACCCCCTGACCCACGACGACCTGCACCACCTCGGCGACATCATGACCCGCGTCCGCGACCACATGCGCGCCCGGCCACCCCGCTCCGCCAGGCTCAGGGTGAGGACACGCAACCGTGCCTCACCCTGACAGCGCCGGGCAACCGGCACACGCAAAGAACAAGCACCTCTCTACACTTGAAACCGCGCATGGGGGCTTGCTTGAGCCGTGTGCGCCGATGAGGCGCACACACGGTTTAGGTGACACTTTGTAACTAGCGCCGGTCGGCGCCAGCGCGCAAGTATCCGCCGATAGGCGCGGCTTTCCGGATTCTGTCTTCCGCCGCCCAAGCGCGCCAGAATGGGTGCTCTGCGCCGCGTGCTAGGCAACGAATCCAGGATCGCGGAACGGGCTGTGGCTGGCTAGGGTCCGTCAGGCAGGCAATGTCGGCGGGAGGAAGGCGAACATGACACAGCCAGCAGTTCCAGACTCCGCTGACTGGCAGCGCCGCTGGTCCATCGATGCCGGAAGTGTGACGCTCCAGCCGGTCACTCGCCGCATCGCTCAAGACGTGCTCGACGGCGGGCCGATCACGCGCACGTTTGAGGAAGGCTCCCTGCACGACCGGATCCCCCAGGCCATGGGCATTGCCATCCGCGACATCGACTCTGGCGCGGCCGCCGTCCTGCCGACCGTCTGGCTCATCGTCCGCTGTGCTGATAAACGGATCCTCGGCGATCTGGGGACCCACGGCCCGCCCGACAGCGAGGGCTGCGTCGAGATCGGCTACAGCCTCGCCCCGTCCGCGCGAGGCAAGGGCATCGGCACCGCCGCCGTGGCCGCCTTCGTCGGGCGCCCGGCGACAGTGCCGGGAATCCGCCGGCTTACCGCGGTCACCGGTGTCCAGAACATCGCTTCCCGGCGCCTGCTCGAACGCCAGGGGTTCTACATCACGGGTCCGATTCCGGGCACGGACGAGGTGCACTACACACTGGGCCTCAGCTAAATTAGCTGCTCAGGCGATAGGCAGAACCGGTAGCTCTGCGCCCTTTGGCCACAGCTGGTCCGACCTCGGCGGGCAGCGCGTATTCGGCGATCCGGCGCCTTCGTCTCCCTAACAGTCCATTACGCTCAGTGATCCTGCTTCGACACCCACGAGGCGCACACTCCCGCCGTTCTGCGTGGCATTCGGATTGTTTTCGCCGACCCCGTCTTTGGTACCGAACTGGACGTTCGGCGCGCCGTCAAGACAGCCCGGCCTGTTTGCCCGCAGTGGCTGCCTGGGCTGAGCTGGCGGATCGCCGCCTTCGCGCGGGTTACATGGCCCGGAGGGCCTCGGTGGGTGACATGCGGGCGGCACTCAGCGCAGGGAGGAGCCTGGCGGCGGCACGGATGCCGCCTCCCAGGCGAGAGCGGCGCGGCGATGGCCCAGCCTTTGCGGCCCGCCGAGGAGGGCGAGCCAGGATGGCCTCGGCCAGGAACTGGACGCGGATGTGGCTGTTGGTGGCGCCCTTGCAGGGAGGTGCGGCTGGCTAGAAGTCCATGTCACCGCCACCGGGGGCGGCGGGTGCCTTTTCCTTCTCCGGCTGGCCGGCGATCGCTACCTCGGTGGTGAGGAACAGGCCGGCGAAGCACCGACGCGCTGTATGGCAATCTGCGGGCCTGAGTCGTCTGGACGTCCCAACACCTGCAAGGCGGACGAGATCGGCTCCCGAGAGCCAGTGTTTATTTCGGCGGGCGCCGGGGATTGTTGGTGGTCATGGTTGTCGCTGCGTTAGTGGTGGCGATCGTCTCGGCCGCGATCTGCGCCGCGTCCGTGCTGTACGCCCGCCGGTCAGCGGTCGCCGCCAATACGTCCGCGGGCTCGGCCGCGATCACGGCGCGCCTTGACACGGACCGTCGGCATGCTGAGCTGACGCCGCGCTTCCGCATCACGTGCGGTCCCGAGAACCCCGGAGTCGATACAACGTTCATGTCGATCTACCTGGCCGGCCCGCCGGAACTCGAGCGGCTCGACAAGCTTACCGTCGTGATCCGGGACGACCCGCCGTGGCGGAGTCAGGGCACGCCGCTCGCGGCCGGTCCGACGCGCGAGCAGGTCGCCGAACAGATCTGGGGACGGTACAAGTTCACTCGTGGCGTCGGGCCAGGCGCAGATCCGGCTACCGGCCTTTTCGGCGCTGATAGAACGGGCCGGACATGCCCGGCGGGCGAGATGTTTGTGGGTGAGCGACTTCTGTTCCAGCTCGATCCGACCTGGCCACCGTCGTGGTCTCAGTGGTCGTTGGAGTCGTGGCAAGAGAAGGTTGGGCCGCTGTTACGACTGCGCCTGGAGTGCCACCGGGAAGGGCAAGCTCCGTGGATCCTCCCGTGCGAGGTACTCGTGCAGGACGGCGTCGGCTCAACGGAGGTTCCTGAGCAGTCCAGTCCGTAGGTGGGTCGGTGCCGTGTCGTGCTTGCGGCCGATAGGCGGTCACTGGCTGTGCGGGCGCGACGAGAGGCCCAAAAGAAAGGCGACCACGCTGAGGAGCAGGAAAGCCTGCAGCATCTCCTTGGCGCCAGGCTGCACCAGCTGCGCGGCGACGCCCAGTGATCGCCGACGAACCGGCCATTGCGGAAATAGGCACCGCTGCCCGCATCGTCCCGACGGACGCACCGGAAGCGGACGGCACGCTCGCCTGGAACGAGACGACGTTGGTGCCGGTGACCGTCCCGGGCCGGAAGCGAGCCGGGGATCGGCTGGCCTATGCCGCGGTCGCGGTCGGCGCGGCTGACCTGCTGAGCCGCGCTGTCGTCGGCCGCAGCGCAGTCGACGTGCCCGACAGAGCGCTCGATCCCGAGGGCGGTGATGCACAATGACCGCCGCCGATCCGGGCGGGAACCCTGACCCCGCCGTCCGGAATCCCCTATGGGAGGAATGACAGATGAGAACCGCCAGCTGCCTCGCCTTGATTGCCATTTGGCGCAATTTTCACTTTCGCCGTCACGGCGCACCCCAGCTTCCTGAACCTTCCTTCCCCGGCGCCATCAGCAAGGCTGGCTGCGCCGCCGGACGATCCTGCGGAGGGGCCCGCGCGGCCCCGTCGTGGGCCAGGTCGACGAAACCCGCCTCCCCCCGTGCGTCATGCTTAACCCGGGTGCCTCCGCCCACGAAAGCAACGGCGACCAGCCGGGGGATCTGACGATGCGCGCGGCGGCCGGTGAGACGATTCCGGACCTGCCCGCGGACGACCGGACGACCCGGCAGGACAGCGCGGTAGTCGATGATTCGCCGGCCGCAGCCTCGGAGGTCGTGGAGGAATACGTCGAGGAGTGACCCCGCGTGAGCACCCCCGGCCACCCTGACCACTCCGAGGGCGCGGCCGCTGTGCGACGAGCGTGCCGAGGCGCGCTTCGCCGAGCACCCGTCCACCTCCGGTACCTTCTTCCCGATTAACTCAGGCGTCGGAGGGTAGCTGGCGACCATGGCTACTAGGCGCATAGCCGGGTACGCAATCCCGGGCTTCGTCGTGTTCTTTGCATGGCTTGTTCTGATCGTCCTTGCCCTCATCGGTTCCGCAAGCCAACTCGTGACCCGCAAATATTCGGCAGGGAGGATCCGGCGCGAGGAGTCATGGCCCTCCCGTCACGCCCTGTAGTTGGCGCTGCCCACTGCCCGGCACACGATATCCGCCCAAATGGACGCCCAGTTGGTGTGCGGCACTAGGCCGGGGGGCTGCCTCCGGCATCCGACCGGGTGGAAGCACACCGCGGGCACGTGTAACGCGCCAGGCGTGCCCGGCGTTTCTCCGTATAGGGCCACATAGTTGCAAGGCCTCTACCCCCGCCGGGTCCCGGCCTGACCCCCCGAAGGCCGGGACCCTTCTTACGCGCCGCGGTCGGCCGCCTAGGCTGCGCCGGGGAGGCTCGCTGTCGCCCACTCCATGGTGGATGTTTCCGGTCAGTGTCTTTCGCGATCTGCGCCCAGTCACGCTTTGAGGCGTACTTGAACGAATTCCGCAGGAGATGAACAATGCAGATCTGCACGATCGTCTTCTCCTACACAGCGCTGACCGCGTCGGGCAGGCCCTTGAGCCTGTCGTCATCAGCGCTGGTGGTAGTCCTCGCCGGTGACGTGCTCGCCCCAGCTGGCCTCGGGCCGTTCGTCGCCGGGGACGGCTTCGGTGGTGGACGGGCGGGTTATGAAGTGGTCGGGTGCGGCGCCGTGCCCGTGTCATTCGCCGGCCGGGGTACAGATGATGTCGCCGGCGCGGATTCCCGCGATCTGGCCGTCGCGTGGCTGGTGGAGGCCGTGGCCTTCGGTGAGGTAGAGGGCCTGGCCCACGGCGTGCCAGTGCCATGCGGTGCGGGCCGGCGGGGTGAACCGGGCGGCGCTGACACCGACGGGTGAGGGTTCCTGGCCGCGTGCGGTGGCCTGGCTTGCGGGCCCGTCCGGACTCGCCGCAGCAGGGAACGCAGCGTGGACGCATTGGCGTAGCCCACCTGCGGCGCGATCTGCTCGACGCTCTGCGCCGTGGTGCGCAGCAGATGGACGGCGCGCTCGGCCCGCAGACGCTGC
>WNFJ01591771.1_pt1 | contig 16352 bp, 10 predicted proteins | sample 5400461 | NCBI WGS metagenome assembly WNFJ01 (sample SAMN13153349, study PRJNA577476) | soil metagenome | isolation source: 115 cm saprolite on Douglas fir-dominated hillslope | place: USA:California | collected 2013-09-17 | reverse complement strand
CAGCGAGTCCGAGATGCGGACTTCTGAACCAAAGCCACACTAGATCAATAAGTTGCTAGTGTCCTTCGATTCCGAAGTTCGCAAACGAGGCTGCGGCACCATGATGCGAACTTCGGAATCGGGACACTAGCCGTCGCCGAGCAGGCGCCTGAGTTCGGCGCGCATTGCCGGCGCGATGTCGCTGCGCTCGAGCGCATAGGCGATGTTGGCCGTAAGAAAGCCCACCTTCGAGCCGCAATCGAAGCTCCTGCCGTCGAATTCGAGGCCATAGAAGGGTTGGGTCTTGGCGAGCTCGATCATCGCATCGGTGAGCTGGATCTCGCCGCCGGCACCGCGCCTCTCGGCGGCAAGAATGTCGAAGACCTCGGGCTGGAGGATATAGCGGCCGGTGATGATGAGGTTCGAGGGCGCGCGGTCCCGCGGAGGCTTCTCGACCATTTGGGTGACCGAGAACAAGTTGCCTGTGCGTTCACCGATGCCGACCACCCCATACATGTGGATGCGGTCGGCCGGCATCTTCTCGACCGCGATGATGTTCGCGCTCTCGCCGAGGTTGCGCGCGGCGTCGATCATCTGCGCCAGGCAGCCGCGGTTGTGTTGCACCAGCACGTCGGGGAGCAGCAGCGCGAACGGCTCGTGGCCCACGAGCTCGCGCGCGCACCACACCGCATGGCCCAGCCCCAAAGGCAATTGCTGCCGCGTGAAGCTCGCCGTTCCCGGCCCCGGCAGGTCGCGCGCGAGCGCCTCAAGGTCGGCGCGCCGCTGGCGCTCCGTGAGCGTGTGTTCGAGCTCGAATTGGCGGTCGAAATGGTCCTCGATGACGGCCTTGTTGCGGCCGGTGACGAAGATGAAATGTTCGATGCCGGCCTCGCGCGCTTCGTCGACCACATGCTGGATCAACGGCCGGTCGACCACCGGCAGCATCTCCTTCGGCATGGCCTTCGTGGCCGGCAAGAACCTGGTGCCCAGCCCGGCGACCGGAAAGACGGCTTTGCGGATGGGTTTCATGAGCTCGTTGGGATTGTAGTCGTAGTCGTGGCCGCGTCCATCTGTCTCGGTATTGCCGAAGTTTGGGCGTGCAATGACCGCTGGAACGCTGGCGGCAAGGCCATTAAGTCCTACCCGGTAGGGCGCCGGCAAGGGTCCGTTAAACGTCCCGCGACCATCCGAGTTCCCCAAAAACCTGACAGGCAACGACCGAGTCGAGACGAAACGCGATGCCACGATTTGCCTCACCGACGGGTTTCCTCAGCGCGGCAGCTCTGGCCGCCACCGCCTGGGCAGCCCCGGCGCCGGGCCAGGGGTTGGACATCCGCACGCTGTTCAGCGCGCCGAGTGCGAACACCGCTGGTGCTCCCGCCCCGGCGGCGGGGACCCCAGACTGGAGCGGCGAATCCGGCGCCTCTAATCACCCACTGATGACGGCGCAGGCGATCCGCGTCGCGGCTGCCAATTTCCGCAATTGCCTCGCCGGACTCTGGCCGCTGGCGGAGCGTCGCGGCGTTTCGCGCGCGCTGTTCGAGGCCAACGTTGCGGGCCTCACTCCCGATCTGCGGATCATGGATCTGCTCGATGCCCAGCCCGAATTCACCAAATCGTTCTGGGACTATCTCGACATCCTAGTGAACGAGGATCGCATCCAGAATGGGCGGGCGATTCTCGCCCAGCACCGCGCCACCTTCGCCGCGGTCGAGAAGGCGTATGGTGTCGATCGCCACTTCATCGCCGCGATCTGGGGCGTCGAATCCAATTACGGCACGCAGATCGGCGAGCGCTCGGTGATCCGTTCGACGGCGACGCTCGCCTGCATCGGCCGCCGCCAAGACTATTTCCGCGAGGAGTTTCTCTCGGCGCTGGAAATTCTCGCGCGCGGCGATGTGAAGGCGGATCATCTCAAGGGCTCGTGGGCCGGCGCTTTCGGCCCGACCCAGTTCATGCCGACCTCGTTCAAACGCTACGCCGTCGACTTCGACGGCGACGGCCGTCGCGACGTCGTCGACTCCGTGCCCGACGTGATCGCGTCCACCGCGAACAATCTCAAGAAGGACGGCTGGGTCACCGGCCAGACCTGGGGCTACGAGGTCGTGGTGCCGAAAGATTTCAATTATCTGCTCGCCGATCGTTCGCGCGTGATGTCGGTGCAGGAATGGGAACGAGCTGGCATCCGCCGCGCCGGCGGCAAGGCCTTCCTGCGTGTCGATGACCGCGCTTATCTGCTGGTGCCGGCGGGGGCGCAGGGGCCGGGCTTCCTGATGCTGCAGAACTTCCGCGTGATCATGAAATACAACCCGGCCGAAGCTTACGCGCTCGCCATCGGCCATCTCGCCGACCGGCTGCGCGGCGGGGAGCCCTTCGTGCAGGCCTGGCCGCGGCAGGAACGCGTGCTCACGCGGGCGGAACGCTACGAGTTGCAGCAGCATCTCGCCGCCCGCGGCTATGATGTGGGCGAGCCCGACGGCCGGCTCGGGGGCAAGACCCGCAACGCGTTGCGGCAGTTCCAGTCGTCGGCGGGTCACGTGCCCGACGGGTTTGCTTCGGCCGCGATCCTGGAGCGGCTGCGCAGCCGCTAAATGGGCGCCTGCAGGGGTCGCAGGGGGCCAAGTCGGGCTCAGGTCGGGCTATCGTCAAGTTGCCATTTTTGCCGTATTAATAGCCAGTTAAGGCTTGCTGCCCATCGCCCGGGTCGGCGTGGCAGCGGCGCAATGGCGGACGGTAGTTGATCATGAGCTCAACCGGCGTGTTTCGAGGGTGTATCGCGGTCGCAGGCGTGAGCCTCGCGCTGTTGCTGCCGGCGCAAGCGCAATTCTGGGGGGATTGGGGCAACCGTCCGCAGCGCCAGCAGCAATGGAACAACAACTGGTTCGGCGGCGGCGGCTGGAATGACCGGCGCTATTACGACCAGCGGCAGGAACGGGAGGCGCCGGTCGACTATTCGCGCGCCCCGGCACCGTCGCAGAAAAAGCCCGAAGCCACCACCCCGATCGTGGTGATGGGCGATGCCAACGCCGATTGGCTGGCCTACGGGCTCGAAGATGCCTTTTCCGAGAACCCAGACGTTGGCACCGTGCGCAAGCATCGCACCGATTCCGGCCTGATCCGCTACGATCAGCGCCGCGATCTCGAGTGGCCGCAGGTGGTGCGCGAAATCATTGCGGCCGAGAAGCCCAAATTCATCGTCATGATGATCGGAAACAACGACCGTCAGACGATCCGCGAAAAGGCCCCTCCTGCGGCGCCTCGGCCGGCCGCGCCCAAGCCGAATACGCAGGCGGCACAGCCGAGCCCGCCCGCAACTCCACCGATTCCGACGCCGCCGCCCGACGCGGAGCAACAGCCGCCCGCCCCCTCCGAGGCCGCCGAGCACGCCAACATGACGCCGGAGCAGGCGCGCCAGGCTTCCTATGGACCGTGGGAATTCCACACGGAGAAGTGGGAGCTCGCCTATATCAGGCGCATCGATGCGACCATCGCCGCCCTCAAGAGCGCAGGCGTTCCGGTGATGTGGGTCGGCCTGCCGTCGCAGCGCGGCACCAAGGCGAGTGCCGATTCGTCCTATCTCAACGAGCTCTATCGCAGCCGAGCGGAGAAGGCGGGAATCGTCTATGTCGACATCTGGGACGGCTTTGTCGACGAGGCGGGCCGCTACTCGGCGCAGGGGCCGGATTACGAAGGACAGATTCGCCGCCTGCGCAGCGGCGACGGCGTCTATTACACCAAGTTCGGCGCCCGCAAGCTTGCCCACTACGTCGAGCGCGAGATCCAGCGCAGCATCACGAACCGAGGCATGCCAGTCGCGCTGCCGGTGCCGGTCGATCCCGGCCCCCAGGCGCCGAATGCCAAGCCGGACGGTCCCGCGCAGCGGCCGTTGGCCGGACCAGTGGTGCCGCTGACCGCCATGCAGCCCGGGCCGGAAGAACTCATCGGCAGCGGCCGCGCTGCCCCCGCCGCCGACGCAACCGCCACGCGCGTGCTCACCAAGGGCGAGACGGTCGCGGCTCCGACCGGACGGGCCGATGATTTCAGCTGGCCGCGCGGCAGCGTGCTCAACGTCCAGCCGACGGCGGCTGATCTCGCGGCTGCGCCCGCGACCGCACCGAACGCTTCCGATGCGAAGCCAACGAAGCCCGACGCGGGACAACGAACTTCGGATTCCACTCAGGCCGATGCGTCGTCAGAGCAGAAGCCGGAGCAGCGCCGCCCGCGCCGGCCCAATCCCTCGAATCCGCAACGCTCCCCCTTCTTCTTCCAAAACTTCTTTCGATAGAACAGGTTCATGGTGACTGCGCCAACCCTCAGCGCGGTAAGGTTGTCGATCCCATCAAGAACTTGTCGACGGCATGCGCCGCTTGGCGGCCCTCGCGGATCGCCCACACCACCAGCGACTGACCCCGCCGCATGTCGCCGGCCGCGAACACTTTCGGATTGGAGCTCTGATAGGCCAGTGTATCGGCCTTCACGTTGCCGCGCTGATCGAGCGCGAGCCCGAGTTGTTCGAGCATGCCTGCGTGCACGGGATGCACGAAGCCCATGGCGAGCAGCACCAGATCGACGTCGATCTCGAACTCGGTGCCGGGAATGGGCTTGATCTTGTCATCCACGCGCGTGCAGTGAAGTTTTTTCACCTCGCCGTTCTTGCCCGAAAATTTGGTGGTCAGCACGGCAAAATCGCGTTTGACGCCTTCCTCATGGCTCGATGATGTCCGTAGCTTGAGCGGCCAGTCGGGCCACGTCAGCATCTTGTTCTCGTGCAGCGGCGGCTGCGGCATGATCTCGAAATTGGTGACCGACAACGCACCTTGGCGGAACGCCGTGCCAATGCAGTCGGAGCCGGTGTCGCCGCCGCCGATGACCACGACGTGCTTGCCGCCGGCCAGAATCGGCACGCTGCCGTCGTCCGCTTCGCCGCTGATGCGCCGGTTCTGTTGCGGCAAGTAGTCCATCGCAAAATGGATGCCTTTGAGCTCGCGTCCTGGAATCGGCAGATCGCGCGCCTTTTCGGCGCCGCCGGTGAGCACCAGCGCGTCATAGTCGGAGAGGAGCTCCTTGGCCGGCACGTTCACGCCCACGTGCGCGTTGTAATGGAAGGTCACGCCTTCCGCCTCCATCTGCGCGACCCGGCGCGCGACGATGTGCTTCTCCATCTTGAAATCGGGGATGCCGTAAGTCAGCAATCCGCCAGCCTTGGCGAACTTCTCGAACACATGCACGTCGTGGCCGGCGCGCGCCAACTGCTGCGCGCAGGCCAATCCGCCCGGACCCGAGCCGACGATGGCCACTTTCTTACCGCTCCTGTCGGCGGCCGGTTCCGGTTTTATCCAGCCTCGCTCGAAGGCGCGGTCGGCGATCGCGCATTCGATGGTCTTGATGGTGACGGGATTGTCCTCGATGTTGAGCGTGCAGGCGGCCTCGCACGGCGCCGGGCAGATGCGGCCGGTGATCTCGGGGAAATTGTTGGTGGAGTGGAGGTTGCGCGTAGCCTCCTCCCAGTTGCCGCGATAGACGAGGTCGTTCCAGTCCGGGATCTGATTGTTGACCGGACAGCCGGTGTGGCAGTAGGGAACGCCGCAATCCATGCAGCGTGCCGCTTGTTTCTTGTTCTCCTCCTCCGGCAGCGGGCGCACGAATTCGCGCCAATGCTTGATGCGCTCCTCGACCGGCTCGTAGTGACGGTCCTCGCGCTCGTATTCCAGGAAGCCGGTGATCTTGCCCATTCGCACTCAGCCGAGGGGAGCCCGCTACTCCGCCGCTTCCACGATCTGCGCACGCTGCAGCTCGGCGAGCGCGCGTCGGTACTCGACCGGCATCACCTTGCGGAACATCGGGCAATATTTCTTCCAGTCCGTAAGGATCCTGTCCGCGACCGTCGAGCCGGTAAAGCGGGCGTGCCGCGTGATCAGGAGGTTGAGGCGCTCCAGGTCATGCTGGGTCATGTCGCCCATGACGTCGACGCGGCCGTGCGAGCCGAGATCATGGGTCTGGTGATAGATGCTCGCGCTCGCTTCCTCTTCCTCGGGCAACGGCTCCAGCTCGACCATGGCGAGGTTGCAGCGCGAGGCGAAGGTGCCATCCTCGTCCAGGACATAGGCGATGCCGCCGGACATTCCGGCCGCGAAGTTGCGGCCGGTGCGGCCGAGCACGACCACGATGCCGCCGGTCATGTATTCGCAGCAATGGTCGCCGGCGCCCTCGATCACGGCGACGGCGCCGGAATTACGCACGGCGAAGCGCTCGCCGGCGACGCCGCGGAAGTAACACTCGCCTTCGATCGCGCCGTAGAGCACCGTGTTGCCGACGATGATCGATTCCTCCGGCACGATGCCCGCATCGGCGGCCGGACGGGCGATGATGCGGCCACCCGATAGCCCCTTGCCGACATAGTCGTTGGCGTCGCCTTCGAGCTCGAAGGTCACGCCGCGCGCGAGCCAGGCGCCGAAACTCTGGCCGGCGGTGCCCGTGAACTTCACATTGATGGTATCGTCGGGCAGCCCTTCGTGGCCATAACGCTTAGCGATTTCGCCCGAGAGCATGGCGCCTACGGCGCGGTCGGTGTTCTTGATGGGGGTCACGATCCGCAGCGGTGCGCCGCGATCGAGCGCGATCTGTGCCTGCGCGATCAGCTTGCGGTCGAGAATGGTGTGGATCTTGTGATCCTGCGCCTCGCAGTTGTAGATCGCCACTCCCGGCGGCGCGTCCGGCTTGAAGAACAGCCTGGAGAAGTCGAGCCCCTTGGCTTTCCAGTGTTCGACGACCTGACGCTTGTCGAGCATCTGCATCTGCCCGATCATTTCGTCGAACGTCCGATAGCCCAATTCGGCCATCAACTCGCGGACTTCGTCGGCGACGTAGAAGAAATAATTGATGACGTGCTCGGGCGTGCCCTTGAAGCGCTTGCGCAGCACCGGGTCCTGGGTCGCCACGCCCACGGGGCAGGTGTTGAGGTGGCATACCCGCATCATGATGCAGCCCGCCGCGATCAGCGGCGCGGTCGAGAAGCCGAACTCATCGGCGCCGAGCAGCGCGCCGACCACGACGTCGCGCCCGGTGCGCATGCCGCCGTCGACCTGCACCGAGATGCGTCCGCGCAGCCGGTTGGCGACCAGCGTCTGGTGGGTCTCGGCGAGCCCGATCTCCCACGGCGAACCGGCGTGCTTGATGGAGGTGAGGGGAGAAGCCCCGGTGCCGCCTTCGAACCCGGCGATGGTCACGTGATCGGCGCGCGCCTTGGAGACGCCGGCCGCGACCGTGCCGACGCCGACCTCGGAAACGAGCTTCACCGATACCAATCCATCGGGATTGACGTTCTTGAGGTCGAAGATCAGCTGCGCCAGGTCCTCGATGGAATAGATGTCGTGGTGCGGCGGCGGCGAGATCAGGCCGACTCCAGGGGTCGAGTGGCGCACCTTTGCGATGATCTTGTCGACCTTGTGCCCGGGGAGCTGGCCGCCTTCGCCGGGCTTGGCTCCCTGCGCCATCTTGATCTGCATCATGTCGGAGTTGATGAGATATTCCGTCGTCACGCCGAAGCGGCCGGAGGCGACCTGCTTGATCGCCGAGCGCATGGAATCGCCGTTCGGCAACGGCTTGAAGCGGTCGGCTTCCTCGCCCCCTTCACCGGTGTTGGATTTGCCGCCGATGCGGTTCATGGCGATGGCGAGCGTGGTATGCGCCTCGCGCGAAATCGAGCCGAACGACATGGCACCGGTGGAGAAGCGACGCACGATGCGCTCCGCTGGCTCGACCTCTTCGATCGGCAGCGGCTTGCGTCCGTCCTCGCGCGCCGACTTGAGCCGGAACAGGCCGCGGATGGTGAGCAGTTGCTCGGACTGCTCGTTGCTGACCCTGGCATAGGCCCGGTACTCGTCGGGGAGGTTGCCGCGCACCGCGTGCTGGAGCGCCGATACCGTAGCTGCGGTCCACGCATGGTCCTCGCCGCGCAGGCGAAACTGATACTCGCCGCCGACGTCGAGGGCATCGCGATAGATCGGCGCGTCGCCGAAGGCGCCGCGGTGCCGCCGCACCGTCTCCTCGGCGATCTGAGTCAACGCCACCCCTTCGATCCGGGTCGCGGTGCCGGTGAAATATTCGGCGACGAAATCGGACTTGAGACCGACGGCATCGAAAATCTGCGCGCCGCAATAGGACTGGTAAGTGGAGATGCCCATCTTGGACATCACCTTGAGAATGCCCTTGTCGATCGACTTGATGTAGCGCTTGACGATCTCCTTTTCGTCGAGCTTTTGCGGCAGATCATTTTTTATCGCCCGCAGCGTCTCGAAGGCGAGATAGGGATTGATCGCCTCCGCGCCATAGCCGGCCAGGCAGCAGAAGTGATGGACCTCGCGCGGCTCGGCCGACTCGACCACGAGCCCGACCGAGGTGCGCAGGCCCTGGCGGATGAGATGGTGATGCACCGCCGCGCAGGCGAGCAGCGACGGCATCGGAATATTCTCGGCCCCCGCGCGGCGATCGGACAGGATGATGATATTGATGCCTTCGCGCACGGCCGCCTCGGCGCGCACGCACAGCGTGTCGAGCGCGTCCTTCAAACCGGCGGCGCCGCATTCGGCCGGCCAAGTGGTGTCGAGGGTGCGCGATTTGAAATGGCCGTCGCCGACCTCGGAGATGGCGCGGATCTTTTCGAGGTCCGCGTCCGTGAGGATGGGCTGGCGCACTTCCAGGCGCTTGAGGTGCGAGGTGCCCTCGAGGTCGAACAGGTTCGGCCGCGGCCCGATGATCGACACCAGGCTCATGACCAGCTCCTCGCGGATCGGATCGATCGGCGGGTTGGTCACCTGCGCGAAGTTCTGCTTGAAATAGGTGAACAGTAGCTTGGGCTTGTCCGACAGCGCCGAGATCGGCGTGTCGTTACCCATGGAGCCGACCGCCTCTTCGCCTTGAATCGCCATCGGCGACATCAGGATGCGCAAGTCTTCCTGGGTGTAGCCGAAGGCCTGTTGGCGATCGAGCAGCGTGAGATTTGACAATGCCGCTTCGCTCGGCGCGGCGGGCAGATCCTCGAGCACGATCTGGGTGCGCTCGAGCCACTCCTTGTAGGGGTGGCTCTTGGCCAGCGTCGCCTTGAGCTCTTCATCGGGAATGAGGCGACCTTCGTCGAGATCGACCAGCAACATCTTGCCCGGCTGCAGCCGCCACTTCGTGACGATGTCCTTCTCGGGGATGGGCAGGACGCCCATCTCGGAGGCCATGATGATGCGCTCGTCGCGGGTGACGAAATAGCGCGCCGGCCGCAAGCCGTTGCGGTCGAGCGTGGCGCCGATCTGCCGTCCGTTGGTGAAGGCGATCGCCGCCGGGCCGTCCCACGGCTCCATCAGCGCGGCGTTGTACTCATAGAAGGCGCGCCGCTCCTCGTCCATGAGCGGATTGCCCGCCCAGGCCTCGGGGATCATCATCATCACCGCATGCGCGAGCGGATAGCCGCCCTGCACCAAGAACTCGAGCGCATTGTCGAAGCAGGCGGTGTCGGATTGCCCCTCGTAGGAGATCGGCCACAACTTGTTGATGTCGTCGCCGAACAGGTCGGAGGATACCGACGCCTGGCGCGCCGCCATCCAATTGACGTTGCCGCGCAGCGTATTGATCTCACCGTTGTGAGCGATCATGCGGTAGGGATGCGCGAGCGACCACGTCGGGAACGTATTCGTGGAGAATCGCTGGTGCACGAGCGCGAGCGCGCTCTCGAAATCCTTGTCGTGGAGATCCGGGTAATAGGTGCAGAGCTGATCGGCCAGGAACATGCCCTTGTAAACGACGGTGCGGCAGGAAATGGACACCGGGTAGTAGCCGGAAAGTCTGCGCTCCTTGCGCGTGTAGATCGCGTGCGAGATCGACTTGCGCAGAATGTAGAGCCGCCGTTCGAACTCGGTTTCGCTCTTGATCCGCTTGCCGCGGCCGATGAACACCTGCAGGTGCACGGGCTCGGTCGGCTTCACCGATTCGCCGAGCGTCGAGTTGTCGGTCGGCACCTCACGCCAGCCCAAGAGCGTCATGCCCTCGCGCTTGATCATCTGGGAGTAGATGTCGCGGATCACCTGTCGCCAGTCCGGATCGCGCGGCATGAACAGCGCGCCGACCGCATATTCGCCCGGCTTGGGCAAGCTGAAGCCTAGCCGGTCCGCCTTCTTGGCGAAGAACTTGTGTGGGATCTGCACCATAATGCCGGCGCCGTCGCCGGCGCGCGGATCGGCGCCGACCGCCCCGCGATGTTCGAGATTGCAGAGGATGGCGAGCGCGTCCTCGATCAGCTTGTGCGACCGCCTGCCCTTGATGTCGGCAATAAAGCCGACACCGCAGGAATCCTTGTCGCGCGCGGGATCATAAAGGCCCTGCGCCGGCGGCAGTCCCGGATCCGCGCTGTCGCCAAAGCCAAGCGCTCGCTCGCTCGGCGCGACCCGCTCACCTCGTCCCTTTGCGCGATGTCGTGCCGCGCCCATCCTTGTCCTCGCCTCTCGCCGGCGCAAACGCTGAGGGAGCGTTTGCTGCTTGGCGCATCGCTCGCGTCCGCAGCGCCGATCGGCGTCACGGCCCCAAGGACACCGCTGGTCATTGGCGGCGTTCTCGCTACCGCGCTTCGGCTCCGGCGCGTATGGCCGCTCGTGTCAGGCAGCCCCGCGCTGCCCGATGGCCCCGCTTATCACCGTCCAGTGTGGCCGGGATGACAAGCCTGCCGCGGAGCACCAGGCGGGTCGCCAATTGGGACAGCAATACTGTCCTACTTTACCCTGCCAAATTCTAATCATGAACGCAAGAGTTCGCCTATCGAGAAAATCAACTTTTGCGTTCGAAGTTTCCTCGTCCGTGCCTAAAAAGCCATCGGAGCAAGTTCGCGCCCGGGCGCGCCTGAACCGAGTTCACCCGGCCGATCCGCGGGCATCATCGGGCAAGCGTTGCATTGGTTGAACACTTTTCGCTGGTCCCGCGGGTCAGCAGGATGAGGCCGTCCAGGCCTGCCGGAAGCGAGGCATCTTGCCCTGAAGCAACGCCAGAGAGGCAGCATGAATTTCGCAAGTGACAACGCGGCCGGGATCGCGCCCCAGATCCTTGCCGCCATTTCGCGCGCGAATTCCGGCGCGGCGCTCGCGTACGGAGGCGATCCCTGGACGCAACGCGTCGAGGCGCGATTCGCCGAAATCTTCGAGCGCGAGGTCGCCGTCTTCCTGGTGCCGACCGGAACCGCGGCGAACGCGCTCGCGCTGGCGCATCTCACCCCGCCTTGGGGCGCCGTGCTCTGCCATGACGAGGCGCACATCGCAACCGACGAATGTGGCGCGCCCGAATTCTTCGGCGGTGGGATCAAGCTCGTGGGCCTTGCCGGCGAAGCCGGCAGGATCACCGCCGATACGCTGCGGCGCGCGCTCGATGCGGGGCCTTGGGGCGGGCCGCATCACGTCAGCCCGGCGGTGCTCTCGCTGTCGCAAGCGACCGAAGCCGGCACCATCTATCGGCCCGAGGAAATCCGGGAGCTTGCCGAGATCGCACACGCGCGCGGGCTCACGCTGCACGTCGACGGCGCGCGCATCGGCAATGCAATCGCGCGCATGAACGCTTCGCCGGCGCAAGCGACCTGGATGGCGGGCGTCGACGCGCTGTCGTTCGGGGCCACCAAGGGCGGCGCGCTTGCCGCTGAGGCCGTCGTGTTCTTCGATCCGGCGCAGGGCGCAAAAATGTCGGAGCGGCGCAAGCGCGGCGGCCACCTTGTGTCCAAACATCGCTTCCTCGCCGCCCAGATCGAAGCCTATCTCGCCGACGATCTGTGGCTCGAACTGGCGCGCCACGCTAATGCGATGGCGGATCGGCTTGCAGCAGGACTTGCTGCCGCCAACCTCGTCCCGGTGTGGCCGGTCGAGGCGAACGAGGTGTTCGTGGCGTTGCCGTCGCAGATCGACGCGCGGCTCAAGGCGGCCGGCGCGAGCTATTATCCGTGGACCACCGATGCCCTCCCCAACGGCGTTGCGTTCGCGCGCGATGCAACGCTCGTGCGCCTCGTCACCTCGTTTGCCACCACTGCAGACGAGGTCGATCGTTTTGTGGCGATCGCACGTGCTTTTTGATGCCATGCCAACGCCCAAGCTACGCCCAATTCCCGGCTATCGTTGCAGGCATACGCGGACAAGCCATGCGGTCATCGGCCGCGGTGCGTTTCGGGCGTGCAGGTAATCCGATCGGGGATCGTGTCTTGAAACAGCGAGTTCCACTTTGCGCGAGCATCGTCGCATTCTCGCTTGCGGCGTTGTCAGCTGGATTGGCGCAACCGGTTCCGCCTCCCTACCCCGGCACCGTCTATCCGGGCGAGGGGATGATACTGCCGCCCTACGAGGTCGCCGCGATCGTGCGCTCGACCGGGCTCGAGCCGCTCGGTCGCCCGGTCCGTCAGGGACAGGCCTACGCCGTGCGCGCGATCGATGAGGCCGGTGAAGAAGTTCGGGTGATCGTGGATGCCCGCATTGGGCGCATCGTCAAAGTCATCCCGCTGATGGAACCGCGCTATGCCATGCCGCTGTTGCGGCCTCCATACGGACGGCCGCCACGGCCGGTCGCCATGATTCCCGATAACGGGATCGAAGGTCCCGAGTTCAACGGTCCCGGCGTCGGTGGATCGGCGGCAGGACGCCCGGCAGGCGCGCCGCACGAGCCCGCCGCGCAGGCCGGACCGCCGCTGCCGCGGCCGCGGCCGAAGGTGGCCTCGACCGACTCGCCACCCGCCACGCAAGTTCCCGGTGCGCGGGCGCCGCAAGACGGCGCCAAAGAAACCAAAAGCAACGAGAGCCCGGGTACCGTCACCCCGCCGACCAATCCGGCGGCGACGCCCGCGGAGCAGTACGACTACGAGTGAGACCCGCAAAATGAAAGCGCCCCGGAAACCGGGGCGCTCCCTCGGATCGAGCTGAGCTTACGCAGCCTTGACTTCGACCACCTTGGCCGGGCCATTGCCGATTGGGATCTGGCGGGGCTTCTTCGCCTCGGGAATCTCACGCACGAGATCGACGTGCAGGAGTCCGTTCTCGAGAGCCGCGCCCTTGACCTGGACGTAGTCGGCAAGCTGGAAGACGCGCTCGAACGCGCGGGCCGCGATGCCCTGATAGAGCACCTCGCCGCTGTTCTTCTCGTCCTTCGTCTGTTTCTCGCCTTTGATCGTCAGCGTGTTTTCCTTCGCTTCGATCGAAAGCTCGTTCTCGCCGAAGCCCGCCACCGCCACCGAGATACGATAGGCGTTGTCGCCGGTGCGCTCGATATTGTAGGGCGGATAGCCCGGAGCGGCCTCGAAGCCAGCCGTCGAGCATGGAGAAGAGCCGGTCGAAACCGACGGTCGAACGATAGAGGGGAGCAAGATCGAAAGTTCGCATGGCATAACCTCGTAGTTGAGCGAGATGCGGGTGGTCCGCCCCAGCGGGCCGGACCGGCTGCTTGCGCAGCCCCGAGGGGCCTGCGCGCGACGCATATGGGGATCGGGTCCGGCACCCGCAAGAAGCTCAATAGATTGAAAAGTATGAGAGATTTCTTTAAGTTCCGACACGTTACAAACCGTCCCGTCGCGCTGATTTCTGGCTCCCGCTCGCATTGAGGGAACCCGCCGCCCTGCTATAAGGCGTGCGCGAGCCTCCCCGCATGAACCTCGTTTCCATCCCTGCCAATCCGGTGCCGGACGCCGCCGTCACGGGGACCATCAAGACCCCCGACGGCGTGTCCTTGCGTTTCGCGCGCTGGGAGCCGCCGCCCGGCCGCAAGGGCACGGTCTGCTTGTTTCAGGGCCGCTCCGAATTTATCGAGAAATATTTCGAGACCGTGCGCGACCTGCGCGCCCGCGGGTTTGCCGTCGCCACCCTCGATTGGCGCGGACAAGGCCTGTCGGACCGGGCGCTGCGCAACCCGCGCAAAGGCTATGTGCGGAATTTCTCTCAATATCAAATCGATCTCGAAACGTTCATCAACGAGGTCGTTCTTCCCGACTGCCCGCCGCCGCTGTTCGCGCTCGGCCAGTCCATGGGTGCTACGATTCTGCTGCGCGCCGCCTACGCCGGACATCGCTGGTTTGATCGCACGGTGCTGCTGGCGCCGATGATCGCGCTGCCGGGAATGCGCCGGCTCGCGACGACCCGTATGCTGGTCAAGGTCATGCGCTCGATCGGCCTCGGCGCGCTCTACGTTCCGGGCGGTAGCGCGTCGACGATGCTGCAGCGTCCTTTCGCCGGCAACCTGCTCACCTCCGATCCCGTGCGTTACGCCCGCAACATCGCGGTGCTCGAGGCCGAGCCGGCGCTGGCGATCGGTTCGCCGACGGTAGGGTGGGCAGATGCCGCGTTTCGGGTGATGAGCGAGATCTCGGACGAACGTTTCCCCGCGAGCATCCGGCAGCCGATTTTGATCCTCGCTGCGGGCATGGACGCGATCGTATCGACGCCGGCAATCGGCGAATTCGCGCTGCGGCTGCGCGCCGGCTCGCACCTGGTCGTGCCGGGCGCGCGCCACGAGCTGTTGATGGAGCAGGATCGTTTTCGCATCCAGACCTTGGCCGCGTTCGACGCCTTCGTGCCGGGCACGCCGTTGTTCAAGTGAGCGCAAGTGAAGATTGGCCGCGAAACCACCTGATTACCGACTCCCGAGCACCTCCATCGCCGCCGCGTGCACGCGCTTGTCGCCGGCCGCGATGATGCGCCCGCCCGCGTGCGGGGCACCGCCCTCCCAGGTGGTGATGACCCCGCCGGCGCCGACGATGATCGGCATCAGCGGAAGCACGTCATAGGGCTTGAGCTCCGTTTCGATCACCAGATCGACGTGGCCCGCGGCGAGCATGCAATAGGCGTAGCAGTCGCCGCCGTAGCGCGACAGCCGCACCGCCGCCTCGACCCGGGCGAAGGTCTCGCGATCGTGCGTATTCATCAAGAGCGGGCTGGTCGTGAACAAGACCGCCTTGGCGAGATCGGCGCAGGCGCGCACCCGCAAATCGCGTTCTCCGGTCGGACCGCGGTAGTGCGCCCGTCCGCCGTCGCCGCTGAAGCGCTCGCGGGTGAACGGCTGATTCATCATGCCGAAGACCGGTTGGCCCGACCGCAGCAGGGCGATCAGCGTGCCCCAGGCCGGCATGCCGGAGATGAAGGATTTAGTCCCGTCGATGGGATCGAGCACCCAGACATATTCCGCGTCGGCGCGCTCCTTGCCGTATTCCTCGCCGATGATGCCATGATCCGGAAAGGTCCGGCGGATGAGCGTGCGCATCGCCGTTTCGGCTGCATGATCGGCGGCGGTCACAGGATCGAAGCCGCCGTGGCGGCCTTTGTCCTCGATGCTGAGCGCGGTGCGGAAGAACGGCAGGATGGTCTCGCCCGACACGGTTGCGAGCTCGCTCACGAACGCCGAAAAGTCGATCGCTGTCATGCTGTGCGCCCTCACCGGCACCGCCACTCGACGTAGCGAAGACTCGCATGCCCGGCAACCGCCGTCCGCCTTGTCGGCCCGGCGTCACCATGCGAGGTAACATTGCCGGCCCGTGCTCGGCCGGTCAAAGGCCGGGGTTCATGAGCATTCAAGACGCTGTGCGCACGGCGATTTCGGGCGCCGCCATTACGCTCGTCGCGACGCTGGTCTCGATCTACATCGTCAGCCAGTTCCTGCGCAATTCGATTGGCGTCATCGCGCCCAACCTCGCGAGTGATCTCGACCTTTCACCGGCTGAGATCGGTCTGCTGTCCAGCGTCTTCTTTCTGGCGTTCGCCGCCGTGCAGATTCCGCTCGGCATGGCGCTCGATCGATTCGGCCCGCGGATTTGCCTGGTGGTCGGCGCCGCGATCACGGTCATCGGCGCCGTCGTGTTCGCGTGCGCCGCGAGCCCCGGTGTTCTGATCTTCGGTCGGGCGTTGCTGGGGTTGGGAACGGCGGGCTCATTCATGGCCCCGCTCGCCGTCTACGCCCGGCGGTTTCCGCCCGATCGCTTTGCCACGCTCGCCGGCTTGCAGGTCGGGATCGGAACGCTGGGAGCCCTGCTGGCGACCGCTCCGCTCGCCTTTTCAACCGCGACGATCGGCTGGCGCGGGAGTTTTCTCGGTGTAGCAGCGGTCACGTTTCTGATCGGCCTCTTGATTGCGGTCGTGGTCAAGGATGATGCCGCCTCCGCGCGGAGCCGCGAGACGTTGCGCGAGAGCATGTCCGGCATTGTTGCGGTCCTGCGCACCCCCTCGGTCGTACGGCTGTTTGTCATGAACCTGGTGGCCTATTCGACGTTCGGCCTCATCGTCGGCCTCTGGGGCGGGCCCTACCTCACGCACATCTACGGCTACGACCTCGAACAGCGCGGTAGTTTCCTGCTCATCCCGGTGCTCACCCAGATCGTGGGGTCCATG
>WNFJ01740733.1_pt2 | contig 16353 bp, 10 predicted proteins | sample 5400461 | NCBI WGS metagenome assembly WNFJ01 (sample SAMN13153349, study PRJNA577476) | soil metagenome | isolation source: 115 cm saprolite on Douglas fir-dominated hillslope | place: USA:California | collected 2013-09-17 | reverse complement strand
ATGGGCTACAACGGCTCGGATGATGGCGTCCGCGGCGCTCTTGCGGCCTATGACTCCGAGACGGGCAAGGAAGTCTGGCGGTTCTGGACCGTTCCGGGCGATTCCTCGAAAGGTTTCGAAACAAAAGAACTGGAGATGGCCTCGAAAACCTGGTTCGGCGAAGGCTCGTGGAAGATCGGCGGCGGCGATGTGTGGCACGCCATCACGTATGACGATGCCACAGGCCTCGTGATTTTTGGCACCGCGGGTGCGGACGTCGGCTACGGGGAAATGACCGGAGTCAAAATTACCGGAGAAAAGCTCTTTTCCCAGTGCATCATCGCGGTGAAGGCGGACACCGGAGAATACGTCTGGCACTTCCAGACCGGCACTGAGGGCGTGCATTCGGAAAACAACCAGATCATGATGGCCGACCTCGCGATCGACGGGGAAAAGCGTCATGTGGCGATGACCGCCCCCAAGAATGGCTTCTTCTATATCCTGGACGCGAAGACAAGACCGGCAAGCTTCTTTCCGCCAAGCCGCTCGTCAAAACCACTTGGGCTACTTCTTACGACCTTCAAACAGGACGCCCCGTCCTGATCCCCGCATCGCAGGGCGGCGGCAGACAGTGGACGGTCCACAACTGGTGGCCCATGAGCTATAGCTCGCTGACGGGACTCGTCTACATTCCATCAACGGACCGCCGCCCCGATACAAGAGCGGCAGTGGAAGCAGGAGAAAGCGGTCAGGGGCTATTTGGGCGGCTGATCGCATGGGACCCCAGTACGGAAACCGCGCGCTGGTCCATCGAGGAGCACATCTCCGTCAACGGCGGCGTGCTCTCCACAGCCGGCAACCTGGTTTTTCAGGGACAAGGTACCGGCGAATTTGCGGCCTACGCTGCCGACACCGGGAAAAAACTCTGGTCCATCCAGACCAAGTCCGCGGTCGATTCCATTCCCGTCACGTTCTCTGTGAACGGCGAGCAGTACGTGATTACTTCCGTGGGCTGGGGATCGGGATCGCGCCTCTTTGCTCCCGCGCGCACGATGGCCACACCCGAATCCAAACGCGGCCCAAATCGCCTGTATGCCTTCAAACTCGGCGGCAAGGTTCCCTTTCCGACTCCGCACATTGAAATTCCGCCCGTGCCGAAACCTCCGGAGCAAAACGTGAGCGAGGAAATCATTCGCAAGGGCGAAAAACTTTACGTGTCGTTTTACTGTGAAGGTTGCCACTCTCCCTTCATCGACGGCAGCGGCGCTTGGGTGGAGGACGGCGCGATACCCGATCTGCGTTACGCCCCGCCTGAAGTGCATAAGGATTGGTATGGCATCGTCTTGGGCGGCAGCCACTGGTCGAAAGGCATGCCCGGGCTGGCGGATCCGCCGAAGTTTGCCTTCCCCAAAGCCCACATGACGGTCGCTGAGGCGGATGCGGTTCACGCCTACGTTATTGACCAAGCCTGGAAAGCTTACAAGAGCGAACAAGCGGCAGCGCACTCCAAGCACGAGAAAAAATAGCCGAGCATTCACTGCGGAGGCGGGCCCGTATTCCGTGAATGAATCGAATGGGCCGGCCGATCTAAACTACAGGGATAATTGCCATGCGCATTGTGCGGCGCGAATTCGTGCGGGCTCTCGGCGCTTCTGGTGTGTGCGCTTCTCTGCCGCCGTCTTTCTGGAAGAGTCGGCCCCAGAATTTGCGTGAGCGTCTCGCTGCCGATCCGCTCCGTCCGCAATATCATCTGCTCCCCGCGAGAAATTGGATGAATGATCCCAACGGCCCCATTCATTGGAATGGCCGGTACCACATGTTTTTCCAATACAACCCGAACGCAGCCGTGTGGGGCGATATGCACTGGGCTCACGCGGCGAGCGAGGACATGATTCACTGGCACCATTTGCCGATTGCGCTTGCTCCGACTCCCGGTTGGGATGACGCCGATGGGTGTTTCACCGGAAGCGCGGTGAACGATCGCGGCACCGCGACGATTCTCTATACGGGCGTGAAGACCGCCGCCCCTGAACAAGCGACTCTCCGCGACGGTGTCCACAACTTTCGCGAGATACAGTGCCTTGCTACTTCCTCCGATCCGCAGCTTCTCACCTGGACCAAATGGAATCAGCCCGTGCTCCAGCCGCCGAAGGACCCTCGTTTGGCGGGATTCCGCGATCCTTTTCTTTGGCGCGAAGGTGAAAATTGGTATCTCGGTGTGGGCTCGGGTTTCTTCAAGCAAGGCGGCCGCGTGCTTCTCTATCGCTCGAAGGACTTACGCCGGTGGGAGTACTTGCACCCCCTGGCCTCCGGAAAGTGGACGGAAAGGGAATCGGTCAATCCCGTGGACTCTGGAGAGATGTGGGAGTGCCCGGACTTTTTCCCGCTGGGAAAGAAGCACGTCCTTCTTTATTCGACTGCGGGTCAGGTGATTTGGGAATCTGGCGAGCTCCATCGCAGCGAACTCGTCTTCCATTCCGAAAGGCGCGGCATCCTCGATCACGGCGCCTACTACGCGCAGAAAACGCAACTCGACGCCAAGGGCAATCGCATCCTGTGGGGCTGGATTCCGGAAACACGCGCCGAAGCCGAATTCAGCGCCGCCGGTTGGGCCGGCTGCATGGCTCTGCCCAGAGTCTTATCGCTCAATTCTGATGGCGGCCTCGAGATGCAGGTTGCGCCGGTAACACAGGCGCTGCGCGCGAAATCATTCGTTTTTCCTCGACGACATGCGGACTTGTCCCAGCTGGGCCACGCGATGGAAGAAATCCAAATCGAGAATCTTGCCGGAGAGATGGCCTGGAAAACCAAATCGTCCCGCTCCGCGTTTACCCTGGAGGACCGCAGCGGCCCCTGGTGGTCCGCCAAGCTTGAGCCGAAGGGCACAGCCGCGGTGACACTCACGGTCAATGGGTTTGCGCTGGAAGTGCCCCTTGGGCCAAAACACGAAATCGAGTTCCATCTTTTCTTGGACGCTTCCGTTGCCGAGCTTATCTGCGACCGTCAGCACGTCCTCACAACGCGCCTTTATCGCAAGCCGGACGGACTCCTCCGCGCTCGCGTCAACAACAACGATCTGCCTGCGCTCATTTCGCTCGAGGCTTGGCAGTTGCGCCCCATCTCCCCGGATCGCCTGACGACGTGAATCCCTTCATTCGCAATTTAGTTGAACCGCTCGCCGTTTGCCTGGGGATGGCGGTCCGATCTGTCAGGCCACGACCGCTTTTGCGCTGGCAAAACCGGCCGCCAGACTGAGGAGACCAACTCCGAGGTGGATGAAATTGAAATGAGTGTTCAAATCCAGTTGGATGGGACCCAGGTCGCGCATACCGGCGAAGCCCGCGATGGCCACCACAGTGTAGATCGCTCCAAAAATCAGACCAAACCGCCGCGGTCCATCCGTACTCTTACCGAGCCCGGCCCAAAGAGCGATCAAGCCGCTGACGAGGTGAAATACGTTATGGGCGGGAGGAAATGTGAGGTTGAACATTTCGTGGCGAAAGAATCCCACCACACCGACCACGACCAAAATTGCTCCGCTCACCGCGACATAGGTTTTTGCCAGAGGACTGCCCATGTTTTCTGGCCACCTTTCCGTTGGTGCGAGAACCGATCGCGGAATTGCCTGGAGCTTATGGCTCGGGTGGACTAGCCGTCAAGTTCATAGCGCTTGGCCATTCGGAAAAGGATACGCTTTAAGGCTATAATTTGCGCCAATCGTGAGCCTATCCGCAGGTAACAAACTCGGTCCATATGAGATCGTCTCGCCCCTCGGTGCGGGCGGCATGGGCGAAGTGTATAGCGCGCGGGATACGCGCCTGGAACGCACCGTGGCGATCAAGATTCTCCCCGCACAATTATCTTCAGATCCCATTCGCAAGCAGCGCTTTGAGCGCGAAGCCAAGGTTATCTCCAGCCTGAATCATCCGCACATCTGCATACTGCACGACGTCGGCCATCAAGATGGCATCGACTATCTCGTGATGGAATGCGTGGAAGGCGAGACGCTGGCGAAGCGGCTTGAAAAAGGTCCCCTCCCCCTAGACCAAGTCCTGAAGTTCGGCGCGCAAATCGCGGATGCGCTCGATAAAGCGCACCGCAGCGGCGTCGTGCATCGTGACCTAAAGCCCGGAAATATCATGCTGACGCCGACCGGCGCGAAGCTCCTCGATTTTGGCCTCGCAAAACCCGCCGCCCCTCTTGTTACCGGCGTAACGCTCACGGCTGCATCGAAGCAATCACCGGTGACCGAGCAAGGCGCCATTCTCGGCACCTTTCAATACATGTCGCCGGAGCAGATCGAAGGCAAAGAATTGGACGGCCGCAGCGACATTTTTTCGCTTGGCACAGTGCTCTACGAGATGCTGGCGGGTCAGCGCGCCTTCCAAGGGAAAAGCCAGCTCAGTGTGGCCTCGGCGATCCTGGAAAAGGAGCCCGCCCCGATCAGCACCGTGAAACCGATGACTCCGCCCGCGCTGGATCATGCCATCCGCCGCTGCCTTGCGAAGGACCCCGAAGAGCGCTGGCAAACCGCCCGCGACGTTGCCCTCGAACTGAAGTGGATCGCGGAAGCAGGTTGGCAATCGAACGCAACGGTTCCCGTGAAGCAGCGCAACAGATATTCCGGACGATTGATGATGGCCGCGTTGGTCGTTGCTTCCGCCGCCGCAGTGATCCTGGGCGTTCTGTACGCGAAAAGGCCTGCGACCAATGCCCCTGTCGCTCGCGCATACATTAAGCCGATGGTCGATTCGAGTTTCATCTTCTCCGGCACGGCCGCGGGCTTTGCGCTCTCGCCCGATGGTCGTCTTCTGGCGTATGTGGCCTCAGCGCCGGAGGGGAAATCCGTTTTATGGCTTCGTCCCATCGATTCCTTGCAGGCCCAGCCTCTGCCGGGCACGGATGGAGCCACCTATCCCTTCTGGTCGCCGGACAGCCGCTTCATCGCATTTTTTGCCGGAGGCAAACTCAAGAGAATCGAATCCTCGGGCGGCCCACCGTTTACCATCTGCGATGCTTCCGATGGGCGCGGCGGAACATGGAATCGGGATGGAGACATTCTTCTGACTCCCGCCGTCAACACCATTTTATTCCGCGTCTCTGCGTCCGGTGGCCCCCTCGTTCCCGTGACCACTCTGGACCCGTCGAAAAGTGAAACGACCCACCGGTGGCCTTATTTCTTGCCGGACGGTCGTCACTTTCTTTACTTCACGGGGAGTGTCTTTTCTCCACGGGAAACCCTCACAAACTCCCTCATGTTAGGTTCGCTCGATTCGAAAGAAAGCAAGCACTTGCTTCATTCTCATACCAACGCTATCTACGCCTCGGGTCACCTTCTGTTCATGCGGCAATTCACACTCATGGCTCAGCCGTTCGACACCACAAGCCTGCAGCTCACCGGCGATGCGGTTTCCATCGCCGATCCGGTTCAGGAGGGCCGAAGCGTTGCCAAAGGCGTATTCTCCGCCTCCGAGAATGGGTTGCTCACTTATGTGGAAGGAGCGAGCGGTGCGGACCGGCAACTCGAGTGGTTTGACCGGGACGGAAAGGAAATGGGGGCGGTTCCAGGCGCGGATGCATATGCTGGCGTGCGCATCGCGCCGGACGGAAAAAGGCTTGCTTACTATCTTGATTCTGCCGGCTACGACATCTGGAGTTTCGACATCGCGCGCGGCGTCAAGACCGCACTTTCATTTGGCTCCGGTTCGGGACAGGGAAACCTTTATCCAGTGTGGTCACCCGACGGCCGGCGGATCATTTACACCTCCTACCGAAACGGAAAGTACGGTCTCTATCTGAAGGTTTCTGATGGGTCTGGCACTGAAGAGTCTCTCTTGGAGACGGTGGACCGCATCAGATTCCAGACCGATTGGTCCCCGGACGGAAAAATCATTACTTACATCGAAGGGGCCCAGGGTGGTTGGGCGATATGGATGCTCTCACTAGAAGGCGAACGTAAACCCTACCTGTTTCATAAATCCCAGTTCGCGGAGCGCGAAGCCAGTTTTTCACCGGACGGCAAGTGGGTGGCGTACTGTTCCAATGAATCGGGCGACTATAAAGTTTACGTCGTGCCCTTCCCCGGCCCGGGCGGGAAGTGGCAAGTTTCGCCCACCGGAGGCTGCGGCCCGCGCTGGCGACGTGATGGCAAAGAGATTTTCTATCTTTCCTCGGACAACAAAGTGATGGCTACTGAAGTGAAGGCCAGCGGGTCTAGTTTTGCAGTTGGCGCCACTCATGCCCTTTTTGGAACTCGGCCCTACGGGGTTTTCGGAAGATTCGATGTCTCTGCCGACGGTCAGCGATTTGCCATTCCCTACGAAGCCGGGCAACCTACCGCGGCCATCACCCTGGTCGTCAATTGGCCGGCCGAGCTGAAAAAGAAATGAGCCTCCTCCTGTTTGGATTCATAAAGGATGGAATATGAACGCAACGGAACCGGACCCGAACACACGCGGCTGGTGGACCAGTGTTCTCAGCGATATTCATTTTTGGGTGCCTCTCGCCGTCCTGATGGGTGGATTGCTTCTACTTCGATTTATTTGCTGATTTTCGGATCGGAGCAAAATGCCACCTGCCAGGTATACCCAGATCGCCTTCGCAATCCCCGACGCGTCGCGTTCGAAAAAGCTTCAACTGCTGGGCATCCTTTCCGGCTTCGCTGCGGGAGCCTGGCTCGGTGCTGCGGAAGCGCCCACCAAGCTCGTTTCTATCGGCATCTCGCCGATGGTTATTTCGCTCATCATGGTCATCGGCGTTTTTCTCGCGCGCTGGAGCTTGCCCGCCCTGATTCTCGGCACCTCGTCTGTCCGCGCCGATGTTCGCCGGGCGCCCCACCTAATCATCTGGGCGCTTCTTGCCGGATGTCTTTGGGCCGTGGCCAACACGCTGACGATTTTCGCCATCCGCGACATCGGCTTGAGCATCGCCTTTCCTTTGTGGAATTCGAACAGCCTTCTCGGCATTCTTTGGGGTTTTCTTTTCTTTAATGAGCTGCGCCAGGCGGGTTGGCGGCGCTGGACGGGTGTGTTGGGTGGCGCGCTGGTAATGTGCGCGGGCGCGGCCTTGCTGGCCGTGGCCTCTTCCACCGCAGCTCCAGCGGCGCATTCCCTGCGCGGTGTCTGGGCCGCCCTGGGCGCGGGAATCCTCTGGGGGACGATGTACATCCCTTATCGCAAAGCCTACTTGACCGGCATGAATCCTCTTTCGTTTGTCACCTTCTTCACGTTCGGGGAACTGGGCATGATGGCCACTCTCGCCGTCAGCTATCTCGGCCCCGCTCCTCTGTGGCGCGAACTGACGAGCGCGCGCGACGTTCTTTTCTGGCTGATGCTGGGCGGCTTTGTTTGGGTGATCGGTGATGTCTTTCAGCAATACGCGGCCAAGTACGTAGGCATCAGCCGGGGCATTCCGCTCTCCAATTCGAATCAGCTGTGGGGTCTGTTGTGGGGCATTTTGGTTTTTGGTGAGTTGCACGGCCACGGTGTCTCGACCTACACGCAAGTCATTGGAGGCTCCCTCCTGATGATGCTGGGAGTTGGCGCAATTGCTTTTTCTTCCGCAAGCGGCAAGGAACAAATGCGCTGGAAAGACGCCGCGCAGCGCGAATCCCAGCGCTACGGCGTTTCGGCAGAATACGTGGAAGCCCGCATGGACGGGCGCCAAACCGCCGGTGAACTAAAACCTTCACGGAGCGCGCTGGACTGGTTCGTGGTCGCCGTGGCCACCGGTATCTTCGCGGTTTTTGCAACCATGGCGCGCGCCCCGCGCCTCTCTTTCCATTGGCGGCCCGCCGCCGTTTTGAGCGCCGCCACCTTGGCCCTTCTTCTCGTTTGTGGCCTCAAACTCTGGCGAACGACGAGCTTTCACTGAATCAGCCGACCCGCCTTTGCAAATTCCGGAGCTTCGTCTACAGTGGCGCAGACAAAAATGACCGAATCCTCCAAAGTTGACGTCGTCGGCGTGGGACTCAATGCTACCGACACGCTGATTCCCGTCGCATACTATCCCGCGCGCGGGTCCAAGGTCGAATTTCGATCCGCGAATGTCTTGCCTGGCGGCCAAGTCGCCACCGCCGTGGTTGCTTTGCAGCAATGGGGATTGCGCACCCGTTACGTCGGTAAACTGGGCGACGACGGCGCTGCCGCGATGCACCGCGCGGAATTTGCGCGCCTCGGCGTCGAGGCGCATCTCTTCACTGCTCCCGGGTGTCCCAGCCAGCAAGCGTTCATTCTTGTGGATGACGCCGGCGAACGCACCGTGTTGTGGAAACGCGACACGCGCTTGACGCTTCGCCCGGAGGAACTCCGGCGCGAATGGATCACCGAAGCGCGTGCTCTTCACGTGGATGGACACGATACTGCTGCTGCGGCCGTAGTCGCAGGCTGGGCCCGGGCCGCCGGCATCCCGGTTATCGCTGATTTAGATGAAATTTATCCTGGCGTCGAAGCGCTGCTCAAGAATATCAACTACCTCATCACCAGCCGGGATATTCCGGGGCGGCTCATGGAAGAGCCTGATTTGCGCAAGTCCCTGCCCGCGCTGCGGGAACGATTTGGCTGCCGCCTTACCGCTGCAACGCTGGGCGAAGGAGGCGTATTGGCCTGGGACGGGACGCAATTCCACTACGCCGCGGCGTTTTGCATCCAGACCGTTGACACCACTGGTGCCGGAGACATTTTTCACGCCGGCTTCATCTACGGGCTCTTGCAGGGCTGGCCCATGCAGCGGCAGCTCGATTTCGCCTGCGCCGCGGCCGCGCTCAACTGCACGGCGGTCGGCGCCCGCGGCGGCATCCACCCCCTCGAAGCCATCGAGCAAGTGATGGCAACTGGCACTCGGCATCCTCAGGCTTACGAAACATCCAATTTGACTTGAATAAGTTTGATGAGCAGGGAAGTTTTGAGAGCTTAGTACAATTACATACTCCTAGTTTGGGAATCTCAATTGCCCAGACCTGGATATTCTGATCCGGAGTCGAGAAATAACTCCATGTGACCTGTAGCTGTGGTCGCAAACTGGATTGACGTTGCTAGCCCGTGGGATGGACCTAAGCTAAGATCTCTGCAATTCTTTCAGTTTTGGAGAGCTGTCGGTGGGCGAACCTTTCAATGCGTAGTTGTCCGGTCTCGAGCAGGCGCTGAAATCCCAAGGCTGGCCTTACGATGCGGGCTTTGTCTGCAAAGGAAACGATTTGCTAATTCGCAGATTTCACTCGGTGATAGAACGGCGTCGCAATAAAACCGCCTTGCACGCCATATTTGCTCGAAAGACGAACGCGGCGGATCACGGCTCACATGACTGCGTGACGCAGAATACTGCATTTCCCGGACAGGCTATGTACTACTTCTATTGCATTGGATTTGCCGCGATGATGATTACCGCGCCAACCCTGGCTGCTACTCCATATTGGGTGCGCATAGTCGACGCGGAGACCGGCCGGGGTGTTCCGCTGGTCGAGCTCCGCACGCCGAACGCTGTGGCATTCTGGACCGATAGCAACGGCGTGGCAGTGATCGACGATCCAGCATTCCAAGATCATGACGTAGCATTTGTGATCCACAGTGACGGCTACGAATTTCCAGGCAAACTGATGATAGGAGAAGATTCGGGCAGGATCCTGCAAGTTCGACCTGGCTTCCATGATGAGTTGAAGATTCGCCGGCTCAACATCGCCGAGCGATTGTACAGAATAACCGGGGCGGACATTTACCGAGATAGTGTGCTCGCCGGGCTTAAAGCGCCGATCGCGCAACCAATCCTAGACGGAGGCGTCGTCGGCCAAGATACGAATGTTGCAATTCCATACCAGGGGAAAATATTTTGGTGCTGGGGAGATACAGTAGGGCTCGCGGGCTGGAACTTTGCCGTGTCCTGCGCCACTTCGGAACCGCCGGGACACGGTGGACTTGACCCGTCTGTGGGAGTGAATCTCACTTACTTCATCGACAGCACAGGCTTCAACCGAGAGATGTTGCCACTCATACGTCCTGGTCCTCCCGAACTCGTATGGATCGAAGGTTTGTTTACCGTGCCAGATGAGCAAGGCAGGGAACGACTTCTAGCGACCTATACCCGTCAGGCGGGGTTAGCTCCACCGAGCGAGCGGGGCGTAGCAGTTTTCGATGACGTGTCAAAACAGTTTCGCGTCCTCGCGCAGATGCCGCTCATGGGTGGGCATATCTCTTCTCATCCGTTTCATGTAAGTGTAAACGGGAAAGATTACTGGTACCTGATGCCGCATCAGCGCGTACCTAACCATTGGAACGCGATCACCAATCCTGCGAGCTACGAGTCATATACATGTCTCGAATCTGGTGCTCGATTTGATAAGGCGAAACCTCGTCTGGACAGACGACCGACCGGGGAGCTCGTCTGCGGGTGGAAACGAAACACAGATTGGATCGGCTCAGATGAGGAAAGAGAACTGATTGCTCGGGGGCTTATGAAAAAGGAGGAAGCGTTATTTCCGCTTCTCGATGTGGATTCCGGCGCTGAGACTCGCGCGTCGCCAAGCTCGATTGCTTGGAATGCTTACCGGAAAAAGTGGATCATGCTGGCGGAGAAGACAGGTACGGTTTACTACTCAGAAGCGGACGACCCGATTGGGCCGTGGCTGTGGGCCAAGAAGATTCTCAGCCATAAGGCCTACAACTTCTACAATGTGGTTCAGCATTCATTCCTCGATCAAGACAGCGGACGCATTACTTATTTCGAAGGAACATACACATCATCTTTTAGTGATGCCAAACAGGACACGCCTCGGTATAACTACAACCAGATCATGTACCGTCTTCGGCTAGACGATCCCCGTTTGGGCACGCTTTACGGTCATCAGTAGTCTCGGTACAAAGCTTGTTCGTCACCGAATTGTGGTGGCGAGTCTAATGTGAACTCCAAAGTGACTGTCCGTCGATCAAATGTTTGTCGCATCAAAGAGAAAGATATAGTCAGAAAAGCTTGGAGAAAGATGTCTTGCACCTCAGAATAGTATTAGACTGCAAGAGACCTGCATCTTTCATCTCATGATGAGAACACAACTCAAAACGAATGCCTTACCATAAGCAAAGACCAAATAGAATACAACTCTTTAGCAGGCACTCTTAGTTTGGCCAACTCTTTCATCATCGCCAATCCGATGGCATGGACTTCGCCTCTCTTGGTGTCCAGCGATCCACCGAGTGGTAAGAGCAGTTCTTGATTCCCTCAATGACCCACTGGGAACCATCACAACCTCCCGGGTATCCTGAATGGACGGCAGCTGCCCAGAATTTGTTCCCCTCGATTTCTCGAAGGAACCAGTCAGTCTGTTCCTTGGTCAAAGCCATCGTGTCGTTCTCGAGCAGTTTACCCGGCGCATATCCACCAGCACGCACTCGAGATTTTCTTGTGAGCCGGGAATGCCGTCGGCGTTGACGTCAATCCGTATAGCGACGGGATGGTGGAACGTTCGCAGCCACAGAAACCTATACGATTCAGTTTTTTGCGTCTTTGAGGACTCCCACAACGAAGGTTCTTCGAGAGCTTTGAGCTGTTCCGAGTACCACTTTGCGCGAAACTCGTTACTTCGTTGGTTAGAGGACAACGAACCAGTTGGGAAGTATCTGACTTGGGCCATCGTGGCCGTACCCAGGAAAGAAACGATAGCCAGAGCAAAGCGAAATCGCATCAGCCACCAGCGATGGAAAGTATACTGCAAATTCAGCGATACTAAAGAACAGTAACCAACAGGCCTTATCGTTAGCGGTCTTTGCGCTGCCCGATCCACGCCCTCTACAGAGAAGAATCTTCCATCCGCGCACGCCTTAAGTTGAGCCCCGGCCGACGCGAGTGTTATCCTGCTTTCTATGGCGGATCCCGTCATCTCCCCGCCGGAAGTGGCGCTCGCCTCCCCGCTCGAACACTCCCGGCGTCAGCTCGAAGCCCTGCTCGAAGTCAGCGAGGCCATCGCCCAGCAGCGCGATCTCCCCGCGCTGTTTCACGATCTTTCGGACCGCTTGAGCTCCGTCATCGACTTCGATTTCCTAACCCTCGTCCTTCACGATCCCGCTCGCAACGTCATGCGCCTCCACGTTCTCGCCACACGCATCCCCGGCGAAAAGGCCGCTGGCAGCGAGTCTCCTGTCGAGGGAAATCCCGCCGGCTGGGTCTGGCAAACGCAGCAGCCATTCGTGGTCAGCGACACCGACGAGGAGACGCGTTTTCCGGAGTTCCTGAAGCGCTACCGTGAGCACAACGTCCGCTCGCTCGCGATTCTTCCGCTTACCACCGCCCAGCACCGCCTCGGCGCCATGGGCTTCGGCCGCCTGCTTCCCCAGCGCATCACGGACACCGAGCTCCAATTCATGGAGCGCGTCGCTAGCCAGGTCGCCGTCGCCGTTGACAATGCCATTAATTTCGCCACTTCCCAGGCCTACCAATCACAACTCGCGCGCCAGCGCGACCGCCTCCAGGTTCTTCTCGAAATCAATAACCTCCTGATCATCAGCCGCGAACTCCCCGAACTGTTCCGCGGCATCGTCAACACTCTCGAGCGCGTCATCCACCATGACTACACCAGTCTCGCGCTCCTCGAATCCCAAACCGGATTGCTCAAGATTTATGCCCTCGATTTTCCCGGTAACCAGAACATCTTCAAGCCGGAGACGCTGGTCCCGCGCGACACCTCTCCAGCGGGTCGCGCTATCACCACCAGCCAGCCCTTGATCGCGCGGGGCTCCGAACTCGACCGTTACGACACAGAAATCATCCGCACCCTTCGCGCTGAAGGCCTGCAAGCCGTCTGCTGCATTCCCTTGATCCATCACGGCCATACTTTCGGCACACTCAATCTCGCAAGCCGGCGGCTCGATTTTTTCACCGCGGAGGACGTCGAGCTCCTTCAGCCCGTCGCCGCGCAGGTCGCCATCGCCGTTGAAAACGCCCTGGCCTTCAAGGAAATCGACGCCCTAAAAAATAAGCTCGCCGAAGAAAAGCTGTACCTCGAGGAAGAAATTCGCACTGAGTTCAATTTTGAAGAGATCATCGGCGAGAGTCCCGCGCTCAAGCGTGCCCTGGCTCAGGTGGAGCTCGCCGCGCCCGCTGGCACCACCGTCCTCCTCCTCGGCGAAACCGGCACCGGCAAGGAGCTCTTCGCCCGCGCCATCCACAATCTCAGTCCGCGCCACGATCGCACCTTCGTTAAAATCAATTGCGCCGCCATTCCCAGCGGTCTTCTCGAATCCGAGCTTTTCGGCCACGAGCGCGGCGCGTTCACCGGCGCCATCAATCAAAAAATCGGCCGCTTCGAACTTGCCGACCGCGGCACGCTCTTCCTCGACGAAGTCGGCGACCTTCCCCTCGAACTTCAGCCGAAGCTTCTTCGTGTGCTGCAAGAGCAGGAATTCGAACGGCTCGGCGGCAATCGCACGCAGCGCGTGGACGTCCGCGTCGTCGCCGCCACGAATCAAGATCTTTCGAAACGCGTTGCCGAGCGCGCCTTTCGCAGTGACCTCTACTACCGTCTGAATGTTTTCCCCATTCAGATTCCCGCGCTCCGCGAGCGCGCCGAAGATCTCCCCCTGCTGGTTCGCTATTTCGTGCAGAGATTCAGCCGCCAGCTCAACAAGGATGTCGAATACATTCCCGCCGATGCTATGGACGCCCTCACTCATTATTCCTGGCCCGGTAACGTCCGCGAACTCGAAAACCTCATCGAGCGCGCTGTCCTGCTCTCTCCCGGCAAAGAGCTGCGCATCCCCTTCGCTGAATTGAAATCCGCATCCCTCGCGACCGCCGCAGGCGCCGAGCCCTCTTCATCCTTTGCGTCCTTTACCTCCTTAACTTCGCCTGTCTCCTCCACCTCCTCGATCTCCACTCTCGAAGAAGCCGAGCGCCAGCACATCCTCCGCGCCTTGAAGCAAACGCAGTGGCGCATCGCCGGCCCCAAGGGCGCCGCCGTCCTTCTGGGAATGAAGCGCACCACGCTGCAAGCGCGCATGCGCAAGCTGGGCATCCGCCGCCCGGTCTAGTTCAGCTATACTGCGATCCACAAAACGTCCGCGCATTCCATCCGGGAGACGCCGTGGCAAAATTCACGCTCAATGTCATCCTCTTTCTTCTGCCTGTCTTTTTCGTCGGCTCTCTGCAGGCTTCGCCGCAATCGCCGCCGCGTACCGCGACATCTGAGCAACCCAGCGCTGGCGCCGCAACTCAATCACGCGCTTCATGGGGCACGCAATCTCAACCCAAAAACAAAATCACTGCTTATACCCTCCCGCCCGATCTCTACCGCAAAGCCCGCAATCGCGGCCGCATCGGCTTTGCTTCCCGCATCATTGGCTTCTTCTACAGCCTCCTCGTTTTCTGGTTCATCCTGCGCCGCAAACTCACCGCAAAATATCGCGATTGGGCCGAAAAGTCTTCGCGCAACCGCTTCCTTCAAGCGCTGGTTTTCACCCCGCTCCTCGTCCTGACCATCGGCGTTCTCCAACTCCCCATCGACATCTTTCACGAATCGGTCTCGAAACTCTACAAAATCTCAGTCCAATCCTGGCCCTCCTGGACCGCCGATTGGGCCAAGGTCCAGCTCCTCGCCATCATCATCGGCAGCTTGCTCGCCTGGATTCTCTACGCCGTCATCCGAAAGAGCCCCCGCCGCTGGTGGCTCTATTTCTGGATCATTTCGTTGCCAATCCTCTTGTTAGTGCAGTTCATATCGCCCTACGTGATCGATCCTCTTTTTAACAAATACGAACCGCTCCCCACCAAGGCCCCGCTGCTCGTCCCCGAACTCCAGCGCGTCACCCGCCGCGCTGGTCAGGAAGTTTCGCCCGAGCGCATGTTTTGGATGAAGGCCAGCGACAAGACCATCGCCACTAACGCCTCCGTCAACGGCTTCGGCGCCTCCAAGCGCATCATCATCTGGGACACCACCCTCGCTCAGGAAACCATCGACGAAGTCCTCACCGATTTTGGCCACGAAATGGGCCACTACGTCCTCGGCCACATATGGAAGGGATTTCTATTCTTCTGGGCCATGCTTTTCGTTCTTTTCTATCTCGGCTACCGCTCCGTCGGCTGGCTTCTCGCGCGTTCCGGTGCTGCCTGGGGCATCCGCGCCCTCGACGATTGGGCTTCGCTCCCCGCCCTCCTCTTGCTTTTGACTCTCTTCGGTTTTGCTGCCGACGCTATTGGAAATACTTTCAGCCGTTATGAGGAGCATCAGGCCGATATCTACAGCCTCGAGGTCACCCACGGCATAGTTCGCGATCCCGGCCAAGCCTTCGCACGTTCCTTCCAAATTTACGGCCAAACCGTTCTCGTCGATCCTGACCCCAATCCTGTCAACGTCTTCCTCTTCTTCGATCATCCTACCGTCGCCGACCGCATCCACCTGGGCGTCACCTACGACCCTTGGTCCAAGGGCGAATCACCCCAATTCGTCAAGTAACACGCCTTCATTTTTTACGGTTTTTTGACTTGGCTTTCCAGCTGTATCAGCGTAAATTTTTATGCGCCAGCCTCCGAGGTATCCATGAGAATCCCGATCGCTATTCCTCTGCTCTTGCTATCTCTTTTCTTCTTCGCTCCGGCGCTTCCCGAGGCGCCTGCGGGCTTCGACAACAAGAGCAACGGGCTGGTGGACGACGCCACGCACACGGCGGATCAAGTCAAGTTCGACGAAATCGAGCAAATATCCGACGGGCTGGGGCCGCTCTACAACGCGCAATCCTGCCGCGAGTGCCATCAGAATCCCACTTCCGGTGGCTCCAGCCAGGTCTCTGAATTGCGTGTCGGTCACCGCGGTCCCGGCGGCAAGTTCCAGAATCCCGAGATTCCCATCGCCCGCGGTACCGAGATCATTAAGGGCCGCACCCTGGTGAACGACCGCGCCATTTGCCCGAACGCTGCCTTCCCCAGCACGGAAATTCAGGAGCGCGTTCCAGATTCGGAGAACGTTCGTACCTTCCGAGTTTCTCTTAATGTTCTCGGTGATGGATTCGTGGAGGCCGTCCCCGATCAGACTTTTGTTGACCTCGCCAAGGACCAATGCCGGAAAAACCACAACAAGATTTGCGGCCAGGTGCTCTACGTTCCCATCCTCGAGGCTCTCGGCCAGACCGGGGTCGGCCGCTTCGGCTGGAAAGACCAGCACGCCAGCCTGCTGTCGTTTTCCGCCGACGCTTATCTCAACGAAATGGGCATCACCAACCGCCTCCAGCCCGACGAAGTCACCAATCTTTGCAACACCGCCTCCGAACCCAACGACACCACCGGCCCGGACGGCCTCGCGGACATCGATCGTTTCGCGCGCTTCATCCGCGCCACCGAAACTCCCGCGCGCGATTCGACGCTTGCACAAACTCCCAAAGCAAAATTAGGTGCCGATTTATT
>WNFJ01105846.1_pt1 | contig 16354 bp, 16 predicted proteins | sample 5400461 | NCBI WGS metagenome assembly WNFJ01 (sample SAMN13153349, study PRJNA577476) | soil metagenome | isolation source: 115 cm saprolite on Douglas fir-dominated hillslope | place: USA:California | collected 2013-09-17 | reverse complement strand
AGGAGGTGGCACTGCTGATCCGGGAAGCATTTTTGCGCGGCATCAGCACGCGGCAGGTGGGGCGGGTAGTGGCGCTGTTGACGGGCGAGGTGGTGAGCGCGACCACGGTGTCGAAGCTGACGCGCGATCTGGACGAAGCGGTGCGCCAGTTTCATCAGGCGCGGCTCAGCGACGACTATGCCTATCTATTTCTGGACGGAGTGAGCTTGCGGGTGCGGCGGCCGGCGGGGCGCAAGCGGGTGCAGATGCTGGTGGCCTACGGAGTGCGGCGCGACGGCACGCGTCACCTGCTGGCGTTTCTGCGCAGCCAGGGCGAGAGTCAGGCCGACTGGGAAGGTCTGCTCGGGGATCTGTACCGCCGCGGGTTGGAGGGCAAACAACTGGGGCTGATCGTCACCGACGGCTGCCCGGGTTTAGCGGCGGCGATTCCCACGGTCTATCCGCGGGTCCGACATCAGCGCTGCTGGGTGCACAAGATGCGCAATCTTCTGGAGAAAGTACGGAAGCGTGATTACGAAGAGGTGAAGACGGGCGCCCAGGCGATGTACCTGGCCCAAAGCCGGGCGCAGGCGGAAGCGGCGTTTCGCGGGTTCCGGGCGCGGTGGCGCCGGGAGTACGGGCCGATGGTGCGGCGACTAGAACGCGACTTGCCGGAACTGCTGTCGTTCTTTGCTTTTCCCCGGCACCTGTGGCGGAAACTGCGCACCACCAACGTGATCGAGCGCTGCTTCGTGGAGGTGCGCCGACGAACCCGGCCCATGGTGTGCTTTGTGAATGTAGAAAGTGTGGACCGCATCATCTACTCCATCTTCCAGAGATTCAATCTGGAATGGAAAACCCGCACCCTCTCCATATTTACACAAGCAGCTTGACGTCACCTCGTCCGCCCAGTGCGTTGCCATTCGCCACATCGGCGCGATAAAATAATACGTACACATCTTTCCGCTGTTACACCCCTGTAATTTTTGTGAGGAAAGCCCCGCGGGCAAGGAGTGTGCGACCCCGGGTGCGGCGTAGTTGTGCGTCCGCGTGAAATTTTCCTGACGGAGTCGGAATTGAAAAAAAGAAAGACTGCGGTAATCGTAGGCGCCCAGTGGGGCGATGAGGGCAAAGGGAAGATCGTCGACGTGCTGTCGGAGAGCTTCTCGGTGGTAGCCCGCTATGCCGGCGGCCACAACGCCGGACACACCGTCATCATCAACGGCAAAAAGTTTATCCTCCAGCTCGTGCCCTGCGGCGTGCTTCGCGCCGATTGCCGAAGTGTGATTGGCAATGGCGTGGTGCTCGACCCGCTCGCCTTTCTGAAAGAGGTAGGCGGCCCTTTTTGTCTCGAATAGGGCGCACGTAATCCTCCCTTACCACCGAATGATCGAATTGGCCGCGGAGAACGCGCCCGGGCGAGTCAAGATCGGTACTACGTCGCGCGGGATCGGTCCCGCTTACGAGGACAAGATGGGACGCCGCGGGCTGCGCGTGGCGGACTTGCTCGACCTGCAGCTTCTCAAGAAGCATATAGAAAATACCGTGCGCGAGAAGAACATGATCGTGCACGCACTTTTCAACTCCGAACCCGTGGACGCGGACAAGATGTACACGGAATATGCTCAGGCAGCGGAAAAAGTCGCACCCTTCGTTTGCGATACTGCTGTGTTGCTGAACCAGGCGCTCAAGGCGGGTGACTCCATCCTGTTTGAAGGTGCCCAGGGCACGATGCTAGACATCGATCACGGCACCTACCCCTTTGTGACCTCCTCCAGCGCGACTTCCGGAGGCGCGGCCATCGGCACAGGTGTTGCTCCGAATGCTATCGACTCGGTGATCGGGATAACCAAAGCTTACTGCACGCGTGTGGGCGAAGGCCCGTTCCCCAGCGAGGAGAAGGGCGAGGCGGGACAGCAGCTGCGCGCACGAGGTAACGAATATGGTGCCGTAACCGGACGTCCGCGGCGTACCGGTTGGATGGATTTACCCCTCCTTCGCTACGCTGGCATGATTAACGGCATCTCGTGGCTGGTCGTCACAAAGCTGGATGTACTTGACGAACTGGCAGAGATTCCGGTTTGCCGGCTACGAGAAGATTGAGGGTATCTATCACAAGATGGCTGGGTGGCAGACTTCGACGGAAGGCATCACCAACATCGACAAGCTGCCGAAGCAGGCTCGGGAGTATCTGGCGTTTCTGGAGAAGGAAACCGACGCGAAGGTCGGCATGGTCTCAACCGGTCCAGATCGTGACCACACCATCTTCGTGGACGGATTCGTTTCGGAATTGAAGATGGCAGCGTCCAAGGCCTAGAATGTTCTCCCAATCGGCTGGCACATTTGCCTGCAAACCGTAAGGAGGAACGATGGTGGTTTTGGCAGTTACCTGGATGGCGAAGGTCGGGAACGAAGCCGCAGTTGCTTCAGTTTTTGAGAAGCTCACCGAGGAATCACGCAAGGAACCGGGTTGCACGATGTACCAGGTTCACCGGCACAAGACGGATCCCCGCCGCTTTTTCATCTACGAGCAATACAACGATGATGCCGCGCTTGAGGCCCACCGCACGGCTCCGCATTTTCTGCAATACGCGCGCAAAGACCTCCCCAGGATCGCGGACCGGGTGGAAGGCCATCTCTTGCGGGCACTCTTGCCCGCGAAATCCGGTCCTGTAACCTCTCGGCGGCGGAAGACAGTCGCCGCAGGCCCCGCTCGGTCCGGGTCACCGAGGTGGTTACTTTCCCTTATCCACCATCAACTCCCCGGCAGACGCGTAGCTCTCTTTTGACACTTCGTGGAATGCCACGATGATGCCTTCTCGTCGCGCTCCGGCCTCTTCCACGAGGGCATCGGTAATTCGCTTCGCGATCTTGCGCTTTTGATCGGCGGTGCGCCCTGCGAGCATAGTGATCTGAACCATGGGCATAAGGTGTGTTCTCAGTTCTCATCGAGCGGCACAGGAATCTTCGGAGACTTAGAGATCCTTCGCTTTGCTCAGGATGACGGCTGCGGGCTCCCGCTTCGCTCACGCCCGCAGAACGCCGTCACTTTGCCAATTCGTATCCCGCGAAAAAGAAACTCAGTTCAAAGCGCGCGGTATCCTCCGCATCGGAGCCGTGGATCGCATTGTGCTCGATATTCGTGGCCCATTTCTTGCGGATGGTGCCTTCATCGGCATTGGCCGGGTTCGTGGCGCCCATCAGTTTGCGCAGATCGGCAATGGCATTTTCTTTTTCTAGAGCCAAAACGACGATGGGCCCGCTCGACATAAAGTCGGTGAGGGTACCGAAAAACGGCCGGCTGGCGTGTACGGCATAGAACTGCTCAGCCTGGTGTTTCGAGATTTCAAGCATCTTTATGGCGAGGATGCGGAAGTCATTTTTCTCGAATTGTTCAATGATGTCGCCGATGGCGTTCTTTCGTACGGCGTCCGGTTTGATGATGGTAAAAGTCCGTTGCAGGGTCTTCATAAGTTCAGTCGTTAATCCTTCGTCGTCCCTCGTTAACGCACTACAGATTAAGCCCTAACACCTGTCCCGAGTGCGGCAGCCAGCGTCTCTCCGATTGCCGCTGGCGATTTCGCCACGCGAATACCCGCTGCTTCGAGCGCCTTGATTTTTTCCGCCGCTGTTCCTTTTCCGCCGGAAATGATAGCTCCGGCGTGGCCCATGCGGCGTCCTGGAGGTGCGGTCTGCCCCGCGATGAATCCAACAACTGGCTTCTTCATGTGACTCTTTACGAACTCCGCAGCCGTTTCCTCGGCGTTTCCGCCGATCTCGCCGATCATGATGACAGCCTCGGTTTGCGGATCGCGATTAAACAGGTCCAATGCGTCCACAAAAGTCGTGCCGATGATCGGATCACCGCCAATGCCGATTGCTGTCGATTGCCCAATGCCGCGTTGCGTGAGTTGATGCACGGCTTCGTAAGTCAGAGTGCCGGAGCGCGACACGATACCGACCGAGCCTTCTTTGTGAATCGATGCCGGCATAATGCCAATCTTGCATTTTCCGGGCGAGATGATCCCCGGGCAATTGGGTCCGATCAGGCGCGAGCGCCGGTCCTGCAGGAACTCCCACGCCTTGACCATGTCGAGCGTTGGGATGCCCTCGGTGATGCAGACGATAAGGTCGAGTTCTGCGTCGGCTGCCTCCATGATGGCGTCAGCCGCGAACGGCGGCGGCACAAAGATCACGGTCGCGTTGGCACCGGTCTTGTCGGCAGCCTCGCGCACAGTATTGAAAATGGGCCAGCCCTCATGCGTGGTACCGCCCTTGCCCGGAGTAACGCCGCCAACGATCTGCGTGCCATAAGCAGCGCTCGCCTTGGCGTGAAAAGTGCCTTCACGGCCGGTAAGGCCTTGCACGATCACGCGCGTTTCTTTGTCAACCAGGATTGCCATAAATTAAGATTCCCTCGCCGCTTCTACCGCCATTCCGTCGTGCCGTGGATTCCTCTAGCCTCCGCGACAACCTTGTCGGCCGCATCCTTCATGGTGTCGGTAACAATGAAGTTGAACCCAGAATTCATCAGGATCTTCTTACCTTCGTCCACATTTGTTCCTTCAAGCCGCAGGACGACCGGCAGCTTAATGTTCGTCTTTTTCGCGGCTTCGACCACGCCCGTGGCCAGCGTATCCACACGCAAAATGCCCCCGAAAATGTTGATCAGGACCGCTTTCACATTCTTGTCGCTGAGCAAAATTTCGAACGCGTGCGCAACCTGCTCAGAGCTTGCGCCGCCGCCCACGTCGAGAAAATTCGCAGGCATGCCCCCGGCGTACTTGATAATGTCCATGGTGGCCATCGCCAAACCTGCGCCATTGACCATGCAGCCGACGTTGCCGTCTAGCTTGATGTAGTTGAGACTGTATTTCGAGGCCTCAACTTCGAGGGGGTCTTCCTCGGTGATGTCTCGCAGTTCGCGCAGATCGGGATGGCGGAACATCGCGTTGTCGTCGAAGGTGACCTTAGCGTCGAGCGCGAACAGACGCCCGTCCGTAGTCGTGATGAACGGGTTGATCTCGATCAGGGAGGCGTCGGTGTCGAGAAAGGCCTTGTAAAGGCTGGTCAAGAACTGTACGGCAGGATTGATTTGCTGTGGCTTCAGGCCGAGTTTGAACGCGATCTTCCTGGCCTGGAACGCCTCAAGCCCCATGCCAGGATCGATGTACTCCTTCAGAATGGCGTCAGGATTCTCTTCCGCAACCTGCTCGATTTCCATGCCGCCTGCAGCCGACGCCATGAATACTGGTTTACCCTCGGCGCGGTCCACCAGAATGCCCAGGTACAGTTCTTTATCGATGGGCAATGTCTCTTCGATCAGCAAGCGCCGAACGATGCGTCCCTCAGGGCCGGTCTGGTGCGTTACCAGTTTCATGCCCAGCATCTTCGCTGCGAGTTCACCGGCTTCAGGCACCGACTTCGCGATCTTTACGCCACCGCCCTTGCCGCGGCCTCCGGCGTGGATCTGCGCCTTAACCACCACTCCTGTCGCACCCGCGCTGAATAATTCTCTGGCAGCAGCTTCGGCCTCTTCGTCCGTCGCGGCCATCGCGCCCCGAGGCACGGTCACACCATACTTCTTGAGGATTGCTTTTCCCTGGTACTCATGGATTTTCATAATGATGCTCGTCAGCTTTATGATCGGCAGGAACGCGCTTGCGGCTTAGAATTGCGGCAGCAAACTTTCAATTTTATAGAGGCCGGCGGATTAGAGCAAACTCTGTTCCTGTGTCGCTGGCAGAGCTAGTCAATCTCCGCGTCATCAGCGGCGCACTTATGCCTTACAATGCCGCAGACGAATGATCCTCGACGCCCTCCATCGCATCGCCAATCACGGCCAGTCGCTTGGCCGCCAGGAAGCACGCGACGTAATGACAGAAGTGCTCTCCGCAAAATGCACCGATGCGCAGATCTCTGCCTTGCTCGTCGCCTTGCACATGAAAGGTGAGACTGTCGAGGAGATCGTGGGTTTCGCCGAAGCGATCCGCGCCGCCGCAGCGCCTTTGCCGATTGACCCTCTGACCAAAGCCAACCTCGCCTCGAACGCGCTCGATGTCAGCGGCACCGGCCGAGACGCGTTGGTTGAGTCGTCTCTGGTCGAGTCATCTCTGGTTGACACCAGCGGAACTGGCGGCGACGCCAGCGGCACATTTAACATCTCGACGGCCACGGCGTTCGTGGCGGCCGGAGCTGGCGTTCGCGTAGCCAAGCACGGCAACCGTAGCATCAGCTCAAAATGCGGCTCCGCCGATGTGATGGAAGCTTTGGGCGTGAACGTCCAGTTGTCGCCCGAAGTAGCTGCCCAATGCCTGCGCGAAATCGGTATCTGTTTCCTATACGCACCCAACTTACATTCGGCCATGAAGCAAGTGCAGACAGTGCGGCGGGAACTGCGAATGCGTACGATGTTCAATCTGCTAGGACCTCTGACGAACCCCGCCCGGGCGTCCGGGCAGGTTGTGGGAGTTTATTCGTTGGATCTAGTCGAGAAATTGGCGGAGGCCCTGAGTATGCTTGGCCTGCACCGGGCTCTGGTAGTGCACGGCCTCGATGGCCTCGACGAGATAACCATTACTGGTCCCACGCGCGTGGCCGAGGCTCGGGAAGGATCGGTGCGCACCTACGAGATCACGCCTGAGGAGTTTGGCATGGGTCGAGCCAGCCTCGCCGACATCTCCGGCGGCGACGCGATAGAAAATGCAGAGATCATTCGAGCGGTATTAAGGGGGGAGAAATCGCCGCGTCGAGACGTAGTTCTGCTGAACTCGGCCGCAGCGCTGGTGGCGGCTGGCAAAGCCGACCATCTCATTGAAGCGTTGCCGCTAGCCGTTCAGTCAATTGACTCAAGAGCAGCGGCGGGAAAGCTGGAAGCGATGGCGCGGTTCACGACCGCGCACAACTAACCTCACTCCGGGCCGCCCGGAGCGCGACACCGATTCTCATGCAAGTCTATGCCGCCGCTGCTTGCTTCTTCAGCCGCTCGATCTGCTCCAAGTGATTGGGCCCATGGCCTGCCATTTGCTCCACCATCTCCGCAACCGTGACGTCCCTCTTGAGTTCTGGGTGATAAGCAGACTTTGCCAGATCAGTTGGTTTCGCGCGCCGCAGCAACCGTAAGTTGTGGTGGCGGTTCAATCCGTACAGCGCAATCAATTCAGGAGCGGGCACGTCCATGTATCCAAGGTTGCGTGCCCATTGGTCCTGGTCCATGGCAGCAATCACCGGCTTGTTGTCCGCCAGCATCTGCCGAAGGCGGTACGCGTAGACAATCTCAATGTCTGTCAGGTGCCCCAGAATCTCCAGAATGCACCATTTGTCAGGCGCAGGTTTGTAGCGCATAACTTTATCCGGCAGACCGGACACCGCGACCGCAATCTGTTTCGGACTCTTCTCTGCTGCCTCGAGATGTTTTTTCAGTTCGATCTCCGTCATGGTCTCCCTCGAATGAATCAATGGCCAATTGTCGAGTTAACGAGGCCCGAATCGCAATCGAAAAGCGGCAGTCGTAAATTAACAATCACTTCGAGGCGTCGCCTGCGTCGATCTTAAACGTGTTGTTGCTCATGTCGCTCTCCGGCACGCTGCCGTCGTTGACTACGATCTCTTCCGCGAGTGTCGGGACTTCCACACGAATTACTCCCTTGCTCTTTGCCCGCACTTCGAGCCGCTTCGTGACTTCTCCCCCCTTGAATCTCACCGTGACAGGAACCTCGGCGCCAGCGCCACCCAAATTTTCAACGGTGATCGTAACCATGTAGCCTTCCGTCAATAATTTTCGCGGAAACACCGACGCAACATGAAAGTCGGGCAGGCCACGATCGCGGTAGACCCAGTCATCGAAAAACCATTCCAGATCGCGCTGAGTCTGCGCCGCAATCAAACGTGGCATGTAGGATGGCTCCTTATCCTGCTCCGGATGATACGCAGCCAGAGCCTTTTTGAGCGCCGGCTCGCCGACCATATCCCGAAGCATCCACCACACGCACATCGCCTTGCTGCGGTACAGTTCCTCACTGGTCGTATTCACCAGCGCCTGGTTCACCTCATCTTCGGATCTCGGAGCGGCGGTCTGCTTCGCTGCTTCTACAAACGCCGCGCGGTGCAGTCCCGTGTAGTCCAGCGCGGCCTGCCGCCCTTTCTGTTGTTCGAGGTAAAGAGCCTGTGCAAAGTGTGCCAGTCCCTCGTCGATCCAGGGACGCGGTGAGGAAAATGCAGCGTGTGTAAGTTGATGGGCTGCGACCAGCCCCGCCACCTTGGCGTCCGTATTCTTCAGCGGCGTCAGCAGCAAAGCGCCGCTCTCAAAAGGAGCCGCATTGGAATTGTTCAAGTCCGCGGTTTTCGCCTTGTCGCGGGGCGCTCCAAACCATTCTGATACAAGTGGTAAGACGCTTTCTGCCGCATCCGCGTAATTCGCAGCGGCCACTTCGTGGCCAGGCAAGTAATGGACCTCGATTATTGGCCGCAACACGAACTGGTATTCGCCAATTGCAAAGGCTGGTCCCGCATGGCCCATAGATTGGTAGTTGCACTCCGCGTCGGTTTGCTGCGCCCGTCCGTTTGCTTCGTACATAATCCGGCAAGACGCGTCATTCACCAGAAGTTCTGGCGGACTCCCATCGTCTCTAGAGATGATGATCTGCGAGTGCATCTTCGAGCCTGCTTCGCGAGCTTTCCATCTGCCTAGAACCTCAAACAGGCTGTTCCCCTCCGACAGATTCGCCACTTCGGTCGTAATGGGATACCACGCCACATATCCCGCGCCCCGTACCGCGGTAAATTTCGCGCTGATCTGGTCCCAGTCCGAGCTATTTGCCGCAGCCTCGGGCGTGCCAATCCGTGTGAGCCTGGTCGCATCAAGAACGATGACGCCTTCGTAGGCGACCTCCAACTCGATTGTGGCCTTGGGGGAGACGGCCTCCGGCAGGGTTACGATGGCCTCTGAGAGACCACCCGTATGATCGATATCGGAAGTGTAGGGCTGCGAGACAAACTGCAGTGCCTTGTCGTCGGCTTTGATGGAACGCCAGTCGAGTGACGACGAGATCTGCAACACCGCGATCTTCTGCGGTGTTTGCGAGTCGTTGCGCAGAATGATTTTTCCCCGCACCCCAAGCCGCTGCTGCTCAGGTTCAACCCGCACACTCAAATCGTAACTGATGAAGGTGAAGGCCTCGCGATCGAGAGTAATCGCGTTCGCAACAGAGGCACAGAGAATGCAGAGAAAACCCAGGTGCTTGAAACAGGACTTCATTGCTTATCCGGAGAAGCTTTCCCGCCTCGCCTCTGCCGCACAATTTCATAGAGAACGACCGCAGCAGCGACGGAAACGTTCAGCGACGGAACATTGCCCAGCATCGGAATTGAGACCAAGAAATCGCACTTCTTCTTCACCAGGTCGTGCAGGCCCTTACCCTCTGCGCCCAGGACCAGCGCGCAATCCATGTTGTAATCAAGGGCGTCATAGGTCTGAGGTCCGTGCTCGTCAAGGCCAACAGTCCACAAGTTGCGGCCCTTGAGTTCTTCCACGGTACGCGCAATGTTGGTCACCTTGGCGATCGGCAAGTACTCGCTTGCACCGGCTGAAGTCTTGGTCACCCTTCCAGTAACGGCCGCAGAGCGGCGCTCCGGAATAATCACGCCGTCGGCGCCAGCGGCGTCGGCCGTGCGCAAGATTGCGCCCAGGTTGTGCGGATCTTCTACGCCATCGAGCACTACCACCAATGAGTACTGTCCCCGCTTGACGCCGATCACGTCATCGAGATCGCTGTATTGCTTGGCCGATGTAACCGCCACCACGCCTTGGTGCGCAGCGTTCCCCGCCATGCGGTCCAATTCCGTTCGTTGCAGGAAGCGCACCGGCACCGAGAGGCGCCGGCAGTCTTCAATCAGACGCTGGAGGCGAATATCGTGGCGCTCTTTAGCCATAGCAACCCACTGAAACGCCCGCCCCCGGGCCTTGAGCGACTCCGTGACCGCGTTGATGCCATAGATGTAGTTCATGGAATATTCAGTGTACCGAAAGTAGAGGAGTCGGGAATTTTCCAAAGCCCGGGGGTTGACAGCGTTTCGAGAGGTCACGGCTCGGACCGGTCGCAAAACAAACGCGCGATTCCTATCAGGGCACGGCTTAAGCCGTGCCGGCAAGCGTAGCAAAAAGCCGGGCTTTAGCCCCTGAGCAACACTGTTCAAGGAAGCCCAATGATTCGGAGACCTCGACTACGCCTGCCGCCGCAACGCGTCAACAATGTCAGCCGGTTCCGGCCGCTCGGTGTAGTCCTCGTTCGCCGACGCGTAAAGCACCGTCCCGTCGCGCTCGAGAATGAAAGTCGCCGGGATAGGAAGCTCCCAGCTTTCATCTCCATTGGCAAAAGGTAGATTGACAAAGGCACGGCGAAAGATTACCTGCTGAAACTCCGGCGCACGATAGGTTAGACCAAATCCCCGCGCGACTTGGTTGCCCGCATCGGAGAGCAACCGGAAGCGCAGCTTATGCTGATCGTGCATGAAGAACGAGTGCTTCACCGTCTGCGGGGAAATGGCTACAAGCGTCGCTCCCGCCTGCTCGATCTCCGGCAGCACAAGATTCATGGCCTCCATTTGTCCGACGCAAAACGGGCACCAGCGGCCGCGGATGACACAGAGCACGAGGCGTCCTTTAGTGAGCAAGTCAACCGAAGAGAGAATCTTGCCATCATGATCTTGTAGTTCGAACTCCGGAGCTTTCGCACCCACAGAAAGAATGTTCTGCGCGAGATTCCGCTCTTTGAGTTCGGCAATGGCTCGTGTGTGGATCGCCTGCGTCTCGGTCGGAACGTATTTCGCGATCAGCTCTTTGCGCTCGGCAAAAATTTTTCGCAGCGGACGGGTGTCCTCCGTCGTATCAGATTCTTCGAGGGAGCGCCATTTCATAGAATCAGACCTCGGGCGTCGGACCTATGGGGCGGCGGGGCTGATGTCCGAAGTCCAAGGTCCGCCCGCCAGTCGCCGCGCGAAGCTGGGCTTGCCCATCTGCTTGAACATTTTCTTCATCTGCGCATACTGGCGAAGCAGATTATTTACTTCCTGCACGCTGGTGCCCGACCCGCGGGCGATGCGCTTGCGGCGATTACCGTTGATGACTTCGTGATGATTGCGTTCGTACGTCGTCATCGAGTTGATAATGGCCTCGACGCGATTGATCTGCTTCTCGTCCACGTTGTCGGCGGCCTTCTGCAGGCCGGAGAACGGCCCGATCGAGGGCAGCATTCCCATCAGGCTCTTCATCGATCCCATCTTCTTCACCTGGCGCAACTGATCGCGAAAATCTTCCAGAGAGAAGCCATCTCCCGTAAGGGCCTTGGTGGCCATCTCCTGCGCCTTCTTCTTGTCGATCTGCGATTCGGCGCGCTCGATCAGCGAGAGGATGTCGCCCATCCCAAGAATGCGCGAGACGATGCGGTCAGGATGGAACGGTTCCAGGGCATCGTATTTTTCGCCCACGCCAATGAACTTGATAGGCTGGCCGGTCACCTGGCGGATGGAAAGCGCAGCGCCACCGCGGGCGTCGCCGTCCATTTTCGTGAGCACCACGCCGGTGAGCGAAAGCTTCTTATGGAACTCGTCGGCGGAGCGCACCGCATCTTGCCCGGTCATGGCATCGGCAACAAACAGAATCTCCGACGGATTCAGCAGCTTCTTCAGCGACTGCATTTCGTCCATGAGCTGATCGTCAATGTGAAGGCGTCCGGCAGTGTCCACGATGAGCACGTCACAGCCGGAAACGATGGCTTCGCGACGCGCTTCTTTCACCAACCGCTCCACCGCTTGTGTGAGCTGCGTGGCCGTGTTGGCCTCGCCGATTTCGCCTTCGTAAATGTTCGCCTTGATCGCCTGCGCCACAACTTTCAACTGTTCACGCGCAGCGGGACGATACACGTCCACCGAAACCAGCAGCGGACGGTGTCCGCCATTCTTCAGCCAGTTTGCCAGCTTGCCCGAGGTGGTGGTCTTGCCGGAACCCTGCAATCCGGCCATCAAAATGACCGTCGGTGGCTGCGAGGCAAACTTCATCCGCGCCGTGTCGTGACCGAGCGTTTCGACCAGTTCATCGCGCACGATCTTGATGACCTGTTCGCCGGGAGAAAGCGCGGTCAAGACCTCCTGACCGACGGCCTTGGCCCGGATGCGGTCGATGAGTTCCTTGACCACTTTGAAATTGACGTCAGCTTCGAGCAGCGCCAGCCGAATTTCACGCAGCGCCTCGTCAATGTTCTCCTCGGTCAGCTTGGCTTGGCCACGAAGACTCTTGAACGCGCGCTGCAGTTTTTCCTGAAGGTTCTCGAACATAAGGGTTAATCGATTATTTTATCAGTCATGAGACTATGTGACGTTGGCCTCTTGAATTGTCATCCTGAGCGGAGTAGTCAGTCGCGAAGCGAGCGACTGCGTTCTCGAAGGACCTCATGCCTGCTCGGTACGGCATCGGCGCGTCAGGGAGTTCTACTACCGAGCCGGCATAACGCCGACAGCGGGGCCCGAAACTTCCTGCGACGATCCGAGTTTGCGCAAATGGCTTAGGGATCCTTCGACTCCGCGGATGCTGCGCTTCGCGCAACATCCCCTTCGCTCAGGATGACAGACCTCTTACGAACACTTCTTTCGCCGCACTCACCGTATTGCACTGAATGGCCACCGTATCCTCCACGTTCCGTGCATACCCACCCGCGAAGGTCACCATCACAGGAATATCACGTGCACGAGCCACGCGAAAGACGAGTTCGTCGCGCTTCTTCAACCCTTCCATCGTGAGAGATAGCCCGCCGAGTTGATCTTCACGGTAGGGGTCGGCGCCCGCGATGTAGCACAACAGATCTGGCTCGAACTGCCGCAATCCGGAGCTCAGGGCATTGTCGAGCCAGGCAAGGTAGTCGTCGTCTCCCACGCCATCGGGCAAGTCGACATCAATCGACGACGGCGGCTTCACGGCCGGATAGTTGTTGTGCTGGTGCAGGGAAATCGTGAAGACGTCGCCCTCGTGTGTCCTGCGCATGGTGTTCGCTGTCGGTTGCTCTCGATTTAGCGGGGAGGTGGAAACCGACGGCAACGGCTCGCTACGGGTGCGCGTGCCGGCGAAAATTGCTGCCGTGCCGTTGCCGTGATGCACGTCGCAATCGACAGTCATCGCAGTGCGAATCCTGCCGTCTCGCTGCATGCGGCGAATGGCCACGGCCACATCGTGGATCATGCAGAATCCCTCGCCATGATCGGGAAACGCATGGTGGAAGCCTCCACCAATGTTGATGGAAACACGGTCAGTCAAAGCTTGGCGCGCAGCCAGAATCGATCCTCCGGCAGCCAGCCAGAAAGCCTCGACCAACTCGGGCGAGTAAGGGATCTCAAGTTCCATCTCTTCAAGAGGGCTGAGCGTCCCGGTCCGAAGCTTGTGCACATATTCCGGGGTGTGTACGAGCAGGATGTCTTGGTCGGTAGCAGGCTCGGGTTCCAGGAAGTCCGTGGCCTCGGCAACGCCGCTTGCGAGCAAACGGTCGTGGATGAGCCTGTACTTCTCGGCAGGGAAGACGTGAGCCCCGATGGGCAGGTAGTAGCCGTTGCTGTAGATGAGCTTGAAGAGGAGCATGGGGTGCGCTTCCATGATACTGCTGCGTGCTTGCTGAAGTTCGTGGTACCCAATGCGCCTGTCATGATGAGCGAAGTGAGATAGTTCGCAGAGCGAACCATCTCGCGTAGTCGAAGCACCCCATGTCTCTCGATCTTGGAAACGACGTCGCAGGGAGTTCTTACCGAGACCGTCCGGACTCTAGAAGGGTGACTGTCGCCGAGAAAACGCCCTTCTGGCTTCGACTCGATTGTCGCGGGCAAGGGATCCTTCGACTGCGCTGTCCTTCGCTTCGCGAATGACAACTTCGCTAAGGATGACAGCCATAAAAGAGCAGGCGAAGAAACGGAACTATCGCTTCTTGGTGGGGTTCACCGCTGGCGCTACCATCGGCCTTCGCACCGGCACAATCGCGCCCTTCGAGGGATCCGCCGCGGCGTTGGCGCGGGTGAGCACTTCCTGCTGGATGTACTGCACGAACTCCTGAATCTGGCGCTGCATCTCCTCCATACGTTCCCGCATTTGCAGGATGATGGCCATACCGCTGATGTTCACGCCCAGATCGCGGGCCAACGATAAGATGAATTCCAGCCGCTGCAGGTCTTCGTCAGTGTAGAGGCGGGTGTTGCCCTCGGTGCGCGACGGTTTCAGAAGCCCCTCGCGCTCGTAAAGCCGCAAAGTCTGTGGATGAATGCCGTACATCTCAGCCACCGCCGAGATCATGTAGGCACCCTTGGATTTTCTTTTGGTCATCGCGACAAGTTTATCCCAAGACGAAATCAGCCACGGATCATCACGGATTCCCACGGACCAAGAAAGCCAAGTCCGTGTCGATCCGTGCAAATCCGTGGCCCAATATCTCTATACTGCCGGCTGCGGCTTCTCTTCCGGCGCCGTCCAGCCCGCCGGCTTCAGCACATGGTTGATGGCATATGCTACCACGCCCCCCGCGATCAGGATCATGCCGAAAGCGAACGAACTCATCCCCAGTACGGACTCATGCTCGCTACGCACGATGGAGAAGCCCAGCAATAGCGCTGGGGGGATGCCGATTGCTATGGCACCAAACCAGCCCCCAGGAACGCGGAACGGACGCGCCAATTCCGGCTCCCGGAAGCGCAAGACCGCCAGAGCCACAAACTCCAGCACCAAGCTCGCGCCGTAGAGAAGAATGTCGAGCGTGACCAGCCGGGCAAAACCGAGGCCCAGGCACATTGCCCATCCGATGGCCAATGCAACGATCGCTACCCAAGGAGCGCGCGAACGGGGCTGCAGCTTGCCGAAAACTGCGGGAAGCATGCCATCCTGCGCCATCGCCAACGGCAGGCGGGAGTAGCTCATCACCAGTGCATTAAACATGCCGAAAGCGCTGATAATGCCCCCAAGAACCACGCCCACCCGCAGCAGCGGCCCGCCCAGCAGCCCGGCGATATCCGCCCATGAACCCGTCTCCCACGCGGTAGGAGCGAGCCCGGTCATCCACATGGCAGCGAATGGCAGCACGTAACTCAAAGCCACAATCACTACAGCCGCCAGCATCGCCCGCGGATAGGTCCGCTGCGGCCGCTCGACCTCCGTAGCAATGGTTGAGGCGTTGTCCCACCCCATGTAATTCCACATACAGATCAGCAGCCCGCCCAAGATATCGACCGTGGAAGTGGTCGGCCTGGTTACCGCATTGGCCAGCACCCCAAGTTTAAACGGCGACAGCACTACGATTGCGACGAACGGCGCCGACAGCGCGAAGAACAGCCACAGCGACGTGAGCGATACCACTTTCACGCCCGCAATATTCAGGGCCGCGCACGCAATCACCACGGCCAGCGCAACCCACCATCCGCGATTTCCGACCGAGAACCAAGGGAACATGCGGGTCAGGTAAGCCACGAACAGCGTCGGATAGATCGCCATGTCGAAAATGGACGCAACCAGCGAGAGCCATGCCTCCTGAAATCCCCAGAAGTTGCCCATGGCGCGCCGCACCCACGCGTAGTATCCGCCCTCGAACGGCAGCGCGCTCGAAAGCTCGCCGATCATGAAAGCCGTAGGCAGACTCCAGAGCAGCGGAGTCAGCAGCAGAATCAGGATCGCACGTCCGTATCCGGCGCCATGCACGATCTCTTCCGTGCCATAGGTTCCGCCCGACACCATGAAGAAGGTGGCGGCGACCAGAGGCCACAGCGTGAGTCGAACGAATTTTGTCCGGTTGGGGACGACGGCGAGAGGTTGGGGATTCTCTTTTTGTTGGCGCGGGGCGCTAGCTGTTGCCAATTTCGATGTCTTCCTCCTCAAGCGACTCACTCTCAGCTACTCCGCAGCGGCTGGTTCAGCTCGAGCTTTCCGGTTTTCTTGGATTCCGGAAATCACGCTGGAGTTAGTTCGCAGTGTAGAGATTACGGGAATTTCCCAGCGATGCAAGAAAATTGTGGAAATTTTTCGCAATTTTTTGTCAAGGAGGACGGTACGGAGGTAATGCTGTCACGCCCCGGAAAAGATGGGTCTGTGCCCTGGAGTTCTAGAGTTTGAGTTCCCAGGTCTCCGCGACAAGATCATTGCGACTCCAACTCTGATGTGGCTCTTCGCCAACCACCTTGAAGCCCACGTTCTGATAGATGCTGCGGGCTGCCAGGAGTTCGCTCTGCGTCCAGAGCATAATCTTCTTATAGCCGACGTCACGGCCAAAACGGATGCATTCAGAGTCTAGGCGTCTGCCAATCCCAAGGCCCCGCGCCGAGGGTTCAACCAGCAAAAGCCGCAGCTTGGCCACAGTCTGCG
>WNFJ01004917.1_pt1 | contig 16356 bp, 15 predicted proteins | sample 5400461 | NCBI WGS metagenome assembly WNFJ01 (sample SAMN13153349, study PRJNA577476) | soil metagenome | isolation source: 115 cm saprolite on Douglas fir-dominated hillslope | place: USA:California | collected 2013-09-17 | reverse complement strand
CAAAAAGAGCAATGGAAACTGATTCATCGAGCCGCGCGGCAGAAATACCAGCAGCGGGAAAAAGACGGGGGGAAGCGGTGACGACGCGGTCCGTTACGTTCCGGACGAGTTGGGGATAGATTGAGATCCTTCGCTGCGCTCAGGATGACACCGCAGACGGAAATCATTTTCAGAATGCGCTTTTGAGTTGGGATGCGGTCTAAGAGAGCGCGACGCGCTTGTGGATGAAATCCACGATGTCTTGGGTGGAGGTTCCGGGGAGAAAGATTTCGGCGATGCCGGATTTTTTGAGGGCGGGGATGTCGGCTTCGGGGATGATACCGCCGACGAGGACAGTGACGTCGTCCATGCCCTTGTCGTGGAGGAGTTTCATTAGCTGGGGGCAGATGGTGTTGTGCGCGCCGGAGAGGATGGAGAGGCCGATGACGTCGACGTCTTCCTGCACGGCGGCAGAGGCGATCATTTCCGGGGTCTGGCGCAAGCCGGTGTAAACGACTTCCATCCCGGCGTCGCGCAAGGCGCGGGCGATTATTTTTGCGCCGCGGTCATGGCCATCTAGCCCCGGCTTGGCAATCAACACTCTGATTTTCTTTCCCGGCATTTCTCTTCCTCTTCTCTGTGGTCTCTGCGCCCTCAGTGCTCTCTGTGTAAGTCTTTTTCTTCATACCTGGGTTCGAACACGAAGCGCCTGATCCCATCCTTCAAGATTGTCACGTTGAAGTTGATCAACAGTCCTATCTTGAAGCCCGAAAGTCGCAAGTAAGTTAGGATGATGGCTTCGTGAACCAGCGAGAACGCTTCGATCGATTTGAGTTCCAAGACCACTCTTTTTTCGACCACCAAGTCAAGTCGATATCCGCACTCCAGCTTCACTTCCTTAAAAACGACCGGAACTGGAACTTGTCGCTGCCCTCCCAGATTGCGTAACGTCAATTCGTGACAGAGACACTCTTCGTAGGCGGATTCAAGTAGCCCGGCCCTAGGAACTGATGAACCTCAATCGCGGCGCCTAGGATTTCGTGAGTGAGTTGGCGGCTGTCCATAGGAATCAAGAATTTACACAGAGCACGCTGAGTACACAGAGTTCACAGAGAAGAGTTAGGTGATGGCGACTTCTTCGTAGGTGCCGAAGACGTCGCGGAGGGCGTCGCAGATTTCGCCCAGGGTGGCGTAGGATTTCACGGCATCGTAGATGAACGGCATGAGGTTGTCTTTTCCCTTGGCGGCGGCGCGGAGGGAATTGAGGCGGCGATCTACCTCGGCCTTGGAGCGATCAGCGCGGAGCTTGCTCAACCGCTCGGCTTGGCGGTGCGCCACCGTTTCGTCAATTTGCAGAACGTCCAAGGGCTTCTCTTCGGATGCGAAATCATTCACGCCGACTATGATTTTTTCTTTTTTATCTACAGCCACCTGGTAACGGTAGGAGGCTTCGGCGATTTCGCGCTGCGGGTAGCTGCGCTCGATGGCCGCGACCATGCCGCCCATGGCGTCGATTCTCTCGATGTAATCCCACGCGCCTCGCTCGATTTCGTTGGTGAGAGTTTCTACGAAATAAGAGCCGCCGAGCGGATCCACGGTGTTGGTGACGCCGGTTTCGTGGGCGATGATCTGCTGCGTGCGTAGGGCAATCGTCGCGGCAAACTCCGTGGGCAGCGCCCAGGCTTCATCGAGCGAATTAGTGTGCAGCGACTGCGTTCCGCCGAGCACCGCGGCGAGGGCCTGAATCGCAGTGCGGACCACGTTGTTGTAGGGCTGCTGGGCGGTCAGAGAGCAGCCGGCGGTCTGCGTATGAAAGCGCAGCGCCCAGGAGCGCGGATTCTTTGATTTGTAGCGCTCGACCATGGCTTTGTGCCAGATGCGGCGCGCCGCGCGGTACTTGGCGATCTCCTCGAAGAAATCGTTGTGCGCGTTGAAGAAAAAGGAAAGCTGCGGCACAAATTGGTCCACGTCGAGGCCGCGGCGCATTCCCCATTCGACGTATTCCATGCCATCGCGCAGCGTAAACGGCGGATGTGATAGCCGCTGATCGAAATGGGATTGAATTTCGGTGTGTTCTTGACGCCGAATTCGAACGTGTCGATCACCAGCCGCATCGAAGGTTCCGGTGGATAGATGTATTCCTTCTGCGCGATGTATTCCTTCAAGATGTCGTTCTGGAGCGTGCCGGAAAGTTTCTTCCAATCCGCGCCCTGCTTTTCCGCGACGGCCAGATACATCGCCCAAATAATCGCGGCCGGCGAATTGATGGTCATGGAGGTCGTGACATTCGCCAGCGGAATTTTATCGAAGAGCACTTCCATGTCCGCGAGTGAACTGATGGCCACTCCGCACTTGCCGACTTCTCCTTCGGAGAGAGCGTGATCGGAGTCGTAGCCCATCAGAGTGGGCAAATCGAAGGCTGTGGAGAGTCCGGTCTGGCCCTGCGCGAGGAGATAGCGGAAGCGCTGGTTGGTATCTTCGGCCGTGCCGAAGCCCGCGAACTGCCGCATCGTCCAAAGCCGGCTGCGGTGCATGGAGGGATGAATTCCGCGGGTGTAAGGAGGCTCGCCAGGGAAGCCGAGATCGTGCTCGGGGTCCCAATTCGGCAAATCCGCTTTCGTGTACAGGCTGCGAATCGGATACCCGGAAATGGTGGTGAATTCGGGCTGTCTTTCGGGGCTTTTTTCCAGCGCCGGATGAAGCGTGTTTTTCTCCCAGGCTTGTTCCTTGGCGGAGGGCGCTCGATCTACTGAAGATGTTTCCGCCGGGGGCGTGGCTTGCGTGGTGCCTTTGGATCGTTCGCTCATACTCATCGCCCCCGTCAGGGATTCGAAAAAACGAATCGCAACATAACCAAGATTAATGCTATGCGAAAGCCCAGGACGGGGCAAGAGCGCCGTGGGTTCGGTGCCGAGAAGAGGGAACTAGATGGAACACGCCAGAGCAAAAAAACGGCCCGGACGAGAGTGCCCGGGCCGTGGGGAAGAGGTGCCTGCGAGAACTACTTTTGGCCTGAGTTAAAGGAAAGTTTCTCGGTGCCCACAACTTGTCCGTGCAAGGTGCCGGGAATGAGCGTTTCGCGCTCGGCTTCGCCACTCTTGGCATCGGCGATGGTGACTTTGTTGACTTCGAGAGTGCGCCCGACAGCGCGCTCGTAGTTGGCCTTGGCTTCCTCGAGATTGGCCAACGCGCGGAGCTCCGTGCCTTGTGCGCTGATGAGGTCGCGTTGCGTTTGAATGACGAGATAAACAGTCGATGCGCCGAGCTGGTATTTCTTTTGCTCGGCATCAAACGTCTGCTGCTGCAGTTCGCGCGCCTTGCTGGCGGCATCGACCTGGGCGCGGTCCTGGGTGAGCGCGATGTAGGTATTGCGGACGTCGAGAAGCGCGGCGTTTTTCAATTGCTGCAACTGCGCCTCGAGCTGACGCTGCGTAAGAATGGCGCGCTGGTTATCCGCCTGCGCCGAACGGTTGCGGATCGGAATAGTGACGGTAAGCTGGACATTGTAATCGGGAAATTGGTTGTGAAAAACCTGGCTCAATGCCCCACCGAATCCGTTGGTGTTTGCACCGGTTACCGTTGTGCGCTGAGTCGGCAGGAAGATGGAAACGGGCAGCCCAGTGGCGGGATCAATGCCCTCGACAGCCTGGCCGTTGGGCCCGATAACCGCCGCCCCCGGCACAATCGCGGAAGTGGCGTTCAATGAATTCCCGGACAGGCCGACTGTGCCGTACTGTGCCTGTAACAACGCGGTCGGCAGCAACGCGTTACGCGTTGCCTTCAGGTCGATCTCTCCATTCAACAAGTTGAGCGCTTCTTCCTGTAATTCCGGCCTCTTTGCAAATGCTTCCTTGGCGGCTTCTTCAAACGACGGGGCTTCAATGGCTTCTGGCCGTGACGGTAGTTCCGTCGGAATAATCTCGACGTTGACGAGGTTGGGCGCAAGAGGGTCTTTGCTTATAGCATTCTTCAAGATCTGCTGATTCTGAAGGTGCACGGTTTGCGCCACGATCAGGTTCTGGCGGTCCGTAGCGAGTTCGGATTCGGCGCGCGTCACGTCGAGCGGCGCCATCGTGCCGATTTCCAATTGTTTTTTGTTGTCGTTGTAGAGCTTTTGGGCGACGGTTACGGCCTGCTCTTGAACTTTGACGTTCTCGCGCGCGAACACCAATTCCCAGTAGGCGGTGATCGTGTTTGTGACTGTGGTAATTGCCTGCTGCGTAAAGGCCCAGTCCGCGATTTTGCGGTTGTTCTTGGCGATGCGGATGTTTCGAGTGTTCACAGAGCGTCCAAAACCGTTCAGCAACTGCTGCTGGAAGCCCAGGAAAATGGTGGACTGCACCGCCGGGTTAAAAAGCTGAAAGGTAGACGTATTCGACGACCTGGTATTGTCCCAGGCCAGGAAAAGGCTCGTGCCCGTTTGTAGGCCCTGAGTCAACTGTGTGTTGTAGATTGTGGTATGGCTCTTCAGGGCCGGCGGAACGGCGCTTGATGTCGTACTGACGCCGGTGCCCGACGTAATCGGGTTATTAACTGGTGAAACGCGTGAATCAACTGAGATCGAGGTAACGACTTGCGGGTCAAAATTAAAGAGGGGGTTATTTGCCGTCGATCCGCCAAACACAGCGCCGGGAGTGACTCCGCCGAAGCCGCCCGAGTTTGCTTTCAAGATGCCGGTGTCCGCAAACCATGGATTATACCGTTGCACCACGATGTCCATACTGTTTTCCAGCGCCAGCTCGACGGCCTCCTGCATGCTCAACTCCAGCTTTCCGTCATGGATGAGCTGGTCGATGCGGGGCGAATTGGTGAGGCCTGGTGCTTCGATACTGATCGGACCGTAGGGAGCGAGGAGATTCGGAAAAAACTTGGGCCCACGGGTATAGTTGTGCTTTGCCGAGCCGAGTGCGACCGGCACGATTGGCGTGGCCATCTTCGCGGGCGCTGCTTGCGGAGTTTGCGGCGCTTCCTGCCCGAAGGCCGGGGAAATGGGCCCTCCCACGAGCGTTACGGCCAGTATGGCGGCCAACAGCGGTCGAGCATACAGCGTCTTCATAGTGCTCCTTACCCTCAAGATTCATCCCCCAAGGGGCTTAATTTATGTGTACTCAACTTTGTAAAACGTTCGGAGAATGGAATTTGTTTCAAGAAGTTGACCGTTTAGAGGTCAAGACTGAAATCTGACAGCTTTGCGGCCACCCGCCGGGCACGGTCCACTTTCCATCCGGAGGGCTGCGCCGCGCGAAGAAAGCAGTCTAGCAGGGGCCCTCTTCCTTGACAACGCAGAGGGCGGCGGCTAGGCTGCTGACATTTCGACGCCTAGGAGTTGCCGGCGGTTAGCTGGGCCGAATGCTGAAACGCGAAGAATTGCTGAAGCTGTTCGAGACGGCGGGCGCCATCCGCCATGGGCATTTTGAGTTGTCCAGCGGTTTGCACAGCGGAACCTACGTCCAGTGCGCACTTGTCCTGCAATATCCGCGGTTCGCGGAGAAGCTGGGGCAGGCGTTGGCGGCGCTCTTTTCGGATAGCAGGATTGAGGCGGTCGTTTCGCCAGCCATGGGCGGGCTCATTATCGGGCATGAAGTCGCTCGGGCGCTGCCGGAACCGAAGAGCTCGCTCGGCGGTGGAACGCCTGCACTTTTTGTGGAGCGCGATGCCAGTGGCATGATGACGCTGCGGCGCGGGTTCTCGCTGGTTCCAGACCAGCATGTTCTCGTCGGAAGCCATTCGCGTCGTGGAAGAGGCCGGTGCCCGCGTCGTTGCTGCCGGTGCGCTGATCGACCGGAGCGGCGGGAAGATCGACTTCGAAGTCGAAGCACAGTCGCTGATCCAACTGCCCATTGCCAGCTACGAAGAAGAAGATTGCCCGCTTTGCCGCGGCGGCAGCGTCGCCGTGAAGCCCGGAAGCCGCTTTGTCCGCACCGCTCCATAGGGCCAATTAAAACGTTGCCAAATCTCGTCCCTCTTCTGAAGACTGATCACTGAAACTGATAACTTGCTTTCCATGCGCTATTTCAAGCTCACTATCGCGTACGACGGCACCGATTTTCACGGCTGGCAGACTCAAGCCAACAAGCCCACCATTCAGGGAGAAATTGTGGGAGTGCTCCGGCGCCTGACGCAGGAGAACGTCGTTTTGCATGCTGCCGGGCGCACCGACGCCGGCGTTCACGCGCTTGGCCAAGTCGGGAGTTTTCGAACGCAATCGCCATTGTCGGCGCAGGAATTTCAACGCGCTTTGAACGCGCTGCTTCCGCCGGCGATTCGAATCGCCGGCGCCGAGGAGGTCGGCCCGGATTTCAATGCGCGCTGGTCGGCGCGCGGCAAAACCTACCGCTACCGGCTGTATCGCGGGAAAGTAGTGCCGCCGATGGTCTGGCGTTACGTGCTCCACTATCCTTTTCCGCTCGACGAGGACGCCATGCGCGACGCGGCGGCCCGCTTCGTCGGCACGCACGATTTTGCTTCGTTTGCGGCTTCGACAGGTTCCGAAGAAGATGACAAGGAGCGCTCCAACGAGCGCGAAATCTTCGCGACCGAGTTGGTGCGCAGCGCGGACAACGAAGAGCTGGTCTTTACCATTCGCGGGCGTTCGTTCCTTCGTTATATGGTGCGCAAGATGGTGGGCACGCTGCTCGACGTGGGCCGCGGAAAACTCACCCCTGCGGACATCGATCGCTTGTACGAACTGCGAGACCGCTCCAAATCCGGCCCCACCGTCCCGCCTCAAGGTCTCGTGATGGTCGAAGTACAGCACGAAGAGGCTTGGCGGCTCGGCCAGCCATGAGATTCGGTGTTGCGCTATTGCTGGTCTGGTCGTGCTCGTTGTCCGGGACTCCACGTCCACATACCGGCGTCAAAATCGGTTAGAATCGTGGATATGGCTGCCACGGCCATTCCCATCGACACGCTTCCTTCCATAAACCCGGCCACGGGCGAGGTGCTAGCGCATTTTGAGAGAACGCTGGCGTCGTCGTTGCCGGAGATCATTTCGCGCGCGCGAATCGCCCAGGGCGTATGGGCAAAACTTCCGATCCGAGACCGATGCGATCAGTTGCGCGGGCTTCGCGAACGCATCATGGCTTCGCGCAACGAATTGGCAGACGCCGTTGTGCGCGAATCCGGCAAGCCACGTGTGGAAGCCCTCTTCGCGGATATTTTTGTTGCACTTGATTCGGCGGAATACTGGTCCAGGAACGCCGCCGGGGCTCTTCGCACGCGGCGTGTGCCGCATCACAGCACCGCCGCGAAAGCCAAACGCGGGTTTCTGGCTTACGACCCTCTCGGTGTCATCGCCATCATTTGCCCGTGGAACTACCCGCTGGCGATACCGCTCAGCCAGATCATTCCGGCGATCGCCGCAGGAAACGCGGTCGTGTGCAAGACAAGCGACTTCACGCCACAATGCGGTGCGCTGATCGAGAAACTTTTCATCGACTCGGATTTCCCAGAAAAACTGGTCACGATTGTCCAGGGTGGCGGGGAAGTCGGCCAAGCCTTGATCGATACGTCGCCGGACAAAGTGCTCTTCACCGGAAGCGTGGCTACCGGCCGCCGCGTTGCCGAAGCTTGCGCAAAAAAACTAATCCCCTCCGTGCTCGAACTTGGCGGCAAGGATGCCATGATCGTTCTTGCGGATGCGGACCTGGAGGTATCCTCCAGCGCGGCCGTCTGGGGCAGCTACACAAACTGCGGGCAGGTATGCCTTTCCGTGGAGCGGTTGTTTGTCGAGCAGACCGCCGCGGAAAAATTCATGGCGCTCTGCGTGGAAAAAACGAAGAAACTGCGCATTGGTCCGGGGAGCGATCCTGCTACAGACGTCGGCCCGCTCATCCGGCCGCAGCACGTGCAACGCATGAGCGATTTAGTCCGCGATGCCGTTTCCCGAGGCGCAAAGGTTTTGTGCGGCGGCAACTCGCGCGCTGATCTCGGCCCCAATTTCTTCGAGCCCACGGTCATCGCGGGTGTCGATTCCTCCATGAAGTTATTTCAAGAAGAGACGTTTGGCCCGATCCTCGCGATGCAAATCGTGCACGACGCGGAAGAAGCGGTAGCGCGCGCCAATGACTCGCCATTCGCGCTGGCAGCAAGTGTTTGGACCAGCGACAGACGGCGCGGCGAAGCGATCGCGCATGGTCTCCGCGCCGGCGCCGTCATGGTGAACGATGCGATCAGCTATTTCGGCATTGCGGAAGCCCCGCATGGCGGGTGCGGCGCGAGCGGCTGGGGCCGCACCCATGGCAAAGCAGGCCTCCTCGAAATGGTGCAAATGAAATACATTGATGTCGACCGCCTGCCGCATCGCGAAAAGCCTTGGTGGTACCGCTACGGCGCGAACCTGGAGCAGGCCGCGGATGCTTTTCTCCAATTTGAATTTTCCGGCGGTATCGCCGCGAAGTTGCGTACCGCCCGCGGCGCCATGAGAACTTTTTTCCGCGACCACGGATTTTAGAGAGGACGGCCATGCCTGAAGAGACTGCAGCGTCACCGAAGATCAAAACGCGCAAGCCCAAACAGCGCGCCTGCGATGAAAAAGACGAGAAGGGCAAGCTCTGCAACGGACACTTGAAGCGCTACTACGATTACCCGAAGGAAGTCGCGGCGCTCATTGGTCCAAAAGCGGAGATTTACCGCTGCGAATTCTGCAAGACGCTGTATCGCCCGGATCCGGCGCAACAGCCGCAAAGTTATACTTTGCGGAATTAGATCGATCTCTTTCGAACCAAACGAGGCCCGCCGTGCAGCAGAACGAATGGATCTACGACTGGAACGTCGCAACGCCGCCCGCGATTCCTCGGGGCACGCGCGTGTTGATGAATGACGAAACCCTGCGCGACGGTTTGCAGAATCCTTCCGTCTTCGACCCCAGCATCGAAGAAAAAATCGAAATCCTGCATCTGATGGAGTCCCTGGGGGTCGACGCGGTCAATATCGGTCTTCCCGGCGCTGGGCCGCGCGCCTATGCGCACACCGAAGCGCTGGCCCGCGAAATCGCCACGCACCGGATGAAAATCAAGCCCAACTGCGCGGCGCGAACGCATGAAAACGACATCCGCCCCATCGTGGAAATTTCGCAGGCCGCGGGCATCGCCATTGAGGCAGCAACGTTTCTCGGTTGCAGCCCGATCCGCCGCCTCGTGGAAGACTGGACGGTCGAGCACCTCGAGCGCACCACCGAAAAAGCAGTGAAGTTCGCGGTCGAGAACGGTCTCCCGTCCATGTATGTCACGGAAGACACGATTCGAACCGATCCCGATACCGTCAAGCGGCTGTACTCCACCGCTATTCGAAACGGCGCTAGCGCGATCGTTCTCTGCGACACCGTGGGGCACGCCACCCCAAACGGCTCCTTTAACCTCGTCAAGTTCGTCATCGAGGAAGTGGTGAAACCCTCCGGCGAAAAAATCCGCATCGATTGGCATGGTCACAACGATCGCGGCCTCTCCATCGCCAATTCGCTCGCGGCCGTTGCTGCCGGCGCGCACCAGGTCCACGCGGCCGCCAACGCGCTCGGTGAACGCGTCGGCAACACGCCCATGGAATTAATGCTCGTCAATCTTCGCCTCATGGGACTCATCCAGCAGGACCTGTCCCGGCTGAAAGAGTATTGCGAAAAAGTGGCCAAGGCCACGCACACGATGATTCCGCCGAACTATCCGGTTGTCGGCCATGATGCCTTTCGAACCGCCACCGGCGTGCACGCCGCCGCACTCATCAAAGCCTTTCGAAAAAATGATCTCGCGCTCGCCAATGCCGTTTACAGCGGCGTGCCCGCGCATCTCTTCGGCCTCGACCAGGTGATCGAGATCGGCCCGATGAGCGGGAAGTCCAACGTGCTGTTCTGGCTGGAGAAGCACGGCATTCCCGCAGACGACGCTATTGTCACGCGCATCTTTGACGCCGCCAAGCAGTCCCCGCGCGTGCACCGAGGCCGCACGCAATTGAACGGAAAGCGCTCTTGCAAGCCGACGGTGAAACGCGCCCTCGTTTGCGTTATCCTTCTGGTTATGCCGGCTCGCTCCGCCGCTCCTTCCCACGCGTCACGCCAGGCCCAACGTTCACGGCTCCCCGACAACGCGCGAGTCCGCGCTGCTCTCGACTGGTTCACGCCCAATATTTCCTGGGTCAATGACCAACAGGTGCGAATCACGGAAATCCCAGCGCCGCCTTTTCAGGAAGCGCAGCGCGCAGCGGCGGTCAAAGAGTTACTGGCCGAAACCGGCCTGTCCGCGCACATCGACAAGACCGGCAACGTCATTGGAGAACTGCGCGGTGAGGATGAAAAAGAAATTGTAGTTATTTCGGCGCACCTTGACACCGTGTTCCCTCCCGGCACCGACGTAAAAGTTCACCGCGATGCCAGCCATATGACCGCCCCAGGAATCTCCGATAATGGCAGCGGGTTGGCGGCTCTACTGGCGCTGGCGAGCGCTATGCAGTTCGCGCACCTCAAGCCGCAGCGCACCGTTCTTTTCGTCGGCGACGTTGGCGAAGAAGGCGAAGGCAATCTTCGCGGCATGCGCGCCCTCGTCGATGCCTACCGCGGAAAACTCAAAGCAATTGTCGTTCTCGACGGCTCCGGCACCGATCATGTAACGACGAAGGCCCTCGCTTCGCGCCGGCTGGAAGCGCTCATCACCGGACCAGGCGGTCACAGTTGGTCTGATTTCGGTATGCCCAATCCCATCAACGCTCTTGTCCGCGGCTCCGTGCGCTTTATCAACACCAAAGTTCCGGCCAGCCCTCGCACCACGTTCAACATCGGACAGATCGAAGGCGGCACCTCGGTAAATTCCGTTCCCTACGAGGCGCGCCTGAAAGTCGACATTCGCTCGGAGAGCGAGGACGAACTAACTCGCCTCGAATCCGCGCTTCGCGAGTGCATTGCCGCGGGCGTCCGCGACGAGATGGATTCCGCGCGTGATCGTTCGAAAGGAAAGTTGGAATGGAAGGTCGAACTGTTGGGGAGCCGCCCGGGCGGGGAATTGGCCCAAGATTCGCCCCTACTGGCTGCGCTTCGCGCCGCCGATGAGTTTGTCGGCAATCAGTCGCGCATCGAACGTTCTTCGACAGACGCGAATATTCCGCTCTCCCTGGGGATCGACGCCATTTCCATCGGTGCCGGCGGCAGCGGCGGCGGGGCGCATTCGCTGCAGGAATGGTACGATTCCGCGGGCCGGGAAGCCGGTTTGAAGCGCGCGCTTCTTACCGTCCTCGGAGTTTCCGGAGTGGCGGAGGAGAAAAGCCGATGAAAATCCGGCCGAATCGCGTTCGATTCCTTGCCGGCACTCCCCCACTCGTTGTTGTCATGCTCGTTGTCGCATTCCACACGAAAACGAGCGTGGCGCAAAAAGCTCCCAGCACCACCTATTACACTCACGGCCGCATTTACACGAATGACCCGGCGCATCCGTGGGCCGAGGCTATTGCCGTCAGCGACGGAAAGATTAGTTGCATCGGCAAAATGGATCACGTCCTGCTCGATTGCGGAGGCGGCCAGGAAGGCGTCGAGACTGTCAATCTCAAAGGCCAGTTTGTGATGCCCGGCTTCAATGACGCGCATGTGCATCTCGGCGCCGCCGCCGCCGACGAACTCGCCGTCCCGCTAACGGGCGTGCCTTCCGCGGAAGAAATGCAGAAGCGCGTCGCCGCCGCCGTTGCGCAGCACAAAGAAGGGGAATGGATCACCGGCGGTGGCTGGGACCACACGCTCTGGCCTGACAAAAAATTCCCCAATCGCCAGCAGCTCGATGCCGTCGCTCCCAAGAATCCCGTCATCCTCACACATATCTCTGGTCACGTGGCCGTTGCGAATTCTCTCGCGCTCAAGAGCGGGGAGATCTACAAGAACACTCCCAATCCGCCAGGCGGTGAGATCGAACACGATGCGCTTGGCGAGCCAACGGGAATGTTGAAAGAATACGCGGCCATGTCTCTGGTGAAAGACCGTATTCCCGACCCCACTGCTGAGCGGCGCCGCAAGGGAATCGAGCGGGTTCTCGAAAACGTCGCCAGGAACGGCGTTACTTCCGTCCAGGATTTTTCCGGGTGGGAGGATTTTCAGGTGTACCAGCAACTGAAAGAGGAAGGCAAACTCACTGTTCGAATTACAGAGTGGCTCCCGTTCAATCTGCCGCTCAACGATCTGCAGAACATGCGCGCGCAAGGCGGCGCCAAGGATCCCTGGCTGAAGACGGGTGCTCTGAAAGCTTTCACCGATGGAGCCATGGGTTCGCGCACCGCGGCGATGCTCGAGCCCTATTCCGACGATCCCTCCACGAGTGGAATCCTCACCAACGATCCGGAAAAGCTCACGGCGATGGCCATTCAGCGCGATAAAGCCGGTTTCCAGTTGGCCTTCCACGCCATCGGCGATCGTGCTAATCGCATCGCGCTGGACGTTTTCGAAGCGGTCGCCAAAGCCAACGGCCCGCGCGACCGCCGCGACCGCATAGAGCATGCTCAAGTCGTCGCGCCCATGGATTTCGTCCGCTTCGCGGAACTTCACGTCATTGCCTCCATGCAGCCTTCGCATCAGACCACGGACATGCGCTGGGCGGACGACCGCATCGGGCCAGAGCGCGTCTTGGGCGCCTACGCCTGGGCCACCATGCTGAAAAACGGTGTGAACCTGGCGTTCGGAACCGACTACGACGTGGAGCCCATCAGCCCCTTCCGCGGTTTGTACGCCTGCGTTACACGCGAACGCCCCGATGGCGGGCCGAAAAACGGCTGGGGGCCGCACGAGAAAATTTCACTCGACGATTGCATCCGCGCGTATACCTCGGGTTCTGCTTACGCGCAGTTCGAGGAAGACAAGAAAGGCGAACTGAAACAGGGCGAGTACGCCGATTTCATCGTCCTTTCGAACGATCTCACCAAAGTTCCCCCCGCCCAGTTCACCAAAACGCGCGTCCTCCACACCGTCGTCGGCGGCCGCACGGTCTACTCAGCTGCGCAATAACGGTTTTGCTTCTTGCGGATTCTTCATGCCGCAAAATGAAAATTTCTTTAGCGACCGTTGGAGTAGTACTTCACATCAACGGTGCCGTACATGGTGGCGGTGGCGGCGTGAGTCTTTTCGTAGGCGGTGATGTCGGGCTCATGCTGCATGGTCGTGCCGATATCGTCTAAGCCCTTTAGTAAAACTTCTTTGCGTGACGGGGCAATTTCAAATTTGAAGATTAGGCCGTGTTTGTCGGCGATGGTCTGGTTCGGCAAATTGACGGTCAGCGAATAGCCTTCTTCTTTTTCGGTGCGCTTGAAGAGTTCTTCAATCTGATCTTCAGAGAGTGTTGCGGGCAGGATGCCGTTCTTGAAGCAATTGTTGTAGAAAATGTCCGCGTAACTCGGCGCGATGACGACACGAAAGCCGTAGTCCTTCACGCCCCACGGAGCGTGCTCGCGGCTAGAGCCGCAGCCGAAATTGGTGCGCGCCAGCAAAACCGAAGCGCCTTTGTAGCGCGGAAAATTTAGCACGAATTCCGGATTGGGTTTTTCGCCGGGGAGATAGCGCCAATCGTAAAAGAGGATGCGACCGAAGCCTTCGCGCGTGAGCGCCTTCAAAAATTGTTTCGGCACCATTTGATCCGTATCGACGTTGACGCGGTCGAGCGGCATCACCATGCCGGTGTGCGTTGAGAACGGTTGCATGCGATTCAGTCTCCCAAAACTTCAAATTTCTCAATTTCACCAAAAGCGGTCCAATACGCGGCGCCCTGGTCTCGCTTTCCATCCGAACGATTCGTGGAAATCAAAACGTAAGTAATGCCGCAACAAGGCTCGGGCTTGGCACAAACGGTCAGCTCATGCAGGAGAATTTCAAGCAATTCACCGTCCGCAAGCTCGACGCGCATTCGCCTGCCTACGTGCCCCTGCTCGAAACCGCGCGTGTCCACCGGCATGGTCCATCCAGCCTACTCGACGGAGGAAACGTCGTCGAGGGAACGGACGTCAACAAAATGGCCGGCAATCGCGGCGGCGGCGGCCATGACCGGGCTGACGAGATGCGTGCGGCTGTCTTTGGCCTGGCGGCCCTCGAAATTGCGATTGCTGGTGCTGGCGCTGCGCTCGTGCGGCGGCAGTACGTCGGCGTTCATGCCGATGCACATGCTGCAGCCGGCGTCGCGCCACTCGAAACCGGCCGCGGTGAAAATTTTATCGAGGCCTTCTTTTTCGGCCTGTGACTTGATGCCCCGCGAGCCGGGGACGATCAGCGCTTGCTTAATGTTCTTCGCTACGTGCTTGCCTTCGACAAAATGCGCGGCGGCGCGGAGATCATCGAGGCGCGAATTGGTGCACGAGCCGATGAACACGCGGTCCACGGGAATATCCACGATGGGTGTGCCGGCCTTGAGACCCATGTATTTGAGCGCGCTCTCCGTGGCTTTCTGATCGTTGAGATCCTTGAAGTCGTGCGGATCAGGTACACGCGCGGTCACGCTCGTCACCATGCCGGGATTCGTGCCCCAGGTGACCTGCGGAGCGATCTGCTCGGCGTGGAGCTCGACGGTCATGTCAAACTTCGCGCCGTCGTCGGTCTTCAGTTGCTTCCAGCGCTGGACGGCTTCCTGAAACGCTTTGCCACGCGGGACAAACGGCCGGCCTTCGAGGTAAGCAAAAGTGGTCTCATCCGGCGCGATCATGCCGGCGCGCGCGCCGCCTTCGATCGTCATGTTGCAGACGGTCATGCGTCCGTCCATGGAAAGGGAGCGCATGGCTTCGCCGCCGTATTCGGCGACGTGGCCGTTGCCGCCGGCGATGCCAGTCTTTCCGATAATGGCGAGAATCAGGTCCTTGGCGGTGACGCCCCGAGGGCGCTTGCCGTGGACGAGAATGTGCAGTGTCTTCGAGCGCGACTGAACAAGACATTGTGTTGCAAGGACGTGCTCGACTTCGCTGGTGCCGATGCCGAAAGCCAGCGTGCCGAACGCGCCGTGCGTGGAAGTGTGGCTATCGCCGCAGACAAGGGTCTGGCCGGGCTGAGTGATGCCGAGTTCCGGGCCAATGATGTGCACGATGCCTTGATTCTTGCTATTCATGTCGAAGAGGCGAACGCCGGACTCGCGGCAGTTTTTCTCGAGGGCGTCAAACTGGAGCTTGGCATCGTTATCGAGGATCGGCAGCGTGCGGTCCGTGGTGGAGACGGAATGGTCCATCACCGCGAACGTGAGATCGGGGCGGCGGACCTTGCGGCCTTCGTCGCGGAGACCGGCGAAAGCCTGGGGCGAAGTGCCTTCGTGTACGAGGTGGCGGTCAATGTAGATAATCGACGGCTGGCCGGGATCTTCGCGAACGACGTGAGAGTCCCAGATTTTCTGGTAGAGCGTCTTACGTGAATTGTCAGGTGTCATGGGGTTTCCATTCGGATTCTAGCACTCCTGCAACCGGGTGCAAACGGAAGGGCATCGAAAGAAAGCGACTGGTGACTCGTAGCTGGTCGCAGGTGACCCGCCACACGGATACGGCCAGAGATGAGGGTGGAACAAAGAGACGGAAGAAAGCCAAAGGCCCCAGGTGCGAAGCCGGCACCCGGGCGCTTGCACCCGCGCAAAAAGGAAATTCCGGCTTACTCTGCACGCCGAACGGCAAGAAGCGTCAAATCGTCGCTTTGCTTCAAACCCTCCCCAAAGATCAGCAGGTCCTGGAGACATTCAGAGATCAGCCCCGCAGATTCTATCCCTGTCTTCTGCGCCGCCAGGGTGCGGACTCGGTGGAGACCATACTCTGCACCTGCACGATTCCGTGCCTCCGTCAAACCGTCGGTATATAGGAACAGAGTGTCCCCGTGAGCCAGTGCGAGCCGATGAAGAGGGAAGCGGGCGTTACAGAACATCCCCAGAGGCACCCCCGTGGAATCCTTTGGCGTTGCTCCGTCACCATGGATGTGAAGCACGGGAAGGTGACCCGCGCTGACAAACTCCACCGAACCATCGTGGGCAGCTCGTCCCACGACGAGAGTCGCGAATTGTCCCGCCAGAGTGCTCTCGCAGAAAATGCGATTGGCGTCTTCCACCATGCGATCGAGCGGGAGACCGGCTTCGGCGAGGCTGCGGAACGTTGCATGAAGGTGGCTCATGAGCATCGACGCGGCAACACCCTTGCCGGAAACATCCCCGAGCATAAATAGCAGGCCGCCGTCTGTTTCGAAAAGATCGCAGTAATCGCCGCTGACCATGCCGGCAGGCTGATAGTGGTAGCGCACGTCCCAGCCAGCTGGTGCCAGGCCGGGCTTCGGCAAGAGAGCGCGCTGGATGCGTGCGGCCAGGGAAAGATCACTCTCCAAGGCACGCTGTTCGGCGCTCGTAAGATGGTCGAGACAGAACCGCACCAACGGATCGGCCAGCAGGCGCTCCGCTTCAATGGTGTCGTGGCACT
>WNFJ01638665.1_pt1 | contig 16359 bp, 5 predicted proteins | sample 5400461 | NCBI WGS metagenome assembly WNFJ01 (sample SAMN13153349, study PRJNA577476) | soil metagenome | isolation source: 115 cm saprolite on Douglas fir-dominated hillslope | place: USA:California | collected 2013-09-17 | reverse complement strand
CTCGCCTTGAAAGCTGCTGTATATTGTTTTCTCATCATGTCTTGAGTATATCTTATTTCTGTCCTTTTCCGTGTTCAAATTCTTAGGGCCAGTATACTGGTTAGTGGGAGATGGTGTTTCTCACCCTAATACATATTTGTTACCTGAAGAACCGACTAGAGCACTCTATCGCTTCATGGATGGTTTACGTATGGCACTCATGAAAGTAAAGCCGGATTTGCCCTATCTTCACCGTCTGCCAATAGCAATGCAGGCTACAGCATCAATGAAAGAAATGAAACCGCAAGCCCTTACTCCTTATCAAAGTTATTGCCTGCATGCCACTGCATTGAAAGCAGTCGTCAACTGGCCGCAGGGCTTTTATGATTTTTTAGATGCCTATCGGGGGCAAGCGCCCAGAGGCAAGCCTATTACTCATGCGGTCGGTGATCTAGGTAGCCTTTACACTTGGCTGGAGAGATATTGGCAACATTCAGCATTTGCCTTTGTTCAAGGAGCATTCAACCATTATTTCTTGGAGAAGTATGGTCTAAAACATGAGGTAATTAAGTCAGCTCGGTATCGAAACAACCGAGAACTCGTAAAACATTTCGCTTATATGAGCGTGAAGGAGGCCGCTGACCTCTTACACACCGATAATGAGATGATCAAGTTTTTGGTGCAGATCGGTCGACTGACGAAGTATGAATCACAGGATGCCCATAAATTTCTTCGCTTAGATCGGTCGGAAGTATTAGCGTTACAGGCCAGGTGGCTTGACTCTATCAGCCTCGTAGAAGCATCAGCATTAATAGGTGTATCGCAAAAAGCAATTCCTGATATGGTCAAGTCAGGATTACTTGGAGCTGAATTAAGTCCCTCAGAAGGTGCTCGTTACTGGCGGATCAATAAATCGAGTGTAGTGGATTTGATGAACGCTCTAACCGAAAGATGTCTGGATGTAGGAAAGCACACTTCTTCGGTGATGGATTTCACAACCGCTACCCGTCATTATGTTATGAAGTCGGGGCTCGACTCGGCGCAATTGCTGCTTCAGGTTAGAAATGGCCTAGTACGCATATATCACAAGGAGGATCAACCGATCCGAATTCGCAGTTTATTACTTGATCGTTCAGACATTGATGAGAGTCTGAAAAGATTTTATGCTGAAAATGGATGGGTTGATAGAATGGAAGCGATCAGACTTCTAAGAACCCACCCTAAAACTCTAACCCGATGGGTCAACAGCGGGTTCCTTATAATGCAGAAATATAAGACCAGCCATGTTTTTGACCGGAGGAAGATTGAGGAATTTCTGGCTAACCATGTCAGAAGCAAAGATGCTGCAGAAATATTGGGAGTAGACAAAAAAGATGTGAATGTGTTGGCCCGCCTGGGTCTTTTAAAAGCAGTTAGTGGTCCTAGCATTGATGGATATAGTTGTCATATCTTCAAGCGAGAGACGCTCTTTAAGTGGAAAAACGATTGGCTCACGCACAAGGAAGCTGCAAAATTGCTAGAGGTAGAGAAAGATTTGCTATTCGATTTTGCAAAAGGAGGGCTAATAGTAACATTAAAGCCCCGGTATGGAGGAAAACTACTTCACATGGTACGAAAATGGTACTCCCGCCAGTCACTAGAGTTACAAGAAAAAATGAGGAGTGAAAAAGCCTGAGCAGTCAATCTTAGAAAAGAGCGCGTCTCCGTCAGAGGATGATATTAACATCGAAAGAGCGTGAGTGTAGATCGATATAAATCTGCAGGAACAGGAAAACTGAAACACAATGTTACTAAGACGCCTTTGTCTACAGACAAACGAATCCCTTTCTTCCCTGCTCATGCGTCTCTCCAGGGCTAACCACTATCAACCGCTTACTATACTGTCAGATCAGATTCACTCTTCAATAAGAGGGGAAGGCCAGATTAAAGACAGACTAGCTTGTCCCTATCAACCCAGCACATATGAGTATATTGCCGCAATCGCCAAGCTAGAAGTCTCTGTATTATACGCAGCTACCCCGCATAGCTTTGCTCATGTCATTACTCCATCCGACAATACGATTAACCAAATTAAACTTCTTGATGGCACCTCAGCACCTCTTCTCGCTCCAGGAATTGCCAGCAAACAACTTCGCCCCACGCGAACCGCGCAATTCTGCCCGCTATGCTTGAAGGCCGCGCCTTACCACCGCCTGATCTGGGTACCTACAGCGGTATCAGCCTGTTTAGAGCATCAGTGTTTGCTTCTTACCAATTGCCAGTCCTGTGGCAAAAAGGTTTCTGTCCACGATATCATTGCTGCCCAATGTAGTGCCTGCGGATCAAGCCTTACAGAAGCGGAGACGTTGTCTCTCGACGGCGATAAATTTGGTTTGTTTTCTCAATACCTTATCCAATCGTGGCTGATGAGTAATCCTACTCCCCGAGATACCGCCATACAATTGCCTGAGCAGCCACCTCGGGTGCTTTACCGAATTCTCGATGGACTGCGGCAGGCAATAAGCACCCTCGGTGACCCGATGTGGCATTACTTGCATAAAGTAGATACGATGCCATTAGAGATTACACCCAAACAAGAGAGGCAAACCCTTGTGCCATATGAAAGCTATTGTCTTTATGCGACGGCTTGCAAAGGATTGGTCGATTGGCCCCAGGGGTTCTATGAATTCTTGCGAGCGTACAAAACGCAAAGAATAGGGGTACAGCCCATTCATGGTGGGCCAAAGGTTGACCTGGGCAATCTTTATACTCAGTGGCTGCAAGACTACTGGCAACATCCCGCATTCGCGTTCGTCCAGGAAGCATTTGAGAAATACTTTGCCGCTAACTATTGGCTAAGCAGTCCGGTGATACGCACTGCGGTCTATCAGAGTAATTCTGGTGCCGCGAGAGAGTTCGCTCATATAAATATTGCAGAAGCTGCCAGAATTATGGGAATAACGGCCCACTGGATAGAGCTACTGATAAAAGCAGACCGGTTAACGTCCTTTACAACATCTGATGCAGGCCGACTCAAGTTTGTGAACAAAACAGAAATTGTAGAACTTCGGAATCAATGGAGCAAGTACATTACGCGCTCAGAGGCAGCTGTGTGGTTAGGCGTAACAGAAAAGATGATCTCGGACATGGCGAATATAGATTTGCTGCAGGCCGAGTTTCATCCTTCAGATAGTTTCCCAAGGTGGCTTTTCAGTAAGTCTGCAATCGTTAGGCTATTGGAAAACATATCAAAGTACGTTCAAGGCTTTTCCAGGCAGGAGGCCGAGCTTCAGCTAGTGAGTCTGACAGAAGCCTCTCGGCTAGTCTTCGTAGTAGGCCTGGATGCAGCTTCCATTCTCCAACTGGTCGCGGAAGGCAAGTTGCGGGCTTATAGAGCTTGCGACGATAAGCTTCTCCTGGGCTCCTTGCTTTTTGCTCGTCCTGATCTCCAGCAGTATATTGAGGATATGAAAGCGGAAAATGGCTGGATCGGTCGAGAAGAGGCAAGAAGGCTTTTGGGCGTTAAAGATGGTACTCTGGCGCGCTGGGTGAAAAGCGGCCTTCTTACATCGTGTGCTACTTATGCGCATGTACAATACTTTCACATATCTACAATTCGTCAATTTACCGCTGATTATATTTCCAGCGATGAAGCCGCTCAAATTTTGGGCATTGGTAAGCTTGCAGTGCAAAAGTGGGCACGTACAGGACGACTGGCTCTCTCCTGCGTAAGTGGGCCAGAGACCAATGGATCTCACTCCTATCTTTTCAACAGAGAAAAGTTGCTGCACTGGCGAAATGAGCGGCTGACATTTGGCGAGACTGTGGATGTACTCAACGTTAGTAAAGCTACACTCCACCTTTGGGTCGATGAGGGCAAAATAGAACCGCTAGATGACATGGGAGGCAAACAGAGATGGTTCTCAACCCAGGCAATTCTAGAGTTGCGGGCAAAGCAATGCTCAATTTGAGTATTGCTTTGCCCGCAGATCACTTATAACAAGGTGTAAACTGAGGAAAAGAAGTGACTCTTTTGCACTCATATGTCATTCTCTGCTTTATATAACTGCTGTTTTAGTATCACCGCCGTGCTGTGTTACTCTGGGACGACATTTCATTTTGATTGCGCCCCTGGTAAAGCCATCATCTGTTGCTTTTGCGGACCACACGTAAGCTTCACCAGAACCAAGATGGCTCATCTTCTCTGGTGTGAGGCTATTGAGAGATGAGTTCGCCTTCTGAATGTGTTTTAACCATGCAGGTGAGTTACATCTGTGCAGGATAATTTGTGATGAAAGTTCTATCAACGATACTGGGACAGATGGGGGGTCTTGTGATGCAACCATAATACTGGTTCCCTTGTGACGCATCTCACGGACTACTTCTATCAGGCCAGAGATAAGGTCTGGACTTTCGATGTATTTGTGTGCTTCATCGAAGACCACCAGTTTGTTAAATGTTTTTCCCTGGTAAGTTGCCTCAGAAAAGATTTGTAGGAGAACGACAAACAAGCCTAAAGCCTCGTCTTTTTCAATAAATTCATCGCGTATATCAACAATAATGAGGCGACCTGGGCGAATAACATCAGTTAACCTTCTACTATCGTCGATGTACTCTGCTGCAAATTCCAGGCGCATTTGTGCTAGCTCTTTGAGATGATCTGACATGAAAGAATTGGTTATCTCTTGACGCAAGCCCTCCAATGTAAGCTTTTCACGCAATTTCTTCATGATAAGATTGATTTGCTTTATATATGTGCTCTGACTACCGACAGCGTTCATAAGAAATTTCCAGTGAACGGTTTTTAGTTCGGCGGCAGCAAAGGTAATAGGGAGCACTTCGATGCCTGGATACTCACTTTGACGCTCTGCAACCTTCGCTGTTGGTACAAGCAAAACCATATCTTGTAACGCTTGTGGTACAGCTCCATAGCGTTCGCTTAGCTGAGCGATTTGATTAGCATCTGAGTTTGGAGCAATCATCGAGGTAAACTCTGGTTTATAATCCTGTGTTGGGCTGTAGTGGAAGATGACGGTTGCTAGCGGACTCGGTAGAACGTTGATGGTAGGAATGGGGAGACAGGCCATCTCTACGATACTCCCTAATGTATAGCTTTTTCCACTGCCTTGAACACCGAAAAGGCTGATCGTGTGCGTCTGATTGAGATCGAGCGCGATTTTCCTACCAGCAATTTCCCCAAAGATGCCATATTGCGGAGTGGAACCCTGCACCCCTAACATTACATCATAGCCTGGAGAGTTGTCTGCTTGCGTCTTTGCATTGGGAACAAGCTGTTCCTGTTCAATATCTTTGCTGTGATTGCTTTGATATCCTATAATCTCTTCTCTCACTATGCCTTTTTGCTCTGAGACATGATTTGGTACAGCAGCATTATGAGCTAGCATGTCTACGTCGTTCGCTGGCATGTTATCGCTTACTGACGCAGATTGATCGTGCGACTGCGGGATAGCTGTCTGATCCTCTGGGAATTCTACGTTATCAGGCGCGCGGTATTCTTCGCGCTCCCAGGGAACCGAATGATCGCGCTCTGGGGCAAGGAAGGAGGCAGATGGAAGTGAGGAACTGGAGGTAGGTGTCTTTCCTATCTCTTCTGAGAAAGACTGAGACGAATAATCAGCAATGAGCGACTCAATCTGGTCTTTACCAATTCGATAGAACTCGATGCCTCGCTCATTATCGACAAGCTCTGTCCCCATTTTTTCAAAGTCAAAGATAAGCGCACTGCGTGTAAAGTGCAGCGTGTACCCATTTTCAAGGGTTGTCAAGAAGAACTGAGCCTCAGTATCGACATCCTTTCGCATCAATTTGTAGCGTTGCGAACGTCCCAAGTAAAATGCGAGGAGTATTGCGAGTTCACGTGTCTTCAAAAGACGGTCTGGACGATCTGGCTGCTTCAAATGTGGATCGAAATGATACCGTAACACCTCCTGGCTTTTCTCAAGCTGTTCGGCTATATTCTCCTTGAGCTGAGTATATGCGCTCACGCTGCCTACGTCGGAGTAACACTTGACCTCAACAAGATTGCAACGAATCGTGCGTGTAGTGGCATCCAAATCAAAGAGAGCCAGGTCTGTACGTTGTAGCGTTACTGCCTCACCAATCTCTTCACTGGCACGCTTCGCCGAGTAAAAAAGGTCTAAATGTGTATCGAGCGGAAGAATAATTTGATTTGATAATGCACCTTGCTGAAGTAAAAAGAGGCGCGTCAAGGCAAGTCCAAGAGCTTCAGTCTGATGTGTTGATGATGAAATTAGTTTGAGGGCTAAACGACCAGAGAGAGCCCGTAACTGGTTAAGTATGAGCGATGTTTCACGGTTTCCAGAATTGAGAAGATGTCGTGCCAGGACTGGTTGTAAGGTTGATTTCAGTTCCAACAATACACGCGAGGTAGTAATCAGCCGATGGCCGGAACCAGTTGAGCTACTTGGAATGTAGTCAATAAGATATTCAGGACGCTCATCTTGCCATCCGTGATCGAAAAATTCAATTCCTATATTGCGATCGATTGTTAAGACCCAGTCGCTCACCTCATGTACGTAGTGAATAAGTTCACGTTGTGCTGTCGTTAAGCTCATTGTAATAATAGGGCGTAGCTCGAAGGCTGCATTTCCTGTCGCTATTGTTGCAACCATCCCTGAGAGCAGATTTGATACATCTGCTAGTAGTTCCACCGACGCTTCTGTACCTTGAAGGGCATGTGCCTGTCCGTGTTGTGGTTGCCGTTGCCAGAAGGTACCAGCCTCGCTATCCTGGAAACGTGTCGTGAAATCTTGGATTAGCCCATACAAGGGCATTGTCTCTAACGTACTAAAAGCTGGTCCGGCTCCCACTTCTTCGGCAGGAAATAGATCAAAAAGCATAGTTAGATGTGAGCGATATGCATGTGGTTTGTGGTAAAAGTCATCAAGGGAATGAATAGCAAGACTCAGTTTGGGGAAAAGATGGCTGTTACCAGGGGTAGAAAAGATATCCGTTGCCTCTGTACTCACGCCTGAGCCTGGGGCGAGAAGGGCCTCTATTGCCTCTCCGACGTATGGCGCGGCGGGATCAGGGACAAATAGACGCACATCGTAATGTAGGAGCGAGAATGCCTCTTGTTTTTGCAAGTGAACCAATGCTCGTGCCAGAACCTCTGCTCTACCGGGATTGAAGGCATTGATGATGAGTGTCCGAATGTAGGGATGTTGCACTAAATACCGTGCGATACGTGCTGCTATACTATCTACCGAGATCGTCTCTCCACCAATAGCGGGTTCTGGAAGACCAAGGAGGGTACAGACCTCACCCAGTAGTCCACGCGTGTCTACCTCCATCGAAGGCGCATACAATGACCAGAACGGGTTGATGTTGTCAACCATAATAAAGATTCTGCCATCGGTATTAGGCAGCGTTGCTGGAATATTTAGTGGTACGAGGCTATGGAGTAGCCCATCACGAACTGGTTCAATGTACTCTGGGCAATCCTTTGTCGCTTGGAGCCACTGTTGAGCGACATTTGCCCAGGTGGTAAACCAGAGTGCGCGTAATGGGTGCGTTGGTCCTACTAATACGGCTTCCTTTGTGCGACCCCGAAAGTCTGTCAAAGTTATGCGTACAGTATCTATAGCTATGATGGTTCGCAAGGCAAGAATAGTCTTTTGTTGATCTGTCCCCCGGCTCTGTTCAATTTTTCGAGCGAGATCAGTTAGCAAGTCTCGATAAGCCTCGGCGTACTCAATGCTCTGATTATATACTTGGACGAGATCAATGGCCTGTACAATCGGTTCTTTCCCTGGCAGGCTAGAGCAGATGGCCTCAAAGTAGTGTGTTCTCGCATCCAGAAAGCTCTCAATCGCTGCTGATTTAGGCCATGGTGTACTATCAGCAATAGGACCATCATTGGGCGTTGCTCTCATGCTGACATACCAGGACCAGTGCATTGCGCCATGTGGTTCGGTGAGAATAGCCTGTTCCAGAGTTTTAAGATGGCGAGAGATAGGGATATGAAATCTGCTTCCATGCTCAAAGCGCACTTCGATTGTCTCTTGTTGTGAGTGACGGCTCCTACTGGCCTTATCAATCCATTCTATCTGTATCTTTTTTAATAAAGCTGGGTCGCGCTGCTCAGTTAACTCCTTAAACTGTGTGCGAATTTTCGCATGTTCAAAACTGTACTCTTGCGGAACTGCCCTTGGTGGAGGATCAACAATTTCGCCTTCACGGAGGACATAAAACGGCTCGCTTTCATTGGACCTGACTCGATTATCATGGAGGTCGCTAGAAGTCTCTTCCAGTGGAATAGGTTCATCATCTTTTGTCCAGGGAAGGACACGTACAACGTGCCACCCATCTTCAAAGTCGAGCTTATTGAGCTTATCCAGAGATACGGTTTTTTCGGTTTTCTTGCTTGTCCATGTTTTGACGCGCTTTGCCCCACCAACTGGCTCGTTATCTTTCGTCAGTATTTGAACAGTAAAATGATCCAGGCTAGAGACACGAGTAGGATGAGGGTCAACATTGAATATAATATTAAACTTCGTTTGCAGGTTAGGGTTGAGAACCTTTTGTCCGCTTAGATCTTCTAACTGCTTGTCTTCCTCTTGCTCACCGACTGGTCGAAGCGCGAGATCTATCACTTGCAGCGCAATTTTATCGCTATTCATCTCGTCAATAAACTGCCACTTATCAAAAGAGATTGCTATATTAACTTTGTTAATAATAATCTGGCGGGTCCAGACGTGTGGATCAACGACACCTACCTCAGTGAGAAAGAGAAGTTGTAGCACCTTTTCACTCAGGCCAAGTTCTAGCACACGTCCACGAATTGAGGCATCAGAATAGGTCAGCTTGCGCACCGCTTCCAGATTCCTACGGATGCGAATTTGCATCAATGCGGGATCATCGAAGAGGCGCAGGTCTGGTACGAGGCCCAGTTCGTATAATGATGCTCCTAGTGACTCCCCATCAACTTTATTTTTCACCGTTGTCAGGAGGAAGCGCACTTGTGCTACCTGATCGGCCCAAGGCCACCACTCATTCTGAGGGATATCAAGGAGTTCAGTAATATACCCCTGCAAAGGAGGCGGAACCTCTTGTAGCAATTGTTCTCGCAAATTGGCATAAACATCGCTGACAGGAATGTCTTCAAAGGTTGCAATACCAAATGAATCTTCGGCACTCGCTTGTAGATTTGCTGGCAGGAAGACGAGGAGCGGCGGCCGTAGTTCCCCACTGGGGAGTGGATTACGTAACTCGACGAGTTTCGTCGAGGAGATGAACAGATGCGATTCTGCGCTTGTATATGAGGTATCGCCATTTTCTTTCAAAATGTATATTTGAGCATCGGGGCAGGCAATATGGAGTACACGACAAAGCGAGACCATAAGGTTAAGGTCAAGGTTCGCCACGCGCATACAATGTCCTGGCGCATGTGAGAGGATAGATTTTTTTAGTCGAGGGACGAGTACATCACAGAGGGCCTGTGTGATATCCGATTCGTTTAATTCCAGAAAAGCAGTACTTGTACTCATTTCTTCCCTTCCAACGTTTTTTTACTACTCGCTGTATCCTGCGTGATCGTATAGCGTGGTGTAACAGTCTGGGTGACATAGGCATCTGAAAGGTCCTGAAAAAAGCCTATCTCACGTAAGCGCATTTTGAATGCTTCTTTGTTGTATTTCAACGCTTGTAGATCTGTAATGCTGGGCTTGTCAAAGCCATCACCACTGGGTAAAGAATCGATGTATAAACCATAGCGATTCCGCAAGAAGGCAAGGAGATCATCAATACGCATCTCTTGGGTGACAAATCCTGTTCCTTGTGGACTGAGGACGGCAATTTGTAAGAGGACTTCAAGCAAACGGCTCCCAAGCATAAAGCGTCGTGGACTTTCTCGTGTACGAGCATGGCGCAGGAGGCCCGTATCGCGGTTTTTGAGTAACAGGGAGTCGATACATTCCGTAATATAGCGGCGATGGAATTGTACGCGATTGACCATGATAATCTCAATACATGCCTCAAAATCATCTAATCCCAACTCAGTAATACGCTTCACCTCTGGAGACATTACAGCCACACCGTCGTCGCCATAGCTTTCACTCTTCTCGATGAGTTCCTTGAGACGCGGCCCAAAGAATTTCTCACGCTCTAGTTTGTAGCGATCATCCAAAAATTGAAGTAGTTCTGGAACTGAGAAATAGCCCCGCGCTGGTGCAGAAACTTTTTTCACCTTCAGCAAGTATTGCACCATATCATCAAGATTTTTGACAATATACTGCGCTTGAATAAAGGGCGCGATACGTCTGTACTGAGCATCGGTACTACGACGGGAAAGCTCCAACATGTGAGTGTTGGTAGCATTGCCCATCTCAACTACAAGCCCCGTTGTATGCGGACAACCTGTCTGTTGTGATGCTTTTGCATGGGCGAGAGGACATCCCTTTACCTGACATAAGGAATTTCCTCTCTGACGCTTCACTAATTCAGGTAAAAGCTTGAAAATACGGAGATGATAGAGAGCGAGATGGAAGGCGAAGAGTGTTTTCAGATAATCCATGAGAACCGAGCGCGGAATATAGTTTTCGTAGGCAAGCAGGCGGAGAATATCCTCTGCGAAGAAGTTTGCTTGTTGCATACAAAGCGATGGATACCTCTCAAGGGGTTTTGATGTGTCTATATAGTCTTCTTTACTTTGCTCATTAAAGTGGAGAATAACTTGTGTTTCTACATCTATCTTTGTGGTTGTCTGCTGTACCTTATCATTGATCCAATCCATATCTGGAAAGAGAAATTTTTTCAGTTCGTTGAGTACGTCTTGCCCCTTTTGCGTATGGTAGAGCATCCAGTAGACTTGTTCTGAGGTATTGTAATCGCGTGCGTGATCGGCGTTACGAAATTTGTAAATGTTTCCATGCAGAGGACGTGGAGAGACAACTGCCTGCTTAGGACGTCCGCGATGGACGAGATCAAGCAGATCTGTTTCCAGCCATTTACGCACAACCTCTGGATAATCGGCGAAGCCTATAAATGTGGCCTTATTTTTATCATCGATTAGCTCTGCTAGGAACGATTCTACATTCAACTGAAAAGGCAGCTTTTTGACTCGCCCTAGATACCCCCCAAATTTCAAGCGCGGAAAGAGATTGAGCAAAGTACGGTCTATCTCTATCTGTTTATAATCAACATAGCTCACCTGTGGAAAGCGAAATTCTCTATCTCGTCCTCGTGTTACCACAACGCAACCCTCTTTCCTTACTGCTGTGCAAGTGATAATGTACCATCCTTGCTCCGACTTGCCGTGTAGAACTCGTGTCCAGTCTCTGTGAGTAATACCTCCTGGTAGGGGGCAGAAGCAAGAATATTCTTGAAAATCATCAGACTCAAATAAAAGCCTTGTAGCTCTTCTGGACTGGGACGATAGCCATTATTGAGCCGCATCAGCATTTCATAAATATCGAGATTGACGCGTAGCTCGGCTTTGTGACCTGTCTCTGTCTCATAATGCAGGTAGAGTGATTGAGAGAGGTACTCTACAAAGCGGGTACTCTCTTTTGTCTCACGCTGCATCAAGGTAAAATACTTGCCATTGAAGAGGCGATAGCTCTGAATAGTGCCACGCTCGACTCGTCGAACTCGTAGTGCGAGCATCTCTGTCAGTTTGGTCGCATCCACCAGCCCTTCACCTCGGTTAATGGCCTGCAAAAGCTTTGGAACTTCTGCTGTTGAGTCGATGGCTTGCGTGATCAGTGCTGAGAAAGTTTTATAGTGGCGATAGGGCAACATGGCCTCCCAACTCTCATCACGACACTCAAAGTAGTGCCGCCGTCGCAGCATCGCAACATAGTTCTTGTGTCGCTCTATATTTTTTACGCGGGTTCGCTCTATATACTCTCGTGGGAGTTGCTCAAAGGTCTTTGTGAGCAATGTATCGTCGTAATTGCTGCGTTCTGCATAGGAGAAGCGGGCCATCTCACGCGATGTTGGTTTGAGAAAGTCAAAGCCTCTATCCAGATCGGGATTGCTCACATCGCCGATGTCAATCTCCCGTAACAGCGAGAGCAGACGATCGTTTGAAGGGTACGTTCCACCCGTCCAGGCATTGAAATAGAAGCCATCAAGTATCTGTTGCACCGCGCTGGGAGTACCCTCTTGATAGAGCCTATGGACATCGTCGCAGTCTTTTGTACCCACAAGCATATAGGCCAGAGCTGAACGTAGATCGCGCAAGGTGACGTGCAATTGTCCGCGCAGATGTGTAATTATGTACAATGTTTTGAGGCGTTCTATGGCCTTGGCTCCTGCTACGGGATCCATAAAGGTTCGGGCATTGTGATAGATGTAGCACCGTTGCTTGAGGTCACAGGTTTCACAGACATGCCAGAACTGTTTATCGGTCATGCGACGTAGCAGTCGGTCAAAGATAGAGTTATTTTTCTCACCCTCTTGATCACCGACGATGGAACGCCGGTTGAGATTAATTACAGCGATAACATTTGATGTTGCTAATCCATTCAGGCCATCTCGTACTAATGTAGCGAGCCGTGGAAAGAGTTTCTGATGCTCAATGAGGAAGTCTACCAATCGCCCTTCATTGATAGCGATAAGGCGGGTTTCGTTGTTGGGCCAGTGGGCTTCTTCCGCTCCTCGAAACGGTTCGAGGAAGGTGAATAACACAGCATCATTGGTCTTCTCACCTTCATCCTGACTACCATCGTAGTTGCTCAAAAAAGTATGTCCATACAAAGTAAAGGTATAGCCATTCACCTGGTGCTGTATCGTTGCCCCCATGCGCTCTGCGTCTTTCGCCATCCGTTGAATGAAGGCTGTTTTGCCATCTCCTGCATTACCGGAGATAATTACCAGTTGAAAATCTCCTTCAAGGATGGCGGGTTGCAATTGCTTATCGAGCAGGGTATCTACATACGTTTGCTCGCCAAAGGCATCTAAGCCACGTGTGCCAGCATTTGTATGCTGGCTCTGACTATAAAGTGTAAGCAGATGACGCACGTAGGGGTTATAGTTTGGCTTCTCTATATCGTGCTGAAAAATAGTAGCAAGCGGTGGTGGTTCGATAGGTTTTCGCAGAGCAGGGAGCGCGGTGAGAGCGGAGAGCAGTGCTTGAGCGGAGGTAAAACGCTCTGTTGCAGCAGGTGAGATGGCCTTGAGTAGGAGCGCGGCAAAGGCGGGATGCAGGTCTGCACCACCCTCATATGTATATGGGTCTGTGGCGACGTTGCGTATATGCACATCCTCAAAAGGATAATGCCCTGTAACGCACTCATATAATGTGATACTCAGTGCATAGACATCACGCTCAATTTTCTGGCTAGTGTTCAGATTTCCTACACCATTCATGTCAGGAGGGATATAGCGACCTGTACCCCCTGCCATATTGGTGCTGGCCTGATCAGAGATAGCAACGTTGAAGTCGATGATGCGTACTCCATGTTCAGTCCAGAGCAGATTCGAGGGCTTGATATCCTGATGATAAATGCCGTGTGCATGTAAGAAAGTAAGTCCTTCAGCAACTTGCTTTGCAATCTTCACTGCATCTTCTAGCGAGAGTGCTTTTTGGTCCACCAGTTTTTCAACATTTAAGCCGTCAACGTATTCAAAGACGATATAGGGTGTGCGATCTGCCAAAAGGTCGGCCCAAATCACTTTTACCACATAGGGATGTTCAGGGATGGAAGCCAAGACTTTGTATTCCTGCCCCAAACGTCCAAAGACAGAGAGGTGGTCCGTCAGTACCAGTTTGAGGACACGCATTACCTCTCCCAGTGTATCAAATACTTTATATGCTACGGCGAAACCACCCTGTCCTAGCCGCTCTTGTACGACGAAACGTTCACCAAGCACATACTCTCTAGGTAAATTGTGCTTATCCTGTGATTGTGAAGGAGGAATGAGGCGTTCTGCTTTTTGTGTTGGTGAAGGGAGAATAACCTGTTGTAACTCCCTAAGCGCATCAGTTGCTGTGGCAAAACGTTGCTGTGGTTCAAAGGCGCATAGTTTTTGTAGCCATGCATCAAGTCCTGAGGGAAGGTCCGGCTTGAGGTCTGTCGGTTTGACGGGAAAGATAGCTCCCTGGTCGTATATTTGTGTAGGGCTGCTGAACGCAGTCTCACCTGTTAACAGTTCATAGAAAACGAGGCCTGCCGAGAACAGGTCTGAGACAACGCTCGCTTGTGAGGGATCGTTATAGCATTCGGGTGCCTGATAGGTCTGATCCACATCTTCTACAATGTCTTTAGCAATGCTACTGGTACCACTCGCTCCGGCTCGTGCATATTCAAACGAAGCGAGGCGGGCATGACCATCGGCCCCAACGATGATAGCATCGGGGGTTAAGTTGCGATGCACGACTTGATAGGCATGAGCGTGTTCAAGTGCGGTAAGTACGTCACGAATTACGCGTAATTTCTGATCGAAAGTAAGGGCTAGCGATATTTTTTTAATGTGCTGACGCAGTGCATGACCAATAACATCTTCGGTGACAAGGACAAAATACGAGCCATCTTCACTGTCGAAGAAATCACGAACATTCAAAATATTGGGGTGTCCGGGAACATTAACAATGGAGCGGAAGGCATTACTAATAATCTTCTGCTCGCGTTTCCGCGTTGCTTCATCTTGATAAGGGTCAACGGAGTAAACACGCAGACGTGCCGTGCCATGTTTTCCTGCAAAGACGTGTCGCGCTCTATATTCAGTGAAGCGTTCGTTGCCACCTAGCCGCTCTTCCACCTGCCAATCACGGTAGATATGCTTTTGTGGCCTCTTTGCGTTGCCAGTGATGAGCTTTGTAATTAGAGGAAGTTGGTTACGTATATCGGAAGATGCGCTCGCAGGAATATTAGTTTTATTCTGAAAATAGAGCAAGCTCTTGTTGAGTCGTACAATATCATCGCCATCTATGCCGGTATGATCGTCAATCACCACGTCAGGAGCGGTTAACAGCACAGCAGCACGCACGTATACCTTCTGCATCTCCAGTTGAGCAGGATAGTGATCAGTGATAAATGCCTTCAGCAATTTGGCATTCAAGCGCCCCTTCATCAAGGGTGAATTATAGGGTTGGCGTCCCTCTGGATACCATTTCGTTCCATGAATATCGACAAGGCCACGCACACCCTTCACATCCACGACATACACACAATGAGGGGTGAGTACCGCCAGATCGATCTCAAGTATGTCCTTGCCCTGCACGAGTTCAAAATTGTGTATCACCGTGCAATTGGCGGGCAAATTGTCGCGTAAATAGGCAATGGCCTGACGCTCCGACTCGTTACGTGGTGGCCCTACCTGGATAACGTTTGCCATTTTGCCCCCTCTTCTATCCAGCTTTCAATTGTATGCCAAGCGTCTTCTTCAAACTGAAGAGATCGATCAAACTTAAGCGATCCTGACTCGACTAAAGCATGTATCTCTTGTTCTTGTTCTGTACTCAGTCTTGGAACAGGAATATTCCACAAAAGTTCTGGATGAGGTGCTTGTTGTTTACCTCCAATAGAAATACAACGGAGTATTCTAAAAGCTGTTTCACTTCGCAAAAATGCAAACAGATAACCAGGTAAAATCTTGGTTTCTACAGGGATACATCGTACAAAATCACCTGAAAACGCGTATTCAGAGGTACGATCAGTAACATGCACTGATCTACAGTATTGTTCAGTCTCTCCTAAGGTTCCGTGCGCTGCAATAACAGTAGTACCCTTAGGTACAATAAGCCCAAGCCCCTCAATGCTCTTTCGTGAAATCCATCGTCCTTCGGGTCTTATTTGGAATGCTTCTCGTTGTCCAATCAACTTGACAGAGAATTCTGGTCCAGCATCAATTCTTTTGAAGATAATACCGCTTCTAAAGTGACGAGGATCACAAAGTTCACCAAGTTTATCATAGTGATGCTTTTGTATGTTAGAACAAAGCTCAATATAGCTTGGGTCATAGTTTAACGCTCTCAGCGTTCCTGATGATAAATGTGTTACAGAAAATGCCCTCCTGCTTTTATCATTCAACCATGTATAGCGTGAAGGGTCAACAATACCAATAGTATTGAATAGTTTTGTTGTAGCCTGCTGATATTCTTTCACCCCCTCGGTGCGTAATAGGGCCATTTCCTTTATCCGATTGTGAACTTCCTCTTGTACATCTTTAGGTGCAATAGGAACTGACAAGCTTGCGATATGGCTTGGCTCAAGATGTTGAATAATTGCTCCGTATGTTCCCTCTATTACCTGAGGAATACCAAACTTACTGCTCAAGTAAGAGTAGAGATAGCCAGGGCGAATTTTATTGGGGTCGGGAACAACGCGCATTACGTGTTCAGAGCAAGCCATTCCAGCCATGTCAGGTCGTACAAATGCCATCCTTCCCACTGTACCAGAGCGGGTGATAAGCGTC
>WNFJ01331433.1_pt1 | contig 16365 bp, 14 predicted proteins | sample 5400461 | NCBI WGS metagenome assembly WNFJ01 (sample SAMN13153349, study PRJNA577476) | soil metagenome | isolation source: 115 cm saprolite on Douglas fir-dominated hillslope | place: USA:California | collected 2013-09-17 | reverse complement strand
ACCGACGGAAAGGAAGACCACGTGCTCCAGCGAAGGCAGTTGGCGAACGATTTCACTGACCGCTTCTCGACGATCAAAGTATTTCCCTCCGTAGTAATAGCCGGTGGTGGCCAGTAGCACCTTTGGCTCGATCTGTCGAAGTCTCTCAACCACTCCATTGCTCGACAACTCGGGTGGTGAATTGGACCAAATCGCCCCCAAACTCGCGCATGCCAAGCAGGCAACCACCGTCTCGGGGCGATTAGAGAGATAGCCAGCGACGCGGTCGCCTTTCCGGACGCCCGCGGCACGGAGAGCCTTGGCTGCTCTGGCCACTGCTTTGACCACTTCAGTTCCCGTGAGCTCTTGCCGCTCAAAACCGCCCTGGGATTCGCCACAAAAGAGGATGGCCGAGCTCGACCCGATTTTTTTAAGTCCGTCGACCAGGCGTTCGGCGTAGTTGAGCGTTACTCCAGGAAACCATTTCGCTCCGTAAGGACCATCTCCGATGAGGAGGTCGCTGGGTTCAGTGTGAAACTTCACCTCGAAAAAATCGGCAATCGAACGCCAAAACGCTCCAATCTCGGTGATCGACCAATGATAGAGATCGTCGTAGATTGGGAAAATCTTGCCGTGATGTTCCGCTAACCAAGTTTGGTATCGAAATAGATTACTACTTAGCCGGAGAGCTTCCGTGGGTTGCCATAGTACGTCCGAGGGAGGAGCCGGATTCATGAGAGTGTAGCGCCAGTCAGTAGCGTCTTGACCAACATCCTAGCCGAAACAAAAGAGGAATTCCAGGCTGCTCAGGCAATCAGCCACCAGGAAAGCGGGTCGCGGAAATAATCGAGCATTGCGTGCCAGCAAAACTCAGCCGACCATTTTAGCTGCATCTTGAAAACGTGGTCAGAAAAACCGCTCAAAATTCCGCTATTCCCGATGGCTAGCGGACGTGATGACGTTGACCAGCTTTTGGGAATCTCCATCGAACAACTTACTAAGCAGGTGCCTTTCCGGCACATTCCGCATCGCCATGACTTTTATCATCTGTTCTGGATTGAATCAGGCAATGGCACCTTTGTGAGCGACGGCCGAAGTTATCCACTCACTCGCGGCAGCTTAATTTTCGTTCCCCCGGGCCAAGTTCATGCCTGGAAATGGAACGAAACGTTGAAAGGTTATGTTCTGTGTTTTGAACCAGCGTCGCTCTTCAGTGGAAGTGATCGGCCTTATCGCATGCTGCACGATCTGACGCAGTTTAGCGGGACAACCAAAGATCGAGCCACTTTTCAAATCGCAGGTTCCACCTATCGGATTCTTCGGTTCGCATTTAAAAACTTGGCCGACGAATTCCATGGGAGCGCGGAATTTCGTTGCGACATGGTACGTTCTCAGATCACCGCGCTGTTGATTCGGTTACATCGGCTCTGCTTGAACCCACCATCGGTAGAAGTTCAGGGATACTCTATGCAGTTGACTAACCGTTTTTTGTCACTGCTCGAAAAGGAGGTAGGAAAACTCCAACGCACGAGGTATTACACCTCGGCGCTATCGGTCAGTCCACGTGTTCTGGTTGATGCTGTCTTAGCAGAGACAGGAAAATCGCCCAGCGCCTGGATTCGGGATCGAACCCTGTTAGAGGCTCGGCGTCTTTTAATCTACACTGACCTGACGATATCAGAAATCGCGTATCGGCTAAACTTTCGAAACGTATCCTATTTCGTTCGCTTTTATCGACGGTTGGCGGGTGTTCCACCCGGAGCCTCGCGCGGAGTGCAAGTGTAAGGAATTCCGCAAAAAGTGACATACTTCCGGCTTTCTCCCGGATGCTGTGGGTCTGAGCTTGGACGATTACGAATAGGAGTTGCTCAGCCGGCTGTCGGCATCGCCAGCTGTACGGCGAGTACCGCAGTCTATGGAGCTCTCAGACCCATTATCGAATACCTCAAAGGAAACGTTTATCCCGGGAACACTACCGCCGTCCGAAATCGTGGTGTACCCCCCTCGTTGCTGCAGGTATGGTGGGAATCATTTCGATCGCCAACGGCGCGGGTCGGCTGCTTTGGGCTTGGCTTTCTGATGCCGTGGGGCGCCCCAGTGTGTTCTTGATCATGTTTTTGCTCCAGGCGGCGCTCTTTTTTCCTGGCCCCGCAACGGGATTTCGCGATACTGGTCACTTTGGCTTTTGTCATCCTTAGTTGCTACGGAGGCGGCTTCGGCACAATGCCGGCATTGCTACCGATTACTTCGGGTCAAAGTTTGTTGGCTCGATTTATGTAATAACGCTAACTGCATGGGGTTTCGGGGGTGTCCTCGGCCCTCTCTTAATCGCTCGCATCCGTGGGACTACCGGGATCAAATTCAAGTCAACCGGGGCGCAAGTGCAAAGAATTCGTCAGAAAGTGACACACTTTCGGCTTTCTGCCGGATCCGGCGCATCCGAGCTTGAAACGCACGAATAGGAACTAATCGATGCGTCGCCGTCATCGCAAAATACCCCCGGCGAGCATCACAATCTATGAAGGCTTCGGGTTCATCATCAGAAACGCCCATCGCGGGCGCACAACCGCCGACTGAGATTGCCGGAACTCAAATCGGTCAGCCTTATCGCGTGGCGGCCGGACTTCCGGCTCTTTACCAGAGCGGCCGTTTTACTTTGCAGAAGATGGGCGTTCTACGGGGTCTGAGCACGTGGACCAAAGTTAACCAAAAACGGGGATTCGATTGTCAAAGCTGTGCCTGGCCCAATCCGCAAAATCATCGACATGTGCTCGAGTTCTGTGAGAACGGAGTCAAAGCAATTGCTGACGAAGCAACTACGAAAAGGATCAGCTCGGAATTCTTCAGCAACCACAGCATCACCGATCTAAAGCAGCGATCGGATTACTGGCTCGGATCACAGGGAAGACTAACTGAACCGATGGTTAAACGACCGAACAGCGATCACTACGAACCGATTACCTGGGATCAAGCATTTCAATTGATCGCAACCGAGCTTAATTCGCTGACGTCGCCGAATGAAGCGGCCTTTTATACGAGCGGGCGTACCAGTAATGAGGCCGCATTTCTCTACCAGTTATTTGTACGTCAATTTGGCACTAACAACCTGCCCGATTGCTCTAACATGTGCCACGAGTCAAGTGGCGCGGCCATGAGTGATGCGATCGGTATCGGCAAAGGCTGTGTCACACTGGACGATTTCGAAAAGACGGACGCTCTTTTTATCATTGGTCAGAATCCTGGTACGAACCACCCGCGGATGTTAACCGCGTTGGAACATGCTAAAAAACGGGGCGCGAAAGTCGTGGCAATCAATCCTTTGCCCGAAACCGGATTGATGCGCGTGGTGAATCCCAATCCGCAGGAATACCTCTCAAATCCATTCGCCTTCCCAACGAAAATGCTCCTTAACCGCGGGACGAAATTAAGCGATCTCTGGTTACCGGTTCGCATCAATGGAGACATCGCCTTGTTCAGGGGAATGATGAAAGAGATGCTGGCCGAGGAAGATCGGCGTCCTGGAGAAATCTTTGATTGGAATTTCATCCGTCAACACACTGTCGGCTATGACGAGTTCGTCGCCGGTTTGCGTGGGACCAGTTGGGAAGAAATTCTCGCGGGCAGTGGCTTAAACCGCGACCAGATCCGAGCGGCCGCAGAAATTGCGCTGAATGCGCGCTCCATTATCTGCTGTTGGGCCATGGGACTGACCCAACACAAAAACGCGGTGGCCACGATCCAGGAAGTAATCAATTTCCTACTGCTGCGCGGTAACATTGGCCGGCCCGGCGCGGGCCCATGCCCAGTACGTGGGCATAGCAACGTGCAGGGTGACCGCACCATGGGAGTCTGGGAAAAAATGAGCGATCAGTTTCTCGATCGACTCGGTGCCGAGTTTAACTTCACTCCGCCCCGAGAACATGGCACGGACGCGGTTGACAGCATCAAAGCGATGCATGGCGGCCGTATCAGGATCTTCTTTGCTTTAGGAGGGAACTTCCTTTCGGCTACGCCCGATACGGAGTTCACCGCCCGCGCTCTCCAGAATTGCCGGCTCACTGCCCAGGTATCGACCAAGCTTAACCGTTCCCACTTGATCACGGGCCAGATCGCTCTAATCCTGCCTTGCTTGGGACGCACGGAGATCGATTGCCAGACAGAGGGCGAACAATTCGTGACCGTTGAAGATAGTATGGGGGTAATCAGTTCCTCGCGCGGCGATCTCGAACCAGCCAGCGAACATTTGCTCAGTGAACCCGCGATCATTGCTGGTTTGGCCCAGGCTGTTCTCGGCGACCGAACCACGGTTCCCTGGGAAGAGCTTATCGCTGACTACGGGCGCATCCGGGATCATATCGAGCGAGTGATTCCAGGTTTCGAAAATTTCAATGAGCGTATCGCTCAAGACATCTTTTACCTGCCTAATCCAGCACGCGACGAACGTCGATTCGTTACCGATGCAGGCAAAGCGAAGTTCACGGTTCATGCGATTGAGCCAAACGAGCTACCGCCCGGCCATTACATTATGATGACCATTCGGTCTCACGATCAGTTCAATACCACCATCTACGGTTTGGACGATCGTTACCGCGGCGTCTTCAACGGCCGGCGGGTTGTCTTCTTAAACCCGGAGGATCTGGCGGAAGCCGGGCTCGAACCGGGCCAACTGGTCGATCTGGCCAGTCATTTCAAAGGAACAGAACGGGTAGCTAAATACTTTCTCGTCACTCCATTTGAAATTCCGCGCGGCTGCGCTGCCACTTATTTTCCCGAAGCCAATGTTCTGGTGCCGATCGATAGTGTGGCTGAGCGCAGCAACACGCCAACGTCCAAATTTGTAGCGATTACCGTTTCCCCGTCGGGAGATACGAAGGCAGGAGTGGCTCGCCTGCAGACAGCGGCCCGCGAGGCAACCGAGGCGGGCAGTCATCAATCCGCCAGCGCATTGTGAATAGCGCTATGACAGCAAATAGTTAGCTGTCGCACTCCACCGTCGTCCGACGCCTCATGCTTCATTCACACCGGTCTGCCAGCGACTAGTAGATTTTCAAGCAACGCTACCTTCGAAGAATATCTTCCACCCACGACATTGCTGCCATGGTACTAGGAAAGCCGATCGTCGTGATTGCCAGCACTCCTACGTGCCGTAACTCATCGGGGCTGCAGCCTACCTCCAATGCACGACGCGTATGACTATGCACGGCACCCTCTCGCAACGCGCCAATGGCAATTGCCAACTTTACGAGTGCACGGGATTTGCTGTCCAACGGTCCAGCGGACTGGGTTGCTTCGCCGAGCACCTCGACGGCCCGCATAACAGCTGGGTAACTCTTCTCGAAGTGCTGATAGCGTGCTGGTATCTGAGTTTTCGATTTTGCGGAGGAAGGCTTTTTCATGGGTCAATCGGTTGTCCGATCCTGCCAAAAAAGCTTTCATTGGGCAAGCAAGGCAAAAATGAGCAAATTGTTCCTTTTTGGTCCGTCGCTTTGGTTGATTGGCCATTCTGATTTCATGAAAGAAGACATCAAAAAGGCGTTTCAGGCGGCCGCCTTCCATTTCTCCAAGCTGATCGCGGATAGTTCGCTTCGGATCGAATTGGCGAATCGATAAAACTCAGCGGGCAAGCCCCCCAGTTCACCACTGGCAATCGCCCAGGAAAACATCCGATGAAATCGCAGGCCAGGAATCTTAATTTGTTGCACAAGTCCCATACTAAGTTCGTCTTGAATGTCCCAAGAGGAGAAAAAGCCGACACCAAGACCAGCCAGGACGAGCGATTTGATCGCTTCGGTGCTGCCCAATTCAACCAGGCGGTCCAACTTCCTCATACTCACTCCGCAATCCTTGAGTACGCTTTCCACCACCGCTCGGGTACCTGCTCCAGGCTCGCGCCAGATCAAGGGCAGGGTCTCAAAGTCTCGAACGGACCTGAAGCGTTCAAGCGCGCGTCGGAACTTCAGATCGGAAATTCGAGCGGCACAAACCGGAACGATTTCATCAGGCATGAAGTGCTCAAGGCGAACGCCTGCACCCCGCTCATGGCCCTCGACCAGACCGAGTTCCACGCGATTTTCTCGAACATCCTCTAGCACTCCTTCGGTGTTCCCAACCTTGAGACGAAGACCAGCTGCAGGGTAGTAATGACGGAATCGAGCGAAGACTTGCGACACCAAATGTCTCGCGATGGTTGTGCTGGCAGCCAAGTTCACGATGCCCGTCTCCTCCCGGGTCTGATCTACCTCGCACAAAATCTGTTCCAGCTCGGCAAACACGCCGTGAAGTCGTTTTAATCCACGCCATGGGCTGAGCGGATGAACAGCGTTGTGTCCAAGTCGGCTTCCAGTCTTCGGATATGACCGGTAACTGCTGGTTGCGAAAGATGAAGTCGTCGAGCTGCTGCCGAGATTTGGCCGGCATCGGCAACCGCCAAGAAGGTCTGCAACAAACTCGAGTTTAACCGGTTGAGATCCACAAGCAGAGATCCATTTGTCGATCGTTTCATTTCGCAACTTGCCTGCGAACTAATTAGCGGTCTGGTCTTGCGTCGTGCTCTGGATTGATACGGGCATCCCTTCATGTAAATCGTCAGCCGGATTCTGAACCACTCGGTCGTGGGGATCGAGCCCGCTGAGAATCTCTGTCTTAGTACCAAAGTCGCGGCCCAATTTAACCGGTTTAATATGGATTTGGTTAGACGAATCGACGACCACGATGCGCTGTCCCTTCGCATCGATCAGAATTGCGTTATCCGGTATCAATAGGGCCGCCGTCGGGCTCGGCAGTGAGAACCTGGCGTGGGCATACATGCCGGCGAACAGGCGACCGTTCGGATTGGGAACGTCAATCTCCAATAGAAGCGTTCGCGAAGTTGGATCGAACGCTCCGGCGTCTCTGGCTATCTTTCCAGCGAATGTCTCGTTAGGATATTCATCTACAGTGATGGTGGCCGGTGTGCCAGGTCTCACGCTGCTAATATCCGCCTGTGGGACATGCACCAACACGCGAACCGGATCAGATTGAACCAGGTCGAAAAGCGTATGAACGGTCGTGACACTCCCTGATGTAACCAAAGATCCGACATCAATGAACCGCGCAGTGATTGTTCCGGCGAACGGCGCGCGAATTTGTTCAAACGCCTTATTATCCTGTGCGCTCTTGAGCGATGCCGCCGCGTTATCCCGAGTCGCTTTTTGGACTTCTTCGGTCGCCAGTACCGTGTCGAGTTCCTGCTGGGCAATGACATGGTTCTGGAAAAGTTGTTGCGAACGCACTGAATTGGTTTGAGCCAACTTGAGATTAGCTTCCGCCAGTTCTAGCTGGGCTTGAGCCATGCGCAGATTTGCATCAATTTGCGGGGCATCAATATCAGCCAGCACTTGGCCTGGCGCCACGTGTGCGCCGATATCGGTGTACCACCGCGCGATATAGCCATCGACTCTGGCATAGATAGATGTCTGCTGATTCGCCTGCATATTGCCCGGAAGCACCAGGTCGGGTGCACTCGACGTCTGCGTAGGTTCCACAACCGTTACCGCTCTTTTTCCTGCGGCCGCTGCTGCGGCATTGAGTTCCTGGTTATTCTGAATTCGCGGATAGATGGCTAGAAAATAGACACCAACGCCAATCGCAATCAGTGCGGTTATTGCTATTAGCGTTTTCCGCATAAAACGATGACGCTGAGTGCGATCGGAGCGTTGCTTCTCTGGTCCTTCTGTCAGCGGTTTGGTCACCGTCGGGGTACCAGGTTCATGATTTGGGCTCATAATGGGTTTGCCTTGGTGGACACTTCTCCTATGTAGCCGGCGCTGGCGCGCGACTCTCCCCCTCTGGCCTGGAGCGCAGGCGCGGATGTAATGCACGCGGTTTGAAGTTCCGCTTCAACAATTTGTAAGCGACCGGCACGAAGAACAGAGTGAAAAGTGACGCTATGGTCAGTCCTCCGATCACCGCGCGTCCGAGCGGAGCGTTTTGCTCTCCACCGGAACCTAATCCAAGTGACATTGGCAACATACCCAGGATCATCGCCAGCGCGGTCATGATCACGGGTCGCAGACGCGTGAATCCGGCCTCTTTAGCGACCGAGAAGGCATCTTTACCTTCACGCAGCTGATCATTGGCGAAGGTTACCACCAGAATACTGTTTGCGGTGGCGACACCAATACACATGATCGTCCCCATCAACGCCGGTACGCTAATGGTTGTGCCGGTGAGAAATAGCATCCAGACGATCCCGGTCAGCGCGCCAGGAAGAGCAGTAATGATGATGAACGGATCGAGCCAGCTCTGAAAGTTAACTACCAACAGGAAGTAGACCAGCAACACTGCAAAAGTGATACCAACCCCCAGTCCGAAGTAAGAAGAGTTCATGCTCTGAATCTGACCACGAACTGCGAGCGTGGTACCGCGCGGTAGCTGCGGTTTCATTTGATCGACGATTTTCTGAACTTGTTGTGCCACCCCGCCTAAATCCCTGTTTTGGGTATTCGCGTAGACGTCGAAGATGCGCTGTACATTGTAGTGGCTTACTACGACTGGTGTAGCGGTATTACGGATGGAAGCAACATTACTCAAGAGTTGCGGTTGAGCGCCGTTGGTCGCGGTGATCGGAGTCCGATAGATATCGGCGGCCGAATCGATCACGTACTGCGGCGTTTGCACCGCAATGCTGTAACTCACTCCATTCTGAGGGTTCAGCCAGAAGTTCGGAGCGGTTTGTGCGCTACCGCTTAACGAAACCAATAGATCATCGGCAATTTGCTTTTCTGTCAGGTTGAGTTGATCCGCGCGAGTGCGGTCAATGTCTACCAACAAAGATGGATTATTAACAATCTGGTGAACGTTCACGTCCACCGCTCCAGGAATCAGCGCGATCTGTTGACGGAGCTGCTGTGCGATCTGGTAGTTCTTCTCTGCGTCGCTACCGACCACCTGGACATCGATCGGTGCCGGGAGCCCAGCATTAAGAATTTGGCCAACAATATCCGAGGGCTGCACGAAAAACGTATAATTCGGGTATTTAGCTATCAATTCCGCTCGGATCTTCTTTACATAGTCCCAGGTCGGACCGTGTTTCTGCTGATTGAGTGACACCAGGATTTCGCCATCGGCAGAACTGATCGTGGCCGTGTCACTCAAAGCAAGATTTAGATTCATCGGGAGACCAATGTTCGCGAGCACCAGATCAATCTCGTTCTTCGGGATTACACTTCGGATGACATTCTCGACCTGGGTAAAAACATGTTGAGTCTCCTCGATCCGAGTGCCGACCGGCGCCCGCACATGCAACCGAAATTGACCGGCATCAACCAACGGGAAGAAATCCTCACCGAGGAATGGCACCAGGATAACGAGTGAGAGCACGACGACTCCCAGACTAACGCCAACGACTAGGCGAGCGTGTCTAAGTGCCCACTCCAATCTAGCAACATAGAAGTTCCGCGCCTGATCGAAGCCGTGATTGAATCCCTCATGGAAGCGAACAAACCAATTTCGCTCGCTCACTTTGCTTTCCTCAGGATTCTCGGTCTGGTGTTCGTCTTTGAGCAGAAAATTCACCATGGTCGGCACCACCGTCCGCGACAAGATGTAGGAAGCTAACATGGCGAATACCACTGCCATGGCTAGTGGCGAAAAGAGGTAATAGGCAACTCCTCCTAACAAAAAGATCGGAACAAAGACGATGCAGATAGAAAGGGTGGCAACGAAAGCCGGTGTAGCGATTTGATCGGCGCCATCCAGGATTCCGTCGACTAACGATTTTCCCATGGCCAAATTGCGATGGATATTCTCAATCGTAACCGTCGCGTCGTCGACCAGGATACCCACGGCTAATGCCAGGCCGCCTAAGGTCATGATGTTCAGGGTCTGGCCCAATGCATGAAGAGCCAATATCGAGCAACAGATTGAAAGTGGGATAGAGGTGGCTACAACCACGGTGCTTCGCCACGAGCCCAGAAACAAGAGGATCATTGCGGCGGTCAACGACGCGGCAATAATCGCTTCTTGTCCGACGTCAGCGAGCGCTGTACTGACAAAAACCGACTGATCAAATAGTGGCTTGATCTCCAATTCCTTAGGCAAAGTAGCGGCTATTCCGGGCAATGCCGCCTTCGCCTTAGACACCACATCGAGCGTCGAGGCACTTCCACTCTTCAGCACCGGTAAGAGCGCGGCCTTAATGCCGTTAGCGACGACCATATTCACCTGTGGTGTGTAGCCGTCGCGAACGTTGGCTACATCTCGAATGTAGATCGTCGCGCCGTTCACCTCTTTGATCGGTAGATTATTCAACGCCTGGATCGTGTCGGTATTACTGTTAAACAGGACGTCGTACTCGCGTTTACCGATCTTCGCTGTACCGGATGGTAATATTACGCTTTGCTGATTGATCGCGTTGGTAACCTCTTGCGGTGAGATGTTATGGGCCTGCAGCTTGCTGGGATCCAGGTCCACCGAAACAGCTCGGGTTTTGCCGCCATAAGGCAGGGGAATGGATGCGCCCTGTACGGTCGCCAGCTGCGTACGAATGAAATTGGTAGCAAAGTCGTAAAGTTCCTGCTCGGAGAACTTCCCGCCGCCTACACTGAGCTGCAACACCGGTACATTGGCCGCGTTGTAGCTGAGAACATTCGGTGGAGTGATACCGGCCGGCAGCGTTTTAAGAATCGCCTGACACGCCGCCGTAGTTTCCGCGATGGCCGCATCCACACTGGCACCCGGCTGCAGGTAGACCTTGATGACATCGATGCCATTGAAAGAGTTAGATTCGATATGCTCAATATTATTGACCGTCGTGGTTAATGCCCGCTCGGAGACCGTCGTTATTCGGCGTTCCATTTCCTGGGCCGGCATACCGTTGAACGTCCAAATGACACCGACGACTGGGATGTTAATTGCCGGGAAAATATCCTTTGGCATCTGCAGCGCGCTCAGTGCGCCTCCAATCATCAGTAATATCGCGAGAACGGCAAACGTGTAGGGAGCTTTGAGAGCGATCTTTACGATCCACATATCGGTTTAGTCAGTTGACGTCGCGGTTAGATTTGTCCGACCGGAGATGCCTCGCCCATGGGGACCTCGCCTTTCTGGTTGGAAAAGTGATTGGCCAGTAGCCCGCAAACGAAGAGCTGGAACGGGTGATAAAACATGATGGGCAACAGGATCAGTCCCAGGTTCCCTTTGGCCCCGAAAATAAGTTGCGCCAGCGGAACACCCATCGCCAGCGTTTTCTTAACCGAACAAAACAGGGCGGCAATGAAATCGTCTCTTTGCAGTCTGGCAGCGTTGGCAACCGCCCAAACCAGCAACGAAACGGCGGTAAACAGCGCGACGACGCCGATCAATACTTTAACCGTGAGTCCGATACCGTAGTGTTCCCAGACCCTTCCCTCGACGGAATCACAGAAAGCAGTGTAGACGATAAGCAAGATCACTCCGTTGCTAACGAGGTTCAGCCACGATCTGCGCGCATCGACCCATTCCCGAACCAGGGGCCGGATTCCCATGCCGACCACGAACGGCACCAGAGTGAGCAAGGTGATCTTCAACAGAAGTGGACCGAACGAACTGACCTGACCACTCGCCTGCATCAACAGTCGCACGAGTAGCGGAGTAAACATGACGCCCAAAATGTTGGAGAGCGCAGCATTAAAGATAGCGCCGGAGGTATTACCTCTAGCCACCGACGTCAGAACGACTGATGTGGAAACCGTCGATGGTAACACACATAGATACAGAAAGCCGTCGCGCAGGGCGCTTGGTTCGGAAGGCCAGATCAGGCGGGTGATCTCGTGGAAGGCCAAACCAACGACCGGAAATAGGAGGAAGGTAAAACTTTGAATGATGAGATGGAGGCGCCAGTTACCAGCGCCGCTCCTCATTCGTTCGACTGCCATCGCCAACCCCTGCACAAAGAGGATCAAGGCGATCCCGGCGTTATTCAAAAGGTCCGGATGCATCCAACCTCCTCTTGCGCCGGGGCTGGGAAAAAGAAAGGCGAGCCCGACCGAGCAGAGTAGAGCGATAATGAATCCGTTCTGTAGGCTTCCCTTATTCTGTCTGCGTTTTTTCATTCGATACTTTTCCGCCGGGATCCCCGGAACGGTTCGTTAGCTCTGATTGATCAATGGAATTTGGGATCGAATCTCTCCGACCCTAACAGCATCTTGCGACGCCGTTCGCTGGTGTGAGTCCGCATCGCCTCTGCTGCCCCTTCCGGGTCACCGGCCGCAATCTGGTCGAGAATCTGACGATGCTCGCGATTGGACAGTTGCATTTCTCCTCGTTGCATCAGGCCAAAGCGCCGAAAGAGATGAAGCTCGTTGAGCAGACGATTATAGGTGCTCAAGAGTCTTCGGTTGCCGCTCCCTTCCAGCAAACGTTGGTGAAAACTGAGATTGAGAGAGTAATATCGATCGAGGTCTTCGGCTTCGGCTGCGGCATCCATCGATTCCACCAGGGACTTCAGTTCCGCGATTTGAGTGCCGGAAAGTCGGCGCGCTGCAGTTCGGGCCGCAAGTTCCTCCAATGCGGAGTACACATCATGGATTTCGACTGCCTCGTCCAAATCGATCTTGCGCACGAAGGCTCCGCGATTCTGTTCGATTTGGACTAGCCCAAGATCTTCCAAGGCGCGAAACGCTTCTCTAACGGGGCCACGGCTAACACCAAGGCGCAGGGCCACTTCTTGTTCGGTAAGCTTTTGGCCAGCGGTGAATTCGCCTTTGAAAATCCATTGGGCGACGGCGCGCTCCACATCGACGGCACGAGAACGCGGGGTCTGAGATTCATCTTTCTTGGGGAGGGCTACACTCATTTTTCGGTAACCAAGAAACCATCGTATACACAATTGTCAACAATCTTCTCTATGAATTGGCATTTCAGTCATAAGATGTTTTTACTTAGTCCATTGAATGTCGACATCTATGGGTTTTAACGTGCGGGAAAAGAAGGTGACCGAGACCACCCAGTCGGCCTGGTCATTGCCCGGCGACCGACTCTAACGTTAGCGCCGACCGAGTACCAAAACACCATTCCGGTAGTGGCAGCCCTGACGAAGAAAAGCCGTAATCGTCCAAATCAGCACGAGCGGGGTCGGCCAGATCGCCAGCCAAATCGTCGACTCTGAACTGTAGGCTGCCTTCGTTAAACCGAGAATTACCAAAGCAAAGCTGACGACCCAAATACTCGCTTCCGGGGCGACCAACGATGGATGACCTGCTTTGTTTTCAGGACCTGACTCGAACACGTTATGGATCCGCCCTTCCGCCCCTTTGGCATCCAGCATCAAGCTGATATATGAATTCATATTCGATCCTGCCTCTTGAAAGCCTCTGAGAACATCGGTTCGGCCTAACGGAGTTTTCTGAGAATATTATTGGTACGTGGTTACCTTCTCCGGGTAAGAAATCATCGAAACGCCGATTGTCAACAATATTGTCTACAATCCTCGCGGGCGTGCATAACCCCCTTTAAATCAGCCTATCTATTGTAAATATCCGCTCAAAGAGGTCATCTCGATTTTTCCCGTGGACGCAAAGCGACCCCGGCTTTGAGCTTCAAGATCCGCCCATGACTAGTCGGTCCGCCTACGTCGGAAATGAAATCAATCGCGCCGTCGACCAAGAAATAACACGCCATTCCGGAAATGGAATCCCTCGCGAAAAAAGATAAAAATCGTGGAGACGAGCACAATGGGAGCCGGCCAAACCGCTAGCCAAAGCAAGGGTTGTTCGCTGTACGCAGCCTTAACCAAACCTAGAATCGCCAGTAGATAGCTGGCAATCCAAATACTGGCTTCGATGGTTACACTACCGCATTGAGCCGCCGAGCTGACTCTGGCGGTACAATAGCCGACGGCTCCGGACGGAGAGAGCGTCCTTGATCGGACCGAAGGCCTTGGTCTTTGTTTCCAGACAGTGGAAGGGGGCGGCGGCGATTGATCATTCTTCTCCAGTCCAGGAGCCGACTGAAACAATCCTTGAAGCCGCTCTTTCGCGCCTTCGGCCTCTAATATCAGGCTGATGTAGGAGTTCATTTGATCCTTTCTTTTACGACGAACAACGCGGCCTATTCAGGACGCTCTATGCTTGTCGCCTGTGTATTTTTTGCGCGCCGAAGCAGCCCATCGGACTACACGCGGTACGCCCAATTAAGTGCTGCAGACAAACTATTCGGGCACAGTGACAACGCTATGTCAGCAGACCCGAGCTTAGATTCTTCTTTTCTAAACGCGTCCCAGGCATCGGCTTCCGGCCGACGTAAGTTAGCCTTCATTGTTTTCCGGTTGACGCGAGGACAATCACGCTGTTGCAGGAAAACTTGACCTCCGTTTTCGCATCGCCTGAGGAACGGTTTTCACGTAATCTCCGAATTCTCTATGTCCGACGCTCCCGCTGCTCCCCCGCCCGGATCCATTCAGGAAAGAAATGTCTTGAATCGAATCACCGCTTTTTTCGTCTACTTGTTCGAGCGGATAACGCCCGATCCCTATATTTTCGCCGTTGTCCTCACCATCGTAACGGCTCTGCTTGCTGCCACGCTCGCCCCCAAAGGATCTGTGCCAGAAATCCTGACTGGGTGGTACACGGGACTATTCGAGATACTCGCGTTCGCCTTTCAAATGGTTCTTATTTTGGTGACGGGGTATGCGCTCTCTAATTCTCCGCCGATCCGTCGGTTTCTCGATTGGCTCGCCTCGCGACCCAAAAGCCGGACCGCTGCAATCGTCTTAACGATCGTCACAGTGATGGCCACCAGTTTCTTGAACTGGGGTTGCGGGTTGGTTGTCGCGGGCCTGCTGGCTCGCGAGATCGCAAAGCGAATGCGCATCGACTTTGGTTGGCTGGTAGCCGGCGCCTATACTGGCTGGATCATCTGGGCGAGCGGGTTCTCCAGTTCGATCGCTTTGGCCCAAGCCACTCCGGGTTCTGCTTTGAACCTGGTGCAAAAGGTGACCGGCCAAGTTATCCCGCTTGGTGACATGATCTTTGCGCCCTTCAATTGGGTTCCGGTAGTTGTTCTGCTCATTCTGCTCCCACTACTCTATTGCGCCATTCAACCAACGGAACGAGACACCGTAGCCGCCGATGCTGACCGCCTGTCGGCCGAAGATAAACTCGCACCGCCGAGCGATGGCAATCCGACCATAGCGCGCCATTTAGAGCGCGCCTGGATTTTGAATCTGATCATAGTTGCAGCTGGAATCGGAGTCCTGGCGCTCAATTGGTCAAAGACCGGTCCAACCCTCGATATCAATTCAGTGATATTTCTCTTTTTACTGGCGGGATTGCTTCTGCACTGGACACCAATCAACTACGTCCATGCTATCAACCAAGCTGCGCGAGTAACCGGTCCATTGATTCTGCAGTACCCGCTCTATGGCGGCATCATGGGCATCATGAAAGCCACTGGACTGGCAGATGTTATTGCGAAAGCGTTCGTTAGCTTTTCTTCCGCTCATACTCTTCCTTTCTGGAACTACATTGCCTCGATCATCATCAGCCTTTTCATCCCCAGTGGCGGCGGACATTGGGCAGTGCAGGGCACGTTCACCGTGAAGGCCGCAGTCGAACTGCATGCGTCGCAAGCTGCAACCGCCATGGCTGTCGCGATGGGTGAACAAGTGGCGAACATGATCCAGCCGTTCTGGGCACTGCCGGTCCTCGCGATTGCGGGTATCAGTCTACGCCGGGTAATGGGTTTTACCGTGATGTCGTTTTTCGTCGGCGCAATCGTGTTCGGGCTCGCGCTGCTGTTGCTGGTGTGATGCTTTCACAGGAGGACGCAAAGACAGATTTTTGAACAAAGAGATCACAGAGATCACGGAGGGAAGGTTGATTTGAGTAATCCTCTACAGCCGTAGAATTCAATGCTGTGGTGTCACAAACGTGCTTACCGCGAAGATTCTCCCCTGGTGCTCGTATCGAGAGGGCAGGTAGATGTCCTGGCAGAGCCGCTTTTAGGATTGATTCACAAAGATTGGAGATTGACGGGCACGCCGTACAGCTACAGCGGATGTGTACTTGTGTCCGGTTCGTAGAGACCAATTTTGCAGCGGATTGTCCCTTTGTGATCTTTGCGATCTCTTTGTTCAAAACTCTGTCTCCGCGTCCTCCTGTCCAACTCTGCACCGGGTCAAGTTGCGTGGAACCCGCCATCGATCTGCAGGGTGAGCGCATTCAACATACCAGCAGCATCACTCAGCAAGAAACAGATCACCGAGGCGATGTCGCTACATTCCGCAAAACGATTCAGTGGTATGCGTTGCAACATGGGCCCACCTTTGGCCGGATCGCTCCATGCGCGTTTGCCCATCTCAGTCATTACTACTGTGGGGTTAACCGAATTAACACGGATGCCGTGCTCGCCTAGCTCCACCGCCATCAC
>WNFJ01068518.1_pt3 | contig 16367 bp, 17 predicted proteins | sample 5400461 | NCBI WGS metagenome assembly WNFJ01 (sample SAMN13153349, study PRJNA577476) | soil metagenome | isolation source: 115 cm saprolite on Douglas fir-dominated hillslope | place: USA:California | collected 2013-09-17 | reverse complement strand
TCATGCGCCGCTGCCTCTGCCATGCAATGAAATGCGTATACCACGGGGTTGGGCCAGGGTGGGGTAACCACCAGCACTCGGCTCCGGATGTGCGGATAACGCGCACATATTTCCCGCACAACCTCCAGGGCCGGATCATCCGCGCGGTCCGCCGCAAACAGAATTTCGTAGTTGGGGTAGTCCTGCCGGAAGAAGCTTTCAATGTTCTCTTTAAGTTGGGCTTCCAATCCGTGTACAGGTTTAAGAATGGAGACTGGAGGAAGGTTCGCGTTGTCGGGAATTGCTTGGAACTGCTGACGCGCGTGCGAGCGAAACCGGATCACCCCCAGCAGCACCAGCCCAAGAAACATCGCTGAAGACAAAGTGCCAACCAGTGCCACGCCGAAAACGAAATGTAAAATCAGCCCAATCACACGTATGGTCCGCTCTGCTTTCCAGGTTCACATCGCGCCCCGGAAGAGCAACTCACAATATACATTTTCGCGGTGTCGGAGGTAAGCGGAGGGCGACTTGGGTCACTTCAAGTTTTCGTGCCCGTTCCCAAGACCATACAAGGCCGCGGCTTTTGTAATTCTGTAATCTTTGTATTCGATTGAAAGAACCGCTCGGCCACCAAGCCGTATAAAGCTTTCCGTATGGTTCTCGGCTGGGAGCCAGAAGTCGCTTACTTTGACGTACCGGTGCTTAACCTCGGTCTTTTTAATCCAAACGGAAGGATTCTTGGCCGGTTCTCCTTCAATCCGAACGACGGCGAAGTCCTTCGCATCCACCCAGATCTTCCCGCGATAGAGAAACTTGTTCTTGGTCTTGGGCAGCAGGTTGATTACGTACTGCGGACCGTCCGGTGTGATTTCATAGCCAGCGGAGGTGAAATCGTAGTTCTCCCTGCTTAGTGCGGTATGCTCGCGGTTTTCTTGATTGGCAGCCTCTTGCTCGCCTTCCAGCAGTTTCTTGAAGACATGGTCGATCACAAACTTGGACCCAGTCTGAGACACAACATGAAATTCTTTGGCGTTGGGAGCATGGTAGCTAACGTTGACCACCATTTCCGCACCGCGATCACTCGGGAAACCGTGATACTGCATGCGGTATACCCGCGTGCTGGTAAATTGATTGAGCGCAGCGGCGCGCTGCGCGTTTTTTTCCTCAAGTTTCCTGGCTACCTGCTCGACTGGCAGGTTAGCGTTTTGGCCTGAGTACGAAGCTCTTCCTGAGTCGAGTTGTTGAGTGGGCGACTGGCACACTGCCGGCAGACTCCAGCACAACAGCAACAAAGCCCCGATACTGTGACTTCCACCCCGGATACCCCGCATGTCTCTACCTTGGATGCAGTCTATCGGAGATAAGGGGATCAACCAACTCGCGGCTGACTGAATCTTGATCTCCGTTCCCGCTGTGGGATTCGTTATGATGCATTTCGCGAACCGCAAACCTCGATTTTTTCCAGGAAACCGCCACCGGTGAAAGCTAGTTACCTTCGTGCCTCCCTCATCGGAGCCATTCCCCTTCCTTCCGCTGTGTCGCACACTGTGCCTAGCCCAAATGCAGGATAGTGTCCAAACAAACAGGCGTCGGCAAGATCGCATCCAAGCCGTGCTGCCGGTGCGAGTTCGCGGCGTCGATACTGATGGCGTCTCATTCGAGGAACTGGCGCATACTCTTGACCTCACGCCGACTGGGGTGCGTCTGGGAGCGATTCGCCATCAAGTGAAAGCGCTCGAGACGTTAACAATTTTTTATCACCAGCGCCGGATGGATTTCAGGGTGGTATGGACCAAGCTGTTGGATGGGACGAAAGAATACCAGGTTGGCCTCAAGGCCTTTTCTCAGGAGAAGGAAGCCTGGGGGTTAAGTCTCTTCAATTCGCAAGCCCAGCCGGCCACAAGAAGTTACGCAACGACTGGAGCCTGAAGCAAGGAGATATTATGGAATACTTCTTACGCACTTTTTGGTCAGATGAAGAAGGACAGGACGTCGCTGAGTATTCTGTGATGCTCGCAGTCATCCTCATCATTGTGGTGGGCACAGTCCGGTTGATCGGGTCGAACGCCGGCAACGTGTTCTCGAACGTCGGCAGCGCAATCAAATAGGCCGTTTGGTCGATCTCAGGGCCGCGAAGAATTTCCCATCATGAGCACAAACAACAATGGGAGATAAACGACTGTGGCTTGCAACACATGACGTGCCAACATTTTAGATCGGGGACTGTTGACAGGAAGCTTGAGAAACGCCAGTCGAGCCCCGAAATAGAATAGAGCGACGCCCAGAACGATCGCTCCAACCAGATAGATCTTGCCCGCCATGCCGAAAAAGCTGGGCAAAAGACTAAGAGGAATCAAGATCAGCGAATAGGCCACGATGCGACGCGCCGTGGACCGCCCATCCTCCTCCACCACGGGCAGCATGCGAATTCCACCGCTGGCGTAGTCTTCCCGATAAAGCCAGGCGATGGAGAAGAAATGCGGGAACTGCCACACAAAAAGGATGGCGAACAATATCAACGTGCCCCACTCCAGATGGCCCCGCGCGGCCGTCCAACCCAGAACTCCAGGCATCGCTCCAGGAAAAGCTCCTACGAAAGTGCAGATGGGAGAGACTCGCTTCAGAGGAGTATAAGCTGCCAGGTAGACGACCGAAGTCAGAAAGGTCAGCAACCCCGTCAACGGATTGCTGAAGAACGCCAGATAGATTGACCCACCCAAAGTCGCCAGCAAGCCTGCCGTCGTAGCATGACGGAGGCTCATGCGGCCGGCGGGCAGCGGGCGTTGGGCGGTCCGGCGCATGTTCGCGTCCACTTTGTATTCCATCACTTCATTCAGCGCTGCGGTTCCGCTGGATACCAGCCCAATTCCTAATAGCGCGTGGAGCAAACCCCATGACAGCGAAGAAACCCCGGCTTTCTGTGCTCCGAAATAGTAGCCGCACCAGGCAGTCATCACGATCAAAGTGGTCACGCGCAGTTTCATCAGTTCAGCGTAGTCGCGGAGGAGAGACTTCGCTTGCCGGCGAAGTAGAATCACGGGTTGGGTCATCGTGCTCATAAGAAAATTAAATAGAAAAGTGAACTAATGGTGAGGTTGTCGTGCCGTTGTTAACACTCGGGCAAGCCTTTCGGGTCGCGTCAACCGATCAACCCACATCGCAGGAATACCCAAGAATTGCATAGGTACGCTCATGGCTTTCGAAAGTCAAGTCAAAACTCCGAACTGACGCCGCCACAAACTTTCGCGGAAGCATTTTCTAAGCACGAAAATTCCTTTACTGGCTTGCCGCAGACCCAGACGGGCTGAAGGTTTCCGGCGGATCAAAAAAACATTGGTGCCATAGACCCGCGTCCGACAATTTGCCCGCCTTCCATTGCTGGACCATAGGCAGGGTGGCGGCAATCACCCCTCCGTCAACGGAATCGAAGATCAGCACAATCCCCGCCAACTCCTGGCCCTTTTTCGCCAGTTCTGGATAGTCTTTGTCGAACACTGACTTCGCGAACTCGAGTCTAAGTTGGGGGCCGGAATCCTTGGCCGATTCGTCTATCTTTTCTATGGAGACAATCTTGACGGTCTTCCCTCGAAGGGGTTCCCAATCTCCGGGGAATGGCGCCTTTTCTTCTCGAGTCACATGAAACAGGTCAGCGGTGGCGTGAGCCGCCGTTGCAGGCGTGGGCAAATCGCTATCGGGAATGCTGTCAGGCATTTCGAGGTTGTTGCGCCAGATCCAGCCCCGCGACAGACCAGAAATCCGTACGTGAACCCAATCGCGATTGAAGTCCAGCATCTCGAACTCATCGTGTGCGCTGGCCAGAAACAGGGTCTTTGCCGTTAAACTCGCGGTCCCGACCACCGGAGTGCCAGACTTCTTCACCGCCACTAGATTTTTGGGATGAGCCTGGTTTTTAAGAATCTCTTCCAGGCTTTCCGCTTCCGCTTGTAGACCGCCTGGATCGTTGCCTGCTGGCTTTTTCTGTCCAGTTTGGGGAGCCGCTTTCTCCTGCTCACCTAGACCCTCGGCCAGGGACGATGAAAAACCGCCGCCAGTTTTTGGAATCCTGGGTACCGGCGCCGAGATGGTGGGTTCCTCCCTAGTTACGGCCTTCGCAGATCGAGCGGGCTCAGGAATTGCTGGCGAGCCCGGCCCGGCTTGCTGCACTTTGCTGCTTAGCTGTTCTGCCAGTTGATCCAGAAGGTCCGCTTCCAGTCGTCCATTTGAGGTCAACACTTGATACCCAGAATGGGCGGCCACCGGGTCGGAGTACCAAGCCGTGACTTGCACGCTCACCCGCACAACGGATCCGCCCGCCGGAGTGGCGCTCACCTGGAACTTAGACTGGTAATAGCCGCGCCGATAGCGATCCAAAGGATGATCCGCTGCAGTCGCAAACCCATCGACCACGGGAAGGCGTCCCGCGGTGGCGGTCTGCATCTGCTTCAGGACTTTTTCTACTGTGGCCTTGGATTGCGGAAAACTTCGATCGAGTCCGTTGCTTTGCGCCCGGCTGGCTTCCGCTACACAAAAGATCGCGACGGCCAACCACAAAGCATGCCAGAGAAATCGACCGAATCCGGCCCCGCGACGCTTCATGGCTGCTCCAACTCATCGCGAGGGATCCATCCATGCTGCCCCTCGTGGGTCTCGACGCCATACCAGTAGGGTGTGGAAATCAGAATCAGGACTTCCGTGCCAGTGGTCAATGTCTGCAGCGTGCTCGCGGTATGGAAAGGCGCGGATTTAAGCGGCGCGCCCGGCGCCTTTACCGATCGCTCCACCTGCTTTCTAAGATCCTTGACGTGTTCTTCCAGGCCCTGCCCGGGCTGGCTTTGTCCAAGGTGAGCTTGTTCCGTCGATTGAGCTGCACTAGGTTGCGAGCTGGCGCCAACAGGACTCTCGTCTATCCGAGAATCAGCGATTTCAGAATCAGCGATCCGAGAATCGGCCGAGGTCGAGTACTGCAATGGGGGGGCGGGGGCATTACCTTGCATCGCGAGGTTCTGCTTTTTCTCCAAGAGTTCCTGCCGCTCCCTCTCGGCTTGCGCATTCTGCTTCTTCATCACCTCGATGGCTTCAAGGTGCTCCTGAATGTCCTTGTACTCGGCGCTCTCAACCGATCCGTTCGAGGGATGCGCCACGCGGCGGAAGTCTTCCACAAAAAGCGCGTCAATGCGCAAGATCGTGTTCTTCTCGCCTTGCGGCTGCACGATATAGCGCACGACCAGCGTGCCGACATCGCTGCTGTCCTTGAAGTTGCGAGGATCGATCGCTTGCTCTCGGACTTTGTAAAATACCTTCCCGCCTTCATTCCAGGCGGGGAACACTTTCGAGGAAGTGGCAGGTTTCGCGCCGCTGACAAATTCGTCTTTGTTGTATTCCTTGGTGCCGCGGATCACTCCGTTTTGCGCGACATCTTCCACCACTTGCGCCACCTCGCTCTCCGGCACGGAGAGGTTGACGATCAGGCCTTCGCCGTAGCTCAATCGATGTTTCGCCCGGCCTGCGACCGGAAGCGCTGAGGCCAAAAGAACTATCACAAGCGGTCCAGTCCATCGGGTGTGGGACCTGGGTCGGTGAGCAACCTCGACCGCCTCTACGCTATTCAGCTTGAAATCCTGCCTGCAACTTCCAAAACCCATCGTCCCATCCACCGTAAATCTCGTTATGTGACTTCTACAGAGTCTCGTACTGGGGGCATGAAGCTGTCAACTCTAGCAGCCAACCCTGCCGTGGATGGGGTAAATGTAAATCTAATTGTCACGCTTTTGTAAAAAAATTGTCAAAACTACTTGCACTTCGTCTTTCGCTCGTAGTAGGATTCCGCGCGGTAGGGTGGTAGAACCTTTGTGGTTCTCTATCGTGGGCAAGAATGCGAGGGGTTCGCACTTCGAGCCTGTTTTCTGCACGCATCCGCTTTTGTTTCGTTTATTTAAAAACAGATCTGATCTATGCCGAGGAGTCTGGCTATGCACGTTTCGAGGCGTTCGCGTCTTCGTGATGTTTCCTGCTTTGGTTCACTAGCGCTTATCGTTCTATCCGTAATGCTCGCTTGCAGCCAGCCTGCGAATGCTTTGCCAGCCTTCGCCAGAAAATACGGCCTGCGCTGCTCGGCCTGCCACGAGTCCTGGCCCATGCTCAACTACTTCGGCCAAAAATTCAAAGACAACGGCTATCAGCTCATGAACGACCGCGACGCCCCGATCTGGCAGAATCCCGGATACTGGCCGGTCACCTTCCGCATCCTGCCGATTTGGCACCGGGTGAGCACTGGCAAGGTCCTGGTTGACTCCGCTGCCGGACCCGATTCTGCGATCACCAGGATTACCACTTCCGGCTTTGATATAAGCGGTCTCGACTTCCACACCGGCGGCACGCTGGAAAAGAACTTCTCGTTCTATGTGCTTCCATCTTCGGATAATTCCGCCTCGTTTCACTTCGAAACAGTAATGGCGCGGCTCGACAATCTGTTCGGCAGCCCCTGGCTTAACATAAAGCTGGGTAAGTTCGAACTTGACAATCTGCTTTCCGAAAAGCGCATCCTGACCCTGACCGGTAACGGTGGCATCTACCAGCTCTATCACTTCAGTCCGCAGGGTGACGGAAACATCTGGGGCAAAATGGGAGACAACCAACTCGGTGCCGAGTTGATGGGGCACTCCTGGAATGATCGTACTCGTTATTCCCTCGCGCTTCTCAGTACGAATGATGGCACGCCCGGCTTGCCCTACGGCAATGCCTACACCGGATTCTTCGCTGCCAGCCAGGCCTTCGATGCGGGCAAGGCCGGAGTGCAGCGAGTTGGGTTCTATGCCATGCTCGGCCAAGCGCCGACGACCTGGCTCACCCAAGGCGGTGGCACTACCGTGGTTGCAGGCTCTGGCATCGGCAACAAGTCGTTTAGCCGCGAAGGCTTCGTTGGGCAATTCTACTTCGGCCAGCATCTGGATCTTCAAGTTGTAACTCAGCATGGCCAGGATAGCGTTTGGTTTGGGCAAGGATACGGCGATCTAATCGGCGGCACGGTGAGTAATAACAACACGACCGGCTCGTTGGCGGCGCTAGCCCCCGGGTCGCGGGCGCCAAGCTGGAACGGCGTGCTCTTCGAGCCGCACTACATCTACAGCCCGCAACTCATCTTTGTCGGTCGCTACGAGACGATTCGGATGTCGCAACAATCGACTCCGGGCACTCCTTCCAACTTCGGCAATATCTCGACCTATACCGTTGGTTACCGCTACAACCCGTTCATGACCAGCCGTGCCGGCTTTGCCTGGCACAATGAGTACAACTGGCTGCACCAGGACGGCACGGGTCCAACTCTTGGCCTGACGAGCACCAACGTCAACACAAGCGAAGTGTTGCTCGGCTTTGACTTTGATTTCTAAGCTTTGATTCTGGAGAGGGATAGCATGCAACGGAATAATTTGCGGAAGTGGTCGCTGTTACTGGGCGCAGCTGCGATGGTTGCGCTCCCAATGCCTTCCTGGGCGCAGCTTACGAAGTACGACCTGCAGTCGCGCATGGGTATGGAAAGCCACATCGGAAACCTCACCGGTCACGCCAAAGACGCCAAAGGTGACTATCGCCGGTATTGCGTTGTCTGTCACGGCGAACTGGGGGACGGCAACGGCGAAAGTTTCCCTTGGGTAGACCCCAAGCCCCGCGACTTCCAATTGGGCATATTCAAGTGCCGCTCCACTCCGACGGGAACATTGCCCACGGACCAGGATCTTTTCGACACCATCGCCCGCGGCCTCGACCGCTCGAATATGCCGCAGTGGAGTACCTTCACCAAGCAGCAGCGCGCCGATCTCGTGGCCTGGGTGAAGCACTTCTCTCCGCGCTGGGTAAACGAGAAGCCGGGAACGCCAATCACGATTCCCCCCGAACCGGAAGTCACCGCCGAACGCATCAAGGCCGGCCGCGAGGTATTTGGCCGAGTGCAGTGCTGGAAGTGCCACGGGGTTCTCGGTCAAGCCAACGGCCCGTCCGCCGCAACCCTTCAGGATGATCTTGGGCGGCCAATCGCGGCCTTCAACTTCACCGAAGGCGCCCGGCCTAAGTGTGGCGATACCGATCAGGATATCTACCGGATTTTCATGACGGGCCTGGACGGCACGCCCATGCCTTCCTTTGCCGACAACATCAAGCCCGACGAGGCTTGGGATCTGGTGTTCTATCTGCGAACCCTCATGTCCCAAAACAGCAAGGCAAAAGCGATGGCGAAACAACTGGGCCTGAAACCAGTTGATCCAAATGCTCCGGCGGGACAACAGTAGGCATAGAATCGCATCAAAGATTCACCTACGTGTTTGGCTGTACTATCGGCAGTAGTTCTAATCTGTTGTGGAGCGTTGATCCTGGGTCAAAAAGTCAACGCCGCAGGAGAGGGCAAGATTTCCGGAACGGTCAAACTCGATGGCACGGCCCCGCATATGAAGGGCATCGACATGGCCAAAGATCCCTACTGCTCAAAAGCTCATGCCAGTGATCCCGGGCACCTGGAACAAGTCGTCGTTGGTTCCAACGGTGGATTGCAGAATGTGGTTCTCTACATCTCCGAAGGCTTGACTGGCGGTGCGCTGACCGAGGTACCAACGGCGGAGCCGGTATTCGATCAGAAGAACTGTATGTACACGCCACACGTGTTGGCGCTGGACGTCAACCAGAAGTTCAAGGTGACTACCAGCGATCAGACGGCCCACAACATTCACCCGAACCCAAACCCGATGACCGGCAATATCCCGTGGAATCAGTCTCAGCCGCCGGGGGCGCCGCCAGTCGAGAAGAGCTGGAAAGCTGTGGAGTTTATCGAAGTAAAGTGCAACATCCATCCCTGGATGCATGGCTGGCATGCGGTGGTAAAAGGGCCTTACGCGACCACCGATGGTAACGGCACCTACACCATCAACAACGTGCCGCCCGGAAACTACACCGTGACTGCGTGGCAGGAGACCTACGGCACGCAGACGCAAAAAGTGACGGTTGCCGCCGGCAAGCCGGGAACTGCCGATTTCACCTTTAAGGCGAAATAGAGAACTAGGAAAGCTTTGAGCGCGTGCTGCAGCACAAACAGTCGGATCACTGAAAAAGGGCCGGACCAGAGCTGGCCAAAGGCGGGGCGATATGGCGAAGATATTCGCGGTGACGATCATCCTGATCGCAATTGCTTCGGCGGTTCCCATCGTGATGCACATGTGGCCCATGCCGCAGGATATCTCCACCCACGGTCATCTGATCGATGACCAGTATGCTGACACGATGCTGGAAGCGGGCATTTCGTTCCTCGCCTCCCAGTTCCTCCTCGCCTTCTTCATCTGGAAGTTTTCCGCTCCAAAGCCCGGGGATAAGATCAAGAACCTTCCCGGCGGCGCCGCAGGCCTGGTGGCTGCTGCCTTCCTGCTGGTCGGGACGGAGGCCTTGGCTCTGGGCGTGTTTGGGACCAAGGCGTGGGCCAGCGTGTATTTCACCCCGCCGGCGGCCAATGCGATTCCAGTGCAAGTCCAGGCCGGACAGTTTGCCTTTTATTTCCGCTATCCCGGTCCCGACGGAACTTTCGGCCCGATTCATCCCGAACAGATCAGTGAAGCCAATGCGAACTTTTACGGTTTGGATACAACGCACGATCAGGATTCGAAAGACGATATCGTCGCCGCTGAGATGGCAATTCCGGTGAATCGCGAGATTCACCTGCTGATGCATTCCAAAGATGTGGGACACTCCTTCTATGTCCCCGAATTGCGGATCCAGCAGGACTTCGTCCCCGGATTGGACGTTTCGGTCCACTTCACGGCCACGAAAATTGGCAAGTACGAAATCGTCTGCACCCAGCTTTGTGGCCTCGGGCATTACAACATGAAGGCATATCTCGAGGTGAAGTCCCAGGAAGATTACGATAGCTGGATCAAGCAACAGGCGGCGCTGCAGTAGCTGCCATAGGTGTAGGCAGGATCTGGAGAGACCAAACATCTCTTTTGAGGTGAGGTGAGCACAATGCACGATATGTCCGCACATGCGGTGCAGCACGGAGCTCCGACCAGCTTCATTCGGAAGCATGTTTTCAGCCTTGACCACAAAGTCATTGGCAAGCAGTATTACGCGCTGGCGCTGCTCGCCGCCCTGGTCGGCATGGTGCTGTCCTGGATCATGCGCATCCATTTGGGCTGGGGAAGCTTCGCCATTCCCGGGCTCCATCTGCTTTCCAGCACGGGCGCCCCGGGCAACGTACTGACGCCCGAGTACTATCTGCAACTGATGACCATGCACGGAACGATCATGGTGTTCTTTGTGCTCACGACCGCCCCGTTCGCCGCATTCGGCAATTTCTTCTTGCCCATCCAGACGGGCGCCGAAGACATGCCGTTCCCGCATTTCAACATGATGTCGTTCTGGGTCACGTTCGTGGCCTTCGTGGTTCTCGTCGCCTCGTTCTTTGCCGGCGATGGGCCAACTCTGGGTGGCTGGACGCAGTATGCCCCGTTGAGTGCTATCGGTTCGGTTGGCGGCCCCGGCGAGGGTATCGGCGTGGTTCTTTGGGCAAGTTCGATTGGCCTTTTCTGCATTGGCCAGTTGCTGGGCGCTTTGAACTTCATCACTACAACCCTCGACATGCGCTGCAGAGGCATGTCCCTGATGCGGCTCCCGCTCAGCGCCTGGGCCTGGTTCATTACCTCGATTATGGGCCTGACGGCCTTCGCGGTGCTCATGCCCGCCTGCATTCTGCTCATTCTCGATCACGTCGCCGGAACCAGTTTCTTCGTAGCTTCAAACCTGGTAATCAACGACCAGGTGTTGCCGCATTCCGGGGGATCGACTTTGCTCTGGCAGCATCTGTTCTGGTTCTTCGGACATCCTGAGGTCTACATCGCAATCGTGCCGGGCATGGGCATTATTTCGCACATTCTCATCACCAACATGCGCAAACCGATGCTCAGCCACAGAGTGCTCATTTATTCCATGGGAGCCCTGGCCGCCCTCAGCTACATGGTTTATGGCCACCACATGTTCGTCAGCGGGATGAATCCTGTCTCCTCGCTGGCCTTTTCTTTCCCCACGCTGGTGATCACCATTCCATCCACAATCATCGTGCTGATCTGGCTGGGCAGTCTGTATGGCGCTAAGTTACGGATCAACTCGGCATCGCTATTCTCGCTGGGCTTCGTTTCGATGTTCATCAGCGGCGGCGTGAGCGGCTTTTTCCTGGCCCAGCCTTCGATCGACATCATGTTGCACGCCACTTATTTCGTGGTCGGCCACTTCCACCTGGTGATGGGAGTCGCCGCCATGTTTGGCATCTTCGCTGGAACTTACTTCTGGTTTCCCAAGATGGCCGGCCGCATGATGAATGAGACTTTGGGCAGAGTCCACTTCTGGATGAGCTTCGTGGGCGCGTACTGCATCTTTATGCCGTTCCATTACCTCGGAATCGCCGGGAACGTGCGCCGCTATCAGGCCTTTACCGACGATTACCTGATCCCGTTGATCCCCGTGCACAAGTTCATCACCATCGCGGCACTATTCACGGGCGTCGCCCAGTTGATTTTCGTCTACAACCTGATCCACAGCCGCTTCAAGGGCGAAATTGCCCCGAACGACAATCCATGGGAAGGCACTTCGCTGGAATGGAGTACGGCCACGCCGCCGCCCCACAACAACTTTGGCGACAAGATGCCGGTGGTTTATCACGACCCTTATCAGTACAGCGTCGAGGGTGCAAGCACCGACTATGTAATGCAGACCTCGCCGGAAAAAATTAACAGCCCGAAAGAAGAAAAGTAATCTTCCAGCAGGGCTGGGATCTTTCACCAAGGGAGAGAGGTAGCAGTATGGCGACAACAGTCCACGAACCGCCAAAAATCGAGCTGGACCGTTTACCGAGCCAAGGCTCAGGCAACGGGGGCTGGCGGAATCTTGTTCCCGCGGATGGAGACCTGCGGCGGGTCAAGGACTTCCCGCCAGCACCGGCATCTGGGTAGGGTTGGCGTCGATCACCATGACTTTTGCCGCCTTCACCAGCGCATTGGTCGTTCGTCAGGGGGCCTCGCCGGATTGGCGCCACATCACTTTGCCCCCCGTGCTTTACCTGAACACTCTGGTGATCATTGCCAGCAGCGTCACGCTTGAGATCTCGCGCCGCCGGGTTGCGGCATTTATGGGCGGTTTGAAAGATCGGGCCACCAACCCCGCTCGCTGGCTCTATATCACCCTTTTCTTGGGACTGCTCTTTGTTGCAGGCCAGACTTTCGCCTGGCTGCAACTCAAGGCGCAGGGATTCGGACTCGCGACCAATGTGAGCTACTCCTTTTTCTACGTGCTGACTGTAGCCCACGCCCTGCATTTGCTCGGAGGACTCGGTGGACTGGCCCGCGTCATCGGAAAGTTAAGCAAGTCTGTGCTGAAACGCAGCACTCTGGACGCCACTTCGCGCTACTGGCATTTCATGGGTGTCCTGTGGGTGTACCTGCTTTTTCTGCTTTGGATGAAGCTCTAACCCAGTTAAAGGTAGGAGGCAACGTGAGCCAAGCCGATTTAACGATACAAGGACACTCCAGTGCGGGAGCAATGGCTGAACCCGCGTTCTCGGTCCCCGCAAAGAAGATGGCGATGTGGCTGTTCATCATCGCCGACTCCGCAACCTTTGCCGGTTGTCTTGTCGCCTATGGATTTATACGCAACGCAACTCCCAATTGGCCAAGGCCATTTCACAGCATTACCAATGTTGCGGTCATGACTCTCATCCTCCTGACCAGCAGCTTGACCATGCTGATGGGAGTAAGAGCGGCCCAGGCCGGCGACAAGCCTAAGGCTTTCCGCTGGGTCATGATTACGGCTGTGGCCGGAGTTCTGTTTGCCGTCCTTCACCTCAAAGAATGGATGGGCATGATCTCCGAAGGGGCGACACTGTTTCACAACCCGTGGGGCACGCCGCTGTTCAGTTCGTTATTCTTCAGTATTACCGGCTTGCACCTGCTGCACGTGACCGGCGGCGTCATCGCTCTGATCGCAGTGGGAATTCGCTACCAGGGCGGACGCTACAAGGCCGACGATCTTGAAATCACGGGACTTTACTGGCACTTCGTAGACTTGGTTTGGATGTTCGTCGTGCCGCTGGTTTATCTTTTGAATATCGCTCACTGAGACTGGAAAGAGGCAGGAGCCGCGCTATGACTACCGCTGAAACGCACAAGAGTAGTGGGATGGGGAAGGACTTGGCCGCCTACGTTTGCCTGCTGGGCCTGGCTGGAATACAGTTCGTGATCGCCTATCAAAATATCAGCGTGCAGCAGATGTTCGAGCGTATGCTGATTGTGGCGATCGTCGAGGCCGGGCTTGCGCTTTTGTTTTTCATGCATTTGGCAGACAACCGGGGCCTGCGGTGGTTCGTCATCATTTTTACGGTCGCCGTCATCCTGGGTATGCAGTACGGATGGACTGACAGCTTCCGCCTAACCAATGGCGTACCATGGGCGAAGTAGTCTTGGGCGAAACGGTTACATCCGTCGGGAAACGTCGATGAAGCATTCGAGATCAATCTGGATTTTGGGAATTGCTCTGGTCGGACTAATCATCCTGCTGGTGCCAGTTCCGGCCTTTGCCCAGAGTTGCGCTCTCTGCTATACCCAGGCCGCATCCTCAGGATCTCGAATGATTCAAGCCTTGAAGAGCGGAATCATAATTCTTATTGCTCCGCCGACGTTCATGAGCCTAGGCGTAATCGTCGTCTGCTATCGCAGACGTAATAAAACCCGCGACGACATCGCCGAGTCAGACCACGAATGGAAGAAGGATGAGGGGGACCTCCCCTCGGACGATTCCCCTGGTAAGAATTGGTAGGGCGCTTCGTCTCCGGGCATGCCTTCAGGCATGCCGCAAACATTGGATTGTGTTTCACGCCTTTAGGCGCTGCATCCAGCCTACTTCACATCTCGGTTTATTTCTTGTAAATCACTCCCCCCTTCATCACGAACGATACATTCTGCAGCGCACCGATATCCCGTAACGGATCTCCCTGAACCGCGATGACGTCGGCCAGATAGCCCGCCTCCAGCGCGCCAATCTGACCGTCCCACCCCAGCAGCTTCGCCCCATTGAGCACGTCAGCCTGCATCACCGCCAACGGCGACATCCCGTACTTCACCATCAGCGCGAATTCCCGCGCCTGCGTTCCGTGAGGAAATGGCCCGACGTCGGAACCAACCGCCATGGGAACTCCGGCCGCGATCTGTTTACGAAATTCCTTTTCGTGCAAATCCAACATCGTATGTTCCCGGGCAGCCTGCGCCGGCGTGCCGGCGTGATCGGCAAAATAATCGAAAATAGTAAACGTAGGCACCGCGAAAATCTGCTTCTCCCGCATCAGCCGCATGGTCTCGTCGCTAAGCTGGTTGGCATGGTCAATGGAGGCAACGCCGGCCCGCGCCGCAAACAAAGTCCCCGGTTCGCCGGTGGCATGCACCGCGACCCGCTTCCCCGTTCGCGCGGCTTCTTCCACCGCAGACCTGAGTTCAGCCTCCGTGTACTGATAGTTGGTAGATAACTGGCCGTTGCGCACCGTGTCAGGCCCAGTCTCATAAATCTTGATGAAATCCGCGCCTTCCTTGAACTGCTGTCGAATCGCAGCGATTAGTTCATCCCTATTGTTCGCGTAGGTCGCATTGGACAGCACATGCTCCGCCGGATTGAATTTGTTGGCATCTTCATGTCCGCCCAGGATGTCGATCGCATTTCCGCTGACGCGCAACCGGGGGCCCGGAAACAGCCCCTCGTCAATCGCATTGCGAACCGCGGTATCGGCCGATCCCGCGCCTTCCGTGCCCATATCACGCTCCGCAGTGAAGCCCGCCATCAAATCGTCGCGAGCCGCGGAAAGGGCGATGATTGTGCGCTGCGGCACGGATTCCTGCACAGTCTGCAAGTCCTCCGCGCCCGGATGCAGAAACAGATGAACGTGCGCATCGATCAACCCAGGCAACAGCGTGCGGTCTCCCAGATCAATGATCTCCGCCTCTGCGGGATGCTTTACCGACGTGCCCGCCTCCGCGATTCGCTCGCCCTCCACCCGCACTTCGCCCGGCGTCACTAGCCGCCCGCTCTTCACGTCCAGTAAACGAGCCGCGTGCAGCACTATCGCATGTTGAGTTGAAGGCTGAGATTGCGCCTGTCCCGCCGAAAGCCCCTGCAGCACGCCTGTCCCGCCGAAAGCCCCTGCAGCACGCATGGCAGGAGCAGGGATAACAGAAGGGAATGTGGTTTTGTCATGGTTGTCAGCAGGGAATGGTACCACCTCGGATTCACCGAATCCACGTAGGGACAACCGGGGTGATGTCAAGCTGCTTGTGTAAATACGGAGAGGGTGTGGGTTTTCCATTCCAGGTTGAATCTCTGGAAGATGGAGTAGAGAATGCGGTCCACGCTTTTCACGTTGACAAAGCAGACCATCGGCCGGGTGCGGCGGCGCACTTCCACGAAGCAGCGCTCGATCACATTGGTGGTGCGCAGCTTCTTTCGCAAGTGCGCGGGGAAGGCGAAGACGGAGAGCAGCTCCGGCAGATCGCGCTCCAGTTGCCGCACCATGGGGCCGTACTTGCCGCGCCAGTGGGCGCGGAAGGAGCGAAACGAAGCCGCCGCGTGTGCCTGACTTTCGGCCGTGTAGATGGCTTGCGCGTCCCGCTTCACCTGGTCGTAGTCGGCCTTCTTTACTCGTTCTAAAATGTTGCGCATCTTGTGCGCCCAGCAGCGCTGATGCCGCACTCGCCGGTACACCGTGCGAATGGCTGCCGCTAAACCGGGACAACCGTCGGTGACGATCAGGCCCAAGTTCTCGCCCTCCAGCCCGCGCCGATACATATCCTCCAGCAAACCTTCCCAGTCCGCTTGACTTTCTCCCTGGCTGCGCAAAAACGCCAGCAGGTGACGCGTCCCGTCGCGCCGCACTCCGTAGGCCACCAGCATCTGCACCCGCTTGCGCCCCGCCGGACGCCGCACCCGCAGGCTGACTCCATCGAGAAACAGATACGCGTAGTTGTCCTCCAGCCGCGCCTGATGGAACTGCCGCACCACCTCGTCGAGATCCCGCGTCAGCTTCGAAACGGTCTGCGCGCTCACCACTTCTTCGGTCACCGTGGCCACCACCCGTCCCACCTGCCGCGTGCTGATGCCGCGCAAGAACGCTTCCCGGATCAGCATGGAGACATCTTCCGCCCGTCGCTGAAACCGCTCCAGCCCACCCGGCAGAAAACTCTTCTCCCGCGTCCGCGCCACGCGCAGCCGCAGAGTCCCGAACCGGGTCACAAAATCGCGCTCGTAGTAGCCATTCCGGTAAGGCTGCCGCCGGCTGCCCCGCCGACGGTACGCCTCCCGCACCGTGTAGCGATCCCGCTGCC
>WNFJ01582637.1_pt2 | contig 16376 bp, 17 predicted proteins | sample 5400461 | NCBI WGS metagenome assembly WNFJ01 (sample SAMN13153349, study PRJNA577476) | soil metagenome | isolation source: 115 cm saprolite on Douglas fir-dominated hillslope | place: USA:California | collected 2013-09-17 | reverse complement strand
GCGTCTGAAACAGGGTAAGAAACCCGGAGTCTTCCGCCGTCGGTGCGGTCTGGTACTGGATTACGGGGATGCCCCCTGCCGCAACAGAGGTGGCCACGTGCAGATAAAATACGAGGTCATGATACTCACTTACGTCAAGATAGCCTGGAGCTCCCTGGGTGATTTTGCTCGAAGCGCCTCCGCCTACGAGCGAAACGGTGGCCCAGTCCTGAAGGAGAAGTGCGTCCATGCCCTTGCCTCGATGCGGGCGCACGAGAGGGCGCCGCGTTGACCGGATCGCTGAGTTGGCGCCGAACAGACAGCGTCGACTCGCCTGCGACGCGCCCCACTCGGTGGGCGGCGTCGAGGCCAACACTACAAGGGCGCTCGCGAACGTGTCAATTGTGAATTGCGCACAGTGACATTTACTGGAGAATGGTTTCTTGTTAGCGAGTCTGAAGTCTGCGCGAATTGCTATAGCAAAAACGGGAGTTGTTGAGCGACTCGGGCAGACGTAACGAGTGGTCGTTCATTCGACTGTCCTCGACTGATTTTTGGAGCAACTGTCCATGAAGGTGTCCTTGTGCATGATCGTCCGCGACGAGGCGGGCCACCTCGAGGAGTGCCTAACCTCGGTACGCGGACTTGCGGATGAACTGGTCGTGGTCGATACAGGCTCCCACGACCAGACTCGTGAGATAGCGAGGGCGTACGGAGCTCACGTTCACGACTTTCCTTGGTGTGATGACTTCGCGGCCGCAAGAAATCAGTGGTTTCTTCGGGCGCGGGGCGAATGGCTTTTCTGGTTGGACGCCGACGATCGCCTGCCCATGGTTAGCCGGGCGAAACTGGAGCGCCTGTTTGATTCATTGGGCGGTGAAAACGTCGGCTACACGAGCAAGGTCACCTGCCCGGGTCCGGACGGCAGACCGATGTTTGAGACGCTTCATGTTCGCTTGTTTCGCAACGATCCCCGGTTGCAGTGGCAATACCCAATCCACGAGCAGGTCGCGCCTTCGATACGCCGCACAGGCGGCGTCCTTCGCGCGACGGACATCGAGATCGTGCACACGGGCTACACGGCAGCCACCGTTCGCGCGAAGACAGAGCGCAACCTGCGGCTTCTCGATCGCGGTCTCGAGTGCATGCCGCTCGATACCTATCTGCTCTCCTGTCGAGCCGAGGCGTTGATCGATCTTGGCCGCAGCGCCGAGGCCCTGGTGTCGCTCAACCTATGCGACTTGTCTTATCGGGGACGGCCGGCTCCGCCCAACGTTCCTGTCCTCAAGGCGCAAGCATACGCGATGCAAGGAGAGCTGGACCAAGCCCTCGACGCAGCAACCGCTGGACTCTCGTATTACCCGACCGACTCCAAGATGCTCTTGCTAGAGGCCCAGATCCTGGCCGCTCTCGGTCGATACGACGAGGCGGAAAGCCGCCTTCGTGCGCAGCTTGTTTTGGAGGGAGATAGTCCGCGATTCGGCTGTGCCGACCGCATGATCGGCGTCCAGTCGCGGCACTGTTTGGCGGAACTCCTTCTGCAGACGGATCGATTCGTCGAGGCCGAGCGCGAGGCGCGGCAGGTCTGCGAGGCGCGACCTTCGTTTGGCTTCGCCTGGCTGACTCTCGGAGAAGCGATTGCAGCGGCAGGGGACGAGGAAGGGTTCGCAGCAGTCGTCCAAGACCTAGGGGGCTCCAATGATGGCGAAGCGGGCCGCGCGGTACTGAACGCCGCGCGGCACCGAAGATGCGGCAGGCCAGGCGAGGCACTCGCTCTCCTCCAGGAGGCCCTGTTCCTGTATCCGGAGCAGACTGTATTGCACAAGGCGCATGCAGCCGCTCTGTTCGAAGTAGGGGCGGAGGCGGAATCGGTCCAGAAGGTCATCTCGCATATTCTGACTTCCGATCCTCTTTGCCTTCGCACATGGGCCATCCGACGGGCGCTTTCGACCGCTCGCCGTTCGATTGCTCGACCGACGACGAGTTCGCAGCTCCGTGGGCAGTACGTTTGGGCCGGGTGGCGCGACCCCCGCGGATAGCCCGCCGGTGTTGGAGCTTCACCCGTTCAGCAGGGATCGCCGCGAGAAGCAATCCGCAGCCGGTTGACGGGCACCAAATATGCCCATGAGTCTTTGGGCATTTTGGCCGTCGGTTTCATAGGCTCGAAGTTGCCGCGCGGCAACTTCGGACGCTTGGAAGTCCCGTAACTCACTTGGGCTTCGGCGGGCACAAACCCTGCGGTGGTGCTTCAGCGATATCGACCTCAAGACCCCTCATCCCTGGTCCTTACGAGCGGGCACGCCAGGACGGCGGCGCTCCCGTCCGATTCCATTGTTAGCCGTCGCCGTTTCGCAGAGGGGCCCAGCCCTTGACCGGTGGCTAGACGAGTGGTAGCCCGAATTTCTCTTCCAATCATCCTTCGTTTTGCAGATGCTGCGGCCACGTGGGTCCAATCAGTCCAGCTGGGAGGGGGATTCAGATGACTGAGCAAAGCACTGAGAAGCTCAACGGCGTCGGATCGCAGGATTCGAACGTCGTAACGGAGGTGCCCGACTGGCTCGTCGATCGCGTAGCGCTTCAAATAGACGCTATAGGTCGGAAATTCACAATGGCCTTTGCCCTTGCCATTGGCAAAGTGATTATTGACAATTTTTATGAGGGCGATCTGTCCCAGTGGCGCAAACGCGGTCGCCGAGACGCCTCCTTTCGGAAGCTCGCCATCCATCACCACAATCCATTGGGGGAGTCGGGCTTGTACCGAAGCGTGGCCATCTACGAGCTGGTGCGCCGATTGAACATCAACCCGCGCGGCCCGCTGTCCAGCACGCACTTGCGCGAGGTGATTCCGCTTCCGCCCGAAGAGCAGGAGCGTCTCCTGCGTGAGGCAGAGAAAGAGGCTTGGTCCACGCGAAAACTGCGAGATGAAATCGAACGCCTGTGCCCCCCGGAACACGCTGTCCGCGGTGGCCGCAAGCGTGTGAAGCCGGCTCAAAGAGCGCTGCGATCGGTTTTGCGATGCCTCGACGAATCAGAAGTGGAGCCGGAGAATGAAAATAAGGCCAACCCAAGTCGAGAGGAGGTGGCGGTAGCCCTCATCCTTCGGCAGGTACGCGCGACTTGTTCAATGGTGGAGGAACGGACCGCCGCGAAAGAGAGGCCAAAGAAGGAGCGTTCCACCGAGTTGGTGCCCGAACCGGAGTCCGAACCAGATCAGTCGGATTCTGCTGCAGTCCCCACCGCCCGAACTCGAGCCAAAATTCTTATCACCGATGATGACTGCAGTCTTGCCCGAGCGCTGAGCCGGATTGTTTCTCAATACGGCGAGCCGATCGTTGCTGGGACCGTCCAAGAGGCGTGCGATATGCTGGCCAACATCGATGAATCATCGCTATTGGCCGCCATCGTGGACCTCAAGCTTCCTGGCGCGTGGGGGTTTGAACTTGTTGCGCATTTGCGCCGATGGTTTCCGAACGCGTACGTGACGATCTTCACGGGGTATCTTGATGCAGATACAGTGAACCTCGCCTTGGATTTGCAGGTCGACCTTGTGGCGAAACCATTGGAACCGGATCGCATCCATCGCTTGATGAAACTCGCCACTTTCAATGCGGGTGTTGTGCGAGTATTACCGTCGATCCACTCAACTCAAGCCGAAGCTCTAATCACTTTGCAAAGCGCAGGATCGTAAAGCGGGCAGAAGGCTCGCGCCTGTTGCGTCGGTCCGTCATGAGTGTCTCCCTTTGCATGATCGTTCGCGACGAGTCGGCCAACCTCGCCGAGGCGCTTGTGGCGGCTCGCGACTTGGTTGACGAATTCGTCGTTGTCGACACCGGCGAGATCGCTCTGCGGCACGGGGCGCGAGTCTTCGATTTTGCGTGGTGCGATGACTTTGCGGCGGCCCGCAACGAGTCGATTCGCCACGCACGCGGCCAATGGGTGTTCTGGCTCGACGCCGACGATCGCATTCCAGAGCGCAGCCGAGCGAAACTACGGCGGCTGTTTGACTCACTCGGCCCCGAGAATGCCGGATATCTATTGAATGTCGTTTCGGTCGGTCCGGACCATCAGCCCATTCAGGAGGCCGCACACGTTCGCGTCTTCCGCAACGATCCGCACATTCGCTGGGACTATCGGGTGCACGAGCAGATCATGCCCGCCGTGCATCGCGCCGGCGGGGAATTGCGCCAGACAGATATCGCCCTCGTCCACACCGGGTACATGCAAGGCGAGCGAGTCGCTGACAAGCTCGAGAGAAACCTACGCCTGATTGATTTGGACTTGGAGAGTCGTCCATTTGATGGCCATCTCTTGTGCAGTCGGGCCGCCGCACTCGTAGACATGGAGAGAGCCGCCGAAGCGCTTGTGACGATTGGTTTCTGGGAAACGGCTTACGCGGCCTACAAGGTCCCCGCATCGTTGCGCGCCCTGAAGGTCCGTGCCCTCGGCATGGAGGAGGATCTCGCGGGCGCACTGGCGTGTGCACGGCCTGGCCTGAAAGATTTTCCGGGAGACTCGAAGCTCGCTTTCCTCGAGGCGAGGATTCTCGCGGCGCTTGGGGAGATGAACGCAGCCGAACAATGTCTGCGGGCTCAGCTCATGCTCTCCGAAGAGCACGGCCAATACGCGGTGGTCGACCGTACGATCGGCGCTTTTCGCCTGCGCCACCTCCTTGCGGAGGTCTTGCTCATGCAGGGCCGCGCGCACGAAGCGGTGTGCGAGGCGCGCAGCGTGACGCAGGCGAGGCCCGCATTCGGACCGTCCTGGATGCTCCTAGCGGAGGCGGCACTCAAACAAGGAGACGAACGCTCGTTTGCGGACGTGAACACCCGCTTTTCGGCGGGGCGACAGGCCGGAGCTATTCAGCAGGCACTAAGGGTGTTGCAGCTAAGTCATCTGGGCGATCTCGAGGGCGCACTCGCTTTACTGGAGACCGGACCGTCGAATCACCCTGCGCTCACGACAATGCGCGCGCAATTCCTCTTCGCAAAAGGCGCGCGCGGTGAGACTCTCGATGCGGCAGTTCGGCAAGCCTTGGCTCAAGACCCGTTTTGCGCATGGACGTGGGCTATCAGGCGCGCGTTGCAGGCGCCATTCGGCATCACCCGAGCGCCGGTCAATCCGATGAGTATCCAAACCTCGGTCCAGGCGTCCCATGAGTAAGCGCGTTTTGATAGGAGCTCCAGTTCGCCAAAAGCCCGCCATTCTGACGGAATTTCTGCGTGGGCTCTCAGAGCTGCATCTGGAGGGTCTGGACGTGGAATTCCTTCTGCTCGACGACAACGTTATCGAGGAGTCTTCGGACCTGCTGCGTCGGTTTCAGGTCGCTCACTCCAGGGCGGTGATACAAACCGAGCACAGCGCCGACACCTTTGTGTGCGACGAGGAAAAACACCACTGGACCGTCGACCTGATCTGGAAAGTGGCGGCGCTTAAGGACCGCATCATCGCTGAGGCGCTGCGCAAGGACTGTGACTTTCTTTTCCTCGTCGATTCCGATCTCGTCATTGCGCCCCAACTTCTCCGTCACCTCGTGGCGCTGGATAAGCCGGTCGTATCCGAGGTCTTTTGGACGAGCTGGATCCCCGACACACAGGTGCTTCCGTCCGTGTGGCTTCGAGACCTTTACGGGATGTACCGGAAAGAGCGAGGCGAGACGCTAACGGAGGAAGAGGGGGCCGCTCGCTCGCTCGCCTTTGTGAAGATGATGCGACGTCCTGGCGTCTATAGGGTCGGCGGGCTCTGTGGCTGCACGCTCATCTCGCGCGAGGCGCTTGCCAAGGGAGTCTGCTTTTCGGAGATCGACAACATTTCGCTCTGGGGCGAAGATCGCCATTTGTGCGTGAGAGCTCGAGCTCTCGGCGTCGAACTGTGGGCGGACACACGGTACCCGCCGCTTCACATCTATCGAGAGAAGGATCTCGCCCGCATTCCAACCTACCGCGCTCGGTTCGAGGCGGACTACCTCACGAATACCAAGCTTACGCTCTCCATGATCGTCCACAACGAGGCGAGTCGGTGGTTGCGGGATGCGCTTCGTGCGCATCGCCCACTCATCAACGACGCGGTAATCATCGATGACGCCAGTACGGACGGCACCGTCGATCTGATTCGCCGCGAGCTTGAAGGTATTCCCGTGCGTCTTGTGCGTAACCCCGTATCGCGCTTCGCCAACGAAGTGGTGCTCCGAAAGCAGCAATGGGAGGAATCCTTGGCTGGTCACCCGGACTGGCTGTTGGTTATGGACGCCGACGAGATTCTGGAGCCTGCGGCGGCAAGCGCGATCCCCCAATTCGTGCAGCAGACGGACTACGCTGTCGTTGGCTTCAACCTCTACGATTTCTGGAGCGCGACCCATTACCGCGAGGACGACTGGTGGAGCGCACACAAGGTCCCGCGGCCATTTCTCATCCGATACACGCCGGACTTCGTTTACCGCTGGAACGAGACCGCGCAGCACTGTGGCCGGATGCCGGCGAACGTCCTCGAGCTAAATACGGCGGCGGTCGATCTGCGCGTGAAGCACATGGGGTGGTCGGATCCGAAAGAGCGGGAGCGCAAGTATGCGCGCTATCAGGCGCTCGATCCGGGGGCGCGCCACGGCATTGCAGCACAATATCAGTCGATTATGGACGCAAGTCCGCGCGTTGTCGCTTGGCAGGATCGGTCTTGAGCCGGGGCCACCCGACGTGAGTGTGCTTGCTCGAAGGGCGTGTGCGATGATCTCACTCCTGGTTCCGACAAGAGGCCGCCCCGCCAACGTCGCCCGGTTCCTGGGCTCCGCAGCGGCGACAGCCCGTACACCGCGGGACGTCGAGGTCGTGTTCTATGTGGACGACGACGACCCCGCTCGTGACCAGATTGCAGACGCGGTCCTCAAATCCGGTGGCGAGATCCACACGACCTTGCTCGTCGGGCCCCGAATCGTTCTGTCGGAATGCTGGAATCATTGCTGGAAAGCCTGCTCCGGTGAGATCTTAGGTCTCTTCGGGGACGACATTGTGTTTCGGACAGCCGATTGGGACTCCGAGGTGGACAAGGCTTTCCGCGAAGTCAATGACAAGATCCTATTCGTGCACGGTCGCGACGGGATCGCCGAGGCGGTCTTCGGCACCCATGGGTTTATCCACCAACGGTGGGCAAATACGGTCGGTTACTTTGTGCCCCCCTACTTCTCTTCGGACTTCAGCGACACGTGGCTGAATGACATCGCGAACGCCATCGGTCGTCGCCGGTACCTTGGCTCCGTCTATACCGAGCATATGCATCCATGCGCCGGCAAGGCCGAAACGGACCGAACCCATCTCGAGCGGATGGCGCGGGGGGTACGAGATCAGGTCTCATCGATCTACGTGGCAAAAGCCCCGGAGCGAGAGCGAGACGCCAATCTGCTCCGGGGGTTGATGCTGTCGCCGTGACTGGCTACGGGCCATCGGAGTGGACTGGATTGTGCACGGAAAGCTTGGGTTGCCGCACGCAATCGCGCATAAGGCCATCCTTAGCAGCCCAAAGATTCCAATTCACAACAACGCGAGCGCACCGGCATTGCGCATCTGATTTCGCTCCAGCGAGTCTTGAAACGCGGCAATCATTTCATCGATGATCATATCAAGGTTATACTTCGGTTGCCATTTCAACACCTCCCGCGCTTTGGTCGAATCGCCGCATAGGTACCGGAGTTCTTCCGGCCGCATGTATTTTGGATTTTGGACGACATGGTTGCGATAGTCGAGCCCCAGCTTCTTGAACACGATGTCGCAAAACTCACAAATCGAATGCGTCTCACCCATGGCCACCACAAAATCGTCCGGAGTTTCGTGACGCACGATGAGGTTCATGGCACGTACGTAGTCCTTGGAGTGGCCCCAGTCGCGTTTTGAGCCGAGATTTCCCAGTTCGAGTGTATCTAGCTTGCCCTTTTTGATGAGGAGGGCGTTTTTCACGATCTTACTGGTCACGAAGTTGGACGCCCGACGAGGCGACTCGTGATTGAATAAGATGCCGTTCGTGCAGAACATCTTGTAAGCGGCACGATAGTGACGCGTGATGTTGAACGCGAAGACCTTGGCGCATCCGTACGGGCTGACAGGCACCATCGGAGTAGTCTCGCGCTGCTTGCCGTCCGGATCGACACTGTTGCCGAACATTTCAGAGGAGGACGCCTGATAGTACCGAGCGTGGGGCGCGGAATGGCGGACCGCGTCGATGACGTTCAGTGCGCCCAGAGCATTTGTCTGAACGGTGAACTGCGGAATCTCGAAGCTTATGCGGACGTGGCTCTGCGCCGCCAGATTGTAGACTTCGTCTGGTTGGCATGTTCGCACAACGCTGTCGATCGACGCGCAGTCGAGAACGTCCCCGTATACATTGCGGATGTGCTTGGCGATGGGGTCGAGACGACTCTGCTGGTGCTCGGTAATCGAATTGCGACGCACGAAACCGTAGACTTCGTATCCCTGCTCGAGCAGGTGTTCAGCCAGGTAGGATCCGTCTTGGCCCGTGATGCCCGTTATCAAAGCCTTTTTGGCCATGTATCATCGCTCTCCTCAGTCGCTTCGACGGTCATCCTCAAGCCTTCTTCGAGGGCGTGCAGACGGTAGTCGCCCGGCCAACCCGTTACGCTTGCGGCCTTCATGACGCTCATCCGTCGGCTCGCAACGCCCAGACCTTTGACCGCCGAATAGACGATCTCGCCGCGATAGTCCATCACACGCACCAGTGCGGAGACGAGCTCGCGAATACTATGGTAGACGCCGGTAGTAACGTTGAGCAACTCGCCATCGTAATCCAGATGACGAAGGATGCCGGCGATCTGATCGTCGATGTAGACGAAATCCCGAATTTCCGTCCCGTCGCCCCAAACCTCAAGGACCGGCGGGGCGGCGCGGATGCGCTTGATTAGCGAAGGGATAACCCGCGTACTCTTGTCCCCAGGACCGTAGACATTCCCAAGGACTAGCATCGTTCCCGACAGCCCATTCTCGCGACGCATCGCTTGGATTCCGACACCCAGAAGTTTCTTTCCAAGCCCATAGTGCTCGGTGGGCTGGTGCATTCGGCCGCTCCAATATGCCTCCTCGACGATCTCGACGATCTCTTCTGGATAGGCCCACAAGCTGCCAAGGCCAACGAAGCGGGCTTGCGGTTGAAACTCTCGCCAAGCTTCGAGCATGTGCAGGGCCATGAGCGAGTTGGCCAAGAGCTGCGTGCCGGCGTGACTCGCAGCCCACTCGGCGTCGCCACCGACGTCGGCCGCATGAACGACGTACTGCAGCTTGCCGGCGCCGGCCAGCGTGCGGCGCGCCGCGTCGCGATCGCGCAGATCGAGTCCCTTTGGGACGACCACCACGTCGTGGGTGCCGGCGGAGCGCATTCGCCGGACCAAATGTCTGCCGATGAAGCCGGAGGCGCCGGTCACCAGGACGCGCTTCATCTACATCCTGCTATCGACCATGTCGGGGGTCAAAATCACGATGTCCCGAAACGTATCGGCCTCATAGTCCGTCCCGCCGCGCAGACCACTGCTGAAGACGACGAATTGGTTCGGTTCGAGGATTTCCAGGGCGTGAACCTCCATTGGAGGTGTCGAGACGAGTTCGTATTCCTTTACGACGACACACCGGACAGGCTGGGTCTTGTCTACTGGCTGATACCAGTATCGCAACGAGCCCTTGGTGATGAAAATGTGCTGCGTCGTTTGTTTGTGATAGTGATTGCCTCGAATCAGGCCGCCTCTTTTCGACTCGATGACCGCCACGTGCTCGAGACTCGCTTTGTAGAAGATGTCAGAAATCTGACCGCGTTCGTCCGAGGTAGCAACCTCAATCTTTCGGTGGTCCATCAGAGTACCTCATATGGATTCAGAAACTCGACCTGCGGGTTTATCGCCAGCAAATTGGGTCGCAAAGTGTCGGCCAAGTTCCACGACGTGATGATCGCGTGAACCCGATCATATTGGGCGAGCACGCTGTCGGCGGCAATCGGAATGCGCGTAGCGGGCGTGTACTTCCCAAGCTTGCTCGGTGACGAGTCGGTCACCCAATCGACGATCGACGCGTCAAGATTGTAGTACTTCAGGAAGGTATTGGCCTTCGCCGCGGCACCCACGCAGACTAAACGCTCCCCCGCCGTCTTGAGCTCAAACAACCGTCGCAAAAAGAGGTCTCGGCCCATGCGGACTCGGCCCATGAACGCGCGGTACGTCGACGCGACGAACAGTCCTGCCGCTTCCTCGGCCGCGATGAGGCGCCCGATCGTCGCGTCCTCCATGCCTTGGTGTCTAACGAAGATGCGAATGGAACCGCCGTGGTAGTTCACCTCCTCGGCGTGCACAACGGCCATGCCGACCGATCGAAAAAGGCTTCGGGCGAACCGAACCGTAAAGTAGCTGACGTGCTCGTGATAGATCTGGTCGAATTTGCCTTCCGTTATTGTCCGCAACCAATACGGTAGCTCAAAGACGAATGTGCCCTCCCGAGCCAGGAGCGCGTGCACGCCCGCGGCAAAGTCCTTCGGATCATCGGCATGGTTTACGACGTTGTTCGCAGCGATGAGCGTCGGCGGCTCTCCAAGCCATACGGCAAGCTCGCGCGCGAGCTCCTGCGTAAAGAGAGCGGCTCTTGTTTGGACGCCCCGCTGCGCCGCGAGCGTGCACATGGTTCGTGAGGGATCCACGCCGAATGCCCGATATCCGAGCTCGTTGAAGCGTTCGGAGAGGTATCCGTCGTTGGACCCTATCTCGACGATTCGAGCTCCCTTGGCCAGACCCACTTGGGCCGCTACGTCGGACGCGTATTGTGCCCAATGTGAGCGCGAGAAATTCGAGTTCGAGGACGTGTACGAGTACTCGAAGTGCGAATAGCGCTCTGTTGGATCGGTCCTGACCCGCAGTTGGACCTGACCGCACGTCGAGCACAGGTCACAGATGAGCGGATACACCCGGTCACTTTCGTAGCGACGTTCTTCAGGTACGAACGTATCTGCCATGGGGTGCATTCCGAGAGCCACGATCTCCGAAAGGTCCCCAGAGTCGCACGTTGCACAGCGATCACGATGATGCTTCACGACGCGATCTCGTCGAACACCGTATACGCCCTGCCGCGGAACGGCCCGTTCTTGCATTCGACGAGAAGAGTCTGCGGCTCCGCGGCATAGAACGCGTGACCTCCGTGGAACGTAACAAGTATGCGCCCGGCGTCGATCGTGGTTTCTTCAAGGAGGACATGGTCTTCGTCATAGAGACGGACGCGAATCGATCCGCGCCAAACGAGCCAAGCTTCTTGGGTGACCCAGGGCGACTCCGCGTCGGGAGGCGGGTGGATGTCGTGGGTGTGCGGGCGAATCGAGGCCCCTTCGGCAAGGACGATCACGGAAAGCTGAAGCCATTCTTCGGCGGGGCTAACGTCTACACGTCCCAGAGGCGCGGTCGACGGATCGACAATTGCGTGAAGCAGGCGATCCGGTTTCCTTTTGGACATGAAGCGCCTGACGCACCCTGAATTGGTCATCGCACAGCCTCCTCATCGGACCTTGCCCGCGGCTCGTCGGCCTGGAAGGACCGCCGCGAGGGTGCCACCAAGCGCCATCGGCGCGCTTTTGGCAAGACGCCCACAGCGAGGCCAGGTCCTCGTCCTCGACGTAGGGCGCCCACGCCTCGCGGGCATCCATGTCCGGGTAATAGGGCAGCAGCAGCCGGTACGTCCCCCAGCATGCCCCAACGTCCAGGATCGACGTGGTTTCCGGGTCGTACTGCGCGGTCACCATGTCTCGGATGATCGGCCCGCACCAGTTGAAGGTGTCAGCGTGCCGTGCCGACGCCGTCCCTACATCCCAGCCGGGCCTTATGCCGAGCTCCCCGGGTGCCAGGAGAACCACGGGCAGTCGATCTCAGGCCGGGTGATCCCCAGCGGCGGAGGTCACTCTCCGATACAGGTACATCTCGTCCTCGATGTAGCGCTCGGTCTTCAGGCGCCCGCGCATCTGCTCCACCCAGGAGACGTCCTCCGGCCAGCCGGCGCAGAACGTCGTGCCGGTGGTGAGGTCGCGGCGTACCGGGTTGAGGTGGCTGATGTCCCGGTAGTAGCCGTCCGCGTCGTCGGACCAAGAGCCGTAGCGCAGGCTGTGAAAGGCGGGTTTCATCTTGTTGCCGTTGAAGAAGCACTGGATCTGCCAGCCGATGTAGTCGACCTCGCCGTCCAGCAGCGGCAGGGCCCGGTCCACGTAGTACGGCGCGACCTCGTCGTCGTCGTCGCAGAAGCACACGTACGTGGCAGTGGCGTGCTCAAGCAGGTCCTGGCGGACCCGGCCGAGCGGCCGCTCCCCGTTGTTCCACAGCGCCTCGACCGTGACCGCGCTGGCCCCTCCGGGATCGGCGTTAACGTCCTCCACCTGCGGCAGCAAGCCGTCGAGCAGCCGGGCCAGCTTGAACCGTCTGCTCGCGTGGGTAGCGATGAGGATAGTCCAGACGGGCGGCGTCATCGCTCGCGCCCCGGCGTGATCAGGGTAACTCCCGGACGGGACGGCATCATGCCGTGCGGGTCGATAACCGCGCTGCCGGACGCCAGGTCCAGGTCAGCGAAATAGGGATTGGCGGTGGCGATCACGTAGACGGCCGCATTGCGGGCAAGCCAGCTACTCATGACACCTTCCTGCGTGCTGGTCGGGTCATGGGGGGTGAACGGAACGCGCATTTCTTTCAGTTGCCTGGCGAGCAGCAGGGCCGGGGAGCCGTTCGTCATCGTGACGCCCGGCTTGAAAGCTTTGGCCATCTTTCCTCCGAAACGGCTGGCCAAACTCGCTCGTTAATCTCTGGCCGTCTACACCGAAAGCCTGTCCGCCGCAGAAACTCCGAACCGGTCAGGGAAGAATGGAGAGCAAACGCGAGGCTGCGAAGGAGAAAAAGTACGCGCGCAATCCCCAGAAGAAGGCGTTCATGGTCTCGCTCCTCGACGCACTTCATGCGACCGGAGTCGCCGCTGGGCGGTCGCAGGGAGAGAGCTATCGCTGCTGGTTCCAGAATCCGGCCTGGCCAAAGGACAGTTGGGTTTCACTTTCAATTCACACGGCGACGCCGCAGTTGTACTTCCCGAAAACGTTGCAGTTGAAGCTCGATCCGCCCCTCGCCGACACAACGATCAAGAGCAGCGGGGAGTACAACTTCGTGTCGTTCTATTCGGTCTCGACAACGGCTGGACCCCCTTCTGTAACCTTCGTGAAGGCCGTGACGAAGGTCCTGGCTGCACTCGTCGTCCCGTAGGGGCGCGAACACGGTGGCGGCGTCGGAAAACACGGCGTACGTCGTCCTCGCACCGAAATGCTCATCCGCATATCGAAGGTGCTCGGCGTAACGCCGGGCACGATGCTCGGGGACCGGTCCGTGGCCTCTCGGCTTCAGACGTGCGTCGAACCCGCCGCCTTGGATACGACGAACGCATTGATCGCTGCAATCCGCTCGTGGAGTTGCGTTTGAAGGCTTGCATCTGCGGAGCAGATGGGGCGAGTGAAACATGAAGATGGACGGGGGCCGAGCAAGACATCCTAGTCCTGCTACGGCGTCGAACCGGAGTTGAGTATTCGCGTCGAACGAGCAGCCGGCGATGTCCTTTCTTGAAGGGATCGCGCACTTTTCAAGGTGTCCGGCATAAGGCGTGCTCGGCGCTGGAACTCGCTGTGCGACGAGCACGTCGCGGTCCCGGAGGACGTCGTCGGGGACGTTGATCATCGCCGAGAACGTATCCGTCCGCCCGTACTGGTGGATACGCTGCCAGGGGCGCGCTCCCGTAGGCGAAGAAGGTCAAACGTTGCTGGGAGCGGTACTCACGTAAGGATACTAGGGGACCCCCTCTTCCCATACTTCGTTCGGGCCGACTACGATCGTCGTCATGACGAACCAACCTTCCAGGTTCGGGTCGGAGCACGCATCAAGGACCGGGGTGGCTTCGCCCGACTTGATGACGCAAAGAGACGGGCGGACGACCTTCGCGCCGGGCGGCCAACCGACCTAACGCCCATTTGCGTAGTGGTGCAGGGGACCAGGGAGGTCGTCTATGAGGCGCCCTCGAAGGCCACGTAGTCCGCCGGTCGGGCGCGCCCGGCGCCGTCGTAATACGATGCCGAGCTGATCACGTTGAGTTTCTGGGGGATCCGGAGGAAGATCCTCAAGGGGCCGTAGGACGTGTGCGCCGCGGAGCGGATCGAGTACCTTGCGGCCATCGGACTCGTGCTCTTCGCGGTTGCGTGTGCTCGTCGCGCACCGGCCGAACGGGCGACCCCGCTCGGCGATTGGCCGCCGCCGCTCGTCGTCAGCGATGCGAGCGACGGGAGCGACGTGCAAGATGGGCCTGATGCAGGCGCCGCTGGGGACGCCGGCGAGCGTCCGCCGCTCGGCGGGTTTCCCGAGCAGCTCGAGCTGCTCGATGGCAAGGACAAGGTCGGCGTCGTCTCCGTGCCCCTCGGCGCGCGCGAGCCGCGGCCGATCATGATCGCGCTCCACGGCGGAGGCGAGAAGCCCGAGCGCGCGTGTCCCGCGTGGCGCGGCATCACGGAGGCGTACCCCTTCGTGATCTGCCCGCGCGGCTGGGGCGGGAACGAATCGCGGCTCGGATGGAGGAACGCTTCCGACACGAACCAGCGCATCGCTCGCGTCGTCGCCGCGACGAAGAAGACCTTCGGCTCGTGGGTCGAGGACACGCGATCCGTGGTGCTCGCGGGCTTCTCGATGGGTGGCGACCAGGTCGCGCTCGTCGCGCGTCGCGATCCGCAGACCTACCGCCGGATCGTGGTCGGCGACTCGGCCCACGATCCACGAGTCGCGCTCGCGTTCGCGGGCGAATGGGTCACGGGCGGCGGCGAGCGTGCGCTTTTCCTCTGCACGACGAGCGGCTGCGAGCCCTCGATGCGCGCTGCCGCTCGAAAGGTGGCGCGGGAGAGAGCGCACGCTCGGCTCAACATTGCGCCGACGCAGGTGCACGCCCTCTCGGAGCGCGCAGTGCAGTCGATACGACGCGACTGGGCATGGCTGGTCGAGGGCGCAGAGGGATGGGAGAGGTACGCGCCTCCGAGCGAGGCGCTCCCCGGCAAGACGGAGGAGTTCGACCCGTAGCCGCGCACGGTAGCTGCACGCCAGCTCGCCGTCCTCGCCACCCGCAAAGTCGAGACGCCCGCTGCGCGCGAGCTGAAGGTATTTCAGGATCGATCCGGGTTCATCAAAAGGTTGCGAGATAAGCGAGCGCGACCTCGTGGAGCGGTTCCTTTGTCCAGACAACAAGACGATCGACAGTCGGCATCGGCTCTCGCCCTCGGACTTGCACGACCTGGTTCGCTAAATCAAACCAAGGAAACGACTGCGCGTTGGATCGAACACGGCGACGGCCGCCTCCCCGTGTTCCATGAAATGGATGGCAAGCACACCTTTTCCGAGAAAGAAGTCGCGAATGTTCCTGTTTTGGGGGCTAGACCTGGGCTAGACCCCTTCTGAGCGGTCTTGCCGACGCGCCCGATTGGTCCAGGCACCGTTACGTTCGCGGACAGGTATGCGAAGAGATCGCTTTCGTTGTTGCTCAGCCCTCCCGCGTGCGGGTAGGTCGTCATGACTTCGTGCGGAGCAAGTTTCAGGCAGCACACGATCGAAGCGGGTTGCCCATCCAGGGTCTCCTGCTCAGGTAAACGGCGCATCCGTAGATGGTGCCGAGCAATTGAGTAGGGTCCCACCCCGTCGCCATGATTCGCTGTACCACAACGAGAGGCGCGGAATGCATCCATGGACCGTCGAACGGCGTCGGGGCTAGATGCACGACCGGAGAGGGATACACTGAGCATTTGCGAGTAAGGCAGGCCCCGGCCAAGGAGGATGGCTCTTGGGTCGTGGTCGAGGAGAGCGACGCGAGGACGGATGCAGTCGCCGCCGCGACGGTGTCCACCGACAGCTCGTGCATAACGTTCCGGCGGGTGCAGGGGGACTTCCCCAATGGCGGTGCCGTCGAACTCGAGGGCGTGATCGCTTCGCGGAACGAGACGCACGCTCTTAATGGTTCGTCGTTCACGGTTTATCTCTTAGTGCTTCCGGCTCCGCGTTGCGTCGAAGGTCTTGAGCGCACGCGTTCGGTCTCGGAAGTCCAGGTCGCCGGTGAGATCGACGTCTTGAAGGAACTTGTCGGCAAGAGAGTGCGAATTTGGGGCGATACCTTCCCCGAGATGACGGCGTGGCACGTTCGACCGGTTCTTTTTGACCCCGACGTCGATCGAACGACTGTGATGTGATGCGGCGCAGACAAGCGAGCCACTGAGAAGCAAATGACTCTTTTGCGGGTATTGCACTGCCTAACGATTGGACTCGCATGCGCGTCGGTTGCCGCTTGCGCAGTTCAGACGGCGCCAGCCGACCAAAACGGGAACGCGGCTGA
>WNFJ01612667.1_pt4 | contig 16380 bp, 9 predicted proteins | sample 5400461 | NCBI WGS metagenome assembly WNFJ01 (sample SAMN13153349, study PRJNA577476) | soil metagenome | isolation source: 115 cm saprolite on Douglas fir-dominated hillslope | place: USA:California | collected 2013-09-17 | reverse complement strand
ATGAGCTCTACCTTCGTCCGGTGTACTCGGAGTCCCTTCCGACATTGTCGTTCCCCGCGATGTACTCGGCGGTAAACCGGGCGCGCCCGGTTGCATTCGCTGTTCATCGTTCGAGTCGTCAACGCATCCCTTATCACTCAGGTGTGAGGGTCACATGGAACGTGTAAACATTCGGCAGCGGGTCGGCGCACTGGCGCTGGTCGGGCTGCTCGCCGGGGCCGGGACGGCACTGGCGCAGCAGGGGACCGTGACTGGGCGCGTGACCGATTCGACGTCGCGCCAGGCCGTGGTGTCGGCGAAGGTGTTCGTCGGCGGTACGACCCAGCGCACGCTCACCGACCAACAGGGCCGGTTCCGTTTCGAGAACCTGTCCCCCGGCTCGGTCACCATCCGGGTCGAGTACATCGGCTACAAGCCGACGACCAAGACGATCACGGTGCAGGGCGGGGAGACTGCGACCCTGGACTTCGCCTTGTTGTTCGCGCCCATTGGCCTCGACGCGGTGGTGGTCACGGCGACGGGCCAGGAGATGCAGCGGCAGCAGCCCAACGCGATTCACCGGGCCGACGCGGCGGACATCACGTCCAAAGCCGCGCCAACCGATATGGCGGATCTGCTCAACGCCAAGATTCCGGGCGTGACGGTGCAGGACGCCGGTGGCACGACGGGCAGCGGCACGCGCATCCGCATCCGCGGCTCCAACAGCCTCTCGCTCTCCAACGATCCCGTAGTGTACCTGGACGGCGTGCGGGTGGAGGCCGGGTCGGCCTCCTCGTCGGTGGGCGTGGGCGGCCAGCAGCCGTCGCGCATCAACGACATCAATCCCAATGATCTCGAGTCCGTGCAGGTGGCGGGCGGGCCGTCGGCCAACGTGTTGTTCGGCACGGATGCGGCCAATGGCGTGATCCAATTCCGAACCAAGCAGGGGAAGCCCGGACCGACGCGGTGGGATGTGTACGCCGAGGGCGGCACGCTGAACGACGTCACCACCTATCCGGCCAACTACCGCGGCGTGACCGCCACCGGCGCTACCTGCACCCTGGTCGCCTCAGTTCGGGTGAGTCCGCCGCCCTGCGTTCAAACGAATTTGCTGAGCTTCAACCCATTGGAAGTGAACAGCCCGTTCCGCACCGGAAGCCGCGCCGAGTACGGCGTGGCGGCATCGGGCGGCACGGAGCAGACGACCTACTACCTCTCCACGCACTGGAACAGCGAGGCGGGCGTGTATCAGGTGAACGCGCAGCGTCAGTTCAGCCTGCTCGCGAACATCCATGAACAGGCGAGCAGCAGGTTCGACTTCTCGACGCGCGCCGGCTATACGTCCGGCAAGCTGCGGCTGCCCGAGAACGACAACAACAGTTTCGGCGTGGTGTCGAGCGGCTTCCTGGGTCGGGCGGACACCATCAACCAGGGATACGGCTTCCTGACGCCGGCGCAGAGCTTCTCGATCCAGACCTACCAGATCGTCGACCGCTTCATCGGCGGGTTCCAAGGGAATTTCCGGGCCGCCGATTGGCTGTCGGTGCACGCGGTGACCGGCGTCGATTTCCTGAGCCGCCAGGACACCAAGACGCTGACGCCCGGAGCCATCCCCGCCGGGTTCAGCGGCACCGCGAACGCCGGTAGCCGCTCGTCCAATCCGTTCCAGATCTACACCTGGACGGGTAACGTGGACGCCGAGGCGTCGTTCGTGCTGACGCCGACGATGACGTCCAATACCAGCGCCGGCGTGCAGTACTTCAAGTCGGTGTTCCACGGCGTGAGCGGCTTCGTGCAGAACCTCACGGCCGGCACCGGGTCGCTTGCGGGCGGCGTGATCCCGTCGGTGACTGAAACCACCCAGCCGGTGGCCACGCTGGGCAAGTTCGTGGACGAGAAGATCGGCATCAACAACCGGCTGTTCTTCGACGGCGCGCTGCGGCAGGACCAGAACTCGACCTTCGGCGTGAAGTTCGGCAACATCCTGTACCCCAAGCTGGGCACGTCCTGGGTGATTTCGGAGGAGCCGTTCTTCCCGCAGATCAAGGCGCTCAACACGCTCCGTCTGCGCGCCTCGTGGGGTCGCTCCGGCGTGCACCCGGGCCCGACCGACGCCCTGCAGTTCTACAATGCCACGCCGGTAGTCGTGGGCGGCACTGACGTGACCGGCATTACGATCGGGAACCTGGGCAATCAGAGCTTGAAGCCCGAACGCACCACCGAGGCGGAGGTGGGCTTCGAGGCGGACGGGTTCTCCCAAGTCGCGCACATCGACTTCGCGTACTACGCCAAATCCTCGAGCGACGCGCTGATCGCCCGGGTGCTGGCGCCCTCGCTCGGCGTCAGCACGACGCAGTTCCTGAACCTGGGTAAGGTGACCAACAAGGGCGTCGAGATCAGCGCGAGCGCCCGTGCGCTCAGCCGACCGACGCTCGGCATCAACATCACAGCCACGGCGTGGGGCAACCGCAACCGGCTGGTCACGCTCGGTCAGGGCATCAGCCCGATCATCTTCGGGTTGGGCGGCGCCTCGCAGCGCCACACGCCCGGCTACGCGCTGGGCAGCTATTTCATGGTGCCCTATACCTACAAAGACGTGAATGGTGACGGCATCATCGATCTGAGTGAAGTGACGCTCGGCGCGGCCCCGACATTCCAGGGCCAGCCGTTCCCCGACCACGGCGCCACACTGGCGCTGGACGTGACGGTGCGTCAGCACGTGCGGCTGTACGCGCTGCTGGACGGCCGGTTCGGCAACAAGCTGTTCAACTCGACCGAGCAGTTCCGCTGCGGTTTTGCCAACTGCCGTGCGATCAACGACAAGACGGCATCCCTCGCTGACCAGGCCGCGGCCGTCGCGAACTTGAAGGGCACGCAAGCGGGCTTCATCCAGGACGGTGGGTTCACCAAGCTGCGGGAAATCTCGGTTACGTATTTCGCGCCCGACGCGTGGGCCAAGGCCTTCGGCGCCAGCGCGCTCGCCTTCAGCTTTGCGGGCCGCAACCTGGCGACCTGGACCAAGTACAGGGGCGTGGATCCCGAATTGAACGAGGCCGGGCAGAACAACTTTACCACGGCCGACTTCCTGACGCAGCCGCCGGTGCGCTACTTCATCGGCCGCGTCAACGTCACCTTTTGAGCGCCGAGGATACGAGCCATGACTGCGACTAAGCTAGGCAGTTCCCGGATGAGGCTGGCGCTCAGTCTTGCCGCCGTGCTGGTGGCGGGCGGGTGCCGCGTCCTCGATGTGCAGAACCCGGACATCGTGCCGGCAGGCAACCTCAATGACCCGAACGCGCTGCCCACCATCCGGGCCGGCGCGATCGGCGACTTCGGCATCGCTTACAGCGGCTCCGGTGCGCAGGGATCGAACGGGACCACGGAAGGCCAGGTGCTCATCAGCGGCATGCTGGGCGACGAGCTGATCAATACGGAGACGTTCCCGGACCGTGTGTTTGTGGACGCGCGGCAGCCGCAACCTGAGAGTGGCACGCTGACCACGATCTTCCGCAATCTGCAGCGCGCGCGGCATTCGACCGAGGGTGCCGCGGGGCGATTCCGCGCGCTGTCAGACACGACCACGAACGGCGGGCTGAGCGAGATGCTGAGTCTCGCCGGCTACACCTACGTGTTTTTCGCCGAGAATTACTGCTCGGGGGTGCCGGTCAGCACGGTCAACCCGGACGGATCGTTCACGTTCGGCACGCCGTTGACCACCGCGCAGCTGCTCGACACGGCGCTGAACCGGTTCCGTCAGGCGCTCACGGCCGCGAACGCATTGGGGGCAGGGCCGACCCAGACGGCGTTGCAGTCGCTGGCCCGGGTAGGGACCGGACGCGCCCTGGTGGACAAGGGCGACTTCACCGGGGGTGACACGACCGTGGCGGTGGTGCTGACGTCGTTCGCCTATCTCATCCAGCACGACCTCAACACCACGCGCCAGAACGATGGCGTGTACGCCGGGATCCGCCGGTACAAGCGCTACGGCGTGCCCGATCGCGAGGGGCTGTCAGGGCTCCCGTATCGCAGCGTGGTCGACCCCCGGACGCCATCGTTCCGGCTGTCCGCCACCAACAAGGGCTTCGACGGTGTGACGCCGCAGTTTGACCAGGATCGCTACACCGACGAGAAGGCGTCGGTCACCCTCGCCACGGGCGCGGAAGCGCGCCTTATCCAAGCGGAGGCGGCGCTGCACGTTCCCAACGTCGCCGGGATGATGACCATCCTCAACGCTCTCCGGACGACGCCGCCGGCGTACTTCTTGACCGGCACTGGTCCCGGGATTGCGGGGCCGATTGCGCCGATGACGGCGATGGGCACTCCGGCGGGTACGACCGACGGTGCCGACTCGTTGTTCTATGAGCGCGCGCACTGGCTGTGGCTCACCGCCCACCGGCTGAGCGACGAGCGGCGCTTGGAGCGGCAGTACCTCCGGGCGGATTCCACCGTCTTCCCGCACGGCTTGTATTTCAAGAACGGCTTGATTTACGGGACCGCCGTGAACCTGCCGATTCCGACCGACGAATTGAACAATCCGAACTTCGCGGCATGCATCGACCGCTTGCCCTGACTCAGGGCGGCGGTAGTGGAAGGGACGGCGGGGGAGGGCGTGAGCTCTCCCCCGCCGTGCGTTCAGGAGCCGTTCTTGGTGTGAATCAGGATGACGCCGCCGACGGCGTTCGAGCCGTAATACGTGGTGCCGTCGATGGAGCCGAGAATCTCGATGCTCGCGAGCGTGGTCGCGGGGACTTGAATCAAAGACTTGAAGTCCGCCATCTCCGTGCCGTCCACGAAGACGAGCGGCGCATCGCTCAACAGGATGCTGGAGCGACCGCGGCGCTCGAGACGGCGCGGCTGGCCGTTGCGGTCTTCGCTGAAGCTGAACTGGGGTGCGAGGCGCTTCAACACGTCCCAGGCATTGGACCCACCGCTGCGGGCGATCTGCTCCTCCGTGAGGACGGTGCGCTCGCCATGGGTGTCGCCGCTCCGCATCGGACGCGGGTGGATGCAGCCGGTCAGGGACACCAGCGAGAGGGACCAGACGAGACCACGGTGTACGGCGGTCATGCACGCCTCCGGGAGAGGCCGCTGACGGAAGCTGGAGGTTGGTACGGCGGTGGTCAAGCCAACGACATGATTCCCTGACAAACACGTAGGGGCACGCTGTGGCGTGCCCCTCCCGTTCGCATTCCCTTCGTCCGTCGCCTCTTAGTCTACGATCGCATCCGGCAGCACGTACTTGACCGGGTCCACCGGTTTGCCGTTCACCCACACTTCGTAGTGCAGGTGCGGTCCCGTGGCGAGGCCGGTCGAGCCGACGAGCGCGATCTTCTGGCCGCGCTTCACGCGCGTGCCGCGGACCACGAGAATTCTGGAGCAGTGCGCGTAGCGGGTGACGAGACCGTACCCGTGGTCGATGGTCAGCATATTGCCGTAGCCGTCTTCCCACCGCACGTCGGTCACGACGCCCGCCGCCGGCGCCTCGATCTCGGCGCCCATCGGCGCGGCGACATCGACGCCCTCGTGCGGCCGCGCCAAATGTAAAATCGGATGCACCCGCTCGGCCGCGAACGCGCTCGTGAGCCAGCCCTTGGTCGGCATGATGGACGGCGTCGCCGCAAACCGGGTCTGATGGCTCGCCAGCGAGTCGTACGCTTCGCTCACCGACTTGACCAGGAGATCGGCCCGGCGGATCATCGCGTCCACGTCCACTCGGGCGGCGAGCACCTGCTGGCCCGCGGCACCGCTGGCGGCGAGACTGTCGCGCTCCGGCCAGGCGCCCTGCGGCCCGCCGATGCCGGCCTGCTGCACCGACGGATCAGTGGGCGTGAGGCCGGCGAGCAACCGCAGCTCTTCTTCCTGCTGGCTGAAGCGGTTGAGCGTGTCGCGCAGTCCGTCGAGCTTCTCGCGCATCCGGCCGATCTCGTCGGCCAGGAGGCGGTTCTCATGCTCGAGCGCGCGGCTGCGCGTGATGTTCACGCCCCGCGCGATGGCCGCGCTGCCCAGCACCAACACCAGCACGACCAACACACTCGAAATGCCGACGACGGCTTTGACGACGGTCTGCGACAATTCCACGGCGCGGGACACACCCGAGCCGTGAGGCACGACCATCACCGTCCAACGCCGCTCCGCCGGTTTACGCATGGGTGGTCAAGATAGACCTCATGCGGAAACCCGTCAATGCAAGGGGGGCGTGAGCTAAGTCACGCCCCTTCAGGTCGTTGGATTGGCAGGCGGCGGCTTGGGAAACAGCACACCGGGTTTGGCCACGCGCCAGCCCTCGGGCGAGAGTGCGGCGAGGTCGGCGAGCAACACGTCGCCGTGGGCCCGGGGCGCGCCCAGCACGTCCCAAATTGCTTCCGCCTTGGCGGGGACGAACGGGGCCGCGAGCACGGCGAGCCGCGCCACCGTCCGCGCCAGATTGGCGAGCACAGTGTCGAGCTCGGCATCGCGTTTTTCCCGGGCGAGCTTCCACGGCGCCGTCTCTTCGACGTAGCGATTGGCCGCGGTGGCGAGGGCGATGATCTGCGCCGCGCCCTCCTGCACGCGATGGGCGTCCATCGCGTCGCCGTACGCGGCGAGCGCGGTGCGGGCGGCGCGCTCGAGCGGCGTGTCGTAGCCCGTCGGATCCTTCGGCACGGCACCGCCGCGGTAGTTCACGATCATCGTGAGCGCGCGCGACACGAGATTGCCGAGCGTGTCGGCCAGCTCGGACGTGTAGCGGGCGTCGAAGCGCTCCCACGTGAAATCGCCGTCGCCCTCGAAGCCGACCTCGCGCAACAGGAAATACCGCAGCGCGTCCGCGCCGTGGCGCTCGATCGCCTCGTCCAGCGTCACTACGGTGCCGGCGGTCTTGCTCATCTTGGTGCCGGACCACTGCACGTAGCCGTGCGCCCACACGGCGCGGGGCAGCGGCAGCTCGGCGGCGAGCAGCATCGCGGGCCAGATCACGCAATGGAACCGCGTGATGCCCTTGCCGATCACGTGCAGGTCCGTGGGCCACAGCCGCTCGAATCCCGCGTCGGGGAATCCCGTGGCCGACAGATAATTGATCAGCGCGTCGAACCAGACGTACACCGTCTGCTCGGCGTCGCCGGGGAAAGGGATGCCCCAGGGGAGCCGCTGGCGCGAGATGGAAATGTCCTGCAGGCCCGCCTCGAGCAGGCGCAGCACTTCGTTGCGCCGGATCTCGGGCTCGACCGCGAGCGCGCCCGACCGAATGCGCTCGAGCACCGGGTCGCGGTAGGCGCTCAGGCGGAAGAAGTGATTGCGCTCCTTGGTCGGGATCAGCTGCAGCGTCGGATGCTCGATGCAATGCCCGTCCACGATCTGCGCGCCGATCTTAAACTCCTCGCAGCCGGTGCAGTACAGACCCTCGTACTCGGCCTCGAACAAGTCCTTGGGGTGGTGCTGCTGGATGCGTTGCAGCAGAGCGGTGACGCTGCGGACGTGACGCGGCTCGGTGGTGCGAATCCAGTCGTCGTTGCTGCACCGCAACCGCTTCCAGTATCCCGCGAACACCTCCGACATCCGGTCCACCCATGCCTGCGGCGTCACCTGCGCGCGCGCGGCGGCCTGGATCACGGACTGGCTGTGCTCGTCCATCCCCATCAGGAAGTGGACGTCGTCCTTCTGGAGGCGGCGATAGCGCGCGATGCAGTCGGCCCCGATTTTCTCGAGCGCGTGGCCCAAGTGGGGGTCGCCGTTGGAATAATCGATCGCGGTGGTGAGGTAGAACTTAGGCACCGGCGCCGGAGCCTCCACGGCCGCGCCGCCGCCGGCGCGGACGCCCGGAGCGAGGCGGCGCGCTCCCGTCGGATGTATCGCCCTCCGCGGCGGGGGGCCCGCCAGCGCCGCTCCCGCCTGCTCGACGTCCGCCTTGAGGTCGGCGAGCTCCGCCACGCGCGTGCTCCCGTCCTCCGTCCGCAGCGTCACGCGGTCGCGGAAGATGTCCACGGCGAGGACCTTCTCGAGCCCGACGCGCGTGCGCAGGACCTTGCCCTCCTTGGGGAAACGCTTGCGGCTCTCGACGTAGAACTCGTGCTCGAAGCGCAGGCAGCAGAGCAATCGGCCGCACGGGCCCGAGATCTGCGACGGATTGAGCGACAGGTGCTGGTCTTTGGCGAGCGACAGGCCCACGGGCAGCAGCTCGGGTAGCCAGCCGGCGGAGCAGTACTGCCGGCCGCAGCGCCCCACGCCATCGAGGCGCCGCGCTTCGTCGCGCGCGCCGATCTGGCGCAGCTCGATGCGGGTCCGGAACATGGCCGCGAGGTCTCGCACCAGAGCGCGGAAATCGACGCGGTGCTCCGCCGTGAAATACACCGTCAACTTGCGGCGGTCCCACTGCCATTCGGCGTCGGACGGCTTCATCTCGAGGGCGTGGTGCGTCACTCGCTCGCGCACCTTCTTGCGGACGTCGTCCTCGTCGTGGCGCAGCTCTTCGGCCCGCCGGACGTCGTCGGCGGAGGCGCGCCGCAGTACCCGGTGCGTCACCGTCGGCTTGCCGTCCCCACCCAGGGCGCAATTGCCGCAGCGCGTGCATTTCTTTTCGGCCAGATCGCCGAACGCGGACACCCGGCCGAGGTCCTCCCCGCGCTCGACCTCGACGATCAGGGCATCGTGGAGGGCGAGCGGTTCGGCGGACGGCCAGGAAAAGTATTCCTTCCTGTTGCCTTTGAAGCGGACTTCGACGACTGACGTCAAGTCATTTCTCGCTGAGGGCGCCTAGCGAAAGATACTTCTCTTCGCGGCGCTTCAGGAGCTTCTCCACGCGGATTTTGCGCAGGGCCCGCAGTTGGCGCCGCAGGGCTTCCCCCAGGGACTCGCCCGCGGCGTCGGGGTCGCTGTGGGCGCCGCCCGGGGGCTCGGGGACGATCTCGTCGATCACGCCCAGCTTCAACAGGTCTTCGGCGGTGAGCTTGAGGGCTTCCGCCGCCCGCTCGCGCTGGCTCGCGTCCTTCCACAAGATCGCGGCGCAGCCTTCGGGCGAGATCACGGCGTATACCGAGTTCTCGAGCATGATCACCCGATCCGCGAGGCCGATCGCCAAGGCCCCGCCGGAGCCGCCCTCCCCGATCACGGCCGTGATGGTCGGGGTCCGCAGCGACGCCATCTCGATCAGGTTGCGCGCGATGGCCTCCGCTTGACCCCGCTCCTCGGCGCCGAGTCCGGGGTAGGCGCCCGGCGTATCGACGAGGGTCACCACCGGCGCGCCGAACTTCTCGGCCAGCTTCATCAGGCGCAGCGCCTTGCGGTACCCGTCGGGGTGCGCCATGCCGAAGTTGCGCTTGAGGTTCTCCTTGGTGTCGCGGCCCTTCTGATGACCGATCACCATCACCGTCTCGCCCTCGAGACGTGCCCAGCCGCCCACGATGGCCGGGTCGTCGCGGAACAGGCGGTCGCCGTGCAGCTCCACGAAATCGGTGAACACGGTGCGCAGGTAGTCGAGCGCGTAAGGGCGGCGCGGGTGGCGCGCCACCTGCACGCGCTGCATCGGCGTCAGGTTCTTGTAGATCTCGGCGCGCAAGGCGGCGAGCTGCTCTTCGAGCGCACGGATCTGCGGCGCGAGGTCGCCCGTGTTCGCGTCGGTGACCTTCTTCAGCTCCTCGATCTGGCGCTCCAGCTCCAGCAGCGGGCGCTCGAAGTCCAGCGTGTAAGTCGCCATCGCCTTTCTTAACTCGCTTTGACCAGGTGTACGCGGTCGGGACCGAGCAGGCCACGCAGCGCGGCGAGCAGATCTTCCGCGGCGTCGACGCGGTACGTGCGGCTGCGCAGCGTCGCGGTGCTGCCGTTGCCGCCGCCGTTGCCGTCGCCCCACTCGACGAGGACGGGGGCGGGGCCGGGATGCGCGGCGCAGAGCGCGGCGACGGCGCGCGCGGCATCCGCTGCCGGTGGCTCGGCGGCGCTCCAGACCAGCGCCACACCGATGGCGCCACTTGCCAGCAGATCGTCGAGCGACCGCACGGCCTCGATGATGAACGGCACCTGCTCCTCGCCACGGTCGCGTGGGCTGTAGCTGCCGGTGAGCAGCAGCGCCCGGTCGGCCCGGATCACGTCATTCAACTTGGCCCATGCTTCGGGGAACACGAGCGCCTCGGCGGTGCCGTGGAAGTCCTCGAGCACGAGCCGTGCGTACTCTGCGCCCGTCTTCTTCGAGATCTGGCGCTTCACCACCGTCACGACAGCGGCGATCGTCACCCTCTGATCGGACCACTCGCCCAGCGTCGCGGTGGTCCGCGTCCCAAAAAGCTCCACCTCGGCGCGGTATTTAGCGAGGGGGTGCCCCGAAATGAAGAACCCGATCACCGCCTTTTCCTTCTGCAGGCGCTCCGCCTCGGTCCACGGCGCCAGGTCAGGCAGCGGCACCTCGTGCCGCGGATGGGCCGCGGTCTCGCCGAACAACCCGCCCTGGCCGGCCTCGCGATCCTGCTGTCGCACCTGCGCCTCAGCGAACGCCGTGTCGAGCGCCGCTACCAGCTGCGCGCGGTGCCCGCCGAGCCCGTCGCACGCGCCGGCGTCGATCAGCGCTTCGATCACCCGCTTGTTGCAAAGCCGCAGATCCACGCGGTCGCAGAGGTCCACCAGCGAACGGTAGGGCCCGGCGGTGCCGCCCTCGAGAATCGAGGCGATGGCGCCCGCGCCGACATTCTTGATCGCGCCCAACCCGAACCGCATGCGGCGATCCGCCACGACGGTGAACTTGAATCCCGATTCGTTCACGTCCGGCGGCAGCACGTCGAGGCCCAGCTCGCGCGCCTCATTGATGTATTGGACCACTTTGTCGGTGTTGCCGATTTCCGACGACAGCAGCGCCGCCATGAATTCTGCCGGGTAATGCACCTTGAACCACGCGGTCTGGTAGGACAGCACCGAGTACGCGACGGAGTGCGACTTGTTGAACCCGTAGCGGCCGAACGTCGCGATCTGGGCGGCGATGTCTTCGATCGTCTTCTTCGCGTGACCCTGCGCCAGCGCGCGCTCGATGAAGCGCCCCTTCTTGCCCACCGCCTTGCGCAGCACGTCGGCTTCCGCGAGCGAGAAGCCCGCCAGGACGTTGGCGATGCGCATCACCTGCTCCTGATAGGTAATGACACCGTAGGTGGGCTCGAGGATCTCCCGCAGGGCCGGATGGGGATAGGTGACCTTCTCGCGCCCCAGCTTGCGGTTGATGAACACCAGGTGCATCCCGGTGTCGAGCGGGCCGGGGCGCAGCAACGCGTTGGTCGCGACCAGGTCGTCGAAGCGGTCGCACTTCATGTTGCGCAAACAGTCGGTGGCGAGCGCCGACTCGAACTGGAATACCCCCGCGGTGCGGCCGGCCGAGAGCAGGCGGTACACTTCGGGATCGTCCAGGGTGAGCCGATCCAGGTCGACCGTGGCGCCGTGGCGCTGCGCGACCATCTTCGTCGCGTCATGCAGCACGGTGAGGGTCTTCAGGCCGAGCAGGTCGATCTTGAGCATGCCGACCTTCTCGAGCGCCACCATGTCGAACTGCGTGATGATGGCGTCGGGCTCCTGGGGCGCGAGGCACACCGGGACGTAATCGCTGAGTGGCCCCGGCGCGATCACCACGCCCGCGGCGTGCACCGACGCGTGCCGCGACAGCCCCTCGATGCGGGCGCCCAGCTCCAAGACCTTCTTGACGCGCTCATCCTGGCGCGACGCCGCCAGCAGCTCGGGAACTTTGGCAGCCGCATCGGCGAGAGTCCACGTGACCCCGGGGCCCGACGGAATCAGCTTGGTGAGGCGATCCACGTCGCCCATCTCGACCCGCAGGGTGCGCGCCACGTCGCGGAACGCGGCCCGGGCCTTGAGTGTCCCAAACGTGATGATCTGGCCTACCGAGTCGCGGCCGTACCGCTCGCGCACGTACTGCAACACCTCGCCGCGGCGCTCGAAGCAGAAATCGAGGTCGATGTCCGGCATCGACACGCGCTCGGGGTTCAAGAAGCGCTCGAACAGTAGATCGAAGCGCAGCGGGTCGATGTTGGTGATGCCGAGGGCGTAGGCCACCAGGGAGCCCGCGGCCGAGCCGCGGCCGGGGCCCACCGGAATGCCGCGGGTTTTCGCCGCCTGGACCAGGTCCTGCACGATGAGGAAGTAGCCCGCGTAGCCGGTGCGAGAGATCACGTCCAGCTCGTACTGCAGCCGCTGCTCCACCGGCTCGGGCAGCGGCGTCCCGTAGACCCGCGCGGCGCCGGCGCGCGCCAGGTGCACCAGCAGGTCGTTGTCGCTGCCGAACTCCGCGGGCCGGGGGAACTGCGGCAGGTAGTAGCGCTTTTCGAAGTCCAGCTCGCAGCGCTCGGCCACGCGGGCGGTCTCGCCGATCACTTCCGGATGATCTTTGAAGAGCGCCCGCATCTCCTTCTCGCTCTTCACGTAACTCTCCTGGCCGAAGAAGCGGAAACGCTTCGGATCGTCCAGGTCTTTGCCGGTGCCGATGGCGAGCAGCACGTCGTGCGCCTCGGCGTCGTCTTTCTTCAGGTAGTGCGCGTCGTTGGTGGCGACCACCGGCAAGCCGAGGTCCGCCGCCAGCTTGAACATGCCGTCGATCACCACGCGCTCTTCGGTGATGCCGTGGTCCTGCACTTCGAGCCAGAACGCGTCGGGAAAGGTGCGGGCGAACCATTCGGCGCTGCTGCGCGCGGCGGCGTAATTGCCCTGGCGCAGGTACAGCGCGATTTCACCCGAGAGGCAGGCGGCGAGGCAGGCGAGGCCGTCCTTGTGGCGCTCCAGCACTTCTTTGTCGATGCGCGGCCGCCGGTAGAAACCCTCCAGGAAGCCGATCGACGACAGCTTCACCAGGTTGTGATAGCCGATGCGGTTGCGGGCGAGCAGGACCAGGTGCGAATAGGCGGCGGGCGCATCGGGCTGCTTCTCGCGCGCGTGGCGGCTGCCGAACGCGAGGTAGGCCTCGAAGCCCAGGATCGGACGGATCTTGCGGGCTTTCGCCTCCTCGTACAACGACCAGGCGCAATGCAGGTTGCCGTGATCGGTGACGGCGAGCGAATCCATGCCCAGCGCCTGCACCCGGTCCAATAGCTCCGGTATGCGATTAGCGCCGTCGAGCAGGGAATATTCGCTGTGCGTGTGGAGATGAACGAATGCCATCGCGGATGTGGTGAAGATACCGGCGGTTCTCCGCATTGTCAAAACGAATGAGCGCGTGGAGATTTCCACGCCATGCAATGGGCGACGTTGTTGGTCTTGGGCGCGGCAACCGCCCTGTTCCATCGCCTGACGGCGGGGGCGCCGCTGGAGGCGCGCGCTACACTCGCCCTCGGCTTCCTGCTGCTCGCCGCGCCGGTCGCTGGGTCGCTCGTCGCGCGGCGCCGGTGGCCGCGCTTGGTGGGATATCTTGGACTGGGCGTGATCGTAGGGCCGGGCTGGTTCGGGCTGGTCCGCGCCGACGAGGTCACGGCGCTGCGCTTCGTGAGCGACGTGGTCGTGACGCTGATCGCGTTCCGCGCCGGCGCCGGACTCGACCTCCGCACGTTCGCGCCACCACAACTCGGTCTGCGGCGCGTGCTGCTGGGCACGGTTGCGGGACCCTTCATCCTTACTGCGCTCGTGGCGTTCGCCGTGACGCCGCGTTTCCCGCTCACGGTGCACGAATCGTGGGGTGACCGACTGGCCGTGGCCCTGGCGCTCGGGGCGTTCGCGGTCGCGGCGTCGCCTGTGGTGGTGCAGGCCCTGATGGATGAGACCGGCGCGCGCGGTTCGTTGGCGCGCGACGTGCTGGCGCTCGCGGCCGGGAAGGAAATCGCCGCCCTCGCGCTCCTCGCGCTGGCATTACTCGTGGCATGGCCGCTGGCCGGAGCGGGCGCGGTAATGCCGGCCGCGTTGTGGGAAGGGCCCGCGTTGCTGGTAGGCGCGCTGGCGGCTGGCGCCCTGGCCGCGTGGCTAATCGCGCATTTCGGGGTCGGCGCCCGTGCCGACTCCAAGATCCTGGGGCTGGCGCTGGTGGCCGGGCTGGGAGCCCACTGGGTGGGCCTCCAGCCGGTGCTCTTCGCCCTGATGGCGGGGGCGGTGCTGCGCGGGCTCGCTCCGGCGCAGGCAGCGGCGCTGGGGGAGGCGGTGGCTGGCGTAGAAGGCCCGCTCTTTGCGGTGTTTTTCGCCCTGGCCGGGGCGGGGTTCGCGCTCGGTGCCCTGGCGGAGGCGTGGGGCTGGGTCGTCCTATTCGCCGGGCTCCGCGCGCTGGGCCTCTATTATGGAATGCGCTGGGCGGCGCGCCGTCCCAGCGTGGATCCGGTCCTGGCGCAGTACGGCTGGTGGGGGCTGGTGGCGCAACCCGGCGCCACGGTGGCGCTTGCGGCGGTGGCGCGACGGGCCTTTCCCGAATGGGGGGTCTCCCTGGAGGCTCTCGTTCTGGCGATGATTGGGGTGAACGAAGTGGCGGGTGCGATCTCGTTCCGCCGGGCGTTGGGTGCGGTAGGGGACTCCAAGGAGGACGATGCGGCACAGCCTGGCACTGATCGCGACCTCGTCACTCTGCGCGGCGATCGCGTGTAGCGACGGCGGCACCGGGGTCACGCTGCCGCCCTGCGCCTCATCGTTCGGCAGTCACATCGGCTCGGCGCTCGGGTCCGACACGATGCTCGATCCCGCCAGCGACTCCGGGTGCGTGGTGTTCGCCAACAATCCCTCGGGGATCGACTCCGCCATCTATCTGGTGGTGCCGCAGTCGGCCACGGGCGTGCCCGGCATAACCACGAGCTTTTCACTGCACGGCGATACCGTCCGCCCGGCGTTCGCCGCGGCCGGCGCGCCCTACACACCCGCCCTGACCCTGGCCCAGCGATTCCACGACTTCCTGCGGCAGTCGGAGCAACGCCGCTGGTTCGGGTCCGCGCCGGCCGGCCCGGGCCGGGCGGCCGTGGCGCCGTTTCCCGCGGCGCCGGACACCGTCGGCCAGCAGCGGGGGTTCAGCGTCTGCTCCACCCTGACGTGCTCCGTGTTCACACACATCACGGCCACTGCCAAGGCGGTGCAGAGCACGCTCGTGATCTACGTCGACAATGCTGCCCCGGCGGGTGGCCTGTCCACGGCCGACCTCGACACGTTGGCGCAGACCTTCGACAGTCGCCTGTATGCCGTCGACACGTCCGCTTTCGGGCGCGAATCGGACGTGGACGGCAACGGCAAGGTCATCGTGCTGATGACGCCGCTCGTCAACAAGCTCGTGACCAAGACGCAGTGCAATGACCCCGGCGGCGGCTTCGTAGCGGGGTTCTTCTTCGGTGCGGACATCGACCCGGCTTTCGCCACCGACTCGCGGTTCAACCACGCCGAAGTGTTCTACTCGCTCGTGGCGGACCCCGACAGCGTGTTGTCGTGCGCGCATACCGTGAGCGAGATCAAGCACGTGGTGCCGGTGACGTTCATCCACGAATTCCAGCACATGATCAGCTACAACCAGCACGTGTTGATCAAGGGTGGGGACCCCGAAGTGCTGTGGCTGAATGAAGGATTCTCGCATTACGCCGAAGAGCTGGGTGGGCGCAGCTACCTGCCGACGGACTCGGTCACGTTCACGCGGTTCGTGAAGGGCGATCTGTACAACGCCTACCAGTATCTCGATTCGACGGGGAATCACTTCCTGCTCCCCACCGCGGGAATCGGCAGTCTGGCGGAGCGGGGCGCTGCGTGGCTGTTCGTGCGTTATTTGGTGGACCAGCAGCGTGCCGACACGTCGTTCGCGGCGGGCGCCGCGGTCACGCGCCCGATGGAGGCCACCACGTTGACGGGCGCGGCCAACGTCGCCAACGCCACCGGCGTGCCGTTCGACCGGACCGTCACCAACTGGGCGCTCGCCAATTACGTGTCGGATTTGCCGGGCTTTACGGCGCCCAGCCGGCTGAAATATTCGTCGTGGGCGTTCCGCGCCGCGTTCGCGTCGCTGCACACGCAATACCCCACCAATTTCATCAAGACATTCCCGCTGACGCCGGGCGTGAGCGCCGGTAGTGCCACGAGCGCGAGCGGCACGCTGCGCGCCGGTTCAGGTGAGTACCGCCTCGTGACGCAGCTGGCGAGCGGTCCGGGCTTCACGCTGCGGTTCGGCACGAGCAGCGGCGGGCCGCTTCCCGCCGCGGCGGTGGCCCGGCTGACGGTCATCAAGATCAAATGATCGGTCAAGCAACGATGTCAAGCGAAGGGCGCCCAGCAACACCGTCGAGCGAAGACGTAGCGATGCGCTACGCTCTTGCGCGACGCCTTTGCTTGACGCTTCTGCTTGGCGCTTCGTGGGCCGCGAGCACCGTCGCCGGCCAGACCGCCGTCGCGTCGTTGCCCGGCTCTACGCGATCGGCCGGCTTGGGCGGGGCCGGCGTGGCGCTCGTCGGTGACGCCGGCGCGATCTTTTCGAATCCGGCAGGCATCGCCACCGTGCGCCACATC
>WNFJ01716362.1_pt2 | contig 16381 bp, 11 predicted proteins | sample 5400461 | NCBI WGS metagenome assembly WNFJ01 (sample SAMN13153349, study PRJNA577476) | soil metagenome | isolation source: 115 cm saprolite on Douglas fir-dominated hillslope | place: USA:California | collected 2013-09-17 | reverse complement strand
CGTGACGAGGCAAGTGAGAGATGAGTTGAGAAAACAGGCTCTGTCCACTGTTCATGTCGCCGCCTTTTTGACGACACAGCAGACCGCATTGCACCCTCAAAATTCAAATCGATTACAGTCCTCAATGAAGTTAAACTCTTACCCTGCACAGGCTTACACATGAACCCCAAACTTTTAACCGGACACTAGTGGCTAATTGCTATTTGCTAGGTTCCCCCATGACCCCCACCTTCGACTTCGCAGTAATCGGCGCCGGCGTTTTCGGCGTTTGGATTGCAAAGTACCTGCGAGATTCCGGCGCCAGCGTCATCCTGCTCGATGCCAATGGTCCGGGCAACAGCCGCTCCAGCTCCGGTGGCGAGACGCGTATCATCCGCCTCGGTTACGGACCGGATGAACTCTACACGCGCTGGGCCATGCGGTCGTTTCCACTGTGGCTGGAGCTTGGCGAACGCAGCGGTCGCAACCTGTTTCACCGAACCGGGGTGCTTTGGCTCAGCGATCAGACGGATGCCCACCTTCAGGCGATGGCGAAGCTGTTGCCAACGCTTCAAGCAAAGTGTGAGAAGCTGTCAGCCGGCGAGGTGAGACAGCGTTTTCCGCAACTTCGATTCGACGACGTGACCCTCGGCGTGCTCGAGCCGGAGAGCGGCGTGCTGATGGCGCGCCAGGCGGTGCAAACGCTGGCCGAGCAGCTCGTAAGGAACGGAGTCGAGGTCCGCGCTGTCGCGGTCCTGCCGCCGAGGGGCGAGGCCAAGCTCGCGGCCGTCAAGACCAGCGATGGACAATCGATCTCCGCCGCTGCGTTTGTCTTTGCCTGCGGATCGTGGTTGCCCAAGTTGTTTCCCGATCTGCTGAAGGATCGAATCTTCCCCACGCGTCAGGAGGTTTTCTTTTTCGGTCCGCCGGCGGGCAGGGAAGACTTTAACTCGCCGAAAATGCCCGCCTGGTTGCATCACACGCATCCCGAGCGTCCGTACGCGCTGCCGAACATCGAGAACCGCGGCTTCAAGATCTCCCTGGATACTCATGGTGCAGAGTTCGATCCTGATTTCGGGTCGCGCGTTGTGAGCCAGACCTCCGTCGACCACGTGCGCGCATACCTTAAGCAACATGTTCCGGCATTGGCTGAGGCGCCCCTAGTCAAAACCCGCGTGTGCCAGTATGAGAACACATGGAACGGGGATTTCCTGATCGATCGCCATCCCGAACTCGCGAACGTCTGGCTTGCCGGCGGAGGCTCGGGTCATGGATTCAAACATGGCCCCGCGGTGGGCGACTACCTCAGCGGCCGCATCTTGAAGAATTCCGCGGTCGAGCCCCGATTTTCACTGGCCAGCAAACGGCGCAACCAGGCCAGAGAGGTGTACTGAGCTGCAGCCGTTAGCCATTAGCCATTGGTTCTTAGCCTTTGTGATTTGAGCTTCTAGCCGCACGGGGCTTCAAGCCGAACTCTTGTTGGCCCATTGCGGCACACGACTGAAGCTCGTGCCCTGATACGAACCAAATCACGGTACGGCGCGAGTAAACTTCCTTCGGCGCGCTAGCTTCACCTCGAGGACAGGCTGAGCGATACTCGCTGCATTGGAGAATGACCACATGTCTTTTCTGGATATTTTGTTGGGCCGTCCTCTCGCCTCGGATGAGGCTCCTGATGCTGTCTTAGGACGCCAAGAACGCGGAGCAGATTCCTCCCCTCGGCAAGCTCGGGGTCGGAATGACACTCTCAAGGAAACAGCTTGGCCTACGCCATCCATGAAAGTGCTTCCACAGAGCAAATCACCGAGCTGCGCTCAGGGAACAAGCAACGGTAACGGCGGCGGCTTTACTGCGCCGGTTTGGCTGCGACCTCATTGCTGGCCGGAGCAGCCAGCCGGACCAGGTTCGGGAACATCGGCGTGACTTCGAACGACATTTTGTCGCGGGCCGAGACCAGCGGAACCGACTTTCCCTTTTGCATTTCGACGCGATCGTTCCAGGGATCGAGCCGGATGCGGCTACCCAGCGGCAAGGCCGGAAGCTGAGACAGGTTTCTCATCTCCAGCGGCGGAGCAGTGGTGACGGCCGTCGAGTGAATCAGATTGGAGCGTGTGAAGCGATTGCCGAAATGCGGGCTGATCAGCCAGCTGACATCGTTCTTGCGCGTGTCCAGGGCGCGCAGAAAAAGCCCAGCCGTGTTCAGCTTGTCTTTGTAAGGAGACTTTTCCAAGAACTCCAGCCCCTTGGCATCGGCGGCGCGCTCGTCGTCATCGTTCTGCAAGAGGCCAAGCTGCCGGAAGACGCGCTCGTCAGGGAAGAGCATGCGATCGCTGAATGCATACTTGGTGTTGATGCGATGACCCAGCGCGATGTGTCCCAGTTCCTGCGCCAAGACCATCGCCAAAGTGGACTCATCCGGCATGGTGTCCAAGAGGCCGCGGCTGATAACGATGGTGTGTCCCACGGTGAAGCTCTCGAGCGGTGTCGTGAGCAGCACCCGGCAGCGCACTTCGGGATCGATATTCAGATTGTTCGTGATCTCGAGATTGTTAATCACCGTTTGCAGGACCTTAGAAACCTCACCGTCCGGCGCCAGTACGCCGGCACGCTCCATACGGTCGAGCACGTTGTCCTCGGCCTCGCGCTCCCACAAATGTTGGCTCTGCACGGGGTTGATTTCGTTGGCGCTGCGCCCGCTTTCATCCGTCACGTCCTTGGATTCGATATCCATGGTCGTGAATTCCGATTGCTGGCCGGAATGCTTCAGATCGTAGGCCCAGAGACGTGTCTGCCCCTTCATGGAAACGGCCTGCACCGTGGAGTATTGCGCGTTGGTCTCTTCGGTATAGATATAGGCGGGCAGCCACAGACCGGGCTGCATGTTGATGCGCCAACTATCGAAATGGAAATAGAACTTGCCCTCGGTGTTGGGGCCATACGTGCCGTTGAAGCGGACAATGTTGAAGTCTTGGTCCTCGACCCAAATGCGTCCCAGGAAATACGGTGTTTGGTTTTTGCGCGTCGGAACCACGTCGAACACCATGGTGCGGACTTCACCCAGGAACTGGCGGCGCAAGAAACGCAGTTCGTAGTGAGTTTTGTCAAAGTGATCGTTCAGGAAAACCATTTCCAGGAAGCCGATATGTTTGTAGTTCAGCCGGAAGAAGCTGTCCAGGCGATCCAGCACCTGGTACATGAATGCCGACCGGTTGTTATCTTTGAAAGCGCGGCCGTTGACGCCCTTTGGATCGAGCAGGAATCGCCCGAGGAAATATCTGTCGCTTCCTGGCACGGTGACGAAATCCGGATCCGGTTTCAGGTTCTGGATGTAGGTTTCGACCAGCGGAGTGTAGTGGTGCATGTTTTCCACCAGCCGTGCTTCTTGTGAGAAGACGCGCTCGGCAATGACGCTAACTTGTGTCGGAGCATCCTTGCTGGGCTGCGTGGGGTTGGGCTGCGTGGGGCTGGGCTGCGTGGGGCTGGGCTGCGCGGGGCTGGGCTGCGAGGGAATATCGGAGGCAGGCTGGTTCGTCGTCGCCGGATCGCTGGCGTTGGCATTGGCAGACTGACCGGGGCTCTCTTTCAGCTGTTCCTGCGCCGCCGCAGTCAGGCACATCATTATGAGAAGAATGAGAACTCTAGGAACGGAACGCATCATGACCTCCAACATCATTGCAAACTCTTGCGATTGTTATGAACCCACGAGGTGGGGCTATAAGAATACACCAGCTTCTCCTGGGTTACTCTGCCAGTTCAAAAAGAATGTGCACGAGCGCTGTCGAATCGTAAGGTGCGCCGTCGCGCAGTGCGGGACGAAAACGGATTTGCTGCGCAGCCCGCAAGGCCGATTCATCCAGCCCGTGGCCTAACCCTCGCACCACGCGCCGCACCTGCAGCCGGCCGGATGCGGAGAAGACGACTTCTACCAGAACCTCGCCCTCGATCTTCAACCGCCGGCCTTCATCGGTGTAAGCCGGTTTAGGCTTGGAAAGGATCTCCACCGGCTTGGTGTTCGCTCTGTCGTCGGCGTGTGCTTTGGCAACGGGCGCGGCAGTCGCCAATTTGCCGAAGCCTCCTTGCGAGACCGTCCCCTGGCGCGCGCGGTTACCGGAGCCACCACCGGCAACGTCACCAAAGCCGGCGCTGGTCACCGTGCCTACTGCACCACGCGATCCGCCGGTACCGTTGCCATTTCCTGGGCCGGCGGGCAAACCGAAAGATCCAAGGCTGGCGACCATCACCGGTCCTTTTTTCTCGGAGGTGCCACGTATGCCGTTGGGATCACCAAACCCGCCGGTCTGTACTTGCGCGGCCGGCTTGTGCAAGGTCGCCGGCTCGTTGGTGCCTTGAGCAAAGGCGTTGGTCACCACATCTTTCTTTGTATCCACCGGCTTCGCCGTGTCGGCCGGTTTGGTGAATGCGCCGGTCACGACTTGCGGCTGCAGCTTGGGACGCACCACCGGGGCCTTCAGCTCGACGAAGGCGGGCTTGATTTCGAGCTTCGGCGGTTCGACCTTCGGCTCGGGCGGTGTCACCAGCTTGGGTTGAAACGTTGACACAACCCACTTTGGCGGTGGCGGAATTTTGACGACCGGAGCCGGCGGTTTCACCTCGAGCGGAGGCGGTGGCTCATAAAGGAGCGTGACGTTGGAATGGCGGGTCGGGATCTCGGGAGACGGCAACAAGGGACCGAGCCGCCAGATCACAAGAAAGAACGCAACATGAAGGAGAACGCTGACGGCATATCTGTCTTTGCGGGGAGGAGCGAGCTCGTAATTGAAGCGAGGGACTGCCACTGCGTATTTCTCCTTGGGCTATGCCTGGGCTTAAGCAGACCTAGCATGACACAAGATTGTCCGACTGGGGGCACGTCATAAGCAAGTCCAAAGTAAAGTCCCTTTGGCCCATTGCTGCGCACGACCAAAGTTACCTTGCGGGCCGTTATCCGTTAACACTCAGTCCAAAGAACGAGGCCACGCTCCAAGAATTGAGTTTGCCCGACGGACATTGGGTTAGAACCCGCAGCTGAATCTTGAGTTGTCCAGAGTACCTGTTTTCCGGCTTAGAAGAACCACTTCCCAAGTCGGAAAAACAAAGGCGGCCCGCAGGCCGCCTTTGCACCGTCATCCACGAGTTGCAATCGCCCCCAAAAACTATGAACCTGTTGTGGAATCGTTCATATCGTCTGTGGCTTGACTGTTCGCCTTTTTGGTCTCGGTCTTGGCGTTGGCTGTGGGCTTGAGCTGAGAGATCGCCTTGCCCAAGCTTTCCTTCGGCGGCCCCATCATCTTGGCCTTCAGCTGATCGAAGGGTATGCCGAGATTGTGAGACACATGCACCGCGGCAACGAACTGTCCCAGATTCTTGAATCCCTGGGCGGCTGTCTGCAGATTGGTTCCCGCAGGCAACAAGCTTTGCAGTTTGGCGGCCAGCTTGGTGTTGTCCGTCAACTTCTCCGAAACCGAGGAGCCCTTGGACGTGGAACTCTTATCGGTCTTGTCAGCCTTGGCGTCAGCCGAGTTGCCGTGCGTGGAAGAACTTGAATTTCCATGCATGCTGGCGCTATGCCCATGCTGTGCGTAGACCGGCAGCGCCGCGAATGCCGCTACGGCCGCCGCGCCCAAAGCCAGTCTGATTGTCATTTTCATCTTCATGTCTACCCTCCCGTTTTCTTCTTACTTTCCTTCTACGACCTCTTTCTCGACTACGACCTCTTTCCCGAACGCAACATCTTGCCGACGTTGAAACGCAGATTGAAGGCAAAGCTGTTGAGATCGAAGGTTGTGCTGCGCGTATAGCCGAGTTCCAGCCGCCACAGTCGCGAGGGCTCGAACGCTATCCAAGCGTTGAACCCATTCTCGCGGGTGAGGTCGCTGCCGCTGGTGACCCCGGGCGTATCGAAAGGGGGTTTCTTACCCGTTCCCGTTATTGCTGTCCCCTTCTGCTTTGCCAACCGGCTGATAACCTTCTGATTGCCGAACGGAACAATCTGATAAGCTGACCCGCCAACCGAGACGCGCCGCAGCAGGTCAAAGTTCGCGCCTTCTTCTAGATGGCTCACCCCGCCCAAGGATGTGTATGGCCGCGTAAAGAAGGCGGAGTCGGGAACGGTGTTGGCGAGACCGCCTTCAAAGAATGGAGTGAAATGCGAGAATGAGTGTTCGAAGCGGTTGTCCCAATCCACAGTGGCCCGTCCAGTGCTCAATCCTTTGGTTTTGCTGCCCGTGGGACCGCCTACGGTGATTGCGCTCTCGTAATCCAACGCAGGATTAGGCGCGCGGAACGTCAATCCCGCGTATACATTGCCGACTCCACTCTCTGTAGAAGCGGGAGTTGTGGTGGTTATGGTTCCGGTTGTGGTGGTGATGGACGCGACGTGCGAGAAATACACAGGCACGCCGGCAAACAAACCGAAGTGTTTGTTGAAGTCGTAACCCACAGTCGAATCCAGTTTCATCACACCGGATTGAGAGTTGACCGTTCCCTGGAAGGTCTCAACTTCAGTAAAGCCCTTGGGTTCGTCGTCGAGGACGTCGGTTTTCGCCGTCGGTTTCTGCGCTATAGAGGAAGAGCCCAGTGCGGTTAGCAACAGGGCGAGAAAAAGATTACGTTGCATTATGTGGTTTACCATCCTTCGTTTTTCCCCTATCTTGCAGCAGAGATGTTGCTTTTGCGACCTCTCCCCGGACGCTGTCCCCGCGTACCCAAAGGCTTCGGGGGCAACGCTCCAGGTATTCTGGTTGCACGAACGGTTCCAAACTTCGCAATTGCAAGCTGCTGATTCTACATATGTTAGTGGATGCTAAGGTGTAGCGTCGCTGGGGGAAAGCGACACAAGGCGCGGGTATTCGGAACAGTGAGGGAATGTATCGGTTTTGGTGCCTAAGGCAGAAAAAAAGAAAAACTCCGGCGGAAAATCGAGCCGCCGCCGGAGTTACGTTCGATCGAGATTGATCTATCTACATTTGGGGTTCACGGCCACAGCCTGCTCCTCGCCTGTGCGAGTCGACCGTGCTCCGATCTGTTGAAACGCCTGCTCGGTTCCTTCGCGGTCGCAACAGCTGATGAAGGGTTCGCAGAGTCCGCCGGGACCGCACTGCGCATCGGTACTGCATGGATAGCCGCAGCTGCACCGGCAAGTCCCCTTGCGATTGGCGGTCAAGGTTGGTAGATGGTCCGCAGGGACAGTGCTCTTGAGCGTCAGGTCGGGCTGCAGAGAAGTCTGCATATTGCTGGACCCAGCGAGAGGTTGATCGGTTGCGGCTGGGCTCGCGACTGCCACCGCGACCAGGAAAACACACGCCAGAAACATCGCGCATGACATCAGCTTGGCATAGGACATACGTTTTGGCTCCTTTCGTTTTAGCCATCTCCTCTGCCGTCTCCTTTGTGCTGGGCGTGTTGCGCAGCATTGTAGCGCGCCAGGAGTGCCCGCGCCATTAAAGATCATGCGACGCCCGCATATTGGAGAAGATCTGCTATTCCAAATTTTCCGGCGGCGTTGGCCAATTCGAAAAACATGTGGCACAGGCGCCCCGCCTGTGAAATCCGGCACAGCCGAGGGCGGCTGTGCCACAAGAGAATTCAGGCCAACCCTGACCACCTACTGGCTCGATCTACTTACTCCGGGTCGCCGTGGTCGTTGTCTTCGTCTTCGTCTTTATCTTTATCCAGGTCACCAGAGCCCGAGCCGGAGCTACCGGCGCCCGACTTGATCTGGACTGGGTCGCCCGCAAACAGCGTGCTCGATCCATGTTCTGATGCCTTCTTGTTGAAGGCAGCGACTTCGGTGTTGATGAACGAGTTGAATTGTTTCAACTGTGCTTCCAACTCGTTGCGCACGTTCGCTGCGGCTTCGATCTGGATGTCCTTGGGCGCCTCCCCGAAGCTGCGCATTACGCCTTGCATCACGCTTTGCAGGCGATTGTGCAACCGCTGCAAGTAGTGAACATCATCCTGTGAGCCAGGCTGGATGTCACTGTTGTAGAGCGGAGTTTGGAGCGCGGTGATTTTCTTGTCGAGTGTTCGCGCCTCATCGAGCACCGGTTTGTAAGAGGCATTGACCGGGCCTTCGGCGCCCTCTTCGCCGCCGAGCATTTCCTGCAGGCTGGTGATCTGCTTGTGCAGGTTGTTGAGACGGTTCAAAGCTTCATTGAGCGCGGACGCCTCATCGCGCAGCTCCATCGCGAGCTTGAACTGGGCTGGCAGGGCGCTCGCATCCAGCTTGAAGCGGGGATCGGTTTCCAGCTCGACGCTTTGAGTTTCGGTCTTGCCGTTAACCGTTACTGCGACTTTGTACGTTCCCGGCAACGCCGTGGGCCCGGTGCTGGGATCGAAGAAGAACTCTTCCTCTTCGTTGCGATCCGAAGGCGGCAGGAAGTTGAGCTTCTTGGGTCCGTCGTAGCGCAGGTTCCAGGAGACCCGGTTGATTCCGTACTTCGACGGTCCATACATGGTGCGAATGATCTGGGCGGAGCCGTCGGCGATCGTGATCTTCACCGCAGTCTTTTCGCTGCGGCGTCCGGCGTGCTCGGCCTCGGTTTTGATTTCCGCCGGCAGGAAGTAGGTGATCACCGCACCGCTCATAGGATTCGGCGCGGCGAATCCTCTTTGCGTGAAGGTGCTGGTCTTGTTCCACATGTGCCAGTTGACGGCCGTCGGGATCGGGAAGAGATGGAAGTCGCTCTTGGCCAGTTCTTCGGCTTTTTCTTCAAGAGGTGTGATGTCGTCCAGGATGAAGAGTCCGCGGCCGTGCGTGGCCACGAGAAGATCGTGCGACTTCTTCACGAACTTGATGTCGTAGATCGAGGCTGTCGGGAAGTTGCTCTTGAGAGCCGTCCAGTGCGCGCCTTCGTCGCTTGAGTAGAACAAGCCTGTGTCTGTACCCGCGACCAGGAATCCTTTGCGGTTCGGGTCTTCCCGGATCACGCGCGCAGGATCCTCCTGCGGCAGGCCCTGTGCGATCGAGGTCCAGGTCTTGCCGCCATCGCGGGTCTTGAAGGCGTAGGGTTTGTTGTTGTCGACCTCATGAAAGTCCACCGCGACGTACGCGGTGTTGGCGTCGAAGGGCGAAGCCTCAATCTGCTGTACGCGGCCCCACTGCGGCAAACCGGTCATGGCTGACGTAGCGTCGGTCCAGTGCTGGCCGCCGTCGCGCGTAACTTGCACCACGCCGTCGTCGGTGCCGACCCAGATGGTTTTGGGGTCGACCGGCGAGAGCGACATGGAGAGAATCGCGCCCACGGTTTCGGCGCCGCTCAGGTCAAGCGCGATCGGGCCGCCGCTGCTTTCTTGCTTGGTCTTGTCGTTGCGTGTGAGGTCGGGACTGATTGAGGTCCAATGCGAACCACCGTCGGTCGAGTGAAACAGAACGTTGCCACCGAGATAGACGTCGTTGGGATCGGTAGCGGATACCGCGATCGGTGAAGTCCAGTTGAAGCGGTACTTGAGATCCGCAGGCTTCATGGATTGAACGCCCTCAAGATAAGGACGCAGAAAGCTCGACATACCGGTCTCTGTGTTCAGCCGCTGGATGAAACCGTTCTGCGAGTCGACGTACACAACGTGAGTTCCGTGTCCGGCAGGCACTGCATATTCGCCGTCGCCTCCAGTGACGGTGAACCAATCGGCGCCGCCGATGCCGCCGCGTCCCAAGCTATTGGATGGACCGCACCAGGCGCTGTTGTCCTGGAGTCCGCCGCATAGGTTGTAGGGAGTCTCATCGTCGGCAGCCACGGAGTAGAACTGTTCGATGGGAAGATTATCGAGATAGCGCCAGGACTTGCCCGCGTCGGAGCTAACGTAGGCACCGCCGTCGTTGCCGTTGATGATGCGGTTCGGATCCTGGGGATCGATCCACATGGCGTGGTGATCGACGTGGACGCGAGCCGACGTGGCGCGCGCCGTCTTTCCGCCGTCTTCGGAAAGCATGATGTTGAAGGAGAGGAAATAAACTTTGTTTTCATCCTTCGGCGAAACTTGTAGCTCGCTGAAGTAGAATCCGCGGGCTGCTAACGTATGATTGTTGCTCGCCATCTTCCAGTGGTCGCCAAGATCGGTCGAATCCCAGAGCACGCCCTTCTTGGAATCGATCAGCGCGTAGATGTGGCGAGGATTGCTCGGCGCAGCGCCCAGGCCAATGCGTCCGGTTGCGCCTTCGGGCAAGCCTTCCGTCAGCTTGGTCCATGTGGTGCCGCCGTCGGTCGAGCGGAAGATGCCACCGCTGGTGCCGCCGCTGTCGAGCATCCAGGGATAGCGGCGCACACGCCAGGCTCCGGCAAACAGAACTTCTGGATTGCCGGGATCCATCACCAGGGAGCTCACTCCGGTCTGATCGTCGATGAAGAGGACCTTTTGCCAGTTCTTGCCGCCGTCCGTGGTGCGAAAGACGCCGCGATCGACGTTCGGTCCCCAAGCATGGCCCATCACGGCGACAAAAACCTTGTTGGGATCGCGAGGATCGACCTCGATGTTGGAAATCTGACCGGCGTCACGCAGCCCCATAGACTTCCATGTGGTACCGGCGTCAGAAGAGAAGTAAATGCCTTTGCCGGTAATCACGTCATTGCGGATGTTCTTTTCGCCCGTCCCGACCCAAACCAGATTGGGGTTGGAGGGAGCCAGGGCGATCGCGCCGATCGAGGCCGTCGACTCTTTCTCAAAGATGGGCTTCCAGGAGATCCCGCCATCTTGCGTAAGAAACACGCCGCCACCACCCGCGCCCACATAATAGATGTTGGGCTTTCCGGGAACGCCGACCACCGCGGTCACGCGGCCTCCACCCACCGCCGGTCCCAGGTTGCGGAATTTCATGTTCTCGAGCGGATCTTTCGATGCCGTGGATTTATCGGCGGCGCCGGCCGCGGCGGCAGATGTCTTCTGGGCGTCGCCCGTGTCGGCCTTCGCGGTACTCTTTTTGGCCGAGGTCTTGGAGGCGTGTGCCGGCTTTTCCTGAGCCGCCACAAGCGCGGATGCGGGGATCAGAAGGGAAGTCACAACGATGAACGCGAAGAGTTTTTTCATACGAGAATCTCCTGCTGATAGAAGGAAGGTGAACGCGCATCATATCGCAAACAGCGCCGCTTGCACAGGCCGTCATGGCCGGAGTGGTTGGGTCAGTTGATGGATTTGGAGTCCGACCCAGGATCGTGTGGCACAGAGCCTGACCTGAGCGAAGTCGAAGGGCACTCCTGCCTGTGCCAAAGTGTCCTTCTTGAGGAAGCAAGCACCGGCAGGAGTGCCGGTGCCACACGCGTCCGGACACTTCCGTTTCAACTTGCCCAGCAGGTGCATGGCTCAAGATGACAGGGCTGGGTTACATGCAAACCAAACTGACCACTACCGAAGGCTGGTAAAACTGGGAACAACGATTCGACTTTGCGTTCCTTATGCGTCAAGCCATGTTATCGTTTCTAGCACAGTCCTGTAAATCAAGCTGAAAGTCCTTTGGGCTGAACCTGTTGTTTGGCTGAACCAGTCTCTTGAAGGAGGCATTGCATGAAAAAGCTTTCGGTACTTATCGCCGCGATTTCGTTGCTGCCGGTAGGCGCTCAGGCCCAGCAGCACGAAAAGGACCGGCTGAAACACTCGGGAGAAGTTCTGATGGAGATCCTGAATGTCCCGGAGACTCTTCCCAAGTACTGGCTGGATCGCGCCGAGTGCGTCATCGTCATTCCCTCGGTCAAGAAGCTGGCGTTTGGTGTGGGTGCAAGCTACGGGCGCGGCGCCATGACTTGCCGCGGCGGCTCGAACTTTACCGGACCGTGGGGCCCGCCCGCGTTGTACGCCTGGGAGGGCGCCAATCTCGGGTTCCAAATCGGCGTGCAGGGAACGGATTTTGTGCTCCTGGTGGTGAATCCTAAAGGCGCAATGTCGTTGCTGAAGAGCAAAGTGAAGCTGGGTGGTGATGCCTCGGTTGCTGCCGGGCCCAAAGGCCGTGATGCCGCAGCGGCCACCGACGTTCTGATGCACGCCGAGATCCTGACCTACTCGCGCGCCCGCGGTTTGTTTGCCGGCGTGTCCTTGGAAGGTTCAACGCTTCGTCCCGACGGCAGCGCCAACAACAAGCTCTACGGTCGCGACGTCACCGCACGTGAAATCGTGATTCAACACAAGGTAGGCAGTCCCGCGTCCGCTCAACTGCTGCTTTCGGCGCTGCAGAAGGCTTCGCCGCGAAATATGTCGGACCGCAAGTCGCTGGAGAACGTGGCCAAGTGAGACGGAGGACACTTTGCTAAATTTCCGCTCATGGGCCCAATTGTCACGGACCAACGTAAAAATAGCTCTCGCCGTGGTTGTACTCGCCATCTTGTGCTGGTTTGCGCTAGGCCAGTACCGCAGTCGGATGGCCTGCAAGAAAAGAGGAGCCGCGCTGAGTGCGCGAGTACGAGACATAGAAAGCAATGCCCACAAGATGCTGACGACTGGAGTAGAGAAAGACGATGTAATTCGCTTCTTTGCTGAGAGCAATATTCCCGTGTTTTTTGATCCCGCGTCCAATTCAGCGGTGGGAACAGTTTATGCAACCGGATGCTCGCCATTCGGTTGCGGTGCCGATTCCGCCTTGATAGGGGTCAGAGTGAAGTTAGATCTAGCAGGGACCGTTCAATCGGAACCAGTTGTTGTGGCAATGTATACAGACTGCCTCTAGGACAAGGGCGAAGCGTTGGCGCATTCGTGAGTCCGCAAAGGCCGCACCCCCTGATGGAATGGAGCAGTTTAGTTAGAATTTGAGCATGGCCCCAATCGCGTATCTTGAATGTTCGAAATGTGGCGAACACTTGAGCGGCGAACAGCCGCAGACCATCTGTCCCAAAGACGGCGGCTCGCTCTACGTGCGCTACGACTTGGCATCTCTGAAAGGGAAGTTCACGCGCGACTCTTTGCGTGGGCGTCCCGCTAACATGTGGCGCTACCGTGAGGTCCTGCCTGGCGGCGATCCGGTCACACTGGGTGAAGGCTTCACGCCACTGCTCCCCAGCCGTGAGAATCCTAACCTTTATATAAAGGATGAGGGCCTGAATCCCACCGGATCGTTCAAGGCCCGCGGTCTTTGCGCGGCCGTGACCATGGCCAAACACTACGGTCTGAAGAAGCTCGCCGTTCCCTCTGCCGGAAACGCCGCCAGCGCGCTTGCGGCCTACTGCGCTGCTGCCGGTATCGAAGCTCACATCTTCATGCCGAAGGACGTTCCCACGGCGAACTTGGTCGAATGCAAGGCCTACGGGGCAACGGTCACACTTGTTGATGGACTCATTTCCGATTGCGCCAAAATGGTCAACGAGCGCAAGCAAGCCGAAGGCTGGTTTGATATTTCCACACTGAAGGAACCATTTCGCGTCGAAGGCAAGAAGACCATGGGCTATGAAGTTGCGGAGCAGCTCGACTGGGAGCTGCCCGACGCCATCTTCTATCCGACCGGCGGCGGGGTAGGACTAATCGGCATGTGGAAAGCCTTTGAAGAGATGGAGCAGCTCGGCTGGCTGTCCGGGAAGAAACGCCCCAAGATGATCTCCGTGCAAGCCTCAGGATGCGCACCGGTTGCTAAAGCCTGGGATGAGCACAAACCAGTCGCCGAGATGTGGCAGAACGCGCAAACTTTGGCTGCGGGGCTGCGAGTTCCCAAGCCGTACGCCGATTACATCATTCTCGACATTCTCAAACAGAGCGCAGGAACCGCTATCGCCGTGACCGACGAGCAGATCTTTCAGGCGGTAGCGGAGTGGGCCAGCAAGGAAGGTGTGTTTGCAGCCCCGGAGGGCGCGGCTTCGCTCGCGGCTTACAAGATTTTGCTGGACCAGAGGTTCCTGAGGCCCACCGACAAAGTTGTGCTGTTTAACACGGGCTCCGGGCTGAAATATATCGATGTAATCGCCCAGGCCATGAAGATCGCGCCAAGCACCCAACCGCAGCCGCCGATGGCGGCGCCTGCGTCGCGGAGTATTGGTGGGATTATTCAGCCGTATTGAAGAGGCAAATAGCAATTAGCAAATAGCAATTAGCAATTAGCAATTAGCCTTTAACCCTTAGCAACGCGGAGTTAGAGAGCGGTGGTCGAGGTACGTTGAAAAAGAGAACAATAGGAAGAAGCCAAACACGTTGGCAAACGCCGATGTTTCTTTTGCTAATTGCTAATTGCCATTTGCTAATTGCTCTCTTATGACCGAACGCCTCTACTATGACGATTCGTTCCTCTATACCTTCGACGCGCGTGTGCTCGAATCCCTGGATCGCGGTGGCAAACATGCCGTCGTTCTGGATCGCACAGCTTTCTATCCCACCAGCGGCGGCCAGGTGCATGACACCGGGATTCTTGTCGTAAGGAACCAAGAGAGCGAGAAGGAAGTCGCCGTTCTCGAAGTTGCCGACGAAGAAGACGGCCGCATCTTCCATTTCACGCCAGAGCCCCTCACTACGGGAACTGTCGTTCGCGGCACTATCGACGCGGCACGCCGTCGCGATCATATGCAGCAGCATTCCGGCCAGCATGTGCTCTCGGCAGCATTCATCCGGCTGTTCGACATGCCGACTCTCAGCTTTCACATGGGAACGGAGAGCTGCACAATTGACCTGGAGACCCAGGGTCTCTCGCCGAAGCAGACCGAGCAGGCGGAGCGTCTGGCGAATGAGATTGTCTTTGAAAACCGGCCGGTGAGGATTCGCTTTGTCCCGCTTGAGGAAGCTCGTCAACTAGGCCTACGCAAGTTGTCTGCGAAGCGAAGCGGGGAGCTGCGGCTGATCGACATCACCGATTTCGACCTGACCGCCTGCGGCGGCACTCATGTTAATTCGACGGGCCAGATCGGTACGATTTTGTTGCGTAAGACGGAGAAAGTGAAACAAGGAGTGCGCGTGGAGTTTGTCTGCGGACTACGCGCGATGACCGCGGCGCGCAAGGACTACCAAACTCTCACCGAAGCGGCCGCTCTCTATTCGGCGCATATCCATGACCTGCCCCAACAAGTGCGCAAGTCGCTGGAGGAGAGTAAGTCCGCGGGTAAAGCGCAACTCAAGCGGTTAGAGGAGATCGCCGGGCTGTACGCTGAGAAACTGCAGGGAAATTCCGCGAGATCGCCGCAAGTCATAATCGAAGTCTTTCCTGACCGCGATGCTGTCTTCATCAAGCTCTTGGCCCAGAAGCTAACCGCGAAACCGAGTATGGTCGCGCTGCTGGCTGCGGGATCCGGCCAAACGTCGTTAGTTTTTGCGCAAAGCGCCGGGCAGAAACTCAATATGGGCCAGCTGATGAAAGAAGTGATGACCCAACTCGGCGGCCGCGGCGGGGGTACGGCGGATATGGCCCAGGGCGGCCTGCCTGCCGGCGCCGATTTTTCGCAAGTGGAAAAAATCTTGCGCGATATGGCAGCCAGGCTCTAATCTTGCACGCTATGTTTCGTTCAGCACCCGTCGTTGCATTGCTCACGCTCGCTACCGCCTTCGCGCAATCCGCACCGGATTTTTCCGCCGCTCAAAACGAAGCCGTGAAGTTTCTGTCCGACCTGGTCAGGATTGATACCAGCAACCCGCCGGGCAATGAAGCTCGTGCTGCGGAATACATAAAGAGTGTCCTCGCAGCCGAGGGCATCGCCGCGCAGATCTATGAATCTGCTCCCGGCCGCGGAAACTTGGTTGCGCGGCTGAAGGGGAACGGCAAGAAGAGACCGCTGCTCCTGATGGCGCACCTGGACGTTGTCGGCGTTGAACGCGACAAGTGGACCGTGGATCCCTTCGGCGCCGTGATCAAAGACGGCTACGTTTACGGGCGCGGCGCCGTTGACGACAAAAGCATGGACGCCGCCAACCTCGAAGTCTTTCTGCTCTTGCATCGGCTGAAGGTCCCGTTGGATCGCGATGTCATTCTGCTTTCAGAGGCCGGCGAAGAGGGAACCACGCAGTTCGGCATTGACTTCATGGTGGAGAAGCACTGGGACGAGATCGCATGCGAGTACGCGTTGAACGAAGGCGGCGACATACCCGAGGAAAACGGCAAGGTGCAGTACGTCGGGGTGTCGACCACGCAAAAAGTTCCCCGCGGATTTTCCTTGGTAGCGCACGGCACCAGTGGTCACGGATCAGTTCCACGCGTGGACAACGCGATTGCGCACTTAGCCGCAGCGGTCGAGAAAGCCGCCAACTGGGAAGCCCCCATGCGTTTAAATGAAACCACGCGGCGCTTCTTCGGAGAGATGGCCAAAATCGCGCCACCGGAAAAGGCCAAGCTTTACGCCCACGTGGATGACCCTGCGGTTCAGCAAAAGCTCCACGAGATGGTGCCTTCCTACTATTCGATGTTACGGACCACGCTAGTGCCGACCATCGTTAAGGGAGGCTTCCGCGCCAACGTAATTCCCGCAGAAGCCGAAGCTCGCTTCGATGTCCGCGCTTTGCCGGATGAAAACATGGA